>Ga0208277_1000144_pt1 | contig 41216 bp, 40 predicted proteins | sample ETNtaG_5_FD_185782 | JGI IMG/M metagenome (GOLD analysis project Ga0208277, IMG submission 185782) | Marine microbial and viral communities from oxygen minimum zone, Eastern Pacific Ocean - ETNP201406SV205 (SPAdes) (version 2) | ecosystem: Environmental > Aquatic > Marine > Oceanic ...
TTGTGCAAAATCGTATCCGCACCATCCAAGTGAACCGTAGTAAAATTTACCCCAGTTGTAAGCATTTGGGAAATCAGAATCAGTCGTTCGTGATCCATCAACATCATACTGAGAACCCACATTGGTATCAGGACATCTTGGATCCACGAAGTATCCGCCTGTTCCACCATAAGAACCGTATGCGTTAGGGAATCTTCCATCGCCTGCTTTACCACTTATGTATGTAGTAGACGGGAATGAAAATGAACTCCAGTAGTCATAGTTGTTCGCAAAACCATAATCGGTTTCATTATAGTACTGAGGCCTTCTATCATAATGCTGGAAAGTAAAGAACATATTACCTTTTGCATTTGAAACACCAGCGGTCATATTGGCACGAGTGTAATCACCACCACCAATACTAGTAGAACCACTAGTTAAAGAGACATCAACACCATCGAAATCTTTCTTAGTAATGATGTTAATAACCCCAGCAATTGCATCTGAGCCATAAACAGCTGATGCACCATCACGAAGAATCTCAATTCTTTCAATGATGGCTGTTGGAATTTGGTTTAAGTTTTGAGCTGCACCACCGGATCCACCAGTAGATGAGACTCTTCTGCCATCTAGAAGAAGAAGCGTTCTTGATGCGCCTAATCCTCTGAGCGAGATTTCGTTCACAGAAGCCTGACCATTTGCATATCCAGATGTTTCCTTGAATGATCCAAATGAGTTATAAGGCGTACTTTGAAGAACCTCTGCAACAGTAGCGAAGCCTGTTAACTCGATGTCTTCTCTCGTGATGACTGTAACTGGCTGAGCAGTTTCAACATCCGTTTGATTTAATCGAGAACCAGTAACTTCAATTTTACCGAGTTCAGCAGCGTCTTCGTCTTCGTCCTGAGCCCATGTTGGAAGTGCAAAAACCACCGCGACGGTACCCAAAACAATGAAGAGATGCCTTACTCTGTCGAATAAAGAAGTATTCATTTATATTTCCCCTCTTATTTGAGTTAATTAAATAAAAATATTTATGGATTGCGACAAGAAATCTATCCAGTCGGTCGCCCACTAAATATATATTGAGGCTATTTTCAGACATTCAGCCGAGTTAAGCAAGTTAAAAATGATCTTACGTTTAATATAATACAGTGGTATCTATATGATATATATGAACTAATGATCATAATGTTGTAATATAACCACAAATAAACACAGATTCAAGGTAAATAATCTCCATAACTGCAATATTACTTTCCTACTCCACTTTGTGGCTGTATGATTGATGAATTAGTTAACATGGAGTATCAATGTCGTCTAAATTCAAAATATTTTTGATTTCACTGATAATACTTTTTGGCTCTTATGAGTCACTGCAAGCGCAATCAATTGAGCAAAAACTCAAAGAATGTGTAGAGATTGAGGTTTCACTGATCAGGCTCCAATGCTTCGATCGGATAGCCAATACACCTCAAGTGGAGAATGCAAAAGCACCCACAGAGAGAAGGGGGATCTTCTCTAGATTGAGTTCAAATAATGATCAAGTTGAAGCATCTTCATCTGATGAGATGCTGCCTGACGATGTTGAATCATCGGAAAATCAAACAAAGAAGAATGTTTCAGATGATAATTTTGGTTTGATAATAAGGGATGAAAGAGACCAAATTAGCTCAAAAATTCTTGGTGCATTTGAGGGCTGGACTGGAACCACAAAATTTACACTTGAGAATGGCCAGGTTTGGCAGCAAGACAGTTTTGGAGTCCTTAGGGTTAAAATGAACAATCCAAACATCATCATCAAATCAAGCATTTTAAGCGATACCTATACTCTCAAAATAGAAGGTTTAAATTCTTCTATTCGAGTGAAAAGAATCAAGTAAATCTCATGGGTTATCTGGTCACTTTTTTGATCATTTTTCTGATTCTATTTTTCCCTTCTATTTGGGTCCAAAGGACCATGAAAAAGTACAATGACCCAGAGGATAGGTATGTAATCACAGGCTCAGATTTTGCAAGAAAACTCTTGGATGCACTTGATCTAAAGGATATCAACGTTGAAGCAACAGAAACTGGCGATCATTATGATCCAATTTCAAAGACCGTTCGATTGACGAAAGATAAGATGAATTCAGGCTCTTTAACCTCTATAGTCGTAGCGGCACATGAAGTGGGGCACGCACATCAGGATGCCACAAAATATTTTCCACTTTCTCTAAGAACAAAGCTGGTGAAAATTATGGCACCTGCTCAGAGAGTTGGCGCTTTCATTCTCATGGCTGCTCCATTTGTTACACTCATAACACGGATCCCTCAATCGGGTTTAATAATGTTCTTGGGTGGTTTTTTAACACTTGGTATGAGTTCCATCATTCATCTAGTCACGCTTCCCACAGAATGGGATGCAAGTTTCTCAAGAGCCATGCCAATGCTTGAGAGCAGTAATTTTCTCAAAGAAGGCGATTCCGATAGAGCCAGAGAAATACTCAGAGCAGCTGCTTTTACTTACTTGGCAGGATCTTTAATGAGTTTGCTTAATATAGCCAGGTGGTGGACTATTCTTCGGCGAGGGCCTCTATAGCACTTAGCTTTACGCTGTCTCCGGCTTTAATATTTAAGCGTTCTGATAAGCCACCATTGATCTCAAGCACCCATTTAATCGAACCATTTGATGGGATCCCTTTCGTTGAATATGGCGTGGCGCTGTTTTCAATGGTAATAATTTCCCCATCTTTGTTGATGAATATCATATCTAATGTCATTGGAGTGTTTCTCATCCACATGGAGACTTTTCTAGGAGGGTCGAATATAAAAATCATTCCCTCGTTTTCCTCCATAAACTCTATGTGCATCAGCCCTTGCCTTCTTTCTTTATTGCTTTTAGCAATCACAACTCTGAATTCTGCATTCTCTGTTTTTGTCATTTGAACGGTGACAACCCCCTTGCCCCATTTCTTTAGATCACTGAAACTCTTTGGATTATTTGAAAGAGATGTGGATGAATAAATTATCGATATATATGAGGTTATAACGAATAGATAGAAATATGATTTTCTCGTGATCATTTGTTTTTTGACATGTTCAGGCTCTATAAAGTCAACTATAATTCATCTACATAGTCACTATGAATAATAATACAACACACAGAGTCGCTAGCGGCGAAAAATACCAACATCCCAATGGAACTAGGGCCATTAAGGATGGAATTAAGATATCCGTAGAATATTCGGATGATACAAGCTTAAAAAAGCCGAGTTGGTTTAAAGTTCCAGTCCCATCAGGGAAGAATTATCGTCTGCTAAAGGATAGAGTTCATAATCTCAAATTGAGCAGTGTATGCGAAGAATCCAAATGCCCGAATATTGCTGAGTGTTGGAATCATGGGACTGCAACGCTCATGGTCATGGGCGGTGTTTGTACGAGAGCATGCAAATTTTGTGCTGTTGATACCGGAAACCCAAAGGGTTGGTTGGATGAATCAGAACCTACGAAAATTGCAGATACAATTGCATACATGTCGCTTGATTATGTCGTTCTTACCTCAGTGGATCGAGACGATCTTTCTGACGGAGGATCCACTCATATTGCTCGATGTGTATCTGCATCAAAGAGTTTATCTCCAAAGGTTGTCATAGAAGTTTTATCTCCCGATTTTAGGGGAAACCTAAACCATCTAGACATCCTTTTGGACAGCGGCTTGGATGTGTTCTCTCAAAATATAGAAACGGTAAGGCGATTAACGCATGTTGTCAGAGACCCAAGGGCGGGTTATCAGCAAACACTTAAGATGCTTTCACACGCCAATGAGCAAGGCTTTGTCAGCAAGAGCGGAATGATGCTCGGCTTAGGCGAAGAAAAAGATGAGGTGATAGAAACGATGAAAGATCTTTATCACAATGGAGTCAAAATACTGACCCTCGGCCAATACCTTCGGCCAACAATCAACCATTTGCCAGTTAAAAAGTACATCCATCCAGATGAGTTTTCAGAATACTCTCATATAGGTAAGAAGATCGGTCTTGAAGAAGTTGTCGCCGGCCCACTGATACGCTCCAGCTATAGAGCTGATAGAGCTTTCATGAAATTAGAAGAGACCAAGAATGCATAAATCAAAAATCATCATAAGAGATTTATTCTGCTTGCTTGCATTGTTATATATACCCAACAGCGATGCCGCACTGCTTGTCAGTGAAAGAGAGATAGAGATTGAGTCAGAGAAAGCTTGGGAGCAAATGAAGATGTCTTTACCAATCTCAAGAGATCTCAGCAAGCGAACACAAGTCAATTGCATAGCAAAGAAAATTATACGCCAACTGGATGAGCCCTTTGTTGATGAGGATTGGGAAATAGAAGTTTTTGAAAATCCAGGTGTAAACGCTTTCGCCATGCCAGGTGGAAAGTTAGGGGTTTATACAGGCCTTTTTACTATTGCTTCAAATCAAGATGAGCTTGCGACGGTCATTGGGCATGAGATTGCACACGTCACAAACAAACATTCCTATGAGCGCGCAAAAAGAGAAATGCGGACCAGAGTGGGAACCACAATTGGTATGGCTGTGATTGCTGGCAATATGTCCAATAGGCAGATCAGATCTCAGTCAGATATTTATGAAATGAACAATCAGATCAATGCCGTTAATACCATGTCACAGATACTTTCAACATACGGTCTTAATTTACCTTTCAATCGAAAGCAAGAATCGGATGCAGACAAAACAGGTTTGAGGTTAATGGCAGAAGCAGGATTTAACCCTTTTGCCAGTCTGAGCCTTTGGAAAAAAATGCAGGAAGATAGCAATCGACCAAACTTAGAGTTTGTCTCCTCTCACCCTTCATCTGATACTAGAATCAAAGGTCTATCAAGCCAGTTATCCGATGCGCTTAAGCTCTATAACGCCGTGGAAAGAAAGCCTCGTTGCTCATTTTAAAAAATGATACCTCTTGCAGACGACAACCCGACACGATCCACTCCCGTTATCACTTATATTTTTATCGCCTCCTGTGCGGCAATCTTTCTATGGCAGCTGAGCCTCGGTCCCAATGTAAAAGTTGCAATATATGCACTTGGCGTAATACCGGCAAGTTTGTTGCAAGGCGCATTGCTTCCTCAAGAATTAAGATGGGTGAGTCCCGAGATGACGGTCATTACATCAATGTTTCTTCATGGAGGCTTTATGCATCTAATTGGCAACATGCTTTATTTGTGGGTGTTTGGAGACAATATTGAAGACATATTGGGCAAGCCAGCTTTTATTTTTTTTTACTTACTTTGTGGAATTGTAGCTGCACTCAGCCAGGCTCTCCCTGATCCTTCATCGACGATACCAATGATTGGTGCCAGTGGGGCCATCTCAGGAGTCCTCGGTGCTTATATGGTATTCTTCCCTAAGCGATCTGTAAGGGTTGCGATTCCACTAGGCTTTTTTCTGCAAGTGTTAAGGTTGCCTGCTTTTGTGGTATTAATCTTTTGGTTTGTTTTACAATTGATCAACAGTTCTGTTTCAGGCTCTGATAGCGGAGTTGCTTTTGGCGCTCATATTGGAGGCTTTTTAGCCGGAGTAATTTTAGCACCCATGATGGCTGTGCTTTTGAGAAAAAAAAGAAATTAATTTTAAGAGGTACATTATGAAAACAAGAAAATTATTCATCTTCTTCCTATTGGCATTCTTCACCATGGGAGCAGAAGTTGCAGAAGTAAGCTCTCTTGATAACGTAATTTCTGGTGATCATCGATCAGAGCAGAACAAATCAAGAGACGATCAACGGCATCCAAAAGAAACTCTAGAATTTTTTGGCATTCAACCAAACATGACCGTCGTTGAAGTTTGGCCTTCTGGTGGTTGGTACACAGAAATTCTAGCGCCCTATCTTAATGAAGATGGTCAGTATATTTCTGCCTCATTTGATTTCAATTCTGATAGTGCTTTTATACAGAGAGTGGCAAAAATATTTCTTGGTAAGCTTGAAAAGAGGCCCGATTTATACAGCAATGTAAAACACGGAGTGCTCATGTTGCCTGACAATATTGATGTGGCAGAGCCCGATAGCGTTGACATGGTTTTAACTTTTAGAAATATCCACAACTGGATGGCAAGAGGACAAGAAAGAATTGCCATCAAGGCTTTTTATGACATGCTAAAGCCTGGCGGTATTTTAGGTGTTGTTGAGCACAGAGGGGATGAATCAGTGCCACAAGATCCTGCCTCTAAATCTGGATATGTCAATGAGAGCTATATGGTTCAGCTTGCAAAAGAAGCAGGGTTTATTTTGGATGCATCGTCAGAGATCAATGCCAACTCGCTTGATGCCAAAAAACATGCTGAGGGAGTTTGGACTCTCGCCCCAACGTATAGAGCTCAGAATGACGAACAAAAGAAAGCGCTCAGTAAAATTGGTGAGAGCGATCGGTTCACACTGAGATTCAAAAAACCATTGTAATTGGGTTATAAATTGAGATTAGCTCTCACTATTCTTCTAATTATTTTTTCGTCTGTCACTCTTGCAGAGAGAAGCCATACGGTCGTTGTTATTTCGATGGATGGATTAACAAATGATGCCTGGGATATCGCTGAACTGGAGTCATTTCAACGCATTCAAAACGAAGGCATTAGAGCAGAGTTTATGAAGCCAGTCTATCAGTCGACAACTTATCCTGGGCATGTCAGCATGGCAACAGGTGTTCATCCTGATCGCCATGGGATTCTTCATAATTCTTTTTATGATCGAGAATCAGGTTTTCACAGCTATCCAGATGATGCCAATCTGATTGATGTTCCACCAATATGGGTAATTGCCGAGCAAGAAGGCATCACAACCGGGATATATTTTTGGGTTGGATCAGAAACACAATGGAATGGCTGGCAGGCCAAATACAAATATGCCCCTTTTGATGCAAACATAAAGGAAGAAGAAAAAATTGACCAAGTCATTGATTGGCTGGAAATGCCTGAAGATAAAAGGCCAAAATTGATCATGACGTATTGGGATGGAACTGATTCTGTTGGACATATTCATGGAACAAAGCATAAGAAAATTTATGATCAGATGATCAGACAAGATCAAATGTTGGGCTTGCTTTTTTCTCGATTGGAAGAGATTAATGCATGGGACTATGTCACCCTTCTCTTGGTAAGCGATCACGGGATGATTGATGTGAATCAATATATTTCACTTAAATCGACTCTAGACACACTTGAGATTGATTACATTCTTTCAGCAGGACCTGCTGTGGCTCATGTATTTATTGATGATGAAGATCATAGGGCACAGGCATTCAAATTGCTTTCAAGTCAGGACCATATGGCAGTCTATGACAGAGGCAATCTTCCCAAATCATTTCATATGGATCACCCGAGTAGAACCGGAGACATAATAGTAACAACAGATCCCCCTTATATGTTTAATAATAATCCAGCAGGTGGACCAAAAGGCATGCACGGATATGATCCAAACTTGAGTGAAATGCATGCAATATTTGGAGCTATTGGCTTTGAGGTTGGAAATGAAAGAATTGGACCAATTCACATGACAGATGTAGCACCCACAATAGCAAAATTACTGGGAATAAAGTCAGTCAATCACATGCAGGGAAAGGCTATCGATTTAAGCCCAAAGAATTAGGTCATCACCCATCCATAAACATTGTTGCTGGGTTTTCCGCCTTCAGCCAGATAGGATTTCTTTAATTGAGTCATTCGGTCATTTGAGATTGTCTCAATGCTTGATTGGACATCGATCGAATACAATTTAGCTGCATTCAATCCAAGTATTTTTGTTTTGTCTTCATCGGTGATTTCTGGATAACCAAACTTTTCTTGCATTTCTTCAGGAATCTGAAACCTTCTAAATGCTTCTATTTGCCACTGAGGCGAGCCCCACCAAATGGAATCTGTACCAAATAAAATACGATCAACTCCAAATGCATTAATGATTTGGCCCAAAAGATGAGCGCATATTTTTGGATGTGTAATGACCGTATGGCCAAATGTTGTTCCAAGCTCCATAAATACATTTGTCATATGAGGATTTTCAATTCTGTCCTTACATAAGTCGCTTGTATATGGAAGATAGGTATTTTCATCTAAATAATTGTCTTCAGGCGGAAGATTCATGTTTTGATCTCTGAATCCTGAATGATAAACAACAAAGCTTAAGTCGGGATGATCTTTGGAGGCTTTTTTGATATCCCTAGGATGTGTATAGTCTGTTTCCCCAGGTCTTGGAGGTCTGAAAGGCAAACCCTTGTGAGCGCAAACTATGTTTTTCCCCCATGATTTGATTTTTTCGTAGAAAGGGTAGATTAGTTCCTCATCATCCATCCACCAACTGTATTCCCCTTCCATATTGAAAACACCAGTATAGAATTTCCAAGCATCTACATTGAGCTCAGTTGCCTGTCGTTCAGCCTCTTCTAAAAAATTTGGAATATAGGGTGCAACTGGGCCATGACATACCATGCGATTTGATCCAGCCATATTATTGATTGTATCGCGAGATTCAACCATCTCGTCTACATTGATGACATCAAGTACTTTGGATGCAATTCCGCTTAAGCATGCAACGGAAACTTCACTGTCTAAAAAGACCTCTTTGACATAATTATTAAATCTTAAATCATCTTTTTCAGGATATTTCCCTCTCAGCTCATCATTAAATGGCCATGACATTTTTCCTCTAAAGCCCAGTGGCTCGGTCTTCCCCGTTGCAACATGATGAGTTTGCACATCGAATATAAATTGATCTCTCTTCGTTAATTCTGATATTGCCCCAATGTCAGTCAATTCCTCTGCATGTGCCTGAAAGTAATCTCCAAAGACTTGATTCATTGCCACAAAGGCCAGTGCCATTCCATTGGTTGTTTTTAGAAAATCCCTTCTTGAAAGACCAACTTTTTTTCCATACTTTTCGGCCATATCATGAATAATAGCCTCGACTCTTTTTTGATCGGTTGTTTGAGGCCTAGGCAGGTATTCTTCATTCGAGACAACTTGAGTTGGGATTGGGGATCTTGAATCCTCTGTATCGTCTTTATGAAATTTTTTAATCCACATAGTTAACTCGGTTTGCTTTCACCTTGAATGGCCACTCGATGCATCAAACGGTGAGTGTCACCAAAATCAAATATTCCTCTGTGTGCAGTGCAACGATTATCCCAGAAAGCGACCGAATCATTTTCCCATTTAAATCGACATGCCAATTCTGGTTTCTTTATATGGTCTATAAGAAAGCTCTTAAGATACTGACCTTCAGCAGCACTGAGTTCTTTGAAATGAGAAACCATTAGTTCACTGTAAAAGAGGCATTTCTTGCCTGTTTGTGGATGGGTACAAACCAATGGATGCTCTCTTGGCGGCGTTGCCTTCCTTGCCATTTCATATCCCTTGCTTCCATAGGTTTCTATCACGTTTAGAAGATTTTTATGAAAATTATCATGTACGGCAGTTAGATTGGAGCAGAGTTCTTTCATTGATTCAGACAATGAATCATAAGCCTCATACAAATTGACCCAGGTGGTATCGCCACCAGTTTCAGGAACATCGATGGCATATAAAACAGCTCCTTTGAGAGGTTTTTCAAGAAACGAGGCATCAATGTGCCAATCCACATCTGAGACAATGCCTTTAAACAGGTCGGGGTACTCTTGGACGTAAACATTGGGGTAATCTTCCAAAGTTGGCATATAGCCAGGTCCTTGAAGCTCACCAAAATTTTTTGCAAAAGTGACATGCTGCTCAGGGGTTAAGGGTTGATCTCTAAAAAACAAGACTTGATATTCTAGCCAAGCCTTTTCAAGGAGCTCTTTTTCTGATTTATCCATGGGTTCAGAAAGGCTTAAGCCAGACACTTCGGCACCGCATCCACCTGACATTGGAGTTATATTGAATGTGTTTGATTCCCCCTTCATAACAATACTAGGCTAGCGATAAATTGTGTCGTTTACAAATTTCAATTTTTCTGGCTGGTTTTTGCTTCCATAGGTCTTATGAATAGGACATTAATGATGGCAAAGAAGGTGACTGCTGAAACCACGCCAAAAGGCATAAGATAACTTCCAGAATCCACTGCTAGCTGACTCAATAGTTTTGTTCCATAGGCTGCGCCAAGACCATCGATGAGTGTGATTATCCCCAAAATCCTCCCAAGGTACGCTTGACCAAAAGTTTCAACTGCAACGAGTTGAATCATGCTGAAGCTTCCGCCAAACCCAAGACCAAAGCATATTGTGAACAGGCTCAGTTGAGTTGTATTTCTAGTCAGAGCAATTTGGGACCCACTGAAATCAAACAATAATAGTGAGCCAAAGAATAAAACAATTGAACTGAGTAAAAGCACAGTTCTTTTTGGCAACTTATCGCTCAAAGCCCCAAACCCAAATTTACCTATGAAACTGAACCAGAAAAGAACCGAGAAGAGCAATACCGATTGTTGAGCCGTAAAGCCTGCTTCTTGCTCGAAAAATATTGAGATCTGACTGTTTAAACCTTGAATGGAAAACCACAAGCAGGCCGAACCTATTCCAAGGCACCAAAGCGCCCTGGATAAAAGGGCATCTTTGAGTGGAATATTATCTTTAGCCTCAACTTCTGTCTCCTCATTTAATGCATCTCCATCGGGTCTCAGACCCATGGATTCAGGATCTGGTTTTATGACTTTATAAACGGGTATCACAGCGAACAGCCAAAAAAGGACTGCAAGCAATCCAAAGCCCCAACGCCATCCAAGATCTGGGTTATTGACGATGGGTGAAATGAGCAACGGCATCGTTGCTCCGCCCAAACTTGAGCTTGCAACGACCATTCCAACCACTTTGCCACGATGCTTCCTAAACCACCGAGACACGATGATCACATTTGGCCCAAGGCCAGACATAACCAAACCCACAGCCATTAAGATATGGAGTCTATACAATGTATCTATTGAGCTGGCAAAGGGATAATAGCTATAGATAAGCGCCATAATGATGATGCCAATTCTGATGACAATTTTTACCCCATATTTGTCAATCAAAATGCCAGACAGGGGCGAGAGAAATGAAGCATAAAAGAGAGTGTTTGCAACGGTCAAGCTGACCTCTGCTTGATTGAGAGAAAATTCCTCCATCAACCTTGGAAATAAGTTTTGTGGAACAAAAAGAGTCATTGAATTTACGAAGAAGTAAACCAAGCTGCAGGAGATGGCTACATACCAACCATAAAACGTTTTAGTTTTTGCAAACATACTCAAGGTCAATCATAATCAATTCATTAAATTCATATTATGATAACCCTATGACCAATCAAGCGATACTAATTATCAATGCCGCCATCGTGAATGAAGGCAAAATTCTAGAAGAAGACCTCCTAATCAAAAACGGAAGAATCGATAGAATAGGCAAGGAAATTTCTCCTCCTGAGGGGGCTGAAGTGATCGATGCACGAGGAAAATTGCTTCTCCCTGGCTTGATTGATGATCAGGTTCATTTCAGAGAACCGGGCTTAACCCATAAAGGGGGCATTCGCTCAGAGTCAATGGCTGCAATTGCAGGGGGCGTGACATCTTTCATGGACATGCCAAATGTCAATCCTCCAACACTCACCAGAGAGCTTCTGTCTCAGAAATACGAAATTGCCAAAGATAAAGCCTATGCAAACTTTGCTTTTTATATGGGATCAAGTAATAGCAATATTCATGAGATTGAATCACTCCAGCCCGGTGAGGCCTGCGGTGTAAAAATTTTTATGGGAGCATCAACCGGAAATCTTCTTGTGGATGATGACAATGCACTGGATCAAATTTTTGCAAAATCACCTGTATTAATCGTCACACATTGTGAGGATACTCCAACAATAGAAAGGAACATGGAAGCGGTAAGCACAAAATATAATGGCAATATTCCAATCGATGAACATCCAAACATAAGATCGGTTGATGCTTGTTATAAATCCTCATCTAAGGCAGTCAATCTGGCAAAGAAGCACGGATCGAAGTTGCATGTCCTTCATCTAACAACAGCTAAGGAAATGGAACTCTTCGAGGCGGGTGATCATGAGAAGAAAATCACAGCCGAGGTTTGTGTTCATCATTTATATTTCAACGACAATGCATATGATGAGTTAGGCAGCATGGTGGTTTGTAATCCCGCGATAAAGACTAAGGAAGATCAAAACGCTCTAATTGATGCCCTAAAGGAGGATCGAATAGACATCATCGCAACAGATCATGCACCTCACACCGTAGACGAAAAAGCAAAAGAATATCCCGATTGCCCATCTGGGATTCCCTTGGTTCAGCATTCTTTACTCGCATTGCTTGAGCTGAGCAGTCAGAAGGACATACCCATTGAGACCATCGTAAAAAAAACCAGCCATGCTGTTTCTGATAGGTATGGGATTATGGACAGAGGATATATAAGAGAAGGCTATTGGGCTGATTTGGTTTTGGTTGATCCCAATGGCAAGCATGAGGTGACGCCTGAAAGCATTATCTATGAATGTGGTTGGTCTCCATTTCAGGGCCATTGTTTCGATTCTTCAATTGAGATGACATTCGTCAATGGAACGAAGGTTTTTGAAAGTGGAAAGATCCTTGGTGAGCCAATGGGCAAGAGACTCGATTTCAAAGGGTGATCTTTCGAAAAAAACATGTTCGAAAATAATCGTTTTTTCTAATTACTGGATATATAATTTCATTTGAAAATCCAAATGGGTTGTTAGAGACACAAAAAATAAACTTTTGACGTTTAATATACGAATCATAATACGTTTACAGAAACGCTGAATTATTCACATGCAACCTACCGATACAAAAAACCCAGATTACTATCATAAGGTCGTTGATTGCCAATGGGGGTGCCCTGCGCATACTGATGTCCCAGGTTATATTAGACATATTGCTCAGGGTGAATACACAGAAGCCTATCTATTAAATCGTGAATCGAACGTCTTTCCTGGAATATTGGGTAGAGTGTGCGACAGGCCGTGCGAGCCAGTTTGTCGAAGAGCCAGGGTTGACGAAGAACCGGTAGCAATTTGCAGACTGAAAAGGGTTGCAGGCGATCTCAAAGGAGATTTCAAGCCATACCTACCAATGATTCCTTCGCAAAAGAATGGCAAAAAAGTTGCCATCATTGGCGCCGGTTGTGCCTCAATGACAGTGGCCAATGATCTATTGCCGCTTGGGTACGAAATGGATGTTTTCGAGTCACTGCCAGAAATGGGAGGGTTGATAAGAAGCAATATCCCAAAATTTAGACTACCCCCAGAGGTGATCGATGAAGAGTTTGATGTGATTGTTGAACAAGGTATTAATCTTCATTTAAATCATCGGATTGAAAGCATGGCCAATCTTCTGGAGGAGGATTACGATGCTTTTCTTGTTGGCACAGGTGCACCAAAAGGAAGAGAGTTAGATTTACCTGGCAGATACGACACAGATCAGATTCATATTGGAATTGCTTGGCTAGAATCTGTTGCATTTGATCATATTGATGAAGTGGGCGAAAAAGTTTTAATCATTGGTGGCGGAAATACAGCCATGGATTGTTGCAGGACATCGCTAAGGCTCGGAGGAAAAGATGTAAAAATTGTTTATCGTGGAGAAAGGCATGCGATGAAGTCTTCAGACTGGGAACTTGAGCCTGCATTGGAAGAAAATGTTGATCTCGTTCTTTGTCACTCCCCCGAAGAATACATTGTCGAAGATGGAAAATTAGTAGGGATGCGTTTCTCTGTGATGGAATATTCAGTCGATGGCGATGGAAAAAGACAATCTGAGAAAGTTGATGAGGTCATCATCCCCTGCGATACAGTTATTCTGGCTATTGGGCAAGAAAATTCATTTCCATGGATTGAGAGGGAACTTGGAATTGATTTTGACCAATGGGAAGTCCCGGTCGTGGATCCAATCACTTATGAGTCTACTCAAAGGGGCGTTTTCTTTGCAGGCGATGCAGCATTTGGACCCAAGAATATTATTGAAGCTGTTGAGCAGGGACATCAGGCGGCAATCTCGATACACAAGCACTGCAATAATGAATCATTGACCGATAGGTTGCCCTATGGGATGAACTTAGTCACTGCAAAGATGGGCATCCATGAGTGGAGTTATAGCAATGACTATGACTATGATGATAGATATGAAGTGCCGACTGTACCAATGGAAAATCGATTCAAAGACATCAATATTGAGGTTGAACTGGGTTATGATCCAGGCCAGTTTAAAAGAGAAGTGGAGCGTTGCTTAAATTGCGACATTCAGACCGATTTTGAGGCTGGCTTATGCATTGAATGCGATGCATGCATCGATATTTGCCCAGTCAATTGCCTAACCATTACTGAAAATGATGAAGAATCAGAAATCAGAAAGAAAATAAAAACACCAGCAGATAACTTTGATCAATCGCTTTATGTATCAGAAGATTTGCCTCAAACCGGAAGAGTAATGGTTAAGGATGAAGATGTTTGCATTCACTGTGGACTTTGTGCTGAACGCTGTCCAACAGCTGCTTGGGACATGAAAAAATTTACACTTCAGGTTCCTTATGCAAACGATCAATCGATCGATGAAACACCGAGGTCGAAAAAGGCTGTCTAATGAGTGGCCCCAATAATAATGATTTCACTGTAAAGTTTGCAAACGTAAACGGAACCGGATCATCCAGTGCCAATGGGATGTTCATGAAGAGTATTTTTAGAATGGGAATACCAGTTGTTGGAAAGAACTACTTTCCATCGAACATACAAGGACTTCCAACTTGGTACGAAGTAAGAGTGAATGAAAATGGTTATCTTGCTCCATCCGGAAGCATACACATCATGGTGGCTATGAATGCTCAAACATATGATGAAGATTTGAACTCCCTAGAGCCAGGTGGATACCTCATTTATGATTCCTCATGGCCAAGGGAAGCCCTAATGACGAGAGACGACATCACAGTCTTTGGCGTGCCTTTGGCAAAGATGTGTAATGAAGCTTTTGATACCGCAAGATCCAGGACATTGATGAAAAACACAGCTTACGTGGGTGTATTGGCTGCTTTACTCGAGATGGATATGAAAGTGATTGAACAATTACTGCTCGATACTTTTGGAACGAAGGCCCACCTAATCGATGCAAACAAGCAGGCTTTGGATATGGGATACAATTATGCCAAAGAGAATTTTGAATGCCCATTGCCTTATTCGACCATAGCTTCGAACAAGACAAAAGGCCATTTTATTATTGATGGAAATGCAACCTCAGGATTGGGTTGTGTTTTTGCAGGAGCAACAGTGGGCTCTTGGTATCCCATCACCCCTTCAACTTCATTGATGGATGCATTTTCAAGATTTTGTGCAAACTTCAGGGTTGACGAAAAAACGCATAAGAATAATTACTCAATCATTCAAGCAGAAGATGAATTGGCAGCAATCGGTATGGCATTGGGGGCCGGATGGAATGGAGCCAGATCCTTTACACCAACAAGCGGCCCTGGGATCTCACTGATGAATGAATTTATTGGATACGGTTACTACGCTGAAATTCCAACTGTGATTTTTGATGTTCAAAGAACGGGACCGTCGACAGGAATGCCAACAAGAACGCAGCAATGCGATATTTTATCCTGTGCGTATGCATCTCACGGCGACACGAAACATGTTTGTTTGTATCCGGCTAATCCTGAGGAGGCATTTTATTTGGCTGTTAATGCGTTTGATATAGCAGAGCAACTTCAGACCCCAATTTTTGTTCTTACGGATCTGGATATCGGAATGAACGATTGGATGATTAAAGATTTAGACTGGGATGACAAATATGTGCCTGACAGAGGAAAGGTTTTAGGAGAAGCTGAGCTTGAAGACATAGAACAATTCCATCGCTATTTGGACTCCGATGGAGATGGAATACCATATAGAACAATTCCAGGCGTTCACCCCAAAGGCGCATATTTCACTAGGGGTTCTGGCCACAATAAGTTTGGTGGATATACAGAAGATGCAGACGAATACCAAGATGTAGTCGATCGATTGCTCATCAAATGGGAAACTGCAAAATCAATCGTTCCAGCCCCAATCAAAGACTTCAACAAGAAGAATAAGATGGCAATCCTTAGCATTGGCAGTTGTGATGATGCAATCAGAGAGGCAAGAGATACGATGACCAATGATGGCCATGATTTCAATTATCTTCGTGTCAGAGCATTCCCTTTTTCCAATGAGGTCGATGAATTCATAGATGCACATGAAGCGGTGTATGTAATAGAACAAAATCGTGACGGGCAGCTTTTAAAATTATTACAAACAGAGACATCTTGTGACACCAGTAAGCTCAAATCAATACGTTTGTACAATGGAATACCAATTTTTTCAAAAGATGTGGTAGAAAAGATAATGAAAGAAGTTTCCTCGGGTAAAGCAGCATGAGTTATATAAAGAAACCAAATATATTTCGCAGCAATGCACCCAAGAATGAATTGGGCATGACATACACAGATTATGAAGGTGCAATGTCAACGCTTTGTGCTGGCTGTGGCCATGACTCAATTACAGGAGCAATCATAGAGTCTGTGTTCGACCTAAATATTCCACCGCACCGCATGATCAAGATGAGTGGCATAGGCTGTTCTTCAAAAACACCTGCTTATTTTGCAAACCAGTCTCATGGTTTTAATTCTGTTCATGGAAGAATGCCTTCGGTTGCAACGGGAGCCAATGCTGCAAACAGAGAGCTATTTTGTATTGGCGTATCCGGCGATGGAGATACCTTATCAATCGGAATGGGTCAGTTTTCTCATGCAATTAGGAGAAACGTGAATATGCTCTATATCATAGAAAACAATGGCGTTTATGGATTAACCAAAGGCCAGTTTTCTGCTTCTGCAGATGTTGGATCGACTGCAAAAAAAGGAGAGCCCAACAAACAGGTTCCCATTGACCCCTGCCAAGTGGCAATCGCATTGGGCGCGACGTTTGTCGCAAGGAGCTTTTCTGGAGACAAAGATCAGCTTGTCCCTTTGCTGAAAGCTGGCCTTATGCACAAAGGGTTTGCGATGGTTGATGTCATTTCACCGTGCGTAACATTTAACGATCACGAAGGCTCTACAAAGAGTTATATGAGCACTAGAGAGTCGAAACGTGAGGCGATTTATACCGACTATATCGCACCGTTTAATGAGATTGAAGTGAATTATGAAAAGGGCTCTAGCATTGAGGTTGATCTCCATGATGGCGGAAGAGTGATACTTAGAAAAACCGATGAATCTTATTCGCCACAATCACGCGGTGATTCGGTTAAAAATATCAGAGCCGCTTCAGAAGATGGAGAATTGTTAACCGGTTTACTTTTCATCGATGAATCACAGCAAGACTTTACTGATACTGAAAACATGATAGATGAGCCACTGAATTCGATTGATCACAAAACGCTCTGTCCAGGCAAGAAGTCACTTAAGAATTTACTAGACAGTTATAGGTGATCTTATAGAATGTTTTGGGTGCATCTCCCAACCATTAATTACAAAATTATTTTCAAGTTTCTAATTCTGACGTTCAGTTTGTTTGCTTCCCTGTTTGTTTTTGGGCAGGAATCCATCGAGTCACTAATCAAAAAACATGAGATCCCAGAGAGCAAGTTGAGCATTATCTTGGAGGAGCAGGAGTCTGGGAAAAGATTGATTGATATCAATTCTAATCATTCAAGAAGCCCCGGTTCAGTTACAAAACTTTTTACTGCATTTGCAGCAATTGATTTACTCGGTTCCGAGTATCAATGGAAAACAGAAGCCTACATTGATCAAAAAGACAATGGCATAGATAGCATTGATTATCTTTTGATCAGAGGAGGAGGTGACCCAAGCTTTTCAATCAATGATCTTGAAAGCTTCATTCTTAAAATAAGAGCCACAGGTATCCGCGAAATCAGAAATGGCATTCATTTAGACCAGTCTTTTTTTAAGCAACGCAAGAACTCCACAGGTTCATTTGATCAAAGCCCCTTGAGGCCATATAACACAATGCATTCATCGCTCATTGTTAATTCAAATAAGTTAGACCTTGGCTTTAGCCTTAACTCGAAAACTAAAGAAATAGTTATAACGCCCTCATTTTTACCTACAGGAGTAAGCATTCAAAGTAACCTATTGATTGGATCGGGTGATTGCAAAGACTTCAGGTCCCAGGTCAATTTCAAAGAACGGCTAGAAAAAAAAACACTGATGATCGTGATCAATGGATTTTACCCTGATCAATGCTCAAGCTTTGATCACGATTTGGCAATCACAGAAACCGAACATTATTTTTATGGCGCCTTCAAAAAAATCTGGGTGGATTCTGGCGGAACAATTAATGGTCATTATAAAAGACGCAAAAAGTCAAAAATGAATGCTTTGATTGCTCATATGGATTCAGAAGAATTGAATAGTGCCTTAAGATTGATCTTAAAAGAAAGCGATAACATGGCATCAAGAAATGTCTTTTTAAGTTTTGCAGAAAAATCAAATCAAAGAAAACTTCGAAATATAAGAAAGACGGTTTACAAGTCAATGAAGGACAATGATATTCAGTGGCACAATCGAAACTTTATTGACAATGGGTCGGGTCTTTCGAGAAAAACCAGACTGAAGCCAGAATCGATTATGGGACTGATAAAGAAAATAGATCAAGACATTAAATTTCTAGAGATCAAGTCCATGCTTCCAGTTTCAGGTATCGATGGGACTTTGAAAAATATTTTCCAATCAAGCCTTCTGCAAGGCCAGATGAGGCTCAAAACAGGAACATTGAATGGAGTGAGGTGTCTGGCAGGATTCATTACTTCATCATCAGGAAAGAATTACCGATTCGTATTCATGCACAACAATTTTGATGAGTATGAATATGATTTGCGATTATTTACAACAGAGTTACTGAACTTAATAGTCAGCGAAGAGCTTATTGCTTCCGATTAGTTGTTACTCTGAACCTCCAAATAATCAGCACAGTCAGGATGATCGAATATATCAGCGGCTCAAAATCAACCACTTTGGCTTGCCAATAAAAATGCCACGCGCCCAAAATGGCTGCAGTATATACAAGCCCACTGATTGTGGACCTGTTTTTGCTGAACCACTCTTCCAGCCTTTTAAATGAAACAGAGGCTACACCGAATAGACAAAGAAAGCCTCCCCAACCAACTATAAGATATGGCGTTTCAATGATATCAATGATAATGACGCCTATATCACCAGCCTGATCAATCAGTGCATAGGACAAGAAATGATTCAAAACATAGAAGAATGCCATCAATCCAACGGGTTTCCCTAATTTTGCGATTGATCCAATCCCAGAGTAATAAGCAATTGGCGTGATCAAAAGTGTGAGCATCAGAAATCTTATTCCCCACAACCCTGTTTCATGAATGATGGTTTCTACTGGATTTGCGCCCAACCCAGATAAAAAGCCAAATGATCTCAATGTCAGCAAAATATACGGGATCAGCATCATCACAATGATCAATGGCGCTCGAAGGGCATTCATAGTCTGATTGCCTTAATAATATTTCCTTAGGTCTAGACCAGTGTATAAATCAGCAACTTCTTCTGCATACCCATTGAAAGGCAGTGTTGGTTGTTTTGCACCAAAGAAACCGGTCCCTATTCTTCGTTCCCTGGCTTGACTCCATCTTGGATGATCAACCAAAGGATTAACATTGGCATAGAAGCCATACTCTTGTGGCGCTGAGATATTCCAACTTGTTTTTGGTTGACGCTCTTGGAAATGAATCTTATTGATGGATTTGATGCTCTTGAAACCATATTTCCATGGCACGACCAATCTCATCGGTGCACCATTTTGATTGGGAAGTTCCTTGCCATATATGCCTACAGCTATGAGCGTCAGAGGATGCATTGCTTCCTTAATGGTTAAGCCTTCTTTGTATGGCCAACGGAGAATTCTTCTTTTCTGTCCAGGCATTTCCTCAGGCCTGTAAACCGTCTCAAAAGAAACATATTTTGCTGAAGATAAAGGTTCAAATCGTTTTATGATTGACGACAATGGTATACCAACCCATGGGACAACCATCGACCAAGCTTCTACACACCGCAAACGGTAAATTCTTTCTTCAAGTTTATTGAAATCAATCAAATCTTCTAAGTCGAAAGTTCCCGTTAAATTAACCTGACCCGATACTTCTACACTCCAAGGTTTGGGTTCGAACATTCCACTGTTCATGTATGGGTCGCTTTTTTGCATACCAAATTCATAGAAATTGTTATAAGTCGTTATATCTGAATAACTGTTCGGTGCCTCCGTGGTTGAGAATTTTTCATTTCTCATTGTTTTCAGTAATTGAGTCTCTTGAATCTGCCCAAGACTTGATTCAGTGAGACCGAGACCCAATGAGAATAATCCAACCGATTGTATGAGTTTTCTTCTGTTTATGTAGGCCGATTCTGAGGTGATCTCAGATGAAGGTATGTCAATTTTATTTTTATTTATTTTCATTACAACTAAATGCAGTTTATCTGATTCATAGATAGACTCCAACATGCTCTGATGAGACAATCATTGGATGTTTATGAGCCCTAAAATTAATCATTCGTTCGTACTTGTGCTAATGGTTTTCTTATTGAGCGGATGTGACTCACCAAAAGAAGAAACAGGCTTGTCCATGACCGTGGGAGGAACGGGCATACCCAATACAGTTGGCGTTAAGCATTTTTTCGATTTTGAACAATCTGTCAAAGAAAAGCTTCCAGAAATAAAAACAAAAATGTTGGTCTATGGACAACTTGGATCAGAGGAAAACCTTGTCTCTGGATTGAGAAGAAATCGTGTTCAGTTTGCGAACTTATCAGCAATAATTGTTTCAACACTCGTTCCTGAGACAGCTTTGCTATATGCTCCATATCTCTTTGATAGTCCTGAAGAAGCGGATTTTATTTATGACAATTATCTCACTCCAATATTTACAGAAATGCTTGATCGAAAGGGTTTAAGATTTATTGCTTGGAGCGAGATTGGCTTCCATCATGTCTATTCAAAATCACCCGTTCTAAAACCAGATGACCTCAAGGGCGTTCGATACCGAGTTTCTGCCAGCTTGAGCTCAAGATACTTCGGTGAAGCCGTTGGTGCTGATTTGATCCCAATGGGATATGGTGAGATTGTTCAATCATTGCAAACAGACCTCATTACATCGGGAGATAATTCAATTGCCTTATATGTCAAAACTGGGAAAGAACAAGAGGCACCGCATTATACATTGACACAACACTCACTTGGTATGTCAGTGATGGTCGCAAGAAAAGAATGGTGGAATAATCTCACACAAAAACAGCAGCAAGCCATTGAAAGCTCTTGGCCTGATCCAATGAATGCAAGGCTTGAATTAAGAGAAGAAGAAGCAGAGAACCTTAAGAATGCAGAAACTATGGGGATCAAGGTATATAGATTGTCACAGGCCGAAAGAGAGCTTTGGAAGTCAGCGACTTCTGGGCAGGCCAAGCGATTGGCAAAGGAGATTGGCGGTCGTTCAGAAGAAATTCTTGCTCTAGTTATTCAGGGAAAAGAAGATTATCAAAACCTTTTGAATAAATAGCTTCAATGAAGCTACCCAAGAATTTTTTCAATCTTGTAAGAGTCATTCTTGGAATTTCACTTGCCGGTGTTGTAGCTGGAATTAATCTGCCGCTCAGTACTCTGACGCTTAAGAGTTGGGGCATCACATCCTCTGTGATTGGAATGGCTGCATCAATGATGGGGTTGTCTGCAGCTGTTGCTACTCCTTTTCTCCCAAGAATGGTAAACCGATTTGGACAGATATCGGTTTTAAGAATCTCTCTGGTTACCTTGCCACTCGCTATACTTGCTCTGCCTTTATATCAAAATTTATATGCTTGGTTTATTTTGCGATTCATCATTGGATTGGCAGCGACGAACATTTGGGTTTTAAGTGAAATATGGATCAATTCATTTGCAGAAGATAAAAATCGTGGCAGGATTATTGCAATTTATACCAGTCTATTATCGCTCGGCTTTATACTTGGTGTTTTGATCATGTCATTCACTTCTGTTGAAACATTTGGTGGTTTTTATATTTCAGCAGGATTGGCAATAGTGGTTTCAGTACCCCTATGGTCTATGAAAGATATCGGGGATTTTGAAACCCCAAGAAATGTTTCTTTTTTCAAATTCCTTTCTTCTTCTCCAATACTTATGGGTTCCAGCTGGATGATGGGGTTTCTCTATGCAGCAAGTGCTGGATTGCTTCCAATTTTTGCGTTGCCTTATCTGAATGAAGATTATTCGGCGGCCTCGAGAACCGTTGCCTGGCTTGCCACAGGCGAGCTGATGCTTCCATTGCTAATTGGTTGGCTTGCAGATAAATACGATAAGAGAAATTTAATGATCCTATTAACTTTTATTGCGATTCTTGTGCTGTTTCTAATCCCTGTTTTCTTCCACCTTCCACTAATGAGAATATTATTATTATTTCTTCTTGGTGGAGTCACTATGGGATTTTATGTATTGGGATTGACCATGCTTGGAGAGCAATTCAAGGGGCAGATTCTTGTTTCGGCAAATGCGAGTTTTATCTTCTTCTTGTCCATTGGAGAGATAATTGGCCCTCCAGTTATTGGTCGAGCAATGGATCTTTTTGGAAACGCGGCCTTTGGGTGGGCAATGGGCGTGATAAGTCTATTATTCTTATCCGTTTTTTATTTCACCAGGGCTTTGATTACTCGCAAATAATAAGAACCGTCAACCAATCGGGTTCTCCAATGGATCATCCAATGGCTCTTCTGTTATTTTACTACCGCTTTCTTTGCTTTTTTCATCTTCGATCCCTGATAAACGGACATTGTATTCATGACGAGTGCTCAGCCCTTCTGTTGACTGAGGTTCTGCGTCGATATACTTAGGTCTGTAAATGACTCTATTGATGATTTTCGATGCTTCTTTGTCAATGATGCCCTTCGGAGTCGATTCAATGACTTCTATATTGATCGTTTGACCATTCGTATCAACATCGTAGTTGATAGATATTGAGCCAGGTATGGTTTCTCCTATTTCTTCACCAATAATTGGTAAGGGAAAAGTTTTTGGGATTTGCACATTCCTCACTCGAACTGGCTCAGAGAATCTGTCCTCTATGATTTCTCTCATCAGTTGATCTTCATTGATCAACATCCAGCATTCTAAATAAGCTTTTTTCGCAGACTGTATCCTGCCAAAACTGATATATGTGTCTCCCAAATCTAGCAGTACCTCAAATTTGAGGTTCAAGTCAGGGGCCTCCATGAGGTTTATTGCTTCAATGGCTTTCTTGAGAGGATTAATGCTTTGAAACAAGTCCATTCCCTCTCTTCTATGAGAAAACGAAAGATTTTTATACGTTTCAACCAGTGATGCCATATCGCCTTCTTTTCTTGTTTCTTGACGATTGAGAAGTTCTCTGTGTATCTCTCTTTCTGAATATATTTGCCCTGTTCGTTTATACCACTGAGCCAGTTTATTTAGCGATTCATCGACTTGAAGATTATTTATTCCATAATATTTTTTACTGATGAATACCTGAAAGGATTGATGATGATTGGCTTTCTCAACATCTTTCGCTCCAACATAACTCTCAGTAAGGCTGTCATGAATTTTGATTTGATCCGGATTATAGAGACCATTATTTACATGATTAATTCTAAGCGCTCTATCAAGGACTTTGACGGCATCTTCGTATTGACCAAACTGATTGAGTGTGAGCGCTATTCCATATAGGGGAGAGCTGAGCTCAGGAGAGATGATGTTGCTGTTTGACTCAATAAGCTGAATGCATTCTCTGAATATTTCTTGTGCCAGCTCATATTCCTCAACCATATAGTAAGCACTGCCCAAATTATTCAGTGGTGTGATGAGGCGGTAGCTGTTTTCCCCAAATAATTCTTTGGTTAGGTCAACAATTTCTTTTGCAGGTCTTAGGCTTTGCAGATAAAGTTTTTGATCATATAGCTCAATGAATTCATTTTGATATTTGTTTCTCAGTGCAGCATTTTCTAGATCCTTGTTTTCCTGAGATGAAGCCATAGGGACGACAGAAAAAATAAGCATTGCCGCTAGGAAAACTTTCAAATAATTAATTTTTAAGACAGAATTCAAGTTTTATACGAATATTTTATTTAACATTAATTTAACATAATTATTCTCGTTTAATATAAAGGGTGGATTACTTAATGTTGCAAATTGCTGAAAATCATTTCGTGAATGGAAATAAGGTCAAACCTCCATATCCAGACAATCATGAGAGACTGATTGTTGGCATGGGCTGTTTCTGGGGGGCAGAAAGAATGTTTTGGCAGCAAGAGGGTGTTTATTCAACAAGCGTTGGGTATTCAGCTGGAAAAACAACCGATCCCACGTATAAGGAAGTTTGTTCCGGTGTTACGGATCACGCAGAAGTGGTTCTAATTGTTTATGACACTGAAACAATCAATTTGAATTCACTCTTGGCAATCTTTTGGGAAGGGCATAACCCAACTCAATTTATGAGGCAAGGCAATGATATTGGCACTCAGTATCGATCGATCATTTTTTATGATGAAGATGAAACACGTCAAAGAATTGAATCCTCTCGGGACCAATACCAAAGCGAGTTGGAAAAAGCTGGTTACGGTAAGATTGTTACAGAGATTCAATCCTCAGAAAAATTTTTCTATGCAGAAGACTATCATCAGCAATATCTAGCAAAGAATCCGAGTGGATATTGTGGTTTAGGCGGTACAGGCATCAAATGCAGTGTGGAAAATTAAGCTGGGAATAGAATAAACAAGGCTTCTAGGGCCATCTTCTTTATTTTTTTAAAATCCTATTTCTCTCAGATGAAGAATCATATTTCATATCTTAGAATATGAAGAAACAATGGGTTTTATTAAGTGCCCATGTCACTGTTACAAATTGTATCTTACAATGCTTTTTCAAAACGAAGTCTATACAATGATTATGCAAATTTAGGTTGAGTAGGAAATGACAAGAAATAAAAAAATCATCGGTGCAATTATTGCAGTGATTATTCTGTCTTCATTTATATTTGGGGGCGAAGAAAAGGCAATCAAAGTCTTATCAGTCAAGCCCGAGATTCGAAATGTAGAAAAAACCGTTTCAAATACACGTGCCGGAACCATCGACGCATGCAGACGATCAAAGATGTCACCTGCCGCTGCAGGTCAAATATCTGTTCTTCATGTTCAGGAGGGTGATTCTGTCAACAAAGGCGATGTTTTATTAGAGCTTTGGAACAAAGAGACTAAAGCCAGAGTAACAGCATCTGAGAGATCGTCAGAGCAAGCTTGTATCGTTTCTGCCAAAGCAGAAAGAGACGCTAGTAGAGCAAATGAGTTATTTGCCAAAGGATTAACCTCTGAAGAAGCCAAAGAGGCATCAGTGGCTAATGCAGAGTCAACGATGGCTGCATGCAATGCTGCTAAAGCACAAGTTGAAGTCACGAAAGCATCGCTTGAGCGAACAATGCTCATTGCCCCTTTTGATGGCATTGTTGCTGAGATCGAAGGAAAATTAGGAGAATATGTAACACCTTCACCGGTTGGTGTTGCCACAAAACCAACCTTGGATCTAATTGATAATTCTTGTTTGTATATCAAAGCACCAATTGATGAAATCGATGCCCCGGATGTCAGATCTGGAATGAAGGCAAAAATCACAATGGATGCCTTTGGTGAGGAAGAATTCCCCGCTACAGTGAGCCGAGTTGCTCCATATGTTTTAGATTTAGAAAGGCAGGCAAGAACTGTTGAAATTGAAGCGACTTTTGATAATCCGCAGAATTATTTGTTGCCCGGTTATAGTGCCGATGTGACCGTAATCATTGATACAAGCAAGGAAACGCTGGGTCTTCCAACTCAAGCAATCATGAGGGGTGATAATGTTTTTGTCATCAATGATGACAATACAATTGAAAAGAGGGAATTGGAAACTGGCTTATCCAATTGGCAGTTTACAGAAATTCTAAGTGGACTAGAGCTTGAAGATAGCATTGTTTTATCTGTGGATAGAGCAGGGGTTAAAGACGGTGCAACAGTTGAAGTTGATAAATCCAATGAGGATAAAGACGAATCAAAAAAAGGCGCTGAATAGATTTAAATCATGATTCGCCTCGAGAAACTGAGCAGAGAATTCCAAGTTGGAAATCAGGTTGTTCATGCGCTTGATGAGGTTGATCTTGTCATCAATGAGAACGAGTATGTTTCTATCATGGGCGTTTCAGGTTCGGGTAAGTCAACCCTTCTCAATATTCTTGGCCTTTTAGATACCCCAACATCAGGAGATTATATTTTATCTGGAATCAATACATCAAAAATGGATGATGACGAAATGGCTGGGATTAGATCCACAAAGATTGGTTTTGTATTTCAATCTTTTCACCTTATTCCTAGATTGACAGCATTCGAAAATATTGAAATGCCAATGATCCTTTCAGGAATTCATCCAAAAGAGCGTTCAAATATGGTGAATTTTGCACTCGAGAGAGTGGGACTGACCGATCGCTCTGATCACAGGCCAGAACAGCTATCAGGCGGACAAAGACAAAGAGTTGCTATAGCAAGATCCATTGTAATGGAGCCCGATGTCCTTCTTGCTGATGAACCGACTGGAAATCTAGACTCAACCTCGGGTAAAGAGGTTGTGAAATTGATTGAAGAGCTTAATTTATCTGGGCTTACTCTCATTGTCGTGACACACGATAGGGAAATGGGCGAGAGATCAAATCGGTTAATTCGATTAAAAGATGGAAAAGTAATAACTGATCAGAGTAATACTTAATCATGCGATTGAAAGACTTACTTTTTCTATCCTATACCACTCTAATTAGGTACCCCTTAAGGACCATAATGTTGTTGATTGCAACATCCATTGGGGTCATGGCAGTTATCTTACTAACCGCAGTTGGAGAAGGTGCCCGTGACTACATTACTGGTGAGTTTAGAAGCCTTGGGACTAACCTATTGATTGTCATTCCAGGTCGAAATGAAACCTCTGGCGGCGGCTCGCCTGCTGGCTTGGCAGGACTTTCTCCGAGGCCACTAACCATAGAAGATGCACAAAGCCTGTCTCAAATTGACAATATTAGGCGCATTGCTCCCCTTGTTATGGGTGAGGCACCTGCACAATATGACGGATTAGAAAGGGCTGCACCAATCATTGGAACAACTCCAGAATTTCTGATCATTCGTCAATGGGAAATGGAATCGGGAAGTTTTTTACCCGGCGCCAGCATGAGATATTCGCCACCCGTTTGTGCGATTGGAAAGGAGATCAAATCAGAGTTATTTGGTGATGATATTGCTATCGGTGAGTGGATGCGAATCGGCGATAGAAGATGTCGGGTGGCAGGAGTCATTGCTGAAGAGGGAAGAACGATTGGGCTTGATGTTCAAAAAGCTGTGGTTATACCAGTTGCATTGGGGACAGCATTATTCAATCGCGATTCACTTTTTAGGATCATGGTTGATGTTGAAAACTCCACTAGAATGGATCAAACAAAACAGAGCATCCTTTCGATTATTAAAAGAAGGCATCAAGGCAAAGAGGACATTACAGTCATTAAGCAAGACACCGTTCTGCAATCTTTTGATAACATCTTTAATGTTTTAACTATGGCACTGGGCTCCATTGCCTCAATCAGTCTATTTGTAGCAGGAATATTAATAATGAATGTCATGCTGGTTGCAGTTTCTCAACGCCAGGCTGAGATTGGTTTATTGAAAGCAATTGGTGCAAGAAATAAACAAATCAATAATCTTTTTGTCGTTGAGGCAATAATGCTCTCGGGCTTAGGAGCCATAATGGGTCTTATTCTCGGGCATTCAGTTACATATGCATTAAAAGTCGCTTTTCCAACATTTAATTTTTTACCACCGATGTGGGCATCATATGTTTCGCTTATTGTTGCATTGGTATCGGGAATTGTATTTGGACTGCTTCCAGCAAGAAGAGCAGCTAAACTAGATCCTGTTGAAGCGCTGAGTGGAAATAAATAGTTATGAATTTTAAAGACATATTCTTGTTCTCTTCTTTTTCCATCATTTCCCAAAAGATGAGGAGTTTCCTTACTGCACTCGGCATTGCTGTCGGCGTGTTATGTGTCATATTTCTCACAAGCATGGGACAAGGCTTGCAAGACTTTATGGTTTCACAATTTACCCAATTCGGCAGCAACATCATTGCTGTGCAACCGGGCAAAACTCAAACCATGGGAATGCCTGCGGGCGTTCATGGAACAATTAAGCCATTATCTTTTGATGACGCTGAGGCTATTGAGAGATTGCCATTGGTTGAATATGCGGTCCCGGTTTCCGGCGCCAATGGAGAAATCGAGAATGAAACAAGATTGAGAAGGTCATTGGTTGTAGGCACTGGAGCTGACTATGATGCAATCGTTGGTGCCGATAATATGTTGGGTCAGTATCTTCCAAAGGATAATCCAAAGACCCCAAGGTCATTTGCCGTACTCGGACCAAAAATGAGAGATGAGTTATTTGGGAATGAAAACCCATTGGGTAAGACAGTCAGAGTCAATTCTCAGCGCTTTAGAATTGTTGGAGTGTTGCCGCCCAAGGGTGATTTTCTTGGGTTTGATTTAGATGATGCCGTGTATATACCGATTGCGAAATTCAATACGATGTTTAATAAAAATGGATTTCAAGAAATTGATGTTGTACATAAAGACAATGCAACTACAGAAGAGGTAGTGGCATCTGTGAAGCGATTGATGATCAGTCGTCATGGCGGAGAGGATGTAACGATTACAACGCAAGCAGACATGTTAGAAACCCTTGGTGAGATTATGGATTGGTTGAAGTTCACCGTTGCAGCATTTGGCGGGATTTCCTTGCTTGTTGGCGGTGTAGGTATATTTACCATCATGACTGTGGCAGTGAATGAACGAAAATCAGAAATAGGAATTCTGAGAGCAATCGGTGCATCTCAATCAAGAATCAGAGAGGTCTTTCTTTTGGAATCGATATTCCTCTCTATATTTGGAGCATTTTTAGGATTGATCGCTGGCTTTACGGTCATTAATATCGCACTTTATATATATCCCGATTTGCCCATCGCAGTGGCATGGGAGTATATAATCTATGCTGTATTTATCTCTGTGTTTATTGGTTTGTTTGCTGGATTCCTGCCTGCAAGAGCGGCCTCTGAGCTGGACCCCATAGAAGCACTCAGATCAGACTAAGACACTTTCCTCATGAGCGATTTATACAGATCGACATGCGCATCCGTTGGTAAGACTGTCATTTTATAGCTCTCTCTTTCTTGAATCGCATTCCACCAATTCAAAAGCTTTACGCACTCCTTTGGCCATTCAACTCCGAATAGCTCCTTAAAAGCACCGAATCTTTCAAAGAAAGGCGCATAGTGTAGATCGACCAATGAAATCATTTCACCCAGCCAGAAATCACCATTCGTATTCTTTTCAAAGCACTCTTTCTCAATATAGATGAGTGCTTGTTTAAGCTTCTCTTTGTTTTGGGTTTGCAATTCATCATTGCCATTATCCGTGAGAAGTTTTCTTGAGAGAACAAGATATTTATTGGTGCAATAGTCCATCCAAATTCTTGCTTTTGCTTTCTCAAATGGTTCTTCAGGCATTAGCGGTATGTTTTTAAATTTCTCGTCAAGATACTCATTGATGATGGCTGATTCATAGATTGTTTTTCCATCATCAACTACAACAGGAACTTTTCCATACGGTGACACAGCAAGAAACCAATCGGGTTTATTGCTCAGATCGACTTCAATTAACTCGAAAGGCAATTCTTTTTCGATCATCAGCATTCGTGTCCTCTGAGCATAAGGACATCTTGCTGAACTGTATATTTTTATAGTTTCCATAGTCTATAACTGTTTCATAAGTGCATACCAAAAATCAAGAGATGCATTGAAAGCTTCAATCTCCACCCTTTCATTGAGCCCGTGTGCCCTGAAACCAGTTGGGTCAGTCATCATTGCACTGGTTCCATAGACTGGGATTCCATTGCTCCTTAATGCTATTGCATCTGTGGCACCTGTTGACATTGTTGGCACGACCGGCAGACCCGGAAATACTTTATTTATTGATGAAGAAACCAATCGTTCAATTTCTGGAGTGATGGGCGAAGGAGGGCTTAGTTCGAAATCAAATATAGTGGCTACTTTGACTTTACCCCCCACTAATTCTTTAATTTTTGAAACAATTCTCTCTGGATCGGTTTGAGGTAGAATTCTACAATTTAAAGTTGCTGTTGCAGATACAGGCAAAGCATTTTCTGCATGACCAGCTTTTAATTTTGTAACCACGCATGTTGTTCTGAGAATGGCATTGAGCTCTGGGTCTTTCTCTGTGATCGCAAGATCTGATTGCGTTCCATTAAGAATGGAGCGTATTTCTAATTTTTCAGAATCATTTGCATCTTCCAATGCAAATTCTAAAGTTGCACGTGTTGTTTGATTTAAAGAAATAGGAAAATCATATGCTTGAATCTTTTTTATTGCATCAGCAAGATCATAGATTGCATTATCTTTCCTTGGTATAGAGCTGTGACCACCCTTATTATTTGTGGAAAGAGTCAATGTGAGATATACCTTTTCTGCAGATTGGAGTCTAAACGCTTCAGGATTTTTCATGTTTCCAGTTAAGAAGCCACCATCTGAATTAAATGCAAATGATGCATTGCTAACACTAGAAAAATTTTTTCTGAAATAGCGAATACTCTGCATGCCTGTTTCTTCATCTCCAGTTAGCAGCATAATAATGTCATTCTTTGGAACAAACTCTTCTGCTCTTAGTTTGATGAATGTTGCCAATAAGCCCGCAGCTCCACCTTTATTGTCAGCAGTGCCCCTGCCATGCAGGAATCCATCTATCTCAGTCATTTTGAACGGATCGGTAATCCAGGCATCCTTTACAGCCGGAACGACATCAATATGTGCCATCACTACAACGGGTTTCTTCGAGGATTCACCTCGATAAATTGCATAAAGACCTTTTGTTTGATCACTTGGACCAACAACTTCTAAATCATTCGAGGTAAAACCATTGGCTAATAATACAGATTCGGCATATTCACTGACCTTAGTGGCCATACCTTTTTCTTCAGTAGATTCAATTTCGACCATTTCACCAAGAAACTGTCTTCCCATCGCATAGAAGTCAGAATCTTTAGCAAATGCGTCAGCTGCTATGAGCATGAAAATTAAATAAGTAAATTTGAGACTCTTCATTTTTTATCTCCGTAAAAATCCATAAGATATTTTAGGGCATCTTGACCCGTTTGTAATCCAAGCTCTTGTACGAGTTGATGACCACCAGTTTCATAGATGATCATCTCAATATTCGAAGAATTGTTCATCATATTCTTCATTTCGTAAGCAAGCGCCACTGGCACCACATTATTTTTTTTACCCCACATAATCAGTGCAGGCGATTTGATCTCATTGAGAATTTGGTCAATATCACCGGATACGTATTGATTCACTCTTGCGATTTGAGCATCCCTTTGGCCCTCTCTAATAAGTAAGTCATGCCATCTTTCAATCAGTTCACCTGTGACATTTTCAGAATCTCCAAAGCCGCCTTCCAGAAGGGCTTTTGTTATTGCTCTTGGTGTAATATATGCAATCAATTCAAATGGTTTAGGTAGCTTGACAGGCTCTACCCTTCCTCTAACTCTTGGATTGAGAGCTCCTGGGCTGACGAGAATTAGGTTTTCAATTTTCTTAGGGTTATGACGAGCATAGTGAAGCCCTATTGTGCCGCCAAGAGAAGCGCCAGCAATAGATAATTTCTCAATTTCCAACTCTTCTAGTAACTCTTGTATCAAAAATACAGTTCTTTCCATTGAATAATCATTTGTGGAATCTGCTTCTGTTAGCCCATGGCCTGGAATATCTATTCTAATGACTCTAAAGTTCCTCTTAAGTTGTTTAACCCATGGTTCCCAATCTATGAGATTTGCATAGTTTGCATGCAGCAACAATATAACCGGACCTTCGCCCTCGTCAGTGAAATGAATATTTACAGTATCAATTTCTTTAAATTCTGAAAACTCAAGCAAATACTTTGACTCAATGACTTCTTTGCTCAGTTCACTTGGGTACCGGATATCCAACGTGACCATGATTATTAAAACCGAGGCAATTATTGCCACAAAGCCTACGAAGTATTTAATTAGTATCTTGATCAATATATGCACCAATTGATTAATAATCTTTTAAATAATGTTTTAATTCTTTACCATCATAAAGCAACGTTTATGGACATCAAAAATAAAAAACAGAACACCATGCAACCCTTTGAGGCCGGAGATATTTTTCTTGGGTGCACCGTGCTCAATGATGAGATTGATGATCACAAAGGCGATGGCAGGATTCTTCAGTACGATAGAGATCTAAAACTCAAAGGAGTCTTGTGGACGCAAGGGACAGAGCACCTTGTCATTGGCCTTGCCATTGATCCCAACGGCGTCTTATGGGGCTTTGACATGCATAATCACGTTGTGGTCAGGGTTTCACCCGATGGCAAACAACTCCCAAACCATCATTTTGCCAATCGAGCTTTTTCTAATGTTACATTTGATCATGAAGGCAATGTCTATTTAGGAGAGGCACTGGTTGGAAACACACCGTATCCAGGCAGTTACATGAAACGTTTACCTGGCAGTGATTTATTGGGCGAGGCAAACATCTACAAGTACGATGCTCAATTCAATCTACTTGAGGTGTATGATGTTGCATATTCTCCTGAGTTTCACCAATTTAAGGGCATCACACATTCGACAATGCATCCCAGTGGAGAATTCATTACTTACACAACAGAAATTGGTAAGAAGATTATGCGATTCGACATCAAACGATCTGAACAAATGGAAGACCTTCTTGTTTTGCCCGGTGACCTGACGGATCAAAACGTCGCAATAGCAGTCAATTATCTCAATGACGGAAGGTTGCTTCACTCAAGAGGGAATCGCATTGAGATCCTTGATGATAAGGGCACCATTATTCAAACGATAGATTTAGAGGAATATGGATGGGGCATTGCTCAATTGAGCCCTTCACATGACCAAGAACACATCTTCACTGCAAATATTTTTACCGGAGTTGCAATGAAAGTTAGGATCAGTGATGGTGCGATTATGGGTTCAATTGACACGGGATACAAAGCACCCAAAAGAAGCCTAGCTGGAATTGCTGAATACGGGTTTGGTGAGGGTTCTTAATCTACATCAAGGCTGTAACGTAGAAATTCTTGATCTAGCTCATAGCCCAATGATTCATAGAGTGACTGACCGATGTGATTGTCTTTTGCGGTTGATAACTCCAGCCTTTTGAAACCATTACCTTTTGCAAAATCTCTCGCGGCGTTCATTAGTAAGCGACCAATTCCTTTCCCACGATGTGAAGAATCAACGTATAAATCATAAAGAATAAGAATGGGCACTGCGCTCACTGAGCAAAAAGACGGATAAAGCTGAACGAATCCAGTAAGTTCATCATTTCCTTCTTGAGCCACAAAAATTTCAGAGTCTCCATGATTGAATCTTTCTAATATATACCTGGATGCCTTCTCAAGATCATCTTCTTCTTCATAGAAGATGCGATAAAGATTAAATAGTCTGCCTAACTCCTCAAGATCCTTCTCTTCTGCTTTTACGATTTTATTCATTTCTGTCTGTGAGAAATTTTACTGAGTCGATGATAACTTGTGAAACAGTATCGGGCGATTCTTCATGCACGTAATGTCCTGCATTTTGAATGATCTCTAAGCGACTATTGCTAAAGCCATTTTTAAGCTGCAAAGCTTCCTCCATGCTCTTATTTCGATCTTCAATTCCAAATATAATCAATGTAGGCAGCTTCACATCGCTCATAAGCTCTGCCTCATTGGATGTGTAGTACTTACTCAGCATGCTGCTCATTCCTGAAACATAATCAGCTGTTTGAGTACCAAGCATGACTCTATCCATCACTTGATCCGTCACAATTGACGGTTCATGATATGACCGCTTTAGAAAACCTTCTCTAAATTCTCTATCTGCAAACTGCTTAGCTGAGATCCTTGACATTGGAAAGATTAAATTCAGATACTTCGAGAACTCAGGAACACCCGTATTGATGATTCCTGGATTGAATAATATCAATCCCTGTGTTTTTTGATCAATCATCGCTGCATGCATTGCAATTGCCCCCCCAAGTGAGTGACCGCCTACAATGAATGAGTCAAAATCCATTGCCTCTGCAAATGACTGGATCACAGAGGCCTGATTGGCATTGGTGTATTGATAATGAACTGGTTTCTCAGATAAACCAAACCCAAGCATATCTATCGCATACACATTGTATGCTTTGCTGAGCTTTGGAGCCAAGCTTTCCCAAGTTCCCAGACTGTTTCCAAATCCATGGATCAGAACCAAATTGGGCTTTTTTAAACTTAACTCTGACAATAATTGGTATCTGACCCGATTGCCGTCGTGCTGAAAAAACTGATCACTATCAGTTTGAAGCGCCGTCAATGAAATGGTTTCTTCGGGCAAGTATGCATAGACAATTAATAGGGAATAGGTCAAACAAACCATAAGAACAATTGTTTGAACAATCCTTTTGAGTATTTTTTTCAAATCACTAAATCCAATTCAATAAGGTAAACGAAATTCTATCCTGTGAGTAGGTAGTCTATGAGTTGTATTCCCCTAAATCAATTTCTGATATCTGCCTACTCATCCTTTAAATAATAATCCCCACTTACAGAAATATGTATTTATGCTCATAGCTATAAGCATAATTAACTGTGTTTCAGTCAATTATCGGTTTTCTTAGAATTAATGTTAGATGGTTGTAGGAGTGACGCCGTAAGTGCTTCTAGGGCGTTCTTTTGGTGCAGTGAGTATCAGTGGTTGCTGCGAGACAACAACACCACCTGCTTGTTCCAGCGTGATTGCAAAACCTTTTGCTTTATCAATTGGTAATTTTGGGTTAATTGGTATGATTGTTGGCGAATCTATATTGGTTATATCAAACACTCCACCATCCACTGGATTTAAATGCATGTTAGGATCAACAATCCATATTTGATACTGATTCTTGGAGGGATCATTCATAGGAAGTCCTGCCAGGGTAATGAATCCTCTTTGCCCATCATCGCTCCACATCACATTACCCGAGCAATCACAAAATTCATCTGTTTGAGTAAACCAGCTATATTCTATAAGGTCATCAGAAGACAGCTCTAGTAGAGCCTTCTTCACTGGAAGGTTGCGATAGTTCGATTCATAATTTCTGAATTCAATCATTGAAATTGATGTCCCTATTACCAACATGAAACTCATGGCCCAAGCCAATTTGGGAGCTTGAAAGATATTTCTTAAGATTTGAGTAATGGTCGACACATTTTTTTCGAGTTTGAAGTCATTGATGATTTTTCTTTTAAGGGTTTCCGGCATGCTCGAGAGATTTTGATCATCATGTAGGTACATTGAGGCATCAGTAAGTGCTGCAATGGGCTCAAAATAGTCAGGCGTATACTCAGGAAAATCGTCCAAAAGACGATTTAACTCAAGCTCTTCAGTGTATGTCAATAGCTGATAAGACCTCATTGAGAGAAGGTCTAGAAGTTTATTTAGCTTTTCTTCAGTTCTATCCATTATTTAAATGTATAACTTTATTGAGAGTACTATTCGTTGCAAAGGTGTCTTTTAGTTTCATTAAATTTCTTCTGATTCTAGTTTTGACAGTTCCCAAAGGGATATTAAGTATGTCGGAAATCTCTGAATGACTGTAACCCTGATATACCGATAGGTTTAGCAATTCTTGATCATCTATATCGAGTTCCTCAATGGCCGATTTGACAAGCGCAAGATCTGTTTCTTCATTTAGAAGCGATTCTTTGTAGAGGTTGATATGTTTATTCTCATCATCCAATGAATCTTCAGATTTGTGTTTTGTAATTTTCCTCAGGTAATCAATGAACCTTCTTCTTGCGATCATTGAGATAAATGTTATTTCAGAAGCTTTGTTTCGATCAAATTTATCAGCGGACTTCCATATTGCAACCATTACCTCTTGAACGCCGTCTTCAAGATCAGATTGATTGTATAGGAACTTTTTCCCAATCGACCAGACAAGGTTGCCGTACTTCTCTATGAGCATTTCAAAAGAACCAGGATGATCCTTTGCAATCAGATCCAGTATGGAATTGTCATTGTCCAATGTATGTACCTTCTATCTTATTTGCTTGATACTGATATTTGTATCAAAGATATTTTTCGATGGATATTTATTATTGGATTAATATTTATTTTGGTTTAATCCAATCTCCGGCAAAGTTACACCCAAACTTTACACCCATAGGTCCTTGATTGCTATCTTCATAATAGACTTCTTCCCATCCGCCTCTTTCGCAAGAGCCTATTGAGGACTCCCTTGGGCAATCTCCTTCACCATATTCAGGATCCAGAATGCTGACGACTCCATCCCCAACTTCAGAAAATGCCTGACAAAAGTTTTCTGATACATTGGTTCTGCAAGCCTTATATGCATCACCAGCGAATGGGTTATCGGCCATATATTTACAGTGACCATCTCCACTTGCTTTGTTTGATTCGCTGTCGTGATGATGACTGGCCAAAGCAATGCCATTCATAAATAAAATTACTAGAAGGCCTGAAAAGATATATCTTATAAACGCCATGTTTCTACTCCATTAGATGCTAATCTAATTCTATTATTTAAATGCTCATCAGACAAACGAGATGTGCATGCTATGTAAGTTCATCTAGAATAATACTGAAGAGTATTGGGAAAAAAGGAGTCCTATATGAATATTTTTAAATCAAATAAAATCAAATCCCTATTGTTTATGGCCGCAGTCTTTCTTCTCGCTTTATCGGATGCAAAGGTTATTGCTAATTCAGTCCCAACCATTGATCAGGGAAAATCAACGGTATTGATAACGGGTTCAAACAGAGGAATCGGTTTATCGCTCGCACAAAATTATGCGGAACAAGGTTGGAATGTGATTGCGACTTGCAGGAAACCAAATAAAGCAATAGATCTGATCTCACTCAAAAAGGAATACAGCAATGTTAATATCGAAGAATTGGATGTGACGTCACAGGATCAGATCATTGCTTTGGCAAAGAAATATGATGGTATACCAATCGATGTTCTTTTGAATAATGCAGGCATCCTAGGAGAGGTTCGAGACCAAGCATTTGGAGCATTGAATGATGAAACATTTAATCGGGTATTTGCAGTAAATACTTTGGCTCCTTTAAAGGTTTCAGAAGCATTTATAGATCATGTATCAATGAGCCAGCAGAAAAAGATTGTCTCTATGACGAGCGGGCTTGGCTCTATGCAGATTACAGCCAATCAGAGTTACTTTTATTTTTATCGCATGAGTAAAGCAGCATTGAATATGGGCGTTGTAGCAATGAATGCTAGCTTGAGGAAGCAAGGTGTGATTTCTGCATTGATCGCTCCTGGGCAAGTTGATACAAAACTTTTGGCAGAATCCGGATATAGAGGACCAAATAAAATCACTCCTGATGAGAGTGCTAAAAGTTTGATCAAGATCATTGATGCTCTCACACAAGAAACACTGAAGGAAAATGGAAATAAAGCAATCAATGTTGATGAGAGAGTGCTTCCCTGGTAATGCTTGTTTATCCAGAAATTAATCCTATTGCAATCTCTCTTGGACCGTTCCAAATAGCTTGGTATGGCTTGATGTACTTATTCGGTTTTCTTGCCGCTTACTGGTTGGCCGTGAAAAGGACTAAGAAAGATTGGTCTCCTTTAGCAAACAATCAGATCGAGGATCTAATCCTTTATTCTGCAGTCGGTGTGATTTTAGGAGGTAGATTGGGTTATATGTTTTTCTATGACATGGAGTCTCTTATTTCAGATCCAATCAATTGGTTCGTTAGAGTGCCTCAAATTTGGCAAGGCGGCATGTCATTTCACGGCGGTTTCTTGGGCGTAATCCTAGCTGTGAAGATGTTTTCATCAAATGAGAAAGTAGACTTTGTTGAGCTTATTGATTTTGTTGCACCCCTTGTGCCAATTGGACTGGGCCTTGGACGATTGGGAAATTTTATAAACAACGAATTATGGGGCAAGACAACGGATGCTTCCATAGGTTTTCTTGTGGACGGAGTTGTTAGGCATCCAACCCAGTTGTATGAAGCAGCATTAGAGGGCTTGGTTTTATTCTTAATATTATGGATCTATTCTCAAGTTGAAAGAGGACGCGGCTTGGTTGCTGCTGCTTTTTTGTTTTACTACGGATTTTTTAGAATTTTTATTGAGTTCTTTAGAATACCCGATTCCCATATTGGCTATCTCTTTGGTGAATGGCTAACCCTGGGCCAGGTGCTCTCATTCCCGATGCTAATCTTGGGTTTATGGATTATAATTCATTACAGATTCAAAGAAGAATAAAGCAGATCATAAAGGAAAAGTTTTGAAGCAGTATCTAGACTTACTACAAAAAATTCTTGATGAGGGCCAAGTCAAGGATGACAGAACCGGAACAGGCACCAAGAGTTTTTTTGGACACCAAATGCGCTTTGATTTAAATCAAGGCTTCCCAATTCTGACAACAAAGAAAATTTTTTTTAAAGGCATTGTCTATGAGCTTTTATGGTTTCTGGATGGGTCTACAGACAATAATATCCTTAAAGACAATGGCGTTCATATTTGGGATGAGTGGGAAACAGAAAATGGAGATTTGGGACCGATCTATGGATTTCAATGGAGAAATTGGATTGATCACAACAATGGACAACACATCGATCAAATCGATCAAATCATTCAGCAAATTCGAAACAATCCTTCATCAAGAAGAATCATTGTCAGTGCTTGGAATGTTGCAGACTTGCCTGATGAAAGCATCTCACCTCAAGAGAATGCCGAAGCAGGAAAGATGGCATTGGCGCCATGTCATGCATTCTTTCAATTTTTTGTTTCACAGGGAAAGCTCTCTTGTCAGCTGTATCAAAGAAGTTGCGATACATTTTTAGGATTGGGATTCAATATTGCCTCATACAGTTTATTGACTCATATGATTGCTCAGCAATGCGACTTAGATGTGGGTGATTTCATCTGGACAGGTGGTGATGTGCACCTGTATCTGAATCATTTAGAGCAGGCCAATGAACAATTGAAAAGAAGGCCTTACCCATTGCCAACTCTCAAGATTGGCAGAAAGCCCGAATCAATATTTGATTATAAATTCGAGGATTTTGAACTGATTAACTATGAGTCACATCCTCATATTTCAGCCCCTATATCTATATAGAGCTATGAATTTTTATCTTTCTTGAGGGCTCCTCAATATCAATCCCAATCATTTCACCACCCCAGACACATCCTGCGTCTAAGCAAAAAACATTCTTGAAATGGAAGTCTCCAAGGGTTGACCAGTGCCCGAAGAAAATATTTGTATCCTTGATCTTCATTTCTTCATTCGCGAACCATGGAATAAGCAAATCATCATTGTCTTTGGGCGCTTTCTTTTCGGTAAAATTACAGATGCCATTTCGATCTAAAAATCGCATCCTCGTGAAACAATTTATGATTGCATTGACTCTAGAAACCCCATTAAGATCGGTTGTCCATGAGTCATCGGAATACATCTCATTCAAAACCAATGAAGCACTATCTCCTTGCAAGAGTCCTTCAACCTCTCTGGCCAATAGTCTCGCTTGGGCTATATCCCAAGAAGGGTGGATTCCTGCATGCACCATGACTGAATTTAGAGCGATCTCTTCGTGCATTATGGGTTGATGCCTAAGCCACTCGATAAGCTTGATTTTATTTTTTGAGTTCAGAATTGGACTCAGTGTGTGATCTTTTTGGTTGTATGCTCGATCGCCCATTGCAAGGGCAATTAAATGCAAATCATGATTGCCAAGAGTATTCACAACGCAATGGTCCATTGAATATAAGAATTCAAGCACTTCTAGAGATTTCGGACCACGATTGACCAGGTCTCCTAAAAAAATCAGTTGGTCTTTTGATGAATCAAAATCTAGTTTATCGAGCAATCCCTTGAGCTCATCCAGGCACCCTTGAACATCGCCAATGACTATTTTTCTCATTGGGGTCTAGTCCCCAACCTTTGATAGTTTGATGTAATCTTCAACACTGAGATTTTCAGCCCTAAAACTCGGATCGATCCCGCAATCTGAGAGCTTCTGAGGGCTAAAGATCTCTTTGAGCGAGTTACGAATTTTCTTTCGCCTTTGGTTGAAAGCAATTTTTACGATCTCATCCAACTTTGAGTGCACCTCATTTCCCAGAGATGTCTTTGGCTCAAGTTTAACGATTGAGGAAATAACTTTTGGCCTGGGGTGAAATGCACTCGGTTTTATATCGAAGACTTTTGATGCTTTACATCTTGACTGAATTGCAACCGACAACCTTCCGTAGGTCTTGTTGCTATGAGTGCTCACCATTCGATCTGCTACTTCCTTCTGTACCATGACATGAAAATCTTGAAAACATTCAGAAAAACTAAGCAAATGAAAAAGTATAGGTGTTGAAATATGATAGGGCAGATTACCAATCAATCTCATTGGCTTTTTCTTTCTAAGCATTGAGTAATCATAGTTTAAAGCATCTGCTTGGATCACATTCACCAATTCTTGATCATCGTTTTCATTCAAATAGTTGACTAGATCTTTGTCGAGCTCAATTACATCAATTGACCCAATGATTTTTATTATGGGGAAAGTCATTGATCCATATCCTGGACCAATTTCTACAACATGGTCACCCTCCCTTAGATCAAAGCATCGGATAATCTTATTGATGACATTTTCATCGGTCAAAAAGTTCTGGCTTAAATGTTTTTTAGCTCTAATCTGATTTGGTTTTTTCATAAGAGTAAGCCATTGACTTTGCCGTATCCAAGGCATAATAGAGGCTTTGATGATTGATGTCTGACATGCCCACTTTATCGAAAGCCACACCGTGATCCACAGATGTCCTTATAATGTTTAATCCCATTGTTACATTTGCTGAGAGATGAGGGTTTGCAAGCTTAAACAAGGGCAGAATTTGATCATGAAAAATGCTTACGATCAGGTCATGTCCTGTTTGATTCAGAAAAATTGTATCTGCTGCATAGGGACCATCAATATGAATGCCCTCATCGTTTAATGCTTTAAGGGCAGGGGAAAATATTTTATTTTCCTCGCTTCCAATATGCCCATTTTCTCCGGCATGGGGATTGATGCCTGTGATACC
>Ga0208277_1000145_pt1 | contig 41209 bp, 32 predicted proteins | sample ETNtaG_5_FD_185782 | JGI IMG/M metagenome (GOLD analysis project Ga0208277, IMG submission 185782) | Marine microbial and viral communities from oxygen minimum zone, Eastern Pacific Ocean - ETNP201406SV205 (SPAdes) (version 2) | ecosystem: Environmental > Aquatic > Marine > Oceanic ...
GGCCGTGCACTAAGAAGGGATGGAAAAACCATCAGCATTGATGAAGAAGATGCATTCGAAAACTTAGAAATTGCAGCAAGGGAATATTATTCACAAATTTGATTGATTAGGGTATGTTTTTGTAATCACAGACTTACGTCTAGGTATGGCAGAAGGGTATGCAGACAGTGGACACATAGTCTCAGTGGAATTTGATCCAAAGGTGAAGGTGTATTGGTGGTTAGGGGCCATGCTTGTCCAAGCATCTACTGTTATTGGATTATTTGTCGTGCCATTTTGGTTGATTCTTGGCCTTGGAGTACATCAAAAGCAATTTGAAGGACTGGCTTGTTCACTAACTGATAGATCGTTAAACATACGTACAGGATGGTTATTCAAGAAACAACAAAACATTCCTTTGGACAAACTAACCGATGTTTCCATCCATGAGGGGCCAATCTTGAATGCTTTTGGAGTTGTAAGAATGCATTTTGAAACTGCGGGATCTGCACCATTTATCCTCACCGGAGTAAAAGGTGGACCGGAATTCAGAGATATCGTTCTAAAACAGCGAGATTCTCTTTCTTCTCCACAAACAATGAATATTCAGAAAACTCAATCTGATGATGTGCTCATCGAAATTCGAGATTTATTGAAAGAGATTCATTCAAATCTATCAAATCAAGAATAGAATGGATTTTCAATTTTCCCCATTGATTATGAACACTGGTTCATATGCGATTACAGGTTATGATTGAACAACATGCAGTGCAATATTGATGCTGTTGGCAAGGCTGTGCGGCTGAAACTTGGAATCATGGGAGTCATTGCTGGAATGATTATTTCTGCTGTTTTCATTCTTTTAGAAATTAATTTAGGAATCGAATGGATTATCCCATTGGGAATAATTGGTGGTGGCACCTTTTCGATGATTGAAGGATGGGCAGGATGGTGTGTTGTCAGAGCAATAGGGATCAAAACTCCACATTGAAATTATTCTGATTCATCTAAAGATGCACCACGAATACGCCTTGCCGGAATTCCCCCCCAAATTTCACCAGGAGGAATGATAGTAAATTTAGGTAATACTGCTCTTGATGCAATTACTACTCGATCTCCAATCACACAACCTGGGGCAATGAATGCACCTGAACCAATAACACAATTTGATCCAATTGTAACCTTTGCAAGATGTATTCCATCTTTTTCAAAAAGATGCCCATTAATTGCTGCACCCCCCCCAATCACGGTCTTACTACCAATCTCAATCATGTATGCATCATTGATATTTGGGGAATTAAGTTGAGCACCCTGTCCAATTTTCATTCCCATCATTGAATAGTATATATTTCCAACAAAAGATGGGACCATCCATTGCAAAGAAGGTAAAGACAATCGATGAAATAACGACATAAATGCCCACCTTATAGTCAACCAACTTTGAGTAGGTGCTTGAGCTGAAGAGGTTCTAGGCCTCAAAATCAATCCAAAGATTCCCAGAATGATTAGATCAACAATACACCATGCGAGGAGGCCTATTCCAATTGCTGCTCCTTGGGCAAAAATTCGGTTTAATGGATCTTCAATAACGCTAACTTCCTGGAACATCCAAATGCCGGGGATGGCAGAAACACCCCAAATCAAGAAGCCAAAAGGTAATACCAAGACTGACAAAAACATTTGAATGAAGCCAAAGAATCTCATTGGCTTTGCCATTCAATCACTTCTGCATTTCAGAGATTTGAGAATATAGATTTGATGATTCTGCCTCTTCAGAAACAGTTAGGATTACCTCTCCTTTAGCAGCTGCACGATTTCGAGCATCTTCTTCATTTGCTACTCTAATGCCTTCTTCTAAATCAATTCTTGATGCCAATACTGTTCCAGCTAAAATTACGATAGTGATGGTCATGATTGCTACACGGCTATCAAAAGTGGAACTTGCAATTCCATAAAGGAACGTTCCAATCATTGCCGCGGATTTTCCTAAGAAACCAAAGAAACCAAAGAATTCTGAAGTTCTAGTCTCAGGAATTAACATTGAGAACATGGAACGTGCTTGTGCTCCAGCAGATCCCATTACCATTCCAACTAGACATCCAAGAATAATCCATTGAAGTGAAACTGTGATACCAAATGGTTCCCATACATTATCTCGCATAAATTCTGCCCAGCCATCTACCATTCCACCTTGATCAACAATGGTTGGATGACGATCTCCAACTTCTGAAGCAATGGAATCAGGTCCTATGACAATGATGGAAAAACGATGATCGGATACATTATCAAAAGCAGAAATTAGAGAAGATGCATCCTCTGGAGTTATCGTTTCAACCTCCTCTATAGATACTGTTGCTTCATCAACAAATAACGATGCTGCGAAGATACCAGCAAAAACAAGTAATATCGCAAGAAGAGCAGTCAAGGGTCCCAAGTTCATCTTTTGAAGATACATTATTGCACTACCGAGAAGAACAAATGAAACAAGAATAACTAACAGAACAAGAATACCAGATGAAATCCCTAGTTCATCACTACTCGAAGACGAAGAATCTGATTCTGTCTGATCGGGGAAATAAGATTGGAATGCATCTCTGAATGGTGCATCTCCTTCTGAACTCTCACCAACCCATCCATCATATCCTCTACCGTACAGAGTATCCATTTCATACAAGTTTGTTGTTTCATTGTAAGTAAATGTAAAATCATAACGAGACGATTCTCGTTCCGCATCATCAGGTAATCCGTTGTTATCTGAATCTGTAGTTGGATCTAATTCTAATGGAGCAAATGCAGCTGCTGCAACAGCAACAAAACAGTAGATGATTAGTGCTACCATTAATGCGAATTTTGTTCCCTTGATGTTTGCTAATTTCCCGAAAACAGCAGTCATTGGAATTGCAATAACATTGACTGTTAGCAATAACATAATGTTCATACTGGTATCTAATCGAAGAACAGATTCACCAAAAGCACTAGCCATACTAGCGATTGTATTTACTCCATCATAGAATAAAAGATAAGCAACTAAAAAGAGAGCTAGAACCTTGAATTTCTTGATTTCTCTAGCTGTTTGGAAAACTTGTCCGTACGCAATTTTCATTGCTGGTTTAAACCCAGTCCATTCCATTGTAGTCTCAATTTCAGGTTCTGGAGTCCACTTGAACATTAACGCTCCAAAGCCCCACCACCAAAGGGAAGAAGTAACAAAAATAACTGCTAATTTGAAATTAGTATCCCAATTAAAAGGACCTAATAACAATAGAAGGTGGAACATGAGCAGTAGAGAACCACCTGCAAATCCATAGACGTAACCATATGTAGAGACGTGATCTTGCATTTCTTTTCCTCCAAGATATGGCATAAATGAATAATAAATTACGTTTCCACCAGTAAAACCTACAGTACCTATTGTGTATGCTAAAGCAAGGAAAATGTACCCTGAAGATCCGAAGTAAGGGGCTGCCCCCATTACTGCTGTAAACAAAACACCAGCAACTGTATACCATTTCAGTAACTTCTTCTTAATTGGCATCTTATCGGCAATTACACCAAGTGCTGGAGCAGTCAAAACAACAAATACCATTGAAAATGTTAGAACAAAAGCATAGAATGAATCACCAGATTGGGTTCCTGTTGCTAAGTTATACAAACTCGCCATTACTTGAGGAGCAATTACAGTCATTACTGTCAAAGCATAGGCTTGATTTGCCCAATCATACCAATACCATCCTTGGATTCCCTTTCTTTGTTCGGGTGACATAGAATCTAACAATTCCCCAATATTCACCTTTTCAGAATCTGACACTACCGTTGTATCTGTCATGTACCGTACAGAGTCTCTACGTACTTGAAGATAGGACCGGATTAATAGGTGATTAATAGGCAAAATACCTATTTTCAATGCCTCGTCGGGTGAATGTGGCTAAGGGTATGTTGGGCTCTGATAAACAGGCGGTAAAAGTCCACCACTTGGTCAAGGCACCAGAAAATTCGCCTGAATCAATTAAGATTCGGGAATCATGGGATGCGCAGAAACCTGCTACTGTCTACAAAACTCCTGAAAGGCTTCCAGATGGGACACCCTGTACTGCAGCAACTGTTATTCTTAGAACCAAGGGATGTGAATGGTGGTGGAAAAGTGGTTGCACTTTTTGTGGATATTTCAATGATGTAAGAGATGATGTAACAAGTGATGATCTCCATGCTCAATGGGAAGAAGCGAAAAAGAGGACGAATAATTTTGAAGATTGTTCTATGGTGAAGGTATACACATCAGGAACGTTCTTTGAAGATAAAGAAAATCCTCCTGATTGGCAAGAAACTGTGCTCAAGGAAACTTACGAGAAGGGGCTACACTTAGTGATTGAAGCTCAAGCACATCTCTGTAAGGAAGAGAAAATAAAATGGGTTGCTGAACGTCATCCAGGTTGTACTGTAGCAATTGGACTAGAAGCATATGATGACGCAGTTTTGAGATTCAATTGTAACAAGGGATTCAGTACAAAACAATGGCATAAAGCAGTAGAAACACTAAGGAAAAATGGTCTCAGAGTGAAAAGTTATCTTTTATTCAAACCTCCATTTATGTCAGAAGGAGATGCTGTAGATCAAACCTCTACTTGGATCCGTGCAGTAGCCCCACTTTCTGATGAAATATCCATTAATCCCATGAATATACAAAAAAGAACGATAGTTGATCGAATTCATCGAGCAAGACAATACCGTCCTCCTTGGCTTTGGAGTTTAGTTCAAATGATTAAGAATGTACATGATGATGTTCGCCCTGTTTCAGCAGAAAATGCTTCAGATGGGTGTAGAATCATCGTTCATCCAACAGCTGCTGGAATGATTAGAGGTTCCCATAATTGTGGACAGTGCGACCAAGATGTGGCTGCTGCAATTGAAAGGTATAGTGTTTCAGCAGATATTCGAGAATTTGATGGAATCGAATGCTCTTGTGAAGAAATTTGGAAAAATGAAATCGAATTAGATCAATCTCTACCATTGCCTTTAGGAATTGGAAGAGATAGAAGATATCCAATAGACAAAGTTCTGCGTGCTCCTTGATTGGAATTGGTACGTCGGTTTGGACACAACATTCGCCCAACGCTTAAGGGCGGCTGAACAGTGGAAGGAACACCCAACACCGTAAAGTGAGGGAGAGGCAGAGTTCAATGGAAGAAGATAGTGGATTTGGGCTGTTAGATTACATGCGTTCCGATGAGGAGCCAGAATTAGGAAGAATTGCAATAGCAATGGGGTTTATCATACTACTAATTTTCCTTGTTTTGTATGATGTATTGTATCCAGGACATGGTTTCCCAGTGGTTAGTGATGTTGTGCCACTTCTTTCAGGAGTCATGGATAGTAGTATCTGGTTCTTCATATTGGGAATAATGATTGGTTTCTTTTCACTTGTTGCTAGTGTTCTAGTGGGAGCAGTAGAGGAGTGATTGAAATGAATGCAATTTTACTCATGATGTTGGTTTTCTGGGGTATCTTGTTATTTTTTGCTTGGAGATTACGAGCAGGACTTGGGTTCCTTGGAGATGCTATTGCTGGAATGACTGGATTCATGCTTGGTAAAGCGTTAGGTCCAGGCGCAACAATCCTTGAAGGTAGATCTGGAACTGCAGCAGCTGCTTGGATTAACCATGGAATTGTTTGGTTATTCATGGGCGCAAGCATTACATTTGTTGATCTTTGGTTAGGCCATTCTCCAAATGCACTTCATAGTCTTCAATCATGGAGTTGGGATTTAACAGGAAATGCCGCATTTACTCCTAGCATAATGGCCACCTTTGGCGGGATGATTATGCTGATGATTGGAAGTTCTTTGCACATTATGCCTAGAATGGCAGATACTTCTCTTTCTAATGAAACAAATGCCGGCCTTATGGCAATGGTATTCACTGGAGGGATTTTGCTTTTCGTAATCGGAAGTCAAATCCAAAGCGACTTAGGAAATATGATTGCTTTTGTTGGATATAACATTCCAGCATTGGCTGCTTTAGCAGTTATTGCAAATCTATTGCTTACAATTAGGGGACAAACTACCGGACTAGAGGCACCTCAATGGTTTATCATAATAGGATTAGTAGGTTGGTTTGTTAGTTCTATAACATTTGTACTTCTTGGTCCTGAAGCTGCACCTCACACCCTATGGATAAGTGAACAACTTCACATCGGAATGTTCCTCTGTTTGATTTTTGGTGTTGTCTATTATGCAATCCCTTCAACAACAGGAATACCAATTCCTAGTCGTTCATTAGTTGCACTTACTCTTGTAGGAACTGTAGTAACAGTCTCTCCAATGGGTTACGATCCAGCAAGTTTGAGTTTCCTTGAATTGGCATGGCTTCCTTTGGACCTTGGAGTTACGGCTGGTGCGTCTTTCCCATCTTGTGGTAGTGAAACCAACTGTACATCATCACTAATTATTACTACAATGATGGCACTATCCATCCCAGTTATGTTCATGTTCTCTACAAATGTTCTAACAGCAATTAGACGCTCAGGAGCTATTTTCGAAGATACTGCTCTTACTCTCATTGCCTTTGGGGCATTCATGTTACCGATTATGGCAATTGCATCATTATTTACAACTCTAGACGCAATGAGTGGCAGTAATGAATTGTCGGCTGCAATAGGTTCGGTTCGACTAGGAGCGATTTGGGGTGCTATCATTCCACTAGCATTAGGTGGAACATTAGCTATTATTCCAGATATTACTGGAAAGGAAATGGAAAGTCAATCCTCTGGAATTAGAGCTGTTTGGTTCCTAGGATTAGGTATAATTGGCACATTCATGGTTGGAATGATGTCTGACTTTGCAGAGATTTCCTTTGCAGAAGCGGGACTAGAAGAAGGAGTTAGTACAACTGCGGCCCAACTTGAGCCAATAGCTTCTATTCTGTTCTATGGCGTTGTACTTGGAATCTTATTCTTAGCACAAAATGTGGTAAGAGGAAGTCGATCTCATGATTTTGAACCTGAATTTAGTATTCTAGGACCATCAAGATACACAATTTCTGGAAGGACAACTGTTCGTGATCTCTTAACTGCAGGAGTTACACTAGATACTATTCTTACAACCGATGAGGGAATTGATGACGTTGTAGGGCCGACCGTACTCTCTGAAGAGGAGTAGGCCGTCCATGAGAATCGGCCTTGTTGGCAAACCTAATGTTGGGAAATCAACTACTTTCGCTGCATTGACTGAAACCATCGTAGAAATTGCAAACTACCCATTCACTACCATTGATGCAAATATCGGGATTGCTTGGATTCCCCTCAGATCTACATGTGCTTGTTCTGATTTAGCAAAAAAAATGTTAGAGAATGGAAGAAAAATTGAATCAGATATGCAACGAAATGGGAGTATTTGTACGCCAAGAACGGGTTCTTGTATTGGCCATAGAAGAATCGTCCCTGTAACCCTTGTAGATGTAGCAGGATTAGTTCCCGATGCACATCAAGGTAGAGGTAGAGGAAATCAATTCTTATCTGATCTTGCAAATTGTGATGCATTAATCCAAGTTGTAGATGCTTCTGGAACTACAGATATTGAGGGTAATCCAATTGGAGAAGGAGCCTGTAATCCTGAAGATGAATTTGATTTTTTAATCAATGAATTAGACGCTTGGATCTCTGGAATTCTAAATGATTCTTGGTCAAGAGGAGCGAGGAGGGCGCAAGCGGAAGGACAATCTGCATTAGTTGGTTACATACACTCACAACTTAGTGGTCTAGGTGCAACTGAATCAATGGTGACCACTAACTTGTCTTCTTTCATTTCTGAAAATCCAGACCTAGATGTACCTTGGACATGGAAAGAAGAAATTGTCAGTAGATTAGCTAGTAATTTACGTGAACAATTGTTTCCAGTGTATATTGCTGCAAACAAGGCTGACCAAGCGGATCCTTCGAAATGGATTGGATTAAAACAGCGAATTGAAGAAAAGGGAGGATTGATTGAAGCTACATCTGCTGAAACAGAATTAGGACTACGTAGAGCTGCTAAAGCCGGTGCAATTCAATATAGGCCAGGAGACAACGACTTCTCAATTACAGAATCTGCAGAACTAAATAATGTACAAAAAAAAGGGCTTGAAGCATTAGCTAAGCGAATTGAAAATATGGGGGGGACTGGATTAATTTCCCTAATATCATCAGTTGTTTTCGACAGATTAGATCGAATTGTATCCTATCCCGTACAAGATGAATCAAAATGGATAGATGGTGACGGAAGGATACTACCCGATGCTCTCCTAATTCCTCAAGGTTCAACGGCAAAAGATCTTGCTTATGCAGTTCATACCGATCTTGGTGATGGATTCATCAGAGCTACTGATGCAAGAACTGGAAGAGTAATCGGTGCAGATCATGAATTAGCGAATGATGATGTTGTAAAAATCCATGCAAAGGCTTGATTCAAGCAGTTGTTGGATCTTCAATATCTACGACTGGTTGCATCGAGATTTCAAAAACAACGGCAGTCCAAGTAATATCATAGGTTTGATCATCTGATGATAAGAATGGAGGGAAACCTACAGCATCATTCTGGACATCTGCAGTTAATTCTACAATCCACTCTCCACGTCCATCATCTGAATCCATCCATTGAGAACGAATAGCTGCTTCAGTTCCATCAGCTTCGTAATCCTCTCCATCGTATCCATCAATCAGAATCCATGTCATCGATGCAGCAAACCCGTTTCCACAATTTCCCCCGTCAGTTTGATCTTGGAGTTCTCCACTAACTCCGGATACATCTGATGATGCATCTACTCCGTTATTTTGTCCCGGCCCTACAGCACCCTGATCTTGACATTCTATGGTCATCGAAACTGATGCTAAATTTTTACCATCATCAATCATATCCTCTGTAATAGAAAATATAGATTCGTGAGTATCGCCGTCTGACAACGCTTGGGTGGTCTCAGATTGTGTCAATGTTTCTTCAGTAAAGGAAACTGTCCACTTCCCAGATGGGCCACTAGAAGATGATGCATCATCTAAACCAACCAATCCAGGAACCATTGCAAAATAAATTGGAAATAGGAACATGAAGAGGATAGAACCGCCCAACATGGCTTGACTGCGGCGATCTTGGAACATCTCCGCTAGGTCCATGTAGCGATATGAAGGGCCTATGTTCTTCAATGTCCCGTTTGATTTATTCAGATTCATCAATGTAAATAGGAGGCCAATTCACTTCAATATCAGAGATTTTTTTCCACTTAGGGTCCAATCCCCATCTTCCTAACCTTCGTTTTGATCTACCATATTCCGGTAACATGTATCCTATTCTACTTCTTTCCCAAAATGTCCAGCGATTAGGAACTCTCGGTAAATCTGCTGACCAAGCACAGATAAAATCATTCCAAATGTTTTCATCTATTGATTCAGGAAGTACCCATTCAGTTGTTGTAATTTCTCCAGCAGAACCAGGAGTATGTGACCAAGCCTGCATTGCAGCACCCTCAAGTGGTCCATTGTCAATAACTATCCCAAAAGTTCGAACTGACTGTTGAAGTGGCATTATGATCGCCATACGATGTACTGGCCTCTTACCTTCATGACGAGTTACACTCCATCCAGCACTTTCTGCTATAATTCTGAAAGAACGAACAGCGTCAACAGAGCCAACACTGACTGGAATCTCATACACTGTAGCGTAGCTCACAATAGACTCGAGAACGTCATGTGTCATCATCACTTCGGATTGATGTAGTCTGGACACTGGGGGGATGAGACCGCCCAGTGGCGTCCGTCCGTTTTGCCGAACGGCCAGTAATCCACAGTCAATCCCGTATAATTACGGGTTTCCGATCTGAAATGCAACTTCTGATTAGCCGAAGAGATCGCCGAGGCCGCCGAATCCGCCGCCCTCTTCTTCTTCTTCTTCTTCAGCCGGTGCTTCTTCAACGGCTGCTGGGGCATCTCCGCCACCAACAGCTGCTGGAGCTCCAGCAGCCACTGGAGCAGCAACAGCAGTAGCCATTGCTTCACCAATGTCGACATCCGACAAAGATGCAACAAGAGCCTTGACTCTTGCTTTATCAGCATCTACACCAGCAGCAGTTAGAACTGCTGTGACAGTCTTATCATCTATTCCTTTCTCAGCCGAATGCAGTAACATAGCAGCGTATACGTATTCCATTTTTTTTCACCTTCTTTTTTTTATTTTAACCGAAGAGATCTCCGAGGCCGCCAAAGCCACCTTCTTCTTCCTCTTCTTCCTCTTCCTTGGTTTCATCAGCTGCTTCTGCAGCCTCATCATCTGGAGCATCAGCAACAACAACAGCCGAAGCCGCTGCTGCACCGAGCATCCCGGCGATTTCATCGTCCAGGGCAGAGGAATCTAGATGGCCTGCAAGAGCCAAAGCGCGACCTTGGGCGCGCGAAATAAAGACCGGGATGGTCTTCTCATTGGAAACACCAGCTTCAACAGCGACATTGAATGCCTCTGTACTGGCCTTGGAAAGCAATGTTGGCAGTGTCTCAGATGTAAACCAAGAAACATTACATGCAAGATTGAATGCTCCAGACATAGCAGTAATGATATCACTTCTGAAAGCATCTGAATCAATATTTAGAGAATCTGCAGGGAGAACTGTACCTTCTTCAATTACACCTGAAAGAATAAGTCCAATTTCGATAGGGTTGATTCCTAACTTAGATAACATCATTCCAAGGTCTCCTTCAATAGGATCTCCTGCCTGAACAACTGTGGTTGTCTTCTGAATTACAACCTTACCCTTGTCAATTTTAGCAGGTATACCTACAGCGCCTAATTCACCTACAATAGGACCAGGTGCAAATTCTGTTTCTCCAGCTTCCACTGTGATATCGTCAGGAGCAATCTCTCCATCCTTTGCGGCACGGCCTTGGCGAGTCTTGTCCAACTCTTTGTATAATTGGAAAGCATTGTAATTTTCAGTATGAACCAACATTGGCTGTACTACGCCATCGAGGAGTACCTCTAAATGTCCTTCATCGAGACCTGCATTACTCCATGCACGTCGAATTAGAGTTTTCTTAGCCATTGTAGCAGTCATACCATCTCTAAGATTTGCACGCATATCTAACATGTTAGTTGCCGGAACTCCAGAAATATCTACAATTCCAACAACTCCTTCAGACTTGAGTATATCTTCAAGTTGACCTACACGGTCTTTCTTCCACTGAGCTGCTTTAGGAATCAATTAATCACCTCAATCTTGACAGATGGACCCATTGATGTCTTGACATAACATGAGCGAATATTGTTGTGACCACGTTCGAGTTTACTCATTACACGGTTCCAAATCGCCATTGCATTCTCAGTCAACTCATCAATAGTCTGGGATCGAGAACCTATTGGCCCATGGAATGTAATTTTGTCACGAGAACGAATCATCGAGGTGGTTCTGAGACCCTTACTTAGAGAGTCTATATCCATGACAGGAGGGACTGGGCGAGGCATCTTACCACGTGGACCTAGAACCTGACCAAGGAAACGACCGATACTACCCATATGAGGTACTTCTGAAAGGAAGAAATCGTATTTCTTTGCTATTTTACGTGCTTGTTGACGATTACCGCCCAAGTCTTCAATGGTAGCTGGATCTATTACGTCAACTCCAGCATTCTTTGCCTTCACTGCCATCTCTCCAGATGCAAACATAGCAATTGAGATATCTTTCCCACGACCATTGGGTAGACGGATTTCTTCCTGTATCCTATTTGATGGATTCTTCAAATCTACATCCTTGATTGTAAAAGAGAACTCCAAAGTCTCTACGAACTTTCGATCTGGGGCCTCGTCTAGGGCCTGTTGAATTGCTTCCTGAATTTTTTCTCTCATTTTTAATCACCTCCGCGGTCAGCGAGGGCAAGCCCTCTCCCGCGCTGCGTGACAGATTAGGAAAAGTGCGCTTCGAAAGCACCCTCCTTCATCTGTTTTAATGCCTCTTTAGGCTCAAGTCCTTCTACTCTTACACGCATAGCAACACATGTACCCATTACCTCTCGGCAACGAGCGAAAAGTGTTGCACCGGTAAGACGATCTGCTTGTTTCTCAGCAATCTGCTTTACCTGATCCATTGTCAGATTCTCAGTAGAAGCTTCCCAACTACCATTACACTTCGGAACACCCAAAGTCTGGTTGATGACATGGGGGGTTTCGTTGCGTGCAGACATGTGATTCCTCTCCTTTAGCAGCGCGGCGACTTCCTTCCTGTATTTAATCGGTGCGAAACTACTCCACTCTCTGAGTTACCCTGATTTGGTCTGCACGAACAGTTAGAGGGATTGGTACTGGTGCATCGAATAATTCCACAGTAATCTCTTCCTTAGTGTCTGCAATATTAGTTACGCGAGCACGTTGCCCTTTGAATGCCCCGAGACGAACTTCGACAATATCTCCCTCGGAAATACCTGCAGTTGCAGCCTTAGGTTCAAGATGAGGGAAAATATCTCTGAATGGAGCCTCGCCATCCAATACCTTACGACAATTTTTCAATGGTGTTGTTCTATTCCCAGCCCTTCCGATTAATTTCTCAACATGATGTTGGGCTGATGCTTCAACAAAGATGTATCCCCTCATGTGATCTGATTGTAAAACAGCATATATTTCTGGAACAACATCTGCAAGAGAACCGGAACCTGAAAGACGTGCACGAATCTCATTTGCGACATTTGCTTCTTGTCCGATTGAGGTCTTCAAGATGTAAAGATAACTTCCAACATCCCCATACATCTCAACTAAAGATGGAATTGAGTAATCCTTAGTTCTCATATCACCAGCATCTACCCAATCAAATTCTGAATAAAGCGCAGCAGGTACAACATGTGTTTCATCTGTAGCTACCAAAACTGGAGTGACTTCATTCAGTACATTTCCAAAGGCAAGACCCCTGGGTTCTCCGGTTCGAATATGAGTAATCTTATCGGATTCAAGTCCAGTAGCTTCTTTGATTCGCTGAAAAACTGTATCTAAATCAGATGCATCGCCAACCCCAAAGATACCGTCCCAAGCTAGAGGGAACTCACTAACACTATCTGCACGCTTCATAAGAAGCACTTGCTCTTCATTTCTAACATAAACTACGAATGCATTGGACATCTAAATCACCTCATGGATTATTGAATTGAACATCAGTTGGCGTTGTTAGCCATGAAAAGAAAGAAGGAAGAAGGTTGTCCATTAACCAAAGGACGCCAAAACCGATTGCTCCAAGAACAAACATACCAATGCCACAAACAATGACAGTTTGGCGGAACTCTGCTTTAGATGGTTTACGAGCCATTCGAAGAATACGTGCCCAATCACCACGCTGTCTGCGTCTGAACCAGCGCTCTATGTCGTCTTGCATGGCTTGCGCCCGCTGTTCAACAGAGCCTCTGCTGTCTTCTTCATCCGCCATGGTACACCCTCAGCCTTCGATGCGACTTCCGTGCCCCACTTAAGCACAACGGAACTGTTTGAATCAACGGATGAAGGTTGTTGAACGTGAACGGATGCTTCTAGAACGGGTCTGAACTGATGTCCCGTGAATCTGTTCACTTCTAACTCCAGTCAATACAATCAAGACACGTAATTCTTCTCCAAGCGATTCATCTACAGTTGCTCCCCAAATTATTCTAGCATGTGGATTGATGCTTTCTCGAATAATTTGGCCACACATTTCTGCTTCTCCTAATGTAAGACTATTTCCTCCGACAACATTGACTAATGCGCCTCGTGCGTCTGAAACATCAATATCTAACAACGGTGATTCTAGTGCTTGACGTGTAGCATATTCTGCCCGATCTTGCCCTCTTCCCTCACCATATCCTATCATTGCAGTGCCGCCGCCATTGACCATCACGGAACGGAGGTCTTCGAAATCAAGATTTACCAATCCTTCTTTAGCAACCAATTCAGTTACACCAGCAATAGATCTCATCAGTAACTCATCAGCAACTCGGAATGCTGCAGCAATAGGAAGATCTCGAACACCTTCTACCTCCAATAGTCGATCATTGGGTAAAACCACTACTGTATCACATACTTCTCTTAATCTTTCAAGTCCCCATTCTGCATTCTGACGTCTTTGAGTACCCTCAGAATTGAAGGGGTAGGTAACGACTCCGATAGTGAGTGCTCCTGCTGCTTTAGCCAAACGTGCAACTACATGTGCGCTGCCTGTACCTGTACCGCCGCCTAAACCAGCAGTTACAAAGGCCAAATCGCAATCATTTACAGATTCTGTTAATTGTCTTTCAGACTCGTATGCTGCTCTTTCACCCATCTCTGGATCTCCGCCTGCACCTCTTCCACGAGCTGTCCTTCCGATTAACATCTTATGTTCACTTTGAATTCTTAGTAAATGCTGAGCATCAGTATTAATTGCCCAACCAACAGTATATTCATCATCTAGCAACCCTTCTTGAGTAAGACGAGAAACTGTATTATTTCCACAACCTCCGCATCCATACACTCGTATTCTCGGTTGTAATGTCTTCAATAATTCGGCTAAATCTCCATCTTGAGGAGCAGGGTTATTCGGAGGTTCTGAATCCGAATCTTGCAATTCCAAAACACGATCAATGATATGTCGCATAGATGCAGCGTGTTCGCAGGCATCATAACCATATCGTCAAAATAGTACTACATAATGACGATTAGAAAGTCTGAGATTTGTTTCGGGAGCAAAGAGTCAAGCGATAAGCCGACTCTGGGAGTTCATGGACAGGGGGCTGCCGGCCGCATCATCAATATCAGTTGCTTTGATGATGATTATATGTTCCATGATGGGATTTTTTACTTCTTCACCCTCTAACTTAGAAGAGGAAGATCAAAATTTTGTACAGAACTTTCAATGGACAAGAACAATTCATCCACCTGGTGATGAAGGGTTCCAAGCAGATTATTGGAGGCCTGACACAACAGGGGCTCTTTGGTCAATTGATTTTTCACCTGATGGGTCAAAAATTGCTGGAGTAGACATAAATGAAAAACGAGTTTCAGTATGGAATATCAGTGATGGTAGATTGATATTTTACTCTCCCCATCCTGATCCTCTAGTAGACGTAATGTGGCTAGATTCAGAACATCTTATGATTGCTGATTCTGATGATGATTTGGTTGTTTTTGAGGTCATTGACGGAGGAGAGATGTGGCCATTAAATACAACAAATGCACATCAAATGACTTGGGCAAAGGGATTTACTGGTTCAGAAAGTGGGTTCTTGTGGGGAATGGACCTATCAGAAGATGGAAGTAGAGTTGTGATTTGTGGGGGTATCGATAATCCAAATATTCCTGGAGAAATAGTCACCGTTGAAACTAGTTATCTTTTAGGAGGAAATGGCAATCCAAACAGTATCTATACCTCATACATGCCTACAGATTGTTCACTTTCTCCAAACGGAAGCATGGTAACCACAACAGTTAGAAATTATCAGAATACTATGAATCAAGATAGAGTTGTTGCTCATTCTATCCCCAATCTTGAACCTCTGTGGGATAGAGCAATAGGAGGTTCTGAAGCGACCGCTTGGGCGATAGATTGGGATACAAATGGACAAGGATATACCGTTGGATGGAATCGGCCCAATGAGGGAGTAATAACACATTTCAATCATATTGATGGACAAGTAGAATGGTATTCTCCTACTCCCCAAAACATTTCATCACTAACATGGACCAATAATGGAGACAAATTACTGGTAGGATTACATGACCCTGGAAGAATGATGATTATTGATCAAGTAGGTACAATCCTAAATGATGTAGGCTGGCATAGTTTTGTCAATGGGGGAGAAGGAACTCCTGCAGATGTATTGGATGTATCAGCTAGTAGTTCTGGATTAAGTGCATCTGCAGGTAGAGATGGAACTATCGAAATCTGGGCCGAAGATGCATCCGGAATCTCTTTTCATAGTCGACTTGGAACAAGATTAACCCGTGAAATTTCTATTGCACCAAACAGAGACCTTCTAGCAATGGCTGATTCAGGGGGCGTAGTAACTGTTTGGGATTTGGACAGTGGAATGAGGAATCGTCAGTGTACTCATCCTGAATTTGGTGCACCTACTGACATAATACCATTTGCAAAAAGTGTAGATTGGTCAAATGATGACAAAGTAATAATTGGGTATAGCGATGGGACAATTGTTTCCTGTGATGAACAAAATAAGAATATTTGGACTATTGATCTTAGTGCAATGACTACTGTTTCTGTTTTTGGTCGTGCTAGGATCAACATGTATGACCAAATTATTGCAACATATGGAGAAGACCCGAACAATACTAGCGCGGATGGGGTTGTATCAGTTATTTCTCAAGCAGGACAAATACTTCGTGAATGGAGGTATGAGGATGTTCACTGGACAATTGCATTCGACCCTTCAGGAGAGAAAATGAGTTCAATTGGTCAAGAAGGCGGAGTAAGATTGTGGTCTACTAGTGGTTCAGATCCGATGACATGGACAGATGATGGAATTGTATACTCTCATGAAAATTATACTGGAGTCAATAAGTGGTTAGAAGGAGTTGGAGTTCTGTTGACTGGAGGATGGGACTCTATGCTAAAGATGTATGACCCAATTCAACAACAAATAATTCGATCAATTCCAGTTGATGGCGAAATTTTCTCGTTAGCTATTGATGTCAATGATGGTGGTATTTTTGTTGGGTCTGGAGATTCGTCTTCATCTTCTAGTGGAAAAATCGAATTTGTTGATCCAATGAATGAAACTGTTGTATCTTCATTCTCTATTACTGGAATCCCACGAGGATTGGCGATTGATCAAGATGGTGCTTTGATTCTAGTAAATCATACAGGCGCCATTACAAGACTAGTTTCAGACATAGATCAAGATGGTGTTCCTGATGAAAACGATGAATTTCCTAACGATCCGACTCAATGGACTGATTCTGATGCCGATGGTTTTGGAGACAATCCTAATGGAAATGAGGGCGATAATTGCCCTACAATTTCGGGGGAGTCGAATGTTGATCGTTTTGGATGTATAGATACTGATGGTGATGGGGTGTCAGATCCTGATGAAAATTGGTTAGCGCACCCGATTGGAGTTGCAGATGCGTTCAAAGAGGATCCGTTTCAATCTAGAGATACTGATGGAGATGGAGTGGGAGATTCACATTCTTTCATAGTTGGAAGTAATGGTCTGAGAATTGACTCAGGAGATGCTTTTCCAAATGATAGTTCTCAAACAGCGGATCGAGATGGCGATGGTTGTGGTGATAATTACACGTATGTTACCGACAATGATGGGTATAGAACTCCGGCATCAGGGGATGCTTTTCCAAATGATAACACACAATGTATAGATCTGGATGGAGATGGATTTGGAGATAACTACACCTTTACTATCGATCCAAATACTGGTTTAAGAATTGAATCAGGTGATTTATTTCCATTTGATTTCCTAGCTCATGGAGATCCTGACAATGACGGTTGTGTATCAGAAAGTAGCACGGGATTACCTTTTGATTATGATTCCAATAATCCATTGGTTTGCGATGCCCCTGAAGAAGAAAATAATGATGAAAATAATTCAAATTCATCAAATGGAACTGAAGGAGATGTTTGTCCTCAAATGATTTGTTGGGATGGATCAAACGTGGATACAAGAGATTGTTCTTGCCCTCCTGAGGTGATTGAGGACCCACCTGAAAATACACCTAATTCTGAAGAAAATCTGGCCGAAAATGAAGACAAAGATTCCACACTGTTAATTGTATTAATCTTAGGAACAATTGCCCTACTTGGTACAATTGGATATGTAATTGCTAGTCGAAAGAATGTAAATGAAACACAAGAAAAAATCGAACCGGAAGTTTGCCCCCATTGTAATGGTCCAATTCAACATGCAGTAGAAAATGGTGGGAAATGGACTTGGTGTCCTTCTTGTAGAAAATGGTTGGAATACAAGGGCCCAGTTTAACTCTAATTTGAAGAATAGGTATGATAATCCACTGAAGGAGTCAAGGAATCGATTGCGGCAGCAAGCCTAGCATTAGATTCTCTTTCTCCAGATTCTATTAATTCTATTTCAGAATTTATTTTGTCTCTCATTTTTTTCGATCGTTCAATAATTGCAGTAGGTAAACCAAGAGATAAATCACAGCATCCATTTAGAATTTCTAGAATTCTTTCTGTAGATACTAAAGATGAATCTGATACTCTCATTCCTAATATGCCACTAATTCTTTCAACTCCATCACTTCTTTCAAGAGTTTTTAACAAATCAAGAACATCAGATTTTGCTCCTTTCAAATTGCCTTTTATTCTCCATCTTGAACCAATTTTTGAAACACGTGCTTCGATATGATTGGAATCTAATTTAATTGCTTTAGAAAATCTCTTTCTAGAAGCACTTAATCGACCTCTAGAAGATTCAATCCTTCCATGAATGACCAAATCTTCAATCTCTAACTGCAGAGCTTTTGAATATACATCGTTATCTTCTGACGCACGAATTCTTCGCATGTGTATCTTACGAGCCTTCGCCAACCGTAATGCTGCTGAATGAGCTTCTTTCCATTGTTGTCTCATGAAAAGAACCAATGTCCATTCCCTCAAAACTAAGACTAGAATCCGATCTAAGTCATTGTCTCTCTTAGAATTAAGAAGATGAGTGGACAATTCTTGTGCCATTACTTCTGCTAATTCTAACCTACTCTCTGCAATATAACTTCTAATCTGGTCAACGACCTTTGCGGGATCGTCCATTCCAAACATGGAAACCGCCTAAGACCGACGGCGTACAGTACGACGGCGAACGCGTGGTCTAGAACCACCGTCATCGTCATCGTCATCGTCATCATCATTGTCATCTGACTTCTTCTTCTTGGTACGTCGTTTTGGTCGAGAAACCTTTTCTTGGAAAATATCCTCTTCTTCTTCAACCTTCTTTTCTTCTTTCTTTTCTTCCTTTGAAGTATTCAATGAGGCCATATCTGCACGGACATCATCGGGTGAACCAGCATTATTTCCTCCACTCATGAAATCAGCCATCCAATCATCTTCATCCATCATGTCTTCTTCATCTCCACGACGTTTCTTGGTTGGGTTTGCATTAGCCATAGAAGCAGCCAAAATTGCTGCAATTAGCAAAACAAGATTGAGACCACCCATTGCATAAACCAATAGATATGTTCCAGAAAACAAACCTGGAGACGAGCAACCGGTAGAAGGATCAACTTCGTCTAATGTAGGCTCGATACACATGTCCATGTCATCACGAACCTGATCATTATCTACATCAGGTGGATTAATGTCATCAATAGTTGTTGCACAGATGGTGAATCCACTTACAGAACGTTGACACAAATCAACTGTGAAGATAATGGAAATTTGTCTAACGTTTCCAGCAGCGTCTCCTGCTTCTACAATGAGTTTCTGAGGTCCTTTTACTGGCCAAGATGCAGCAGGATCAACATATTCAAAGACGAATATTTTACCATCGTCATCTAGTGCAGTAATATCGGTAACATTGAACCACTCAGTTCTTTGAATAGTAGAGGTTGCAAGACCTTTTTCAAACTTGATTCGAACATAATCTACACCAACATCATCACTTACACTACCGTGCACTCTAACGTATTCTCCATACAAGTAAGTGCTAGATGTACCTGGAGAATACATCTGAATATCAGGATCTTGAACATCTATTGGCCAACCTACAACAACGTTAGTTTGAGTATTTCCTGCTTGATCTACTAAAGTATACTCAACATATAATTCAGCATTATCAAGACCAGCAGGTAGAGTCATTCTCAATCGATAGGTCAATTCTTTTCCAGGTACTGGTTCAGCTCTTACAATCCCACCTTGCTCCGTGAATGCAAAACCTGTTCCCGCAGTCTGATCATAATCGGTAGTTGTAACATTAATCACAGGATCTTCAGATAACATCTCATCGACTTTGAACAATAGTTCGTAATCTCCTTGAGTCAATGCCTTTGCAACAAATTCAGCTCCATCTTCATCTTCTCCTTCAATTGTAATTTCTGCAGATGGAGCAGTCGTATCCTCATATACCCTCCAAACATTTCCAGGGGATGAAACGGCCAAATTCTCATTTCCATATTTATCAGTAGTAGTTACTGCATACCAACGATATCGGTCAAGCCCTACATCGATGTTTATGGTTCTATAAATCGTAGTTGAGTCGACAGGTTCCTCAATATTATCCATTAATTGAATCCAATTGGAATCGTTACCAATATTTTCTGTAAGAACATCTTCATCTTCCCAATCATCATCCCATGGATTACCTGGATGTGCCCAAATTGAATAAATCTCATCCGATTCGTCGATATTATTTATCCAACTAACTAATACATACTTTTGAGAAGTCATTACTTCCAATTGTGGTTCTGAAACAAATGCAGGGTTAGGCATTCGAGTATCTTCCAATGTTGGCTCTGAACAATTTTGGACAAAGCGAGTGTCTTCGTAAGTTCCATTCACATATCCATATCTTGCCTCTGTTGTTACACAATAATATGACGATTGAACAATTCCTGGATTAACAGTATAAGATGCACTTTGTACACCATCGGGAACAGTAGCAACCAATTCCGCATCTAAAGACAGATTGGACGCAGAAGTCAATCTAGTACCTACAGAACGATATACGTGGTAAACTTCACCTTCCGCACCCATTTGATCATCCCAAGTTATGGAAGTAACTCCATTCATGTACGCAGCAGATACACTTGTTGGCTCAGCAATCCATGGATTGAATGTATCTTCAAAAATCAAAGTAGATGTTGAAGTTGAAGTTACTAAACCATCGTGATTGTTTACCCAATCAGCAATTGTAACTGCATAGTAAGATTCTCCAAGAGTACCTTGATCAATTACTACATCAAAGAGTTCTACTCCAGCAGGAGTGGTACCAACTAATGTTGCTCCAGAAACATTCTGACCGAATGGTGTAGAACTTCTCCAAATTCTGTAGATCTCATTTCCATCCTCAGATGGGTCATCTGTCCAAACAACTCTTGATGTTCCAAACCCAGTAGAAGGGTCTGCAGTGAAAGATGCTGCGACATCGAAGGCAGGGAAAGGTGCTCGATTGTCTTCCCGAACTGGTTCACTCAAGGAATTCGAAGTTAGCATCCTAAAATCCTCGTATCCTTTGTCGACAATTGTTGCAGTATAGTACACCTGTCTATCAGTTCCAGAAGGAACAGAAAGGCGATGACTATCGGTTCCAGCAGGTAAATTTGTAGCAACGAGTGATGGATTAATATCTGCCCAATTTTCTCTTGTTGCAGGTATTGGATGTTCGTAAATTTGAATTGTATAGGCGTTTAATCCGGTTTCAGTTAATTGTCCTGGGAAGAATACTGGAACAGTATTATCCCATTCCAATACGGTCTCTGAAGCAGCTCCATCATAGGTTGCTCGAAGATTAAATGGAGTTGATATTGGATTAGATTCTTCCAATACTGGTTGATAATTCTGAGAAATATTCATTTCAACCAAACCATGTTCTATTCCACTAGATAGAATTGTAGTAACTGCATAATGATATGACCCATTGGAACTATGGGGTGTAAGGAAGGTTGCACTTCTTTCCTGATCTAAACATGAAAATGCATCTTGATCAGGCAGACATGCGTCCACTTCAGTGAAATGAGTGTAGTTTCCATCAATAATATCTGATGCATTAATTGGTTGAGCCGCACGATATACACGATATTTTACCAACGGAAGGTTTTGGATCGTACTGGACGATATGCCGCCTTCAGTTCCTCCATCTCCTCCTATGTTCCTCCAAGTAACCCGAGTATACTCATAAGTTGAATCCCAAACTGCTTGCATTTCTTGTGCCTGAACGTCATTCGGGTCCCCAATATCTTGGAAATCATAGTGGTCATCAGCGGCCACTGGAGAGAACGAAATCATGCTCAATAAAAGGATGAACACAAGCGTGAAACTGGAACGACACTTCGTAGACATGGCTGGACCTGTACTATCGATGGTACTCTAACTGACATGAACTTGACGCTGAGAAAATAACTTAGAAACCGGTTCTTTAGACCATTGATGGAGCCGGAAGAACCTTGCATGAGTTATTCTGAACCGGGTCATGGACGAAGTTCGGACGGTAAGCCCTTGGCCAAACATCGTAAGCATGTCTAGATTAGGTGCAGTGCCATTTTTGATTATCATTTTTGTCTGTTGGGGGAATAACGACACTTTCCCAGAAACATGGTTCTGGTGGACATTTTTGGGAATATTTGGCGTTGGAATGGCTACAGATGCATTGGATGGATATTTAGCAAGAAAATTGGATAGCGTTACAGTTTTTGGTAGAATGATGGACCCTTTAATCGACAAAGTCTTGATTCAATCTACTCTTATTCTACTGGCTGTATCTTCTTGGACTTCCTCTTTGGTTCCATTTTGGGCCGTAATTCTAATCATTTGTAGAGAGACACTCATTACTGGGCTGAGAGGATATGCAGAAGTACAACAAATTGACTTTTCAGCTAGTAAATTAGGAAAAGGAAAGACAATGTCTCAGACTATTGCAATAATTATGATTCTGGGAGGAATGGCGGTGCATGGACCATCGATGATAGATATGTTCTATTCTGAAATTTGTTATTGGGCAATTATCTTGGCAACTACATTAACAATCATTTCTGGATTGGATTATGCGATTAAATTACGCTCATCTATGAATTAATCATCCATCCAATCAATAAATGGTTTTCTTGAGGCATAGCCTTCTTTTATCCAATCTTCAATTGCAGACCAAACAACATTTACTTCTGTAGATGTTGTTTCAAATTCAGCGACATTCTCTTGTTCAATATCTGACCAAGAACTACCAATGAGTTCCCATTCTAAGTTTGACTCAATCTTCCATTCAGGATACGATCTTTGTTGAAGTCTTTCACGAAGAACAGAGGGGTTGCATCTCAAAATTACAATTGCATCTACCTCTAAATGGTGACTAAGGTGGCCGTCAATAATCAAGGGGCCTTTGATTGATCCTAAAGTTGTAGAAAGAGTCTCGATGTCAATTTCCTTCGCCTGTTCTTCTAAATCAAGTGGACCCAATAACCCGTGCTTCTTGGCTAAGGTTTCAACAGAAATAACGTCCCAACCAGATAATTTTGCAAGTTCAGCAATGCTTGTTTTTCCAGTGCCTGGGGCGCCAGTAATAGCAACCGATGTGCTGGGGAGCATGCCTACCGCTAAACTCTACCAAACATGAAGGCTCCGAGAATCGCAATCTTGACGCTCCGTCTTTACTTGGTTAGGGTATGTCTGAAGCAGTAGAAGTCGTTAGTGATTCTGAAAAAAGCATGCTGAACGGTATTCCTGCTATAATTGCGGCATGTGATCCAAGAAATTCTATCCTTAATTGGCTTCTAATCGCAGTTCCAATTGCAGCATATGCAAAATTAGCACATCTTGACGAATCAATACAATTTATTTTCTCTATGATTGGAATTATGCCATTGGCGTTCCTAATGGGAAAGGCAACGGAAGAAATTGCAACTAGAACTTCAGAATCAGTGGGAGGATTACTAAATGCAACATTTGGAAATGCTGCTGAAATTATTATTGCAGTGGTGGCGGTTTTCGCAGCAGCAAGTGCATTTTCAGAGAATGATATTGATGGTGCAAATGCAATGATTACATTGGTAAAAACCAGTTTAATTGGAAGTATTTTAGGGAATCTTCTCTTAGTAATGGGACTCTCATTTCTTTGGGGAGGGCTACGTCATAAAGAGCAAAATTTCAATCCTCAAGTAGTTGGTATCAACACAACTCTTCTGCTTCTTTCTACAATCTGTTTGATTCTACCTACTGTATTCCACATTGCTCTTTCAATTAGTGGGATTGATGAAACTGAAATAATTAGTGGAGTGCTAATGGTTTCTAGATTAACAGCAATTGTTCTAATGGCGTCCTATGCACTCCTATTGTTTTTCCAACTGAAAACACATTCAGATATGATGTCTGGTAGTTCTCATGATCATGAAGAGCCAACAATGGAGCTCCGAGATGCAGGATTATTGCTTCTTATAGCAACTGTTTTTGTTTCTTTGATGGCTGAAATCATGGTTCATTCTGTAGAGGCTGCTGGAGAAGCAATTGGACTATCAGCGGTATTCATCGGTGTAATTCTTCTACCTCTCTTTGGTAATGCTGCTGAGCATTTCACAGCTGTTGTTGTTGCTGGGAAAAATCGAATGGATCTCTCAATTGGAATAGCTGTTGGTTCATCTGTACAAATTGCAGCATTTGTTGCGCCACTAGTTATTCTAATATCCTGGATAGTAGGAGTTGATTTGAGTTTTGAATTCGGGCTCTTAGAAACCGCAGCTTGTATGTTAGCAGTTTTAATTGCAAATAGTATTTCCAGAGATGGCCATTCTAATTGGATGGAAGGTGCGATGCTGCTAGCAACATATACAATCATTGCGTTATCTTTCCTTTACTATCCGTAATTACTTTCTTCGGAACAATGGAGTACTACCCGCAAGAACCATGGTATTTGGTTCAACCAATGGTCTAACTCTGTTTGCTGGTACTCGAATATCAACACGACTACCCAAACGTATCATTCCATATCTTTGGCCTCGCTTAAGATAATCAGAAACAAAACAAAAAGGAATAATCGTTCTAGCGATGGCTCCAGAAATTTGAGTTACTTCAATCAACAATCCATCATCTGACTCAAGAACTGTTCTAACTCGTTCATTCGCTTCACTCTCTTTCTTTGAAGCTTTACGAAATGGCCCCCTAGAAAGGCCCTTGCCTGTACGATGTTCCATTGCTACTATCTGTGAGTTAATCGGACTACGTTGTACATGCACATCAAGAGGAGACATGTAAATTGCAATTCTAATCACGTCTGTTGGTAGTTCGTCTTCAGGATCGACTGGAGACCAGCGTTGTTCTGTTTCAAACCTCAACGGTTTTTCAAGTGGTTGAGGGAACCAGTCACCCATCAAAGGATGGGTCTCTATTTGTTCTGTTTTTTGCTGTTCATTTGTTGGACGACGACCAGTAGATCGTTCTCGAACTACAAACATCACTCTTCCGTCAGCTGGAGAAACAATTAGATCTTCATCAGATGGGATCAATCTTTCAGGATCACGATGAAAGAAAATAATGAATGCGGCTAGACACCCAAAAATCACTCCAGCTAGTGTAACAAATCCGCCTGGATCTGCAACTGTAAATGAAATACTGAACATCCCAATGGACATTGCAGAAACTAAAATCGAAGGTCCTTGTCCTGGTTGGGCGATGCCCATCAAAACTCACTCTTCTTCATTTTCCGCAGTTCCAGCAGGATTAACTTGAATCTCGTCATCATCCGTTCCTAAGACTCCATCAGGCCCTGCATCAACTGAAACTTCAATTGGTCCAACTGGAACTGTAGCACCAGTTTTCTGCGCTGTAGAAATTGCCTCTTCCATTCTTTGCTTGAAACTCTCTTGGGCCTTCTGGAATTCCGCTGCTTTCTCGACTGCAGATTCAATCATCTCATATCTATCTTTAATCGCCTGGTTAAGATCCTCGAAGACCTTCATATGTTGTACATACCAATCATCACGAGCCTCTAATTCAGATTGAGCCGTTTGAAGTTGCTCATCAAGTTCCTCAGTAATCTCATAAACACGACCAAGCATTGCACGTTCTTTGGAATATTTTTCTTCCATTTTCTCCAATTCTGGCTCTAAATGTTCTACTCTCTTGGATGATTTAGCACCATCTAATTCAAGTTCTCGAATCTTGTTATCTTTTTCTGATAATAAATGTTCGAGACCTTCTCGCTCGATTTCTCGATCCAAAGCCTCTTTTTCTAAGACATCAATCAGGGCTTGTTTATCTGCAATCTCGCCCTCAGCCCTACGATAAGCCTCATACAATCTTTCCAATCTTTGTGTCTCTTCAGCAAGCCTAGTTTCAAGTCTACGAACACGTTGTTCGGGGCTATCCTGTTCCTCAACCTCATCATCACTAAGGGGGTCCATCGTTCCTTGCAAAACACCTTCCGATATAACCCCGGCGGCTCTATTGGGCTCTGTACTTACAACTCAGCCCTCACTAAGGGCATTCAAAGCAAGAGAAATTGCCAATGTCAAATTCTCTGATGCAGGGACATGTAATTTCTCATCTGGGCCATGAGCATTTCCATCAGGGCCCATTGACCCAGTGACCAAAAATGAAGCATCAGGAAACCGATTTTGCATCATTGAAAGGAAGGGGATGGTCCCGCCTTCGAACAACGGCATCCAATTTTCACCATACAGATGTTGAGCGGCTTGATTTAATGCAGAATCTATGGAAGGATGGATGGGTGGGGCCCTAAATCCATCTGCACCAACAAATGGTGAAAATGTCACCTTAGCCCCATGAGGTGGATTTGCTTCTAACACTTTTTTTATCGCTTCTAAAGCAAGATCTGAATCTACCCCCGGTGGAATTCGGAAAGAAAGAGAAAATTCTGAAAATGGCCTCAACACATTACCTCCATCTGCAGTGGAAGGGAAACCGTTTGCCCCAATCACCGCAAGCGCTGGTCTCCAATTTCCATTCAACACTACTTCTACGGGGTCAGTTACCTGAGGTTTGACACCTTCCAACATTGGAAATTCACTCCATACTGATTCACCCAATACGGCGACAATTCTCTCTGCACGCTTACGTAATGATTCGTCGATTTCAACATGAAGTTCAGGAACAAGAATCTCTCCTGTTGATGAATCTTCAACTCTTGAAATTAAATTGCGAGCTATCCTGAATGTTTCCGGAATGATTCCTCCCGCAAGACCAGAATGAACTCCTTCACTACTAACTTCAACTTTTAATGTTCCAGCCACTAATCCTCTCAACGATTCTGTGACCCAGATATTTTCGTAATCACCTGCCCCCGAATCAAGAACTACAACAAGATCTGGAGTACCGATTTCTTCCGAGAGGGCATCTAAATATGGGGGGAGGTCAAAGGATCCGGATTCTTCACAAGTCTCTATCAAAAAACGACAACGTGGATGAGGAATACCATGAAAACGAAGAGTCTGAACTGCTAAAGCACAAAGATAGCCTCCATATCCATCATCAACACTACCTCTTCCATACAGATAAGGTGCCTCAAAAACCGGGTCAAATGGATGTTTACCTTCAGACCATAAATCAGTTACAGGAGGTTGTTTGTCTAAATGGCTGTAAAACAGTACATCGCCAGAGCCTGTTCCAGGAACATCAACAAGTAAAACAGGGGTTCGACCAGGTATACGATGAACAGAATAAGACATGTCATCTATACCAAGAGTGTCCAACCAAGAAGAAAACAATTCTATGGCTTGATCAAGTTCTCCTCTAGCTTCCCAATCTGGATCAAAACTGGGTGATTGAGCAGGAATTCGAATAAAATCACACAAAGAAGGTAGGACAGATTCAGTCCAATTTTTCCGGATATGATTGAGCATTGAGTCTACTTGAGGTACATCCATGAACATAACTCAAACCAATTAGCACATTGAGTATTCCGATATTATTCAGCGAACAAATATGAAATTTGAGATAACCATAGAAAAACCAAGAAGAAAGAAAAGGATTAGATTTATTCGGTAAGAAATTGGATTAGTATATTTTGATACCCATCCTTTTCCTCGAACATGAGTGCCTCCTTTGACAATGCAATAAGAGGTATAAATCAAACAAAAAATACCCATCACTGCACCATACATGAATATACGAATTGTTTCAAGTAAATCTTCATGTCGATATTGATACATTAAAAATGACAACAATGATGCCCATTTTGAGAACAAACAAACAATGATGGATCTTTCTTAATCCCATAATCAATAGCAATCATTTCATTCAGTAGTGGATGTAATTCTGACTCTGCTAAAGACATTATTTCATCGCTCATCTGTACTAGTCTACCAGAAACACCCACCCAAATTGCAGGATTTTCTACCATTCTCCTTTGAAGGCCATTACTCTCACGAATTGACTCTTGGATTTCTAATGCATGATGATAAATGAACAACTGTTGACGGTGTTTCATTAAAATTGATTTTTCAGCTTCAGTAATATCTCCTCCAGAAATTGTCTCCAACAATGTACCTTTGATGTCTTCTTGAGATTCAAGAAGGATTTTTGCATCTTCTGTTTTGAGATCAATCGGCATAATTTTTGGCTCATTTTCTGGACTTTGATATGCAATAACTAAGTCAATGAGGCCACTTAATCGTGCAAATTTCTTTTCTGCTATAGAATGAATATGCATCCCTCTTGGAGTATCTATTGATATTTCTAGAGGGTCACTTTTGACTTCTAATTCCATTCCAAATGGCATTTCAGTTCGAACTCCTTCCAATTTGCCCCGTTTCCCATGACCTTTATTCAAGAATTGACCTAAATCAGAACAATCAAGATTAGAAATCATTGTAGAAACTAACTTTCTTGTTAAATCCATATTTGCGTTAGATGAAAGGAATTCTTGGAATACTTCATCCATTGATTTTTCCAACGATTTACCTTGTAGAGAGGAACTCAAATTCTGTGTCCACTCTATCGGTAAAGGAATTGAATCCGGCGACCTTTTAGGACTAGGGACTCCAATTTCTACCAATCTATGAACAATAGTACCAAGCACATTTGCTGGTGGTAAGAAATTTTCTTCACTATCTTCAGATATTCCTAAAACCTCTATTCTTTCTCTCAAACCAATCCGTTTTTCCAACCAATATTTGCGCATACATGTCTGGGCAATATCTAGACTACTGGGCGAAATATTGGACCTTAGCACGGTTTGTCTGGGTTTGTTGACCGAGGTGGGAACCCCGTTATCTTTGATATCAATCAAAGTTTCACTAAGATCAAACATTGATCGAAATACTGTTTTCGGAACGGTTCTATCTTCAAAGCATTCTGGAGAATGGTAAATTCGAATACCAATTCCTTTGTTGACTCCGATTTTACATTTCATTGAGACCAATAATGGATTAATTGTAAGGTCGTACTTCTTTGGAGTCGAGGTCAACTCGTCCCCTAATATCTCATCGCCAATGAGCCAAGGAGATTTCACACCGGATGTTGCTGATGATTGCCTCATTGATTCCAACAACATTGCACCGAATGAAGGTGTAGCCCCATGATCAACTACCAATTCAATTCCTGAATCTCCAAAAATAGCCCCTCCTGGTGAACCAGAAATAATCAATCGTTCTTCAGCTCTTGTAGCTGCAACATATAGTAATCTACGAGCCTCTGCTTGGACTTGTGATTCATGTAAAATTTTAGAATAATTCCATACAGATGAAATAGGATCTTTTTGATCTAACCATGGCTTAGGATGAACCCCAAATAACTGCGGAGTAACGATTAATCGATCTTGGTTTTCATGGAAAAGTTGAGTTTGTGATTTACCAAATATTCCCGCAAGAATGACAACCTTTGATTGCAGCCCCTTAGATTTGTGAATTGTCATAATACGGACACCTCCTGAAGGTGAGGGGTCTTTTGCAGCTGCCCCATCGCCATCTCGTTCAATTTTTGCTAGTCGATCTGCTAAGAGTACTATATCTCCCCCACTTTCTTGTAATGTTGTACGAATAAAATCAACAAAATTCTCTGCATCAATTCTATCTGATGCCATAGGATATGCAAGCAATAAATCACTATGATCGATAGTCCAATCTAATAACTCAACAATTCTTCCAGAATTTACCCTATTATTCCATCCTTGAATTAAAGCAGCTTGCTGTTCAGTGTGGGCAAAATCACCCATTCTTTGAATCAAATTCGAACCTTTTGAAGAATCCCTGATAAATCGATTTAATTCGTCATCATTTAATCCCACTAAGACTGATCGAGCGACCCAAGAGGCATGGTGACGATGATGAGGGCGAGCACATAATTGAACAAGTCCTAGTAAAGGACGGACAGATGGACGTGAAAATAATGCTCCTTCTTTATCGGCTTGTACAGGGATTCCTAATGCACTCAAACCACTTAATATTGGATCCAAATAATCCTTACGACTTGGAAGAAGTACCATTATGTCACTAGGATTTACAGGTGTGTTTTCGACAATGTATTGTTGATCACCAGAACTTGATTGTATCTTACAATCAGAACCATCAATTAATGCTCTAATTCGTTCTACAATCAACGAAGATTCCAATTTTTTCCTATGTCCCTTTCCATGTAAAAATAAATCAATTGGTTTTGTAGGGTCGTTTGGTACTTCATTAATTCCTGATGGGCCAATAGGAAGTAACCATTCAAGCGTCCCAGAATCTTCTTCCTTTTCTGGACAAGGCGTTAATTTCTGGTCTTCTGCATACCAATCGGCTTTTGAAAAGGTTTGATGCCGGGGGTGGAACACATCCTTCCACCAACGATCCATGACTCGTAGTAAACCACCGGATGTACGATAATTAATTGATAAACGAACATGGCCAGATTTTCGAAGTGATATTTCTTGAGTTGAAATTGGGTCAACTCCATCAGTTCCATCAAATCTGACTTCTGGATTCAGAGATTTTCTATTTTCCATACTATGCAAAGAAGCACGAACAAATGTATCATGTAACGCCCTAGGGTCACGACTCCACTCTGACGTCCGAAGTGGATTAGGTGATTTGAAAATATCAAGTATTGATAATTCATGGTCATTGATTCTTCGAAGGTGCTCTGCAAAGCGATGAAAGGTCGAAACTTGTGCTTGCCTGAATAAGTAAATACTCTGCTTAATATCTCCAACATAACAAATTGTAGGTTCCCATTCTAAATTTTGATCGGGAATTAGATCTGATTCTTCTCTCAATCGAGGACCCCATAGTCTAGAAAGAAGTCTCCATTGACGTGGATTGATATCTTGCGCTTCGTCAAGAATCATTGCCAAATACCGGCGGCGTATTCGTTTCAATAAATCAACACGTTTGATTAAATCAACTAGAGCTTTTTCTGCATCAGAAGTGTTTGCATAACCCAATGATGTTGGATCTTCTAAAGCTTCATGAGCAAGACTTAGAGTTCGATTCAAATGATCATCAGACCACGGTCGATGGATATCAATATCATTGAGAGAATCAATGATTGGACCAGAATATAGTGTTCGACATATTTGCGGGCAATGAGACAAAAGCAAATCTCCTGCTAATTCAGAGATGTCCTCAAAATCATGTAAGCCCCTAGTGGATTTAAGTTTACGAAGGATACCAGAAGTTGCACGATGAATAATCCAAAGATCATTCAACATAGTTGCTTCTTGAGTAAGATCAAATCGTCTTCCGTCAGAAACATCTCTTCCAGAATAATTAGTTGGAATCTCGATAATTTCAGGACGTATTGGATAATCAGAAGGCATATGAGTAGGCAAAGAATCATCAAGCATTCCTACAATAAAAGCAATTTTCCTCTCAAAAAGATGGTCTTGATTCGACCATTCAGTATTTACTTTCTTTGAGAGGTTTTTGAGTTCATCTGCTATTTTTGGATATCCTGTATGTCCTCTTTCCCAAGCAGTTGAATTTGGTGGCAAATACCCCCTCGGAAGAAGAGATGGTTTGTCAGTTAATCCATTACCACCATCCACTCTTGCACCAGTTTGTGATGATGAAATTCTGAAAAGATGGAATATTCGGACTAACGCTTCCCAACTATCAGAAGGAGGTGGGAGGGAGAGAGCATGGTCCAATGCTGCCAAGCGTGTCCCTGATTCAGTATCTTTTATTGCTCCCTCGTCTTCAATTAACTCCAACCAATCTGCTAATGGATTTTGTAAATTATTGAGAACTTCAAAAATACGATTTTCATCCAACCAAGACGTTATTTCTCTACGAAGTAAATCGGGAGAAACTGATTGAATTGAAGGATCAAATAATTGTTCAACTGCTCGATCTAAAAATACTGAACGGCTCAGCATTCCTTTCAAGATTTTTCTGCATGTATACGTGGCTCCAACTGTTTGGGAAACTCTCCTTCTCGCTTCAAAAAATTGCTCCCTGATATCATAAGGAATGCCTGCATCAGCAGCCTTTGCTAATCGATTATCATTGTAAGGAAGTCTCCAAGCAGTATTAACAGCCAACGTTTCTAATGAAACCCGTTGAGAGTCTGAAATTTGATCATCTGTTACATCAATGCCCAATAACGCTCGATAAGGAGAGACTAGGCGGGTGAAAAATGAATCAATAGTTCCTATTGGTGCGTCTTCAAGAAGCATTCGAAACTGATCAGGAAGGCCTTGGGCGATAATTCTGGAATCTGCTCCATCGTCATCATTTCCAGATGTGCTCCCTTCTCTTAAGTCTCCCAAAGCAATACGAATTCTATGTTTGAGTTCTTCAGCTGCAGCATTAGTAAATGTCAGAACAATGACTTCGGTAGGCAAAAGGCCATTCCATTTATTCAAATCTACTCTGTTGGCATTACCATCTACAATCATCCCCCCTGGTAACCGACCTGGGCGAGATGGGCGTGGTAAGATTGCAGATGCACGCTGATTTTCTGTAAGATAATGCTCTATCACTCGATCGACAATCGTTCTGGTCTTTCCAGTACCTGCGCCTGCATCAATTACAAGATGTGAATCGAGATTTAACGCAAGCCTTTGTGCATGATTTAACCCCATTTACCTTCACCTCCAATTGCAGAAAGACCACATATATCTGAAACAGAACAGAACGAACAATTTGACGACGGATTTGGGGCGACTTGGCCATTTCTAGCAGAATTTGTTGCTCGGAAAACCATATTCAAACGATGTTCTAACCATGCCCTAAATCCAGGTTGATTGGAAGAAGTAGAAGTGCTAGATATTGGCCTGAATAGGCCAGTTAATACATTAGTTCGTTCTCCAATTTTTAATTCACCAAGAGTATCTAACCATGTAGGATCTAGTTCAATATGATGTGTAGTCTCAAATCCAATATCTGTCACACCTACCCCGACTACTAAATCCCCAGGATGTTCAATTTCCCATGCTCTAGCATAAATGGCTAATTGGACATCTTCCAACAAAGCATTATGGTGTTTATCTGCACCTCTAACTTTTGATGCAGTCTTAATATCACGTATCAATATCAATCGCTTGGGAGTCCATTTGCCATCAGGATGTAAGGGTGCTATTTCTTCACTACCTGATTCATCAATTAATTCACCATTTTTCCCAATCGGAATCAAATCTACTCGATCAATAAAACCTCTAACCTTTACATCATTTCCAGATTGATCTTGTCCAATAATGGTACCTTCCTGATCTTCTAACTTGTTTCCAATCTTGTATTCCATACAAATCGGAACCGAATCAGAAATCTCAAATTCTGCTGAAATTATTTCAGCGAACCTACCTGAAGGAGATAAGTCTGGGCGTTTGGCCAACCATGACCTCCACGATTCATCATCCATCCCAACAAGATCTCGTAATCTTTCGTCAGTTACCACATCTGATCTAGAAAGCCAAGGGGCATGTTGATCAAGTAATGTTGCCATATTTGTCATTAATTTCGTTGGATTACTACCACTATTAGCTACTGATCGAGGAGTAAAGGATGTTCTTTCTTTAGAACGGGTCATTCCAAGTGCTTTCTCAATCATACCTTCTGTTACTTCATGAATTAGAACACCCCTAGTTCGTGAATCAAGTTCTTCATCTGGAATATCGTCAGATTGAGCAAACAAAGCTTGACGAAGCCAACCTTTTCTACCACATTCAATCCAAGATTGAATCCTTGAGGGGGACCAAACATCTGGAACCTTCCATTCATTTGTAGAAGAATGCCCATGACGATTGTCAACTGCTGCAATATTGATTTCTTCCGGGAAAATAGGTCGTGGATCTATTGACAATGTTTCTTTTTCATTCCAAATACCTCCGATAACTGGCCAAGTGGGATTTTCTGTTGGCCTAGGGATACCTTCTTTGAGATGTTTTGGCTGAGGAATAAATGTCAATGGTTTGGTACTCACAATAAATGGTCTTACCTTTGCATCAGAAAGATAAGCATCTGAACCAGAAATCAATGTGGGTTGTCTTTGGATTCTATCGGCAAAATGTTGGGACTCAAAAGTCACAAGTGCAGATGTATAAGAAAGAGGTTCAGTTGTTGTTTGTTGTCTCTTTAGTAGCAAATTTCCCTCCGATGAACGTTTACTTCGCCATGAAACACCATGTGTTTTCTCTACAATAACTGTAGAAGATCCATCTGAATATGGCTCTACTGTTCGATCTTCTGCAATAATTATTGATGTGTCTTTATGTTGAACCCTACACCAACCTAACCCTTTAGAAAAATCTTCAGATGTAAGAAACGAGGGGAGAGATTCTGATTCTGAAAATTCTCTCCAAAATTCAACATAAGGTGCTACTGGGGGAGAAGACTCGTCAAGAACCGTGGGATCAATTACTATCACTTCTTCTGCAGAATGGTAAATTGATTGTAACAAATGTCGTGTGTGTCGTATAGGACCATCGGGACGCAAAATCCCCAACCTTTGCCTGTCTTCTTCTTGCAAAAGTGGAGGTAGCGTAACTCTTAGATCCCAATATTCTGCAGTTGGCTCAACAAGAATTACTCTCTCTGCATGACATCCAAGTACTTCTTCTGGAGTTCTAACTAAAACTTGCGAAAAGGGGGAAGGGACCTCGGGTAAATTTCCAGAATCAATTACAGATTGAACTTGATTGCACCATAAATCAGTTCGATTGGGAGGAGATAAACCAATTGATTTCTCATAAGAACGTAACTTTGATAATTCAGACATTAATACTTGTAATCCTAACAAACCATCTTCTCTTTCTCCATCAAAATTAGAAAAATCATCAATATTCATCATTGAAATTAAATGATTCAACCATAGATCAGGAGTGGATTCATTTATTTCGAATGGAAGTTCTACTCCTGAAACACATCCTTTCCAATATGATCGGTCATTTAAGAAATTGAAATCTTGAGTATCTAAAATTGGAGATAATGCACCTATTGTACAAAGAAACCACCATTGCGTCTGTTCAAAAGCAATCGGATTTCTAGATTCTGAGGCATCAGATGAAAGTGCTCGGAGCCAATCAAGAAGTACTCCCTTTCCTCCAATTAAACGTCTATCTCTAGCTAATGATTCCAAAACTTCACGATCAGGAATTGGTCGAATATTGTTGTCTTCTGGGTGAGGAGATACCTCGGCTAATTCAAACAGTTTAATTGTTCTTTGAACTGCAAATGAAAGAATTGACTCGAGAGAAAAACACTCCTCGGAATGAGCGATTTGAATTGCAGAAGAAATCCAATGAACATATGGACTACTACGAAGTTGGGATTTACCTGAAGAAATTGGAATCCCAAGAGAAGATAATTCATTTTTCCATTCTGCTGGAAGATTATTGCCAGAGGGGTGGATAAGTAGAATATCTTCAATTCCAGAATCTAGATATTTTTTGATTATTTTAGCTGTTACTCTTGCTGAGGATTTGGATTCTCTAATGTGAATACGATGTATATTTGCAGTTTTTTCTTCCTTAACAGGTTCATGATCAGGAATCCATGATGGAAGATCAGACGAAGACTTGACCGGGTGAATATCATCAATTAACAATCCATGATAACCCAATCTATGAGATCCATGATAGCAAAGTTGGTGTATTGGGATTCTGGATGAAATCGTTTCTAGAATTCTATGTAAAATAGGATCGATAGAAGGAGAATGATTCATCAAAATAATGCCATCAACTGAATCAAAAGTAAAAATGGATCTTTTTGGATTTTCTAAACCATCAATTAATCGAGAATGAAATCTAGATGGATATGCACCTGCAAGATTCTTTTCGATTTCATCAATACTGGAATGAACCCCATTCAGATGTTCTTCTAATGTATCATGGGGGGCATTATTCCTTCTAAGAGTTGAATTTAGCCTTAACAACGTTCGAGTTTTAGATATAGGCCATTCTCTATCTTCTAGGGGATGTAATAATGGAAATTCAAGTTGTGCTGCTTTCGATTCCATTACTGAATGCATTGCAAGTTCAAGGGATGGGCCATCAGGAAGCATTCGTGGTTCCCGTAAATCTGCATAAATCTTAGTACATAGTCCATTCAATGTAAGATGAGAACTTCTATCAACGATTCCAGTTGAAGATGAAATTTGATTAAGAAACCTATCACGAGATAATTTAGATGAATGAATGTAAAGAATTCGAGATGGACCTCCTTCTGAACTTGGTCTGGGATCGATAGATTGCTGGATGGCGTGTTGTAAAATCCATCCAGGCAACGGCCCCCTTGGAATTTGTTCCAAGGTTATCTGCATCTCAACCACCATCATTCCCCTTACCTCGGGGGTTGTTAAACCCAAATTACTTCCTTCTAAACACGATTGATGCTAAAGCGAGAATGAAAAGGGACGATATGGCACCAGATGATGGTAGGAAACCTGAAACTGGGGTTTCTTCAAGACATACACTTGACATAAATTGCATTTCCCAATCGAACACTAGAACTAATCGAAAATCCTCTCCATCCCAAATCTCTGGAAGTGTGATATTCGCTGGACTATCCCAAGGAAGTTCATGGATATCTCGAATAACATGAGGATAGAACTCAAGCCCATTTGACCCGTTCTCGTCTTGAGCGATTTCCTCAACAACATAGAGAATCGGAGTAATGGATGCGGAATCTGGATCTGAGCATGCGTCATCCCAGATGTCGTACTTCATTGTCATTGAATGAATTTCTTCGCTGACACTCCAATCAACAGTTCCATTCAATTCATCGCCATTTGGTGTCCAAGTCAATGAAGCAGAAAGATCATCGAGAGAAAGCATCGACCCAAGATCGGCACTCAAAACATAATCATCACTCAAGTTTCCAGAGCCTTTTGCGACCGACCCAGAATGAAGCCACTCACCATTAAACACAACTGCAGGAGGCAATCTCTCCAATCCCCCTGTGGCACGAACATTTGTAGGACCGAAACGAGCAATCCATCGGTCATCACCAACCTCTGTTCCGAAAGGATCTCTGATCTCAGAATATTCTCTATGGTAATGAAGTACCTCAACTTCTCTAGTTGTTGAAATCTCAGAAACTGCATCTTCAGAATCAAGACAATTTCCACACCATGTAGCTGTGTAAACCTCTGCAATAACCGGCCAATCTTCAGAAGATATATCTCCAGTCGAATTAGATTGGTTTCCAATTCCTATGTTGATTGCCAAACCACCGACACTTCCGGTTTTTTCAATAGCGCCTGGCTCAGAAATTACCGATAATCCATCAGTATCGAATATGATAGGAGATGCTTGAACCAATCCAGAAAAACACACAAGAAAAGCTAGTAAGATAGCGCGCTTCATACATCTGAGACAACTTGGTTATAGGTCAATGTTACCTCTCTTCGTTCTGAAAATTCCAAAAGGCACGATGTCGCAGTTGACGGAAATGTCTCACTCTATCTTCGATTCTTGCCCACCAAGGCCTTCCATTAGGATCAATTTCTTCTTGAATCGGCGATAATAATTCAAACATTTCAGCTCGAATACGTTCTCGATTAAATTGTTCATGTTGCTCCTTCGACCATGTTTCTTGATTTTCTTCTACATCCCCGTCATAATCCTCAAGTAATGTCCAACCATTAATTCGTGCTGCTGATTTCAAAACATCTACTTCTTGTTCAGTAAGTAATTCATGTTCTATTGTCAATAATCTGAAACTACCTCCAGGGCGACTAGGCAAACGTGCTAATGCTCCTACAGGTGCAGCATGGAATCCTACTAATGCATTGATCAATAAATTCGGAATACGATTTGGATTTTCTGCATCACCCAAAATATCGTCATTGATTGGAAAGGGATGTTCTGGTTCAATTCGTAATTCACCTTGTTCAAAATCCCATTCTCGTTGAACTAATCGACGATATTCAATTCTCTGATTGCGAAGTCTTCTCCGTATTTCATCATCATTGAAATCTCTAGCCTCAAAGAATTCTCTTACTCTTTCTCGTAGTGGAACCGGGGGGTCAGGATTATCATCAAAGATTTGAGGATTAAGACTAATCTTCCTATGTTTCACCAAAAAATTGTGAATTGTGCTAATGGCAGAATTATTTTCCAAATCCTTTGAGCAAATTAATGCAAGAGTTACAATCTGATCTCCAATTGGTAAATCTTTCAATTCATCGCTAGCATGTGTACAAATTGGTTCCCAACGCTCAAAGGATTTAGAACGTGCATTAAGTTGAAATTTATCAGAATGGCGACTATTTGCTCGATTGACTTTAATTTGATATTCAATTCCGGAATTCCCTTGAATTAACAAACTTCGATGTTCGTCAGAAAAATTGATGTTTTCCGTATCTTTTTCTATATCTGCCAATAATCTGGCAGCTCTGCGATCAGCGTCATTCGGGACTAAGGGACTTACCTGTTCCATGTCCCAATTTGTCAATAACAATTTGAGGCTATCATGAATTGAAGTCCCAGGAGGAGATAATTGTGCTGAAATCAAAGCAGAAATTATACGAAAATCAGAAGGGATACGCCGCAATACTATTTTTTCATGTCTGTTCTTAGCACGAACAAATAGTCTTCCGCCTCGAATGACGATCATATTGACATAATTATGTTCAAACAGTTCTGGATTTGACCAATTATTTGTTACTTCTTTCCAGCGTCTAAGCCAAGGAATTGATGAGATCTCATCTTCTAGCATTTGATCAATATAGAATGGAAGTGTATTCATTTCATCATTATCTCTCCCCCCTATATGGGGGAGGGTGAAAGAAACGGAATTCCATCGAGAAATTACTTTTGCAATTTCTGAGCCAAATGATCGATTAAAATCAATCTGTCCATTCGCCATTAAGTGTCGAAAATGCCTTGCGTGTACAATGTGGCGATTCCTCATTCTCTCTCTTCGGTGATCTTGTGCATTTTCACCTAATTGAGCAAGTAATTGACTAAAACGTTGCCAATTGATAGCACTTAATTCCCATTCTTCCATTTTTGAAATCAATTCAATTAATTGAGTATGTGGAAAACGAGGTCCTTTATTCACAATACCGTCAATAGAAATCGAAGGAGGTAATACTGACATAGAACTAATCTGCATCCAACAACCTCCAGGTAGAGGGAACCCTCGATTCATTAGCCATTCCTTATGATGTTCATTTTCAGTGGATTGAATTTGTTGAACAATTCGAGTTCTGATTTCTGTTCCTCTTGCATCATCAATTATTGGCTCGAAAGGAGAATCTTGGGAACGAAAAAGCCATTCAGAATCACTACGATCTAATCGTTTCTGCCAATCTCTAAGCCGACTCATTGTGGCCCGTTGAGAATTATTTTGCAAGATTTCATTCACCATTTTGATATCAATCTTTGATGGTTCACGTAATGGAGCCATTCCAGAACAATGTGGATGAATCATACATGTACATCGAGGACACCAACTATTCGGATTATTTTGATTAAGGACCTCGATTTCACAGGCAATACAAAGGCGTTCTTTTGTGTCATCGGTTGCAAAAGGGGCATCAGACATATATCCCATAAGAAAATGACTCCTTATGAATCAAATAATTACAAAGAAGAGAATGCATCTAATGTTCTAACTACATCATCATCAGTAATATGTAAGTGGGTGACTAATCGTATCATATTTGGCCCTAAATCCAAGGCATCGATACCTTTGGTAGAAAGTGATTCAATAATTTCAGATGCCAGTTTTTCTGTTGAAATGTATACCATATTTGATTCAACGGTTGAAATATCAACTTCAAAACCTGACATTTCTCTAATCGATTCTGCGAGTTTACGAGCATGTGCATGATCCTCGGCCATTCTTTCAATGTGATTATCCAATGCAAATAAGCCGCCGGCGGCAATAATTCCAGCTTGACGCATTCCACCTCCAAACATCTTTCTCCAACGATGAGCCATGGCAATGAAATCAGAGGACCCTACTAACACACTACCTACTGGAGCTCCCAGTCCTTTCGATAAGCAAATGGAAATTGAATCATAATCTCGAACTATTCGACTTGGAGAAGTTCCAGAAGCAATAGATGCGTTGAATAAACGTGCACCATCCATATGAGCATTGCAATCATTGTCATGGGCAATCTTTGCAATTGCATCTAGGGTTTCTTGAGGGTAACAAGTTCCACCTCCTCTATTTGAGGTGTTTTCAACACAGACTAAAGATCCATTAGGGAAATGGCCAAGGCTACCATCTTCCTTACGGATTGCCTTTGCCACATCTTCGGGTGTCATTATCCCACGTTTTCCAGGGACTAATGCTACAGAACATCCTGAAAGTGCAGCATAACCCCCTCCTTCATAGATGTAAATATGACTAGTGGATTCAGTAACTATCTCATCACCTGGATTCGTATGTGTTCGAATAGCAATTGCATTGGACATTGTTCCACTTGGTACAAAGAGAGCAGATTCCTTTCCAAGCATAGATGAAAGACGGTTTTCCAATTCTATGACTGTACGGTCATCGCCCAATACATCGTCACCAACTGGAGCGGAAGCCATCGATTTACGCATCCCCTCTGTTGGTTGAGTGATTGTGTCACTTCTCAAATCAACACGGTCGGATGGATGCTCCCGCATACCCTCCGCTAGTATTTCTATATCTTAGGCTTGTCCAGAAGTTATTCTTTTTTCCATTTGCCAAGAGAGTCGCGTAATGCATCTTCTAAACTTTGATGTTCAAATTCAAATCCAGATTCTAATAAACGCTGAGGATGTACTTTTTGCCCTTCAAGTAACAAAGGACGGGCTAATTCACCAAAGAGAATTCTTACAACAAAACCCGGAAGGGGGGCGAAAGCAGGTCTTCTGAGGACTCGTCCTAAGGTCTTAGCAAAGGATTTTTGCCGTACAGGATTAGGAGCAGTTAGATTGTATGGCCCTTCACATTTTGTAGTCATCATTAGATGTTGTACTGCAGCGATATGATCATCAATTGAAATCCAAGACATCCATTGTTTTCCAGAACCAATAGGTCCTCCTGCTCCCATCTTGAAAGGAAATAACATTCGCCCTAGAGCACCACCTTTTGGAGTCAGGACGATTCCTGAACGAAGATGAATGGTTCGAATCCCAGCAGTTCTTGCTGCATCAGCTGATGATTCCCAAATTAATGCAGTATCTGTAAGGAAGCCTTTCCCATGGGAGCTGTTTTCATCAATATCTTCGTCACCCCTATCTCCAT
>Ga0208277_1000150_pt1 | contig 40595 bp, 44 predicted proteins | sample ETNtaG_5_FD_185782 | JGI IMG/M metagenome (GOLD analysis project Ga0208277, IMG submission 185782) | Marine microbial and viral communities from oxygen minimum zone, Eastern Pacific Ocean - ETNP201406SV205 (SPAdes) (version 2) | ecosystem: Environmental > Aquatic > Marine > Oceanic ...
CCAGCTCAGGGAGTTGTTATTGAATCTGAACTAGATAAGTTTAGAGGAGCTGTATCAACATTTCTTATTCAAAATGGAACATTAAAAATTGGGAATATAGTTGCCTCCGGAAATTCAGTTGGAAAAATTAAGAGCATTATTAGTAGCGATGGATCTAAATTAAAAACTGCCGGCCCTTCAGCTGCTGTAGAAGTTTTAGGGCTAAATTCTGTTCCGAATGCAGGCGATCAATTTCAGGTAGTAGAAAATGAAAAACAGGCAAGAGAAATTGCTGAATTCAGGATTAATAAAGAAAAAGAAAGAAAACAGCTTAAACAAAGAGATGCAAGTATGAATATTTTTGAAACTATGGGCCAAGAATCCAAAAAAGTTTTAAATATTATTGTTAAGACTGATGTTGTCGGCACCTCCGAGGCAATAGTATCAGCATTAAATGACCTTGGCACAGATGAAGCAAAAGTTAAAATAGTTTCAAGCGGCGTAGGAGGTATATCTGAATCAGATGCTAACTTAGCAGTAGCAGTAAATGCCATTATCCTAGGTTTTAACGTTAGAGCTGATAACTCTGCTAAGAAGATTATTGAAGGAGAATCAATAGACTTAACATACCATAGCATCATCTATGAGTTATTAGATGATATTAAGATTAAATTAGGCGGCTTATTAGATCCTATAATAAGAGAAGAAATTCTTGGAACAGCTGAGGTTCTTGAGGTATTTAATTCTCCTAAATTTGGTCAAATTGCGGGATGTATGGTTGTAGAAGGAAGTGTATTTAGAAGCAAGCCTGTTAGAGTTCTTCGTGATGAAATTGTTATTTTTGAAGGTGAATTAGATTCATTAAGAAGATTCAAAGATGATATAAAAGAAGTGAAAAACGGCACTGAATGTGGAATGGGAATTAAAAACTATAAAGATATCAAGCCTGGTGACAAGATAGAAGTTTTTGACAGAAAGGCAGAGGCACAGACTCTTTAACTTCTAATATGTCTTCTATTAGAGCGCAAAAAGTTAGCGATTTTCTAAGGAAAGAGATTTCCCTTTTAATTTCTTCTGAAATAAATGACCCAAGATTAAAAAATCTTAATATAACGGCAGTAGAGGTTTCAACAGATATTAGTCAGGCAAGCGTTTTTTATACACTGATTAATACTGAAGTAAGTCACGAAGAGTTAAATCCAGCAATTCTTGAAAAATTAAGCGGCATGCTCAGATCAAGACTATCAAAAATCATGAATATTAGAAGAGTTCCTAAACTAAATTTTAGATTTGATAGAAGCATTGAATACTCAAGCAACATAGAAAAGCTTCTTAATAAAATAAAATAAAGCAATGGATGGATTTTTTCTTTTAAATAAAGAAAAAGGGGTTTCCTCTAACTTTGTAGTTCAAGGAATTAAAAAAAAATTTAATTTTAAGAAAGTTGGACATTTAGGAACTTTGGATCCAATGGCAACAGGTCTATTAATAATCGCTGTCAATAAAGCTACGAAATTTTCATCTTATTTTCTAAATGAAATTAAAGCTTATTCTGCAGAAGTTACTCTTGGGGGATCCACAGACACAGATGATGCCGAGGGAGATTTTTTATATCAAAAAGATATAAATCTATCATCTAAAAAAGTTCTTACCTCTTTAAATAGTTTTCTGGGAGATTCTCTTCAGCAACCACCTTCTTATTCTGCCTTAAAGCATAAAGGTAAACCTTTATATAAATATGCAAGAGAGGGAAAGATAATAGTAAAGCCCCCAAGAGAAATAACTATATTTAGTATTGAAAATACAAACTTTAAAACTCCCTTACTTTCATTTGATATCACTTGCTCTAAAGGAACATATATTAGAGCTATAGCAAGAGATATTGGAGAATTATTAGGTTGTGGAGGATACTTATCTAAGCTTGAAAGAATAGAGCAGGGTTGTTTTTCTATAAAGTCAGCAAAATGTATAGATAAAATTTCTAAAGATCACATTATTACTATTAAAGAGGCATTTCCCAACCTAGATTCCCTTAGTTTAAATAGAGAAGAAACCAAAATATATACAAATGGCGGCATAGTGACGTCCCTGTATGGTAAAAAAAAGATATTCAAAATATTTTCTGATATTAATCAGTTTATTGGTTTAGGGGAAGTTGGCGATAAGGGCTTAAAGTTAAAACAACTTGTTTAATATGCAATTTAGTAATAAGCTACGCGCTCAGACTTTAGATATACGAGGTTTGAATTCATTAATTATAGGTATATCAAGGATTAGAAATGGCTTTATTAGCAGAAGAAAAAGCAAGTATTGTAAGTAAATTTCAAAAAAATGATTCAGATACTGGATCTCCAGAGGTTCAAATAGCTCTTTTAACTGAAAATATCAATAAACTTCAAGATCATTTTAAAACTCATAAGAAAGATCATCATTCCAGAACTGGATTAATTAGAATGGTGAATCTTAGAAGAAAATTATTGGCTTATTTAAAAAGAAAAGATCAAGAAAGTTATTTGAATACAATTAAGGCCCTCAAACTACGCGGATAAAATAATAAAATAACAAATAGAGGAAAATTGTGGAAAATAATAATTTAGATTCTTCGTCAGTAGAATTTGCATACGGCAATAAAACTGTCAAATTAGAAACTCATAAAATAGCTAGACAAACTACAGGAGCTGTTCTTGCAACTATAGATGATTTAGTTGTTCTTGCTACTGTTGTAGCTAAAAAGGAAGCAGACCCTGGAAAAGATTTTTTCCCATTAGCTGTTTTCTATCAAGAAAAATTTTATTCAACCGGATCTATACCGGGTGGATTTTTTAAAAGAGAAGCTCGTCCAACCGAGCGAGAAACTCTTACATCAAGATTAATTGATAGGCCTATTAGGCCTTTATTCCCTGAAGGCTTTAAAAACGACGTTCAAGTTTTTTGTACTGTTCTATCTTCAGGCAAAGATTATAATCCTGATATTGCTTCAATGATTGCAACTTCAGCTGCTCTTTGTGTAGCTGGTGTTCCATTTGATGGGCCCATGGGAGCTGCAAGAGTTGGTTTTATTGATGGAAATTATGTCTTGAACCCTTCTTTTGAAGAGCTTGAGAATTCATATTTAGATATGGTTGTGGCTGGTACAGAAGAAGCAGTATTAATGGTGGAGTCAGAAGCTAAGGAATTGAGTGAAGATTTAATGCTGGGCGCAGTTCTGTTTGCTCATCAAGAAATGCAAGCAGTTATTAAGGGTTGCCAAGAACTTAAGGATAAAGCTGGAAAAGAAGATTGGGTTATTCAGGTCGATGAAGACACACCATCTTTTTATAATGAATTAAAAGATAAACATTCTGATGCTATTAGCGAAGCATTTAAGCTAGTTAATAAGACAGAAAGAGTCGAGGCTCTTGATAGCATTAAAAACACTATCATTGATGAATATGTAGATTTGGATGAATTAAAGATGTCAAAAGTTATGGACGCATTTAAAAAATTAGAATCTCATATTGTTAGAACAAGCATTATTGAAAACAAGCCTAGAATTGATGGAAGAGACCAAGATACAGTAAGACCTATTTTTGTTGAAACGGGCATGCTTCCAAAAGCGCATGGATCATCTTTATTTACTAGAGGCGAAACACAAGCATTAGTTGTAGCAACCTTAGGCTCTCCTAGGGATGCCCAAAGAATAGAATCAATAGAAGGAGGTGGTACTGATCATTTTATGCTTCACTATAATTTTCCTGCATATAGCGTTGGAGAAATAGGTATGCCTATGGGACCAAAGAGAAGAGAAATTGGCCATGGAAATTTAGCTAAAAGAGCTATTAAGGCAGTTTTACCTGATGTAGATGATTTTGGATATACATTAAGAGTTGTTTCAGAAATTACTGAATCAAATGGCTCAAGCTCGATGGCAACAGTTTGTGGAACATCTTTATCCTTAATGGATGCCGGAGTTCCTCTATCAAGTCCAGTTGCTGGAATTGCAATGGGTCTAATTAAAGAAGGTGATGATTTTGCTGTTCTGACAGATATTCTTGGTGACGAAGACCATCTTGGCGATATGGACTTTAAAGTTGCTGGAACTGAGACAGGGATAACGGCATTACAAATGGATATTAAGATCCAAGGCATTAATGAATCAATTATGGAAGTTGCTTTAACAAAAGCTAAAGCAGCAAGAACTCATATTCTAAATGAAATGAATGCCGTTATTAATAAACCAAAAGAATTATCTGAGCATACACCAGCAATGAAAAAGTTCACCGTCCACACAGATAAAATAAAAGAAATTATAGGAAAAGGTGGAGCGGTCATTAAGGGTATGCAAGAAAAAACAGGAGCAACTGTTGATATTAGTGACGATGGCACTGTATCAGTTTTTGGACAAACCCAGAGCGCAATGAATGAGGCTGTTGAAATCATTGAAGGCATTATAGAAGATCCAGAACTTAACAAGGTTTACACTGGAACAGTTGTAAAAATTGTTGATTTCGGAGCTTTTGTAAATATCCTTCCAGGCAAAGATGGGCTACTCCATATCTCTGAGATAGCTGAAGAAAGAACAGAAGATGTCAATGCTGTTTTGAAAGAAGGCCAAGAGGTTGAGGTTAAGCTTATTGGATTTGATCGTGGAAAGATGAAATTATCAATGAAAGCACTCCTTAATAAAGAATAAAGCAAATGTCAAATAAAGTTTCTTATTTTTTTTACAAAATTTGATCCTTTTGCTTTTTTGTGTTTTTATAGAATCTGCAAATCATATATAAACCTAATTTAGGGGGAGTTAATATGGATAATGCATGGAGAATGATAAACGACTTAGTTGGAAATCTAACAGGTGTTATAACAGGAATCCTAGGACTAGGAATTGTTGGAAGCTTAGCTTTTGGCGATATGCTTGGACTAGATGTTATAGGTAATATCACTGCATTAGTTAGCGAATTAGCTAACGGTGGAGTTGTAGGACTACTTGTTTTAGCAGTTCTAATGAGTCTACTTAAGTAATTACTTAAGAATCTCTTGTTAAGAAGGGCTTTGGCCCTTCTTAACTTTTTTAATAAGATATGAATTTCAAAGTTACACTAGCCAGTCTAACGACCTTTTTAAATAAGGTATCAAAGCTATTAATACCACTTGTACTAGTTTCATTACTATTAGGTATTATTTTTGGTACTGACACTCCTTTTGTAGGAGATGTATATAAGAATGTATCAGATATCCTTAATATGCTTGGAGAAGACGCTCTCCTTGCATTAGTATCTCTGGTTATCATTCTTGCATATTTAAAGAACGATTAAGTTAGATTAGTTTTTTGGCTTCAATAAAAAGATTTCTCTTTTTATAAAATACTTTTCACTATTTTTTATATTTCTATAGATGTTTAGATATGGTGGCTATGGGTGGAATTGAACCACCGACCCCAGCGTTATGAGTGCTGTGCTCTAACCATCTGAGCTACATAGCCAAGCGTAAGATGATAGTTAGTATACTAAAAGAGTCAACCATTTTTTAATAAATTCCTTTTATACGTTGAACTTAAAGTGAATGATATCTCCGTCATTTACAATATAGTCTTTTCCCTCTAATCGCCATTTGCCGTTTTCTTTAGCACCCGCCTCACCTTTGTTATCTATAAAGTCATTAAATGAAATGACTTCTGCTTTAATAAAACCTCTTTCAAAGTCAGTATGAATTATGCCTGCTGCTTTTGGGGCTGCTGTGTTTATAGGTATTGTCCAAGCCCTTATCTCTTGAGGGCCAGCAGTAAAATATGTTTGCAAACCAAGTATTTGGTAGCCTTTAAATATTATTTTATTCAGAACAGGCTCATCCATACCTAAAAGTTCTAGATATTCATTCTTTTCATTTTCTTCAAGTGATGCTATTTCTTGTTCATTTTTTATAAATGTCGGTACAACCTCATGGTTTGACTCATTAGCAAATTCCTTAAAATTATTTAATAAATCCTTTGATTCTAAGTCATCTGATATGTTTGCAATATAAAAAATTGGTTTAGTAGTTAAGAGTTGAAGATTTCTAACAAACACTTTCTCATCATCACTCATTTCATTTGATGAAATAAAGCGCCCATCTTCAAGCTCTTTTTTTAACTTAAGAAGGATTTGATATTCTTTTTTAATCTGATCATTATTAGTTTTTAAGAGTTTCTCAGTTTTTAGTAATTTTTTAGTTACTGTTTCAAGATCAGCAAAAATTAATTCAAGATTAATAATTTCAGCATCTCTTATAGGATTAATAGACCCATCGACATGGGTTATATTGTCATCTTTAAAACATCTAACCACATGAGCTAATGCTTGCATTTCCCTTATATTTGAAAGGAATGCATTCCCAAGACCTTCTCCTTGTGAAGCTCCTTTTACAAGGCCAGCAATATCAACCAGATCAAGCGCAGCAGGTATAATTTTTTTAGATGAAACAATACTTTGAATTGAATCCAATCTTTTATCAGGCAGAGGCACAATGCCAACATTCGGCTCAATGGTACAAAAAGGAAAATTCTCTGCTGGTATTTTAGAGTTTGTAAGGGCGTTGAATAGAGTTGATTTACCTACATTAGGTAAACCAATAATTCCGCATTTAAAACCCATTTCTTATTTTGTATGAAGTTTTAGTTGGGCTTCAGAAAATTCTTTGTTGCATAAAAGATCAAATACACTCTCAAGCCTTTCATAACTTTTCTCAATTAGATTCTTATCTTCTTGGTTAGGTTTGCCCAGAACCCATCCTGTAACATCATTTTCTTTACCAGGATGACCAATTCCTATCCTAACTCTAAAGAAATCCTTTGTTCCAATTTTCTTAAAGATATCATTAAGACCGTTATGGCCACCATGACCGCCACCTGATTTTATTTTAATTTCTCCAGGATTTAGATCTAAGTCATCATGAAAAATTATTAAATCTTCATTATTAAGATTTGAATAACGGATTATTTTTTGTATAGATGAGCCCGTATTATTTACAAAATTATTTGGTATGGCCCATAGGATATTATCTTCATCAGATGAAGTAATAGCTGCTTCCAATTTATCTTTTAATGAGAATTGAATATTTTTTGAGGCTGCAAGCTTTAGTAGCCATTCTTTTCCAATATTATGTCTCGTTCCATCATATTTAGCACCAGGATTACCAACGCCAATCAAGCATAATTTAGACACTTTTTAGTTTTCTTCAGATCCTTTATCAGAAGCTTCTGAGCTATCTTCAGATTGAGCTTCATCTCCTTCAGTGCTTTCACCGCCTTCAGCAGCTTCCTCACCTTCAGCACCTTCTTCGCCTTCTTCAAGTTCAAGCTCTGGCTCTTCTTCTATGGCTTTTGGAGCATTTACAGAAACTACCATTTGATCTTGGCCATCTTCTAGGCCAGATATTTCAGAGCCTTCTGGAAGACTTAACTCGGTTAGTCTTATAGCTTCTCCTAAAGGAATATCAATTACATCAACATCTATTGACTCAGGAATATTACCTGCAAGACAAAGAACTTCTATTTCGCGAAGAGCTTTGATTAAAACTCCTCCTTCCATTTTTACGCCTGCACAATCATCTTCATTTATAAATTTAATAGGCACAATAACTTTAAGTTTAGTTTTGCTTGAAACCCTTAAAAAATCAGCATGAAGAAACTTTCCTTTAGCAGGATCTCTTTGTAATTCTTTTAGTACAACTTTCTCTTCTTTATCCCCAATCATTATTTTTAGGACCTGAGTATAAAATAGTTCATTTTCTGAAGCTTTTGTAAGCTCGTTTAATGGTAATTTTATATTTTCACCAGCAATATCATTTCCATAGATAACTGCTGGCACCATTACATCAATATTTCTTATTACTCTTGCCTTATTTGATCCTGTTCTTTCTCTTGGATCAGCATTTAATATTATTTCTTGTGTCATTTTAACCTCATCATTTCTATGTAAACATTGCGCTTAGTGACTCTTCATTACTTAATCTTCTAATGCATTCAGCAATTGTTGGTGCTAGCGAAATGACGCGTATTTTACTGCATTTTTCTCCATCTTGGGACAATGGAATGGAATTTGTTACAACTAATTCATCAATTGAAGAATTAGAAATCCTCTCAATTGCAGGGCCTGATAGCACCGGGTGGGTTATATAAGCTTTAACACCAGCTGCACCGGCATCTTTTAAAGCTCCAGCAGCATTGCATAATGTCCCAGCAGTATCAATCAAGTCATCTGTAACAATACAGACTTTACCTTTTACATCGCCAATAATATTCATAACTTCAGATTCGTTTGCAGCAGCTCTTCTCTTATCTATAATTGCTAACTCTGCTCCATCTAATAGCTTGGCTATTGCTCTTGATCTTACAACACCTCCAACATCAGGTGATACAACAACAATATCTTTCATAATCCCTTTGCTTTGGGCTCTTATATCTTGAACCATTAAACCAGCTGCATAAACATTATCTGCAGGCATATCAAAGAACCCTTGTATTGTTTCTGAATGAAGGTCAACAGTTAAGACACGATCTATCCCAACACTATGAAACATATCAGCAACAACTTTCGCACTTATTGGGACTCTTGCCGATCTTACACGCCTATCTTGTCTTGCATATCCATAATAGGGCACAACTGCAGTTATCCTCGATGCTGAGGACCTTTTTAGCGCATCAGCAAGAAGCATAAGCTCCATCAGGTTTTTATTCGTAGGCGCACATGTTGGCTGAATGATAAAAGTATCATGACCCCTAACATTTTCTTGAACCTCAACTTTAATTTCTTTATCTGAAAAATAACCTATCTCAGCATCAGATATCTGCATGCCTAAGATTTTAGCTACATCATGAGCAAGATCTGGGTTTGCTGTTCCTGTAAAAATGTCTAAATTTGGTTTACTTATCATGTTGTTAATTATATCAAATTGGTTGGGGTGGTAGGATTCGAACCTACGCATGACGGGATCAAAACCCGTTGCCTTACCGCTTGGCTACACCCCAATGTAATTAAACTCCTTTTAAAGGTGAATATTGTAATGGTTCAGCCAAAAAGAATCTCCAATTAGCAGGTATTATTTTAAAAATTTTTTTTAATTCAACTGAATCCTTATATCTAATAAACATTGTTGATCCAGTGCCAGTTAAACATATATCAAATGATTTTTTGTTATTCTCATAAAATCGACCTATATCATTATATTTTTCACAGACAGGTTGTAAAAATGAATTTTGGATAAATTCTTTTTTATCATCGGAATAATCTTCTTTCCTATCCAAGTATAAGAACATATCTTTTGTAGAAATAGATATATCAGGACATATAAGGATATATTTAGCTTTATCAGATTCTTTTTTGGTTAATACATCTCCAATCCCTGAAACATGAGCATTTTCTCCATTTATAAAAAAGGGCACATCTGCACCAAGGGTTCTACCAATTTTCATTAAATCATGTATTTGGATTTTAAGATCCCATATCTGATTAAGTGCGATTAAAACAGTTGCTGCATTTGAGCTTCCGCCACCTAAGCCCGCGCCTATAGGAATATTTTTTTTAATTTTTATTCGAATGCCTTTATCTATTTTATATCTTTCCCTAAGTATATTCACTGCTGTATACACAATATTATTTTTAGTTTTAATAATATTTGGATTGCATTCAATTTCAATTTCATTTGTATCGATATTGGTAATTTCAATTTGGTCAAAAAGATCAATCAATTGGAATGAGGAGTCTAAGTTATGGAATCCATCATTTCTTTTATCCAAAACCCTTAGATATAAATTCATTTTTGCAGGAGATTTAAAATTTCTAGTCTTCATATTTCTTTAATTTTCCTTTTACAAAGTATCCGTCCTTAGACTGAATTAATATTGATTTAAAGTTATCTTCAAATGCACAGGCTATATTTAAATTATTATTATTTATCTCTGCTATTTTGTTATCGACCTTTTTCAATTCTAAACATCTATTTATAAAACTAAAATATGTATCTGAGTTGATTTCATTTAATAAATTTCTATATTTATAATCCTGTTTTGGAAAAACTGAAATAGGCTTAGATTTTTCTATTGTAATCTTCGCCACATTCCCTAGCAGTGCCTTTTTAACCTGTATAATGATAATCTCAGAAGATTTAGAAATTGTTATATTAAAAATTGAACTATTATTATCTTGAGTAAGCTGAAATTTACCAATATATGTTGCTTCAAAAGATTGTTGCTGGTTCAATGAAGCACACGAGGCTGCTAGTAATAAAAAGAATATTGAGAAACTTTTAAAGATGAATTTACATTTATTTGGCATCAATCATAAAACCTCTGATGTCTCTGAAAGAGAAAGATTTATTATAGATGAGTCTGCTCACATTTTTTTAGAAAATTATTTAAAAGATAAGTTTCAAGAGTCTTTAGGGTCATTTTTTGGGTTATCTACATGCAATAGAACAGAATTTTATTTTATTGCTGATGACAAAATTGTTAATGATGTTTTTAATTCAATAAAACACGCTTTAGATATCAATAATATGCCTGATTCTCATTTTTACTTCTTTAATAGAAAAGATGCTTTTATTCATATGTGCAAAGTTGCATCTGGTATTGACTCTCAAGTTATTGGTGAGCAAGAAATATTTGGACAATTTAAAGATGCATATAAAAATGCGGATGATTTGAATTTAATCAGATCGGATCTTAGATTATATGTTGATAAAACTATCGAGATAAGCAAGAGAATTAGAACTTCAACCAAAATAGGTATAAATCCACTTTCTGTTAGTGGTCTTGCTCTTAATTTAGTTAGAAAAATATTTGAAAACCCCGAAGATCAAAACATATTGATAGTTGGCGGCGGGGAAATGGCTAAGTCAATTATTGAAAGTTTATATAAATCAGGAATAAGAAACATAAACGCAATTAACAGAAGCATTAAGACTATAAATATTACTGAAAGTTTTAATGTTATGTCTATGCCTCTATCCTCATCTCAAAAATATCTTGAAGAAGCAGATATAGTTATCGCTTCTGCAACTACTTCTTTGCCAATAATAGGAAAAGGAGCTCTTGAAAGTGCCCTAAGGGCTAGAAAGAATAAACCTATACTATTAATAGATCTTGCTGTTCCTCGAAATATAGAACCTGAGGTTAAATCCTTGGAGCAAGTGTACTTATTTTCTATAGACGATATAGAAAAAATTACAAAAGATAATTTTGGTGAGAGAGTTGCAGAGGCTGAGAAAGCATCTAATTTGATTGTCCAGGAAGTTCAGATTGCTAACACTGAAATAATTAATAAAATTAAAAAAAGAAATCTAAAAAAAGATTTAGAAGAGTTAATAAATTTATTGTCTGAAGATGATATTAGCTTACTTAAGAAAAATGTTCTTAATAACATAGATTTAGATACTTTTTTTATTAAAAAAGCTAAAGAGAAAGGCATATCTAAAGCTATAGAAGGCATACAAGATTTTAATAAAAGCTCTGTTAAAGAAATCATTAAAGGTTTAATCAATAATGCATGATTCTATGTTACAAAAACTTGAACAACTTAAATCAAGATTGGATGAGATTGAAGCGGCGCTTATTGATAGCGATACCGTTAAAGATATTGACAGATATACCCAGTTAAACAAAGAGTTCTCAGAATTAAAACCAATTATTGAAAAATTTGATGATTACAACAAAACAAAAGATAGATATGAAGGGGCTTTATCGCTTCTTGAATCTAATGATGATGAAATTAAAGATCTTGCTAAATTAGAGCTTGAAGAGTCCCAGGCTGAGTATGAGAATTTTGAAAGAGAGCTCAAATTTATGCTTCTCCCCAAAGATTCAGCTGATGATGGTTCTGCATATCTTGAAATTAGAGCTGGCGCAGGTGGGGATGAGGCAGGTATTTTCGCAGGAGATTTATTTAGGATGTATTCAAGGCTTGCTGAGAGAGAGGGTTGGGGTATTGAAGTTATCAATACAAGGCCCGCAGAACAAGGTGGATTAAAAGAAGCTGTAGCAAAATTGACAGGAAAAGGAGTATTCAAAGTTATGAAGTTTGAATCTGGCGTACACAGGGTGCAAAGAGTTCCTGAAACAGAGTCTCAGGGGAGGATTCATACCTCAACATGTACTGTGGCTGTCTTGCCAGAATCAGAAGAAATAAAGGACGTAGATATTGCTAAATCAGATTTAAGAATCGATACATATAGAGCATCTGGTGCTGGGGGACAGCATGTCAATAAAACAGACTCAGCGGTTCGTTTAACTCATATACCAACTGGACTTGTTGTTGAGTGTCAAGATGGAAGGTCTCAGCATAAGAATAAAGAGAAAGCACTTTCTTTATTAGGCGCAAAATTAAAACAGCAAGAGCTTGAAGAGCAGCAAGAGAGTATAGCAAGTGAGAGAAAAGTTCTGGTAGGTACTGGAGATAGGAGCGAGAAAATAAGAACCTATAATTTTCCTCAGGGGAGAATGACAGACCATAGAATAAAATTAACTCAACACAATTTAGATCAAATAATGGATGGTGATATTAAAAGCATTTGCGACGCTTTATTGTCTGAAAATCAATTAGCTATGTTATCTCAACTCGAAGAAGAGTAATTATTTTTTGTCAATTTCTATAGAAACATATAAAAGAAAGATCTCGTCACTTGAATCGAGTATTCCAGGTATAAGTAAAAATTTTAGATTTTTTTTAAAAAAGTCTCTTAATTATTCTGATTTGAATATTATTTTAGAGAATGAAATAAATATTTCTGAAGCAGAAGTTAAGAAAATAGAAGACTTTATAAGTCTATCAAGAAATAAAACTCCTATTGAATACATTTTGAATGATTCTGAGTTTTATGGAAGAAGTTTTTATGTAGATTCAAGAGTATTAATCCCTAGAGATGAGACCGAATTAATAGTTGATTTAGTAAAAGAATACTCAGCATCAAACAATCCAAAGATTGCTGATCTTGGAACGGGGTCTGGGTGTATAGGAATATCTTTAGCAATAGAAATTACTGGATCATTAGTAATTGGCATAGATAGTAGCCTAGATGCTCTAGAGGTAGCCAATAGAAATAAAAATCTTCATAAAACTTCAAACTTTGAACCAAGAAAATCAAATTGGCTTGAAGGTATTAAAGATAATGATTTCGATTTTATTGTCTCCAACCCTCCCTATATTAGTTCTAGTGATGAGCATTTAAAAGATCTTATACATGAGCCAAAGAAAGCACTAATTTCTTCAGAAAATGGCTACTCAGATTTTAAAAAAATATCGACACAAGCATACAAGAAATTAAAAAAAGGAGGCATTCTTATTTTTGAACATGGATATAATCAAGCTAATAAAGTTAATGAAATAATGCAATCAAACTATTTTAATCAAATTAAGAATTTTAAAGATTATCAAGGACATCCTAGAATAACTATAGGCATAAAATGAGGTTCCTTATATAATCTGTATAAAAAATATGGGGTAATTATATGATTGGAGATATGCAAAAATGGACACCAAATGTTGCTAGCATAATTGAGCATGCCAAGCAGTTCCATCCAACTAAGGAAGTTGTCAGCAGAATGGTTTCTGGCGATATTCATAAAACGAATTATGAAGAGGTTTGTATAAGAGCCAGAAAGCTGGCTTCAGCATTAGAAAAAGATGGGTATAAGCCAGGAGATGTTATAGCAACTCTAGCTTTAAATACATATAGACATTTAGAAATGTACTATGGCATATCCGGGATGGGAGCTATTAATCACACTTTAAATTTTAGATTACATCCAGAACAAGCTGTTTACATAATTAATCATGCCGAAGATAAGATTATTTTTTGTGAAGTTCCATTTATCCCAATTCTAGAGGGACTAAAAGATAAGTTAGTAACTGTCGAAAAATACATTATTCTTTGTGATGAATCTGAAATGCCAGAAACAGGTTTAAAAAATGTCATTTCATATGAAGAATATTTAAAAGATGGTGATGAGGACTATAGTTGGGCAGATGTAGGCGATGATGCGGCATGTGCGCTTTGTTATACATCTGGAACTACAGGGAATCCAAAAGGTGTTCTTTATTCTCATAAATCTAATATTCTGCATGCGCAGGCTGCTTTAACAGCAATGAGTATTAAACCAGATGATTCAATATTAATGGTTGTACCTTTATTTCATGTTCTTGCATGGGGCATACCTTATTTTGGACCTATGTTTGGGTTGAAGCTTGTAATGCCAGGGATGCAGATGGAAGGTGAGCCTTTATATGATCTTATAGATAAAGAAGATATTTCTTTAGCTTTTGGGGTGCCAACAATTTGGATGGGCTTATTGGCATATTGTAGAGAAAACAATAAGATCTTAAGTTCTGTTAAAAATACTATTATAGGAGGCTCAGCTCTTTCGCTTTCTACTCTTCAAGAATTTGATGAGGTCCACGATGTGAATGTCATTCATGCTTGGGGTATGACAGAAATGAGCCCTCTTGGAACCACCAATATACCAACTCCAGAAATGGAGCATATGAGTAAAGAAGAAAAGTATGCAATCCAATTAAAACAAGGCAGACCAATATACGGAGTTGAACTTAAAGTAGTAGACGATAGCGGGGCAGATTTACCTAACGATGGTGAATCTCAAGGTCATTTGATGGTAAGAGGCCCATGGATTCTTCAAAAATACTTTAAAGCAGAAAAAGACGCTGTTGATAAAGATGGTTGGTTTGATACGGGGGATATTTCTGTATTAGATGAAGATGGTTACATGACTATTAAAGATAGAGCCAAGGATGTTATTAAGTCAGGAGGTGAATGGATAAGTTCGATAGATCTTGAGAATGCGGCTTTTGGACACCCTGAAGTAGCTGAAGCATGCGTTGTGGGAATACCTCATCCAAAATGGGACGAGAGACCATTATTATTTATAGTTACTAATGACGGAGAGCCTATAGAAAAAGAAAGTATTTTAGACTTTCTTAGCTCTAAGGTTGCAAAGTGGTGGCTTCCAGATGATATTATTTTCTTAAAAGAATTGCCTCATGGAGCTACTGGAAAACTTCAGAAATTCGAATTAAGAGACGAATATAATAATCATTATATGGAGAAATAATATGTTAAAAATTGTAAAGCTATCAGAAATTGACTCCGTAATAGGATCAGATGTAGGGGTATCAGATTGGGTAACTATTGATCAAGAAAGAATAGATAAATTTGCAGATGCAACAATGGACCATCAATTTATTCATGTTGACCCAGACCAGGCAGCGCCGGTATTTGGATCCACTATTGCCCATGGATTTTTATCATTATCATTAGTTGCTGGAATACCTTTTGAGCAAGAAATAGGTATGGTTTTAGAGGGCACTAAGATGGGATTAAATTATGGATTAGACAAGGTAAGATTTTTAAGCCCTGTGCCTGTTAATTCAGAAGTTAGGATCCATATGAAATGCATTGATATAACTGAAAAGAATCCGGGTCAGTACCTTTCTAAGAATGAAGTAACTATGGAGATTAAAGGCGTTGAAAAGCCAGCCTTTGTTGCTGAAACCTTAAGTATGTTTATTGTCTAATAGCTAGCCTAATAATTTTTTCAGGATATCATTAACACTTTTTGGATTGGCTTTTCCTTGAGTTTCTTTCATAACTTGACCAACAAAAAATCCAAAAAGTCTATCTTTACCACTTTTGTACGCAGCTACTTGATCTTCATTTGATTCTATAACCTTTGTAGCAATTTCCTCTAATACTGATTCATCTTGAATCTGGACAAGCCCCTTTTCTTGGATAAGGTTATCTACGTCATTGCCAGTTTCCCAGACATCTTCTAAAAGGGATTTAGCTATTTTCCCTGAAATAGTATTGTCAGAAATTCTTTCAATTAATTTTACAAAGTTTTCTAATGACAACTTAGACTCTTCAATGCTTATATTATCTTTATTTAGAAGGGCGCTTATATCTCCTACCAGCCATTTAGCTACAAGATTTGAGTCCTTTGCCTTCTCAGAGGCTCTTTCAAAGAGTTCTGCCATTGTTTTAGAAGAAGATAGTATTCTTGCTTCAGAAATTTCTAAATTATACTCATCAATAAATCTTTTTTCTTTTTCTTTAGGTAATTCAGGCAAACCCTCTATTATTTCTTCAAGTTCTTTATCTGAAATAACAACTGGTAAAAGATCAGGCTCAGGAAAATATCGATAATCATTAGCAGCCTCTTTAGAGCGCATAGATCTTGTTTCATTTTTTATGCTGTCATAAAGTCTAGTTTCCTGAACAACGGATTCACCTTTTTCCAGGAGTTTAATTTGTCTAGCAATCTCAAAATTTATGGCTTTTTCTATAAATTTAAATGAATTGATATTTTTAATTTCTGCTCGTGTGCCTAACTCTTTATCTTCAGCTTTCTTGATAGACACATTAACATCGCATCTCATAGATCCTTGAGCCATATTCCCGTCACAAATATCCAAGAATGTTACAAGTTGATGAATAGCCTTAAAGTATGCAACAGCCTCTTTTGCACTAGATATTTCTGGTTCAGATACTATCTCAAGCAGGGGAGTGCCAGCTCTATTCAAATCAACACCAGTTTCACCATCAAACAAATCATGAATAGATTTGCCTGCATCTTCTTCTAGATGAGCCCTAGTTATATTAATTAATTTTTCTTCACCATCCACATCTATTGTTATTGAACCCATTCCTACAATGGGTTTTTCCATCTGAGTTATTTGATAGCCTTTAGGAAGATCAGGATAGAAATAATTCTTTCTATCAAACATTGAAACTTGATTGATTTCTGCTTTAGTAGCAAGACCAAAACGAATAGCTTTATAAAAAGCTTCTTTATTAACGACAGGGAGAACCCCAGGCAAGCCTAAATCTACTAGATCAACCTGAGTATTAGGCTCAGCACCAAAACCTGTTGATGCACCTGAAAACAACTTAGTTTTTGTGGATAGCTGAACATGGACCTCTAATCCAATTACTGTTTCCCAGCTCATGAATTAATCTCCATATCTGGAGTTTTTAGATGCCAATCTGTAGTTTTCTGGAAACTATGTGCAACATTCAACAATTGATCTTCTTGCAGAGAGTTTCCAATTAATTGAAGCCCTAAAGGTTTATTATCAACGTGTCCGCTAGGAATAGAAATTCCTGGCAGGCCTGCTAAATTTGCTGGAACTGTAAATAAGTCTTCTAAATACATTTCTATAGGGTCGCTCATAGAGCCAGCCTCAAAAGCAGGACCTCTAGTTGTTGGAGTCATAATTAAATCTACTTTTTTAAACGCATCATCAAAATCATTCTTAATTAATCTTCTTACTTGCTGTGCTTTTTTATAATAAGCATCATAAAAACCTGCCGAAAGAACATATGCTCCAATTAGTATTCTTCTTTTTACCTCATCCCCAAATCCTTCTGACCTACTTCTAATATATAAATCTTCTAAATCTTTGGGGTTTTCACACCTTTTTCCATACTTAACCCCATCAAACCTGGAGAGATTAGAAGAGCATTCTGCAGGTGCAATAACATAGTAAGTAGGAACAGATAGAGAAATATTAGGTAGTGAAACTTCAAAAAATTCAACCCCTAATGATTCATAATGCTTTTTTGATTCCTCGAAAACCTTTACTACATTTTTGTCTAATTTTGATAAATCAAATTCCTTTACTATTCCAATTTTTTTACCTTTGATTTCTTTATTTAAGTTTTTAGTGAAGTCAGGTATAGCTTCGTCCAATGAGGTTGTATCCTTGCTATCATGTGAACACATTTGATTCATTAGTATTGCGCAATCTTCTACAGTTCTTGCCATTGGACCAGCTTGATCCAGACTTGAAGCAAATGCAATCATCCCCCATCTTGAGATTCTCCCATATGTTGGCTTAATACCTGTTATCCCGCACAACGAAGCTGGCTGCCTAATTGATCCACCGGTATCAGTTCCTGTAGCAGCAGGGACAATACCAGCTGCAACTGCTGCTGCTGAGCCTCCTGAGCTTCCTCCAGGTACTAAGTTTGCACCCCATGGGTTATTTACATTTCCAAAGAAACTAGTTTCATTAGAAGATCCCATAGCAAATTCATCCATATTTGTTTTGCCAATAGAAATACAGCCTGATGATTCAAGATTTTCTATAACTGTAGCTGAGTAAGGGGGTATGAAGTTTGATAGTATATTTGAACCACATGTTGTTCTAAGATTTTTTGTGACAAATAAATCCTTTTGCGCTATTGGTATTCCCGATAAGGCTAGATCTGAAGACTTGTTATCAAGGGCTTTTGCCTTCTCTATAGCATTTTCTTTATTTAAAGTAATAAATGCATTTAATTTGTCATATTTATCTACTAAATTAAAAGTTTCTTCAATAAGCTCATGATTCGAAATATCTTTTTTTTCAAGCATTAACGACAATTCTTTAATTGTTTTGAACTGAATACTCATTCAACAACTCTCGGAACTAAGAAATAATCTTTATTAGAGTCTGGAGCGTTTTTAAGAAAGGTTTCTTTTCTGTTTTCAGCAGTAATTTCATCAGATCTTGTTTTAGCAGTTTTTTCAAGAGGGTTTGCTAAAGGTTCAATATCGGAAGTATCAGCACTTTCAAGCTGATCTACAAACTCAATAATATTCTCTAAATCTTTAGTGATCTTTTCTTTATTATCTTCATCAAATCTTAGTCTTGCTAAGTAAGATATAGTTTCAACTGTTTCTTTATCCATATATACGATGTTATTATAGTTAAGTTGAGCGATGTTAGCTTAACTAATTATTTTTTTACAATTTTTTTTGGAATATTACATTGGATTTTAATTTATATAAAACGATAAGAGGCTATTTCTCTAATGATTTATCAATAGATCTGGGGACAGCTAATACTTTAATTTATACAAAGGACGTAGGTATTGTTCTTAACGAGCCTTCAGTCGTTGCTATAAGGGAGTCTAGGGGCCAAAAAACAGTTGTAGCTGTTGGCTCAGAGGCAAAAAAAATGCTCGGAAGAACTCCTGGAAATATAAAGGCTATTCGTCCTTTATCTGAAGGAGTTATAGCTGATTTCCAAGTGACAGAAAAAATGTTGCAACAATTTATTGCATTAGTGCATGAACAAAGATTTATTAAACCTAGTCCTAGAGTTTTAGTTTGTGTCCCATGCAGGTCTACACAGGTTGAAAGAAGAGCTATAAGAGAATCAGTTCTTGGTGCTGGTGCTCGAGATGTCAAGTTAATTGAAGAGCCTATGGCAGCAGCAATTGGTGCAGGACTTCCAGTTGAAGAAGCTAGCGGGAATATGGTTGTAGATATAGGCGGAGGAACTTCTGAGATTGCTATATTGTCTTTAAATGGAGTAGTTTATTCTGAATCTGTAAAAATTGGTGGTGATAAAATGGATGAAGCCATCACATCATGGATTAGAAGAAATTTTGGTTGTGTCATAGGCGAGTCAACTGCAGAAAAAATTAAACAAACAATAGGTTGTTGTACTGAAGAATCAGAAAAATTAGAAATGCAGGTTACAGGAAGAAATCTTGCAGAAGGTATCCCTGAGACATTTACCCTAAATAGTGAGCAAATTTTTGATGCTATGAAAGATCCATTAATGGGCATTGTTAGAGCTATTCGAAATGCATTAGAGTTATCTCCACCTGAATTGGCTGCAGATATAGCTGAAAGAGGAATAGTCTTAACAGGTGGCGGCGGTCTAATGCGAGACTTAGATAAACTTATTTCAAATTCTACCGGAATCCCAGTTATTGTTGCTGAAGATCCTTTAACTTGTGTAGCTAGAGGCGGAGGTCAGGCTTTAGAAATCATAGATAAGTACAACATAGACCTACTTTCAACAGAGTAATCTAGATGGCGAGGATTGCGCCTGGAAATACACCAAAATTTGGATACTTTGTTTTAATAATTCTCGCTTCTTTATTTTTATATCTAGATATTCAATATAAAACTTTTACTTCAACAAAGAATTTTTTTAATGCAGGGCTAATTGCAACCAACTTAGTTATAAAAAATATTGTTTTCACTCCAATAAGTAATCTTTATAAGCTAACCAATAATAAATTAGCACTGATTAACTCTAATGAATTATTGGTTAATGAGCTTGAACTTAGTAAATCCGAAAATTTTTTAATTTTAAATAAAGATAAATTATTTAATGATAATTCTGAGCTTTATGCATTTATTAACGATATTCCTAATGATTATCCATACGAAATAGCAACCATCTCTTCATTTGATACAAATTTGTATAAATGTTGTGATAATCATAGATTACACCTTTTTAATAATTCTTCTCCTTTTAAAAAGGGTGGAACGGTTATAAATTCAACTGGAATTATTGGGCAAATTTCTGATTCGAATAATAAAGTCAGTGAAGTTATATTAATCAGCGATATAAACCATTCAATACCAATAAAATCCAATACTTTTTTCTGTAACGCAAATGGATCAGGCAAGCCTCAGGTATTAGAATGCAAATATGATCCATCCCTATGGAAAGAATCTTTTGAAATCGGTCGTATCTTTTATTCTTCTGGATTGGGCGGGATATTCCCAGAAGGTATTATGGTCGGCTCAATTATCTCTATAGAAAATGCTGCAGACGGAGATATCCTCCTTAATATTGAATCTATAGCAAATCCATTAACTCAAAAAAATGTAATAGTTTTATATCCAAATGACATTAAATAATTTTATTAGAATCTTCATTACAATTATTTTTGCTAATTACATTAATTCAAAAATTAATTTTTTTATTACAGATTACTATATAAATTTTACTCTAGGTTTTTTAGTATTTTCTTATTGGGTCTATACTCTTAAAGAGCATTTATACGCTCTTCCAAGTTTCTGCATCGGCTTATCTATAGATTTAATTTCTGGGAGCCCATTTGGCCTGAATGCACTTTTATTCTCAATATCTTCTTATATTATTCATTCTTATAGATACTCATTTAAGATTTTTTCTTTCCTTCAAGTAACTATTTTTTTTGCATTCCTTGCAATGTTCTATTTAGGCTTTATTCATATTTTTATGAATACAGCAAATTTTTCATATCTTCTTATATTTTTAAGTTTTTTCCTAAACGGCATTGCATGGGTGTTTATATATATTCTTATGAACCGATTTAAGAAGATATTTTATAAATAAATTATTTACATTATGAAAAGATTTCTTTTAAGTAAAAGTTTCCTTCTTGTGATTATTAATATCTTTTCATTTATTTTAATTTCTTTAATTTTAATTAGTTTTTTCTTATCAAAATTACCAGAGCAAACTATAAATTTTATAGATAATAAATTTATTAAAAATTTCGATGTGGAATTCTCAATTATTGAATCAAGAGGAAATACTTTCTATCCAGCTTTTAAGATTAGCGACCTAAAGATACTTAAACAAGACAAATTATTTATAGCAGCAGATGAGATCTCGGGGTCTTTAGACATCCTAAATTCATTATTTTTAATGAGACCTAAAATATTAAGTATCAACATTAAGAGCGGAACCATTTTCTTAAATGATTCTGTTTTAACTGACAAAGATCATTTGAAAATTAATGCAGAGTTAAATATTAATACAGTTGATCATATTGATGGCTATATTCACCTCGTTAAAGAAAATATAATGGCTAGCGTATTTTTAACATCAAAAAATAATACACAGAAATATTTAATTAATATTCCAAGTAATGCATGGCTATCCAATTTACCCATTGAGCTTAATGATGATCTTAAAAATTTAAGGTTTTCTCTGAATTTAATGGGAGATAAAAAATCAAGTATTTGGAATTCAATTGGATCATTAAATATTAGAGAATTAAAATCAAATTTCTTAAAATTGAAGGAAATTAATGCAAGTTTTTCCGGTCTCTATCAAGATAAATCGATATTTCTTTCTTTGAGAGAACTTAATAAACCTTTTGTAAGTAAACAAAACCTTATTTTAATAGATTTTGAAAAGAGTGTAGCTAGGATTTCTGATCTATACATAAATAGAGATTTTTTTGATATAGATTTTTTACTTAATATACAGAAAATAGGATTGAAGAATCTTACTTACATTTTTAAAGAAAATGATCCCTTTTTCTCATCAAGATTTGAGTCTATGGATATTAATGATTTATATCTTAAATCTATAAATGATTTATCTGGAATAATTCTTTTAAATAATGATTTGACCAAATTTAAGTTGGGCGGAGGCCAGATTTTATTAGAAACTTATGATGATGGCTTTTATAAGATGGATGCTATAGGCACAATCTCATATTCTAATGCAATAAATCAATTAGATTCTGATATTTTATTAAGTAATAGCAATGAAAAATTGCAATTAACAATGAGAAATTTTTCTCAAGAAAAATATAAACTAGATTTAGTCACCAAAGATATCAGTTCAGATCTTTTTATCTCATTATTACCTCAAAATCTAACAAGTCTTAAGAATAATCTTCGGAGTTCTCTTAAAGTGGACTCTTTAAGCAATCTTTACCTAACTATTGATAACAGTTTTGATGACAATAGTTTTAATTATTTGAGGGGATCTATCGAATCAGATCAATTTAAATATCAATTAAGTGACAACCAATTAATTGAATCAGCTTCTTTTAAGTTGAGTTTAGATAACAGTGATATAGCTATTATCTTAGAGAATGGATCATTTAATTCTTTCCCTTTTAAATCTATACACAGTCATATAGACACTAGATCGAATATTCTAAAGTATTCTTCCAATCATCAAATCACAATAGATGATTTAATAGAGAGCAATAATAGCTTAATAGAATTAGTCCAAGATCAAGATGCTTCATTTCCTATAAACTCAATAGGCATCATTAATTTAACAAGCTCAAATAATGTTAATTATGCTAATCTAAAATTAGAAGACATCGAGTTGAAAATATCTTCCGATCTCGATATCCAAAAAACCAGAGGCAACATCTTTATTGATAACTTTAATAATGCTTATGGATATATAAGCGCTATTGGGTTTAATCAAGATATCAATGGTTTTGTTAAGGCAAAGAATTTAAATAGTAATTTTTCTATTTCAATTAGATCAGATATTGAGATAGATATGGCAGCTCTCTTCCCCAGCAGTGCTTTTTTCAGCATTGATGGAAAAGAATTATCAGAAATTAAATTATCATATGATTTAGAAAATGGTTTCAAGATTAATATCTTTAATGATTTATCATCTACAGAAATATTATCTGATATTCAATTCTTCAATAAACCGTTTGAGATTCAACTGCCAACTCATGTAGAAATTTCGAATTTAGCTACTCCAAATATTAAGATTCATAATGATATTTTTGATACCCTGATTATCCTCAACGAAGGAAATATAGGTGGATATTTCAAGTCAGGAGATTACTTTGATAAAAAGGTTTTATCTTTAAAAAATGATAAAGAATTTCAGTTATTTATTGATATTCCTAAGTTAAATTTTGAAGATCTCAGCTTTAATCAAATAAATAATCAAAATACTGGCTCCACATTGCTTATTAAAGATATTGAATTTCATTTCGATGAATTATTGTTATTTGGTAATTCTTTTAATAGTCAAAGTGGCAAGATTAGCCTTATGGGCAATAGTACGGAATTATCTCTTCAAGGCAATGATCTAAATGGCACCATTTCTTTTGGTGATGATGGCTTTACTAAGATTGATTTAAAAGACTCAAAAATCAACTATTTTTCATTTCCGAATAGATCTGGCGGAGATCAATATATGAAAATGAGGCTTTTGGGAGAGAATATCAACATAGACGGAGTCAAAATAAAAGACTTAGATATTTATATACTTGAAAATCGAGATGTGATCACGATAGACAATATTAAAGTAGTTAGTAAGAATATTAATATAAGCCCTTTAAACACAGATGAGAAAGCTTACATTAGCTATAACAAGACATCTGATCTATACAAGGTAAAAGGCATTTTTGAATTTAATAAACCCTCTAAACAGATTCAAGACTATTTAGACTATGATTTTGAATATCTAAAAACAGACATGAATGTTGAGTGGATAAGTACAAAAAGATTAAACAACCTTCAGGGGAAATTATCTTTTTTGGTTAAAGGCCTTAAATTAGAACAAGAGATTTCAAATTCAGTTTTATTAAAAACTTTAGGCATATTTAATTTAAAAGCTTTTTTCTCAACTTTATCAGAAATAGATCTTTCAGAAGAAAATAGAGGCAATTTAAATATTAGACGAGGTGAGGGCAGCTTTATTTTTATGAAAGATAAAGCAAGAATTTCAGACCCTTTAATTATCGAAACTAATTTTGCAAAAATGAAATGGATTGGAGATATCCAAAAAGATAGAAGAAATAACCTTTCTGATTTAGATTTATTTCTTGAGATGAGACTTACTATATCTGATAACCTGCCTTGGTATGCAGCATTTTTAGGTGGATTTCCTGCAGTTGCTGGGGGTATGGTTATAGGTAGTATTTTTGAAGAAGGGATTAATGAGATATCCACCATTAATTACCAAGTTCAAGGAGATATTAATAATCCAGAATTATTAAGATTAGAGTAGAAATATTGTTCCAAGACCTAGGAATGAAATAAATCCAACCACATCAGTAACTGTAGTTACTACAACACTACCTGCGATGGCAGGGTCTTGTTTAAACCTTCTAAGTATTATTGGGACAAAAATTCCAGCAATACCCGAAATTATTAAATTAATAATAAGTGCAGCAGAGATAAGAAGAGCTAGCGTAATATCACCAAACCACGCAAATGTAATTAAGCCTATTAAGTTTGCCAAAACAATCCCATTAAGAATTGCCACCGCTAATTCTCTTTTGAATAAATAAGAAAGGTTGGATGAATTGATTTGTTCTAGAGTTAGCCCCCTTAAAACAATTGTTAAAGTCTGAGTTGCTGCAACTCCGCCCATGCTCGCCACAATAGGCATTAAGACAGCAAGAAAAAATACTTCTTTTAATACGTCTTCAAAGATATTGATCGTCATAGCAGCTAAAAAAGCTGTTAATAGATTCATGCTTAGCCAAAAAACTCTACTTCTTGCAGCTCTTGCGGGAGGCTGGAAAGTATCTTCTGCTATACCGGCCATCCCTAGGAGGTTTTGATCAGCATCTTCTTTTATCACATCAACAACATCGTCAATTGTTATTCTTCCAAGCAATTTTTTATTCTTATCAACAACAGCAGATGATATAAGATCATTTCTTTCAAAAAGAGTAGATACCTCTTTGTCATCTTGATTATCATTAATGGGAGTAATATCTGTATCCATAACCTCTTTAACAGTTAGATTGATATCTGAAGTTAATAATTTCGTAATAGATAACTCCCCAAGATATAAATCTTCAGCAGAAACAACAAAAATTTTATCTGTATTCTTAGGAAGCTCATCTTGAGCCCTTAAATAGTTCATGACCACTTCTATAGAATGGTTAGGTCTTACACTTATTACATCAGTATTTAAAAGCCCGCCAGCAGAATCTTCTGGATAAATTAGAGCTAGTTCAATTCTAGTTCTATCTCGAGATGACATTTTTCCTAGAATCATCTTCATTCTATTCTCAGGAAGTTGTTGCAGGATATCCACTATTTCATCTAGCTCTAGATCACTTACAATCTCAGAGAGCTCTTCATTAGAAATATCCAAAAGAAGCTCCTGTTGGATTTCATCTCCTAAATCAGCTAAAACATCTCCCTCATCTTTATCATCAATTAAAGACCACAATAATTTTCTTTGTTTTGGTGGAGAAGATTCAAGCGAATGAGCAAGCTCCGCGGAATTCATTTTATTTAATAATCTTTTAATCTGATTAATTGATAAATTTGCCGATTCATCAAGCAAAATCTCCAAAGTATCTTTCTTATAAGATTCTTGATTCATCCTTTAATTCTACATCAAGAAGAAAATTTTATCTTTTTCTAGAAGAGGGTATATTCATTTTAAGTCGATACTTAGAAATAGTTCTTCTTGCTAAGTTATAACCTCTTTTATTAAGCAATGTAGCTATATCTTGATCACTTAATTTAGATTTTTCATTCTGTATAGCAAGTTTAATTGTCTCCATTAGTTGAATTGGAGTCACATTTCTAGTTTTTGAGACTGAACTTATTAACAAAGACTTTAATGGAATAATTCCTCTGGGTGTCTGGATATATTTAGATCTTAAGATTCTAGATACTGTAGAAGGGTGCACTCCTAATTGTTTTGCAATCTCTTTATTGGTTAAGGGTTTAATTTCCAATAACTCATCTTCAAAGAAAGCAAATTGTTTATTACAAATAATTTCCCCAACCCTTAAAACTGTTTCATTTCTTTTTTTAATAGCTTTTAAAAACCATTTTGCATCTTTAATTTTCTCTGATAGTTCTTTATTGGGCTTATTCTTTAGCTCTTGTTTTACAGATTTTACTAGCTGGTGATCAATATTAATCACAGGAAATTTATCGTTAATAAAATTAACTTTTCTTACTTGATTTGAGTTTTCAACAACAAGATCTGGTTCAATATATATAGTACTACCAAAATCAAGACCCGGAGCCAAATCACAACTCTTAATTAATTCAATTGATTTTTCTATTAAATCTTTATTATATGATTCTGATAATTTTTCTTTAATAGAATAAATATTACCAACAAAATTACCATCTATAATTTTTTGGGCTATTGTAAATAATCCAGGATCGATCTCTCTTTTCTTTAATTGAATTAATATAGTTTCTTTTATATCCCTAAAACCTACTCCGTAAGGTTCTAGATTTTGAATAATTGTTTTTAGAACATTCTCTATTTCAGTATATGAAAATTTATATTTCAATATAACTTCAATGTCTGAGATATCATCTATCAATGCACCAGACTCATCAAGAGAATCAATTATTGATCTTGCAATAGCGCCTTCATTATCATTAAGATTGAGATCATTTAATTGATTGAGCAGGTTGTCCCTTAAGGTTTCATTTCCAACTATATCTTTTTGATAATTGCTTGATGAAGATTGACTGTTTTCAAAAGTCTCTATTGAATTATCAGAGCTTTTCTCAAGAAAGGGGTTAACTTCTATCTCATGATTTATTTTTTGTATTATTTCATTTCTTGAAAGTTGCAGCAGATCTATAGATTTTTTTAATTGGGGGGTAAGAGCAATTTTTTGTTTTTGGCTAAATTCTCTAATTAAAGAAATTGCCATTATCTATGAATACATTTCACCAAGGTAAACTTCTTGGACTTTAGGATTTTTTACTAGTTCGTCAGTAGTCCCTTCAGCTAAAATTTTACCTTCACTTAAGATTAAACCCCTATTGCATATCTCAAGAGCAGCTCGAACATTATGATCTGTTATTAGTATGCTTATATTTTGAGAAACTAATTGACGAAGTATCTTTTTTATCTCGTCTACTGCAATAGGATCAATGCCAGCAAAAGGCTCATCCATAAGTATAATTTTTGGGTTTGTAACTAGGCTTCTAGCAATCTCTACTCTTCTTCTTTGGCCTCCTGATAGCTCAATTCCTTTATGAGATAAGATATTTGATAAATTAAACTGCTCAACAACTTCATTAAATTTTTTATCTACATTTTCAGCACTCCTTAAAGAAAGCTGCGCTAAACCTAAAATATTATCTTTTACAGATAGGTTTTGAAAAATAGAAGGCTCTTGGGGCAAATATGAAATTCCTAGTTTAGATCTATTATGCATTGAGATTTTTGTAATCTCTTCATCATTAATGAATATTTCGCCATCTGAAGGTTTTATAAGTCCTGCAATTGCATAAAAGGTAGTTGTTTTACCCGCTCCATTTGGACCAAGCAAGCCAACTATTTCTGAATTATTAATATTAAAAGAAATATCTTTAATAATAGTTCGTTTTTTAATTACTTTTGAAAGTTTCTTTACTGATAGAAGACTCATTTTTAGTTTAAGATTCTCCCATCTTTTTGATTAAATCTAATTGAAGATGACTTAAATTTAATTCCATCATTTTCTAGATAAGCATCACCAGATAGCTCAATACTATTATTATTGTAGACAATAATTTTTTTTGCATGGCCAGTAAAATTAGAATCCGAGGAATTTGAAATAATTTCAGCATTATTCCCAACAATATTCAGAATTTTATTCTTACTATTATATTCAGCTTTTTCAGCAGAAATACGCATATAATTATTAGCAATTTTCAAGTTACCAAGAAAATGGATCTCATTTTTTTCTTTTAGTATTTCTATTTTATTAGACTCAATATAGAGATCTTCATTGCTAATATTTATTGCAGTTGTTGCAAACGAATAAAATGAAATAAATGAAAGAAGAAATAAAATATTTTTCAATTATACAATTCCTGACTGAAGTAAATCATGCATTGAAACTACCCCAATGCCCTTATTAGCTTTAAATACAACTAGAGTAAAAATTTTATTATCCTCCATAGTTTTTGCAGCATGGATAGCAAGATCATCAGATTCTATAGATTTAAAATCACGCGTCATAACATCTTTAATAATTGTTTTATTTATATCCATCTTATTGCCGATACATCTTCTAAGATCCCCATCTGTAAAAATACCAACTACTGAATTATTCTCTTCTACTAATGTCATTCCAAGACTTTTATTGGTTATTTCTAATAAAGCGTCGCTTAATAATGCATCTGCATTAACAAGTGGCATTTCAGCACCCGAATGCATCACATCAGAAACTAGAACAGTTAATGTTTTTCCAAGCTTTCCTGCAGGATGAGACTTTGCAAAATCATTTTTTGTAAAACCTCTAGCTTGAAGAAGTGAAACCGCTAAAGCGTCTCCAAATGCCATTGCAGCTGTTGTTGAAGAAGTTGGGGCTAGATCAAGGGTGCAAGCTTCTTCTGAAGTTTTAATCTCAATTGCATTATCAGAAATCTTTGCTATTGAAGAATTATTATTTCCAGTAACACAGATTAATTTTTTTGATGCTCTTTTTAAAGCAGGCAAAATTGAAATAATTTCTTGGGTTTCACCAGAATTTGAAAAAATTAAAAGAATATCTTCTTTGCCTATCATACCCATATCTCCATGAGCAGCCTCTGTGGGATGAATAAAGAAAGAGGGTGTTCCAGTACTTGATAATGTGGCAGCTATTTTTTGACACACATGACCAGACTTACCAATGCCCAATAAAATAAGTTTCCCATTGCAACTAAGAGCATCTTCACAAAGAGTAACAAAGCTCTGATTAAGCTGAGCAGATAACTCCAAAACCACCCTTGATTCTATCTCAAAGATATTTTTTGCAGCGCCTATAAAATCAAATTTTTTCATAATTCTGTATCATTTTTCTTATCCTTCAAATGATATAATAGTTCAATGTCATCAATACTGAAAAATTATTTTTTATTCGTTCTTATAATTACTTTTCCTTTCATAGTAAAAGCTGAAATAAACCCTCATGAGTTTATTGACAGCAAAGCGCAAGAAATGGTTCAAGTTCTTAAAGAAAACAACGAACTTTATTATATTGATAAGGATGCATACGAGGATCAAATTAAAGTAATTTTTGAACCAATTATAGATTTTCGGAGAGTATCTGCATTAGTTATGGGAAAAAAATATTATGTTGCTGCATCTAAGTCTGAACGACTTGAATTTATAGAAGTTTTTAAAAACTCTCTTCTTGATACATATTCGGAGACTCTTGCTCAATGGCAAGATCAAAAAATAGTTACTCTTTTCCCCGATGAAGAAATTTTTGCAAATCAGGTAAATGTAAAACAAAATCTTTATACTTCTAGCAGTGTTTATCCGATTAAATATACCGTTAGACGTGTTGGAGATGAGTGGAAGATAATTAATATTGTAGTAAATGGAGTAAATCTTGGATTAACATTTAGAAATCAATTCAGAGCACTTGCAGATAGTAATAATGGCAATATCAGTAAAACAATCTCATACTGGGTTTCAGATGCAGGGTTTGATGAATAAAGAACATATACAAACAATAATTCAAAACGCTCTTTCAGATGCAAGGCTTGAGTTTATAGGTGATGATTGCAATCTTCAGTTAAGAATTATTTCTGATTCTTTTGAAGGAATGCCTATGGTTAAGCGACATAAAATAATATTAAATATGTTAAGCGAATCTTTTCAATCAGGGGAGCTACATGCTCTTAGTTTAAAAACTCAAACAAAGGCGGAAAACTCTTAATGGAAAAACTGCTAATTAAAGGTGGAAAAGTTTTAAAAGGGCATATCTCATGCTCTGGTGCAAAAAATGCTGCTTTACCCATGCTTGCAGCAACAATTTTGAATGATGAAGAAATCACTTTTAAAAATCTTCCATATCTTCAGGATATTACAACCATGTTTGAGTTATTGGGTTCAATGGGAGCAAAAATTACGCTTGATGAAAGCATGGATTTTTCTATTTCTTCTAATAAATTAGTTGATCTAGAAGCTAGATACGAACTTGTAAAAACTATGCGTGCATCTATTTTGGTATTAGGCCCTATGGTTGCAAAATATGGTTATGCAAAGATTGCTCTTCCAGGAGGTTGCGCTATTGGATCAAGACCAGTTAATTTTCATTTAGATGCATTAAAGCAATTGGGCGCTTCAATTGATCTTAAAAATGGTTATATAGAAGCAAAAGCAGATAGATTAAAAGGAGCCGATATAGTTTTTGATGGCATTACAGTAACTGGTACCGAAAATATTATGATGGCAGCTTGTTTGGCTAAAGGTACAACTACCTTAAGAAATGTTGCAATGGAGCCTGAAGTAAGCGATTTAGCAGACTTATTAAATAAAATGGGAGCTAAAATAGAAGGAGCTGGTTCTGATCTTATAACAATTAATGGCGTAGAATCGCTCCATTCTACAACCTATACGATTCCTGCAGATAGAATTGAGGCAGGCACTTATCTTGTAGCAGCTGCTTTAACTGGTGGTGAAATAAAGATTGATTCAATTCAACCAAAAAGATTAATGAATGTTGTAGATCGATTGAAACTTTCTGGCGCCCAAATTGATTTTGATGAGAGTAGCGTTAGTTTAAAAATGAATAAAATTAGACCAATTCCAGTTGATATCTTTACAGCACCATTTCCGGGTTTTCCAACTGATATGCAGGCCCAATTCTCTGTTCTCAATGCAATGGCAGATGGCACTTCAAAAGTTGAAGAGAATGTATTTGAAAATAGATTTATGCACGTTCAAGAACTTAATAGAATGGGTTGTAATATTTCTACAAATGGAAATACAGCTAATATAGTTGGTGTGAAAGAAATATCAGGTGCTCAAGTTATGGCAACTGACTTAAGGGCTTCAGCCAGCCTTATTCTTGCAGGACTAATTGCAAATGGTGAAACAGTAGTTGATAGAATCTATCACATTGATAGGGGTTATGAGAGGATAGAAGAAAAACTTTCATATCTTGGAGCAGATATTACAAGATTGCCTAGCTAAGAGGCTCTGTTTTTATATTTAATATTTCTATAGATTGATCACTCTTTAAAATTTCCAATTTTATAAGATCTCCTGGAAAAGCTAGCTTTAATGCTTTAGTTAGATTGCCCCAAGATGCCATACTGCCATTAATGCTAGTTAATAAGTCACCTTGTTTAACTCCTGCTTCAATTAAAGGGCCGCTATCTCCAATTTCTATTATTTCTAATGCTATTGATCTAGAGTCAGCAGATAGCATAATAGGCCTTACTCTAAAATTACCAATCCAAGCATTCCTTACTTTTCCATATTTAATTAATTCAGATGCAACTTGAAAAACTTTTTCAGAAGGTATTGCAAAACCTAGGCCTTCATATGATCCAGTTTGAGAATATATTTTAGTATTAATTCCTATTAAATAACCTTCTTCATTTATTAAGGCACCTCCAGAGTTACCAGGATTAATTGCTGCATCAGTTTGAATTAAATCTAAATAAGGATTCCCATAATCTCTACCAGTTGCACTAATAATGCCACTGGTAACGGTCAAACCAATGTTATATGGATTACCTATAGCAAGAACTTTATCTCCTATTTTGACATCTGAACTATTTCCAATTTCAACAGGAAGTAAATCAAAATCCACATCTATTTTAATAACTGATATATCTGAATTAACATCCTTACCAACCAGAACCCCATTACTTATTTCACCATTAGTATGCCCAATAACAATTTTTCCATTAGGAATCATCAGATGGGTATTTGTTACTATGTGACCTTCATTTGATATAACTACCCCTGAACCAATATTTTCTGAATTTGAATATCTGCTTCTTTGGAACAAGCTTCTTGATGTATTCTCATTATTTGATGTATATATTGTGACCACTGAGGCAATTGCTTTCTCAGATGCAGAGACAAATTTATTATCATTCTTATCAGAAAATTGTGATAATGCTAACAGCAAGACAATAACTACAAATAATAGAAAATAAATAATTTTTATATTTGTAAATAAAATATTTGTAACTTTATTTAAACTTATTTTTTTTTCTTTTTGCATAATGACTATTTCAGAGAATATTTTAAAAACATTCGAATCTAAAGACATCAACTTAGATGACTCACAACTTGATTTTATCGAGGTTTTTGATAATAACAAGCCTAATAGGGGCGGATTATTTTTTACATCTTCAAAAAGTATTATTAAAGGTTTTTATTTGTGGGGTGATGTTGGAAGAGGAAAGACACTTCTTTTAAATAGTATTTTTGATGAATTGCAGTTTAAAAAAGGTAAATTTCATTACATTGATTTTATGGAATTTATTCATAACAAATTAAAAGAATTGGCTGGGAAAAAAAATCCATTAGATTATGTTGCAGATTTTTTAGATTCAAAATATGAAATTATTTATATAGATGAATTTCAGGTTGAGGATGTTGCCGACGCCATGCTAATTACTAACTTATTCAAGAAGTTATTTAAAAAAGATATATATTTTCTTCTTTCTTCTAATGCTCATCCATCAAACTTATATTTAGATGGCCTTCAGAGAGAGAAATTTTTAATAGCAATAGATTTATTATTAAAAAATTTAAACGTTTATGAGCTTGAAGGAAAGAATGATTACAGGCTTTCAATGATCTCAAACTTTGAAAGGAATAATAATGAAACAATTTTTAATAAGAAACAGATAAAAGATTTTATATCAGCTACATTCAGCTGCGAAGAATTTAAACAAAAGATAATAGTTAATAAACGAACTTTTAGCTGCAATGGGTTCAATAATTCCTATTTATGGGTAAGTTTTAAAAATTTCTTTAGTGAACCTTCTGGCTCTAAAGATTATATCGAAATTGTTAATAAATATGACTGGTTATTAATTGATGGATTTATTGAATGTGATGATGATCATGCAGATATCTTAAGAAGATTCATTAGTTTTATTGATATAGCATATAAAGAAAATTCTAAAGTAAAATTCTTTAATGATGGCATTGATGCTGAGAATATATATACAGGAGATAATTTTCAGTACCTTTGGGATAGATCACAAAGCAGAATCAAGGAAATGAAAAGTAAAAAATATTTGCTAAATTCAGCGAAAAAATAAATTAAATATATTAAAATATTGCTAATTATTTCCGTAAACATTAATATTGCCGTCTTATAACGTAAGTCACATGAAAACATTTGCATTAAAAAAGGAAGAAGTTCAAAGAGAGTGGTTTGTTATTGATGTAACAGACAAAGTTCTTGGACGCGTTGCAACTAAAATTGCAGACAGAATTCGAGGCAAAGATAAGCCTACATTTACTCCTCATACAGATGGTGGTGACTATGTTGTGGTTATAAATGCAAAAGATATCAAAGTTACCGGCTCAAAATATAATAATAAGAAATATTACTCTCATTCTTTATATCCTGGAGGTCTGAAAACAAGAACCTTTAGAGAATTAAATGAAAGTCAGCCAGAAACTATTATTATTGAAGCAGTTAAAGGAATGCTGCCTAAAAATAAGCTTGGAAAACAAATGATTAAGAAGCTTAAAGTTTTTAGTGGTTCTGATCATGATCACGAATCACAACAACCAAAAGTTTGGGAACCAAAAGTATGAAATCTGAAATGCATTACGCAACAGGTAGAAGAAAAACTTCATCTGCAAGAGTATATCTAACAAAAGGCAAAGGAAATATAACGGTCAATGATCGCGAGCTAGATGTTTATTTTGGAAGAAAAGTAGCACAAATGTTAGTGCTGCAGCCTCTTGAACTTACTGAATCTGTTGATAAATTTGATATTAAAGTTAAAGTTAAAGGTGGTGGAAGTTTTGGACAAGCTGGAGCTATAAGACATGGTATTTCGAGAGCTTTAATTTCTTATGATGAAGAACTAAGACCTCAATTGAAATCTGCCGGTCTTCTTACAAGAGATCCAAGAAAAGTTGAAAGAAAGAAACCCGGTTTAGTTAAAGCAAGGAAAAGTAAGCAGTTCTCAAAACGTTAATAATCTTTCGAGAGTTATTCACTTTTTAACTTTAGGAGAAGAAAATAAACTCAAGACGAAAAGTATTAATTGGGTTAACTTCGGCATTTGGTGCCGTAGGAGTTCCATTCGCTGCAACTCCATTCATTGCTTCATGGAATCCAAGCGCAAAAGCTAAAGCTGTGGGAGCTCCAGTTAAAGTTGATGTATCTAAGCTTGAACCCGGACAACAAATACAAGTAGGATGGCGTAAACAACCAATTTTTGTTATTAGGCATACCAAGGAAGCTATAAATAATATTGAATCTAGTTTATCTAAATTGGCTGATCCAAAATCTGAAAGTATTGATGAGCCATATAGAGATATTAATTTAACTAGATCTAAAAGTTCTGAATTTACTGTTCTTGTAGGAGTCTGCACTCACTTAGGATGTTCTCCAAAATTTTTTCCTGAAGTTGAGCCTAAATCTTGGGATGCTTCATGGACAGGAGGATATTTTTGTCCTTGTCATGGCTCAATGTTTGATCTTGTGGGGAGGGTCTTTAAAGGAGTTCCTGCACCAACTAATATGAAAGTCCCACCTCATAACTTTAATGGAAATATTCTTACAATTGGTGAAGATGAGGAGATGTCTTAATGTCTGAGAATCTAACCAAAGTCTTCAATTGGATCAATCATAGATTGCCTGTTCAAAATACCTTTGAAAGACATCTTTCAAAGCATCCAGTTCCCAAAAAAGTTAATTTTTGGTATTTATTCGGTGCGTTAGCAGCTGTTGTTCTAGTAATACAAATTGTTTCAGGTATATGGTTAATTATGCTCTATTCACCAGGAGAGGGAGCTTTTGCATCTATAGAATATATGATGAGAGATGTAGATTATGGATGGCTCATAAGATATATGCATACTACTGGTGCTTCTATGTTTTTTGCTGTTGTTTATTTGCATATGTTTAGAGGCTTACTTTATGGCTCTTATCAAAAACCAAGAGAGCTTGTTTGGATCTTTGGATGCACAATTTATTTAGCAATGATGGCAGAAGGTTTCCTTGGTTATGTTTTACCATATGGCCAAATGTCATATTGGGGCGCTCAAGTTATTATTTCTCTTTTTGGTGCTCTCCCATATATAGGCGAATCATTAGAATTATGGATAAGAGGAGATTATTATATTTCCGGAATAACAATTAATAGATTTTTTGCTCTCCATGTTGTGGCTCTTCCTTTAGTTTTAATTGCATTAGTATTTCTTCATTTAGTTGCTCTGCATGAAGTTGGTGCTGGTAATCCAGAAGGAGTAGATATTGAAGCTCATACAGATGAAGATGGTGTTCCGCTTGATAGTGTTCCTTTTTTTCCATATAAGGTTCTAAATGCTCTAGTAGGAATAGGAGTATTTTTAACAGTATTTGCAATCATTATGTTCTTTTTCCCTGAAGGAGGAGGTTACTTTATTGAGTATGCAAACTATGAAGAAGCCAATCCTTTAGTGACCCCAGATCATATCGCACCAGTCTGGTATTATTCACCATATTACTCAATCTTAAGGGCGGTTCCAGATAAGCTTGGTGGTTTTGCAGCCATGGGGGCTGCAGTAGCAATTTTCTTTGTTGTTCCATGGCTAGATAGAAGTAAAGTTGCATCAATCAGATATAAAGGGATCCTTAGCAAGATAGCATTAGTTCTATTTGGCATTAGTTTCTTAACTCTTGGATATCTTGGTACAGTAAGTGTTACTGAGCATAGAAAAACGATGAGTATTATTTGTACATTTATATATTTTAGCTACTTTTTATTAATGCCAATTTATACCAGTATAGAGAAAACCAAACCGGTTCCAGATAGATTATGAGTATAGATCTTAAACCTTTGAATTATTCACCTATTAAGTATTTTTCTGCTTTATTTCTTTATTTATTTATAAGTATATTTATAACTAATACTTATGCTGCTGAAGGGGGTCCTTGCAAAGATTATGGGGAATGTGAGGAGTTTAAACATTCTTTAACGGATATGCCTTCATTACAAAGTGGAGCATCAACATTTATGACTTATTGTTATGGATGTCATTCTCTCCAATACTCTAGATGGAATAGAGTATCTAGTGATCTAGAAATACCTGAAGAAATTTTTTTTAACAGCCTTGTATTTGATCCGTCTATTAAACCAGGAGATTTAATGGTCGGCTCTATGTCTAAACAAGATTCTGCTGAATGGTTTGGGGTTGCACCACCAGATCTTACTCTTGTGACTAGACTTCACGGATCTGATTGGGTTTATACATACTTAAAGGCCTTTTATGAAGACTCTTCAAAGCAATACGGAGTAAATAATTTAGTTTATCCTGGGGTTGCAATGCCTAATGTTTTAGCTGCTCTCCAAGGTAATCAACAATTAGTTTGTAAAAATGTACCTGTAATTGCTAGTAATGGCGGTGAGAAGAGGGATGATCTTGGAAATACTATAACTGAAGAAAAGTGCGGTTACTTGTCTGTTAAAGAAGGAACAGGAGTATTAAATGAACAAGAATTTGATAAATTGATTTATGATTTAACAAATTTTCTTACATATGTAGGCGACCCAGATAAAATTGAGCGAGAAAGATTGGGTTGGTATGTGGTATTCTTCTTTATTATTTTCACAGCTCTTTCTTCTCTTTTATATAGAGAATACCAAAAAGACTATCATTAGGGTTTATATATTATGATTTTATATTCAGACAGAGATGACCATTATAGCCAGCGAGTAAGAATAGTTCTTGCTGAAAAAGATATTACATGCGAGATCAGAGAATCTTCCTTAGAGGAAACTTCAGAAGAAGTTCTCTCAATTAATCCTTATCATAAACTTCCTATATTGGTAGATAGAGAGCTGGGGCTATACGATACAGGTGTAATGATGGAATATTTAGATGAAAGATTTCCACATCCGCCTTTATTGCCAGTATATCCTGTAGCTAGAGCAAATTGTCGGACTTTAATGCTTAGGATTGATAAAGAATGGTGCCCAATGGTAGACACCCTTATTGAAAAAAAATTAACAGAGAAAAAATTAATAAAAGTAAGGGAAGATCTTTTACATGAAATTGCTTCTATTGCTTCAACCTTTAAAGAGTTTAAATTTTTTATGAGCGATGAATTCTCATTAGTAGATTGCTGTTTTGGACCTATCTTATGGAGATTGCCTTCTTTAGGTATAAATCTTCCTGTTAACAGGCATTTAAAGCCTTTGCTTGATTATCAAAAGACAATTTTTGAGAGACCTGGTTTTCTAGATAGCCTTTCTTCTCTTGAAAGAGACCTTAGACAAGAATAAGGCTCCCCTCAGAATTAATTTTCTTTAAAGGCAACTCTCTAGTTACACACTGACTATTTTGTATAGAGAGCAAACCACTTCTTCCATTAAAAATACCTTTATTTACATTATTTAAAGAAAGGATCTTTAAGGCAATAACATCATGCAGGTTGTCATATATTAATCGATCAAGAACACTTTTATTTTTTGAAAACTGATCAATAAATATTTTATCCTTGAAATAGTATGAGGCAGGCATAATTAATGATTCAAAATCTATAATTTTATTCAAATCATTTATACTTTCTATTAAATTAATAGAAGCATAAGAATTTATATTAATTGAATAATTATATCTAAAGGCAGGAACTAAACCTTTAGCATTCTCATAAGTCATTAAAAAATAAATATTTTCTATATCTTTATTCACTCTGGGAGAATTATTAATATTAATATTCGGTAGCAAGGCATTTATTTTTTTATATCTATTATTGCTTTCTGATACCCCTAGGATTTTAGCTGCGAATTCTTCATATTGTTCTCCTTTATAAGCTACAGTTTTAATATTTTTATACTTATTTATGAGCTTATCTTTTTGAGAATTAAAAGATTTTTCATATATGATTAATGTGTGTTTGTAGTCTGGAAGATCACTAGAAAAAATAGCCTTTTCTATTGAAGCAAGTTGGTCATATTGGTATGAATTACAAAAACCAGGCAGAATCCCGTTGATAATATCTGGAGTTATTATAATCTCAGCATCTTCTTCAAAAATTAAATTTACATCAATATCAATATTTGAAACAGCTTGAATAAGATAACTCTTATATATTTCATCAATTTTAACTTTAAGAGTAATTTCTTTGAGATTATTAATTCTATTTTTTTCTAATAACTCTAAAACAGAGTGACCCTGTTGCAATTTATTTTCAGTGACTTGATCAATATTATTAATATTGTAATTTGATGAGGTAGTACAACTATTTAGTAACAATATTGCTAAAATAAATGATGAGAACTTTAATGTTAATTTTTTTATCAATTTTTTATTTATGTTAAATTTTATTTGTAGTCCAATTGGTAATTTAAATGATATCTCCATGAGGTCAATAAGTCTTCTTAAGTCTGCAGATTTTATTTATGCAGAAGACACAAGAAATACCAATAAACTTCTTCAAAAGTTTAATATTAATAAAAAAACAATCTCATTTCATGAGCACAATGAAATAAAAGTTACCCCACAAATCATAAATAAACTTATTAATGGTTCAGAGATTGCAATTATTTCTGATGCAGGAGCTCCATATATCTCAGATCCAGGATTTTATTTAGCCCAAGAATGTATAAGAAAAAATATTCAGTACACGGTACTGCCCGGACCATCTTCTATTATAAATGCATTAATCTTGTCAGGCCTCCCATCAGATTCATTTAGCTTCAAAGGCTTCTTTCCAAGAAAAAAAAGCACACAAAAGGACATGATTTCTTTTTTAAAAAGTACTCATGAAACAATAATTTTTTTTGAATCAGCTAAAAGAATAAATTCTACAATTGATACATTCATTGAATATTTAAACCCAGGCAGACAAATAAGTTTATGTAGAGAGATGACAAAACAATATGAAGAAGTCATTAGAGGCTCCATTCAAGATATAAAGAATAAATTAAATAATAATGATTTTCCTCTTAAGGGAGAATTTGTAATTGTCTTGGGGAGAGCAAAAAATGATTCTTTTAATTTTGCTTTTGAACATCAAATTAAAGAATTATATCTAGAACACCTGCCTCCAAAAGATGCTGCAAAACTTATTGCCGCATTAACAAAGCATAATAAAAGAGATCTTTATAAGTGGCTGATAGATAAATAAATGACTATAATTCATGCCGAGTTGGTCGGATGATCGCTAAAGTTTTCTTTAGAGGAAAGTCCGGACTTCATAGAGCAGGGCGCCAGGTAACTCCTGGGAGGCGCAAGTCTACGGAAAGTGCAACAGAAAATATACCGCCAATTTATTGGTAAGGGTGAAAAGGTGTGGTAAGAGCATACCGCTTAAATGGCAACATTTAAGGCATTGTAAACCCCAGCCCGAAGCAAGACCAAATAGAAATCCTTAGGTTGCTCGTCTAGGATTTGGGTAGGTTGCTAGAGCATTGTGGCGACACATTGCCAAGATAGATGATCATCTTATACAGAATCCGGCTTACAGACCAACTCGACTTTTTTTAAAAATATTAAAAAAAGTGTGTCAAAGTGTGTAAAAAATGTTATAAAGTGTGTTAAATAATTAAAAGTTAAAAGCTTTATGTTTGGATATAACACGATAACGTTGGATCAAAAGCACAGGTTCTCAATTCCTGCCAAATATCGTGCTGATTTTTTAAAAACTAATGAAAAAGAAATAGTTGTAACAAAAGACCCACAATATCCTTCTTTAAAATTATACAAAGGGTCAGAGTGGAAAATTCTTGCAAACAAACTTCAATCCCTTCAAGGGCTAGATCCAGTTGTTAGAAACCTTCAATGGACTATTTTGGGGAATGCAAATGTTACAGATTTTAGTGCTAATGGAAGAATGTTAGTTTTACTTCCTGAAGAGCTAAGAAATTATGCCCAATTAAACCATGATAATAAAATTTCATTTATAGGAATGGGCAATAAATTTGAAATATGGAACACAGAAAATTGGAATCTACGTCAAACAGGAGGATCTTTAGCTACAGAAATATTAGATATTGTTCTTCCAGAAAGCATTAAAGAAATGTCTTTTTAAAAGGGGATAAGTATGAATTGGGAAGTTATTGATCAACAGATAGAGCAAGCAAATATCAAGGTTATTGGGGTTGGTGGAGCTGGCGGAAATGCCGTCATTCATATGATTAATCATAATATTCAAGGTGTCGACTTTATTTGCGCTAATACTGATACTCAAGCGCTAGCAAG
>Ga0208277_1000151_pt1 | contig 40594 bp, 27 predicted proteins | sample ETNtaG_5_FD_185782 | JGI IMG/M metagenome (GOLD analysis project Ga0208277, IMG submission 185782) | Marine microbial and viral communities from oxygen minimum zone, Eastern Pacific Ocean - ETNP201406SV205 (SPAdes) (version 2) | ecosystem: Environmental > Aquatic > Marine > Oceanic ...
CTGTTAACACCTACGGGAGGCTAACGGCCTATTCAGTGGAAGTTGTGCAGCTTTGCAGCAAAATTTAGTCCGCCACTAGGCCGTGGTTAGGCCGTGGTTAGGCCGAAAGGGGTATGTTAACAGCGGACGTTGACATTAAATGCGAGGACCCATCACTCTCAGACTAGACACGCTGGAAGTGCGAGCTCGTAGCGTGCCGAGCTGTTGCTGAACAGCTGTTGCAGAAGATTGTGCCTTTCACTTGATCCACTCTGGATCTTGTAGCGGCGAAGGGCCTGCCATCCCAATTCCCACGATTTATTCACAGGCTCACCACCAGCTCGCAGAAACGCGACGTGGTTCTGCGTCAGCCAATGACGCACCGCATGTCCACCGTTGATAAGCTGTGAGCTATGCGCGATGGTCGAACTCTGGTTATGGCGGAGCGGAAGTGTGATCAAAGCGCAGGGACGCCGGTCGGCTCTCCGTCCTGACATTTGCCTCTCTGCGTAGTAAGCAGCGGCCCCACACCACAACGCATCGATCCCCCAGTCAGTCTCCTGAATGTCGTCCAAAGCCGCCGCTGTCGCGCCGATCATGTCCATGAAGAATAACCAAAACTTAGCATCGACCAACGGTATCTGGTACTCGACGTACTCTGACTGTGTGATGAGCGGGATGCGTGCGTCAGCACCAAAGAACTTGTGGGCCTCGCGGAAGAATGTTGCATGATTCATGACGTGGAACGCCTGGGTATCCGGACTGATTTGAGCCTGCGCAATGAGTGGAGTGCCCTCAATGAAACCGCAGGCAAATCGACGAAAGAAATCTCCCAAATCAAATCCCTTTGTATTGATCTCAATATCCTCGTCAAGGAACCACAGAAAGCGGTGTCGTGCGGCTAATCCATTGCGCCGTAGGTGAAGGGCTTGAAGGTATTGTTTTGGGTGAAAGCGCTTCTCCAGAGATGCATCGACAACATGCCGCACAGCACCTGCAGGTGATCTAGTCTCAAAGTCCTTCCATGCGGATGCATTGTTGTCGAATGAAATGAGAAAAAAATCCACGTGCACATTGTCTCCTAAAGCCCATGCGCTGAAGGCTGCCACATTTCGGTCCCACCGAGAGATTGTGCCTGGTCTCGACGACACAACCGCGCTTACAAGCAACGAATGCAATTGGCTGGAAAGATCGCAGCATGGCCTGGTGGAGGTGATGCGCATATGTTGCGCTCTGGCCCTGCGCTTGCGCGGGCTCGCGACCTCGCTCGCTGCGCCATTAGCGATGTTCTTGGAGCGGATTCCAAAAAACCCTCTGCGCAACCAAGCATTCGAGCCGCGCGGCCAACGCGTCCACCGTGCCGCCACGCGCCGTGCGCTCTGTGCGCACGAAACGGTAGCGCGGATCGTCGGTGGGCATGATGTGGCACCACGGCATGGAGGCCGATGGGAGGGCGGGGTAGTAGATGGTCTGCGCGTCGCTTAGGTAGCTTGCCCACCAGCCAAACGTGCCTGGCGCGACACCAATGTGCTGTGCCGCCCGCACCCACGCAAAGTCCTTGAGCGCCGAGCCGTTGCGCAGGCGTAGCGTGGAGGAATTGGGCCAGCGGCGCAGGATGCGCTGCACCGCGGGGTTTTGCCGCTCGCATGGTTGGCACACAATCCACACATACCCGGTGGGCCAGCGCTGGCGGTGTAGGGCAATAGCCGTGTCAAAAAAGGACGTGGGCGGCAGCTTGCCATCGCTGCCGTTGCGCTCGTCGTTGCCGTAGGCGCTCTCGGCGATGGTGGCGGTGGCGCGCTGGCCCACATTACCCACCCCTTCCCTCACGCCACTACCCTTGCAGTTGATGTGGTCTCGAAAGTGGAAGACCAGCGCATCCGACTCCGGCAGCTCGACGCTCACCATCGACGCGTCCAACCGAGGCGTCACAAACGCAGCACGTAAGAGCGGCCGCCAGTGTGTGGTAACCAACTCACACCGCGACTGTTGGCTCGTGTTGATCGAGCCACAACGCCGCTTCCACTTGCCATAGTCTGTCAGTTTGCTGCCACGCTTGAGAGCGTGCGGCCCGCCAGCACCCCAAACGGACAGGTCCTGGTGGAAGGGCCCGTCGGCGGCCTGTATGTGGTGGTCCAGACTGCTGCGTGTGTGCGCTACTTGCGTTTGCGCGCACGGAAAGTCGGCCAGGTCGTCTGCGATCTGTCTTTCAAAGCTAACGAGCGAGCGGGTGCGGTTGGCAAGGATCAGAGCAGCGGCAGCCTGAAAGAGGCGGTTCCCAAGACGACCCCGGTTGTTGAAAGGGACGTACACCGGCGGTCCCGAAAGGCCAGAGCGGCGGTGCAAAAGCAGGGTGTGGTTGCACGGATCCTCGTTGTTGACAGCCCAGTTGCGCATCTGCATTGAGGACTCGGACTTAGGGGGTGCGTATTCCCAAGACATTAAGGGAGCGTCGACATGCTCTTTAGCGTTATTCTAAGGAATTAAGGTCGATGTTTTTGGAGCAGGGAACTCTAGTTAAGTGTCCTTGATCTTACAATACGATTTTACAGCATTCAGAGACAGTGTGCGATTTGATATTATTTCCTCAAACGTTAAGTATAGGTGTTCACTGGGTCGTTTCCGAAACCACCGCAGATGTTGCTTCTTAAACCAGAGAGGCGGATTCTTCTTGCACGCTCGTCTTTTACGCCCCGTCCAGTCGCTGGTGCGTTTAGCATGAAGTAGACTACACCAGCGCTGAGAAGGCATGCGTTCCAGAACAATTATGCAGTGTTTTCCTTGCAACAGGTGATAGTCATGTTCCACAAACAATTTGAAGACGAGGCGAGTGCTAGACTGGTTCAAAAGACTTGGGTTGTACTTTGAAAGGCTAGGATTTAGTATTTCATCAGCATACTTCAAATGATTACTACGCGCAATGTCTTTTGCAAATTCGGTACTGCCCGAACGCATGGCTGACCACAAAATTATGTGATTCATTGTGGGTGGTTCGTTTCTATTTCTGAGGCTAAATGTTTATCGATCAGGTTAGCGAAGGCTGGCACCTAAGGCAGTGGTCCTCACTACAGATCAATCTTTGCCTCCGCAATCTTTTCGGACGTTTTTACAAGCTCTGGCATGCTAGCCACCGTTATCGCTAAAAAGAAGCTGTATGCAATCGGCAACCAGTCGCCCTCGAACGATCGCGCGCTTGAATGTGCCAGCGGCACAGCAAACACGTCGGAGAGCAGTATGCCAACGCTTGCAGCCTGAAGCATCCAGCTTACGGCCGCTGCCAGGAGTATGTACTCATACTCGTATGAAAATCGTGGCTCGTCATCGTCTTTGGCAAAGAATTTCAGCCAGAATCCGCCTTCATGCCCAGGGAGCCACACACCATGGTTGTTGTAGTTGCTGATTTTTTTGTCGTGCCGTGCGACTGCCCAGAGCAACCCGCAGCAGGCGGATGCGTAAAGACACCGTTGAAGCGTCACGATCGTCAGGAGCAGCGCAGTGAGCAATCTAGCAGTCGGGTCAAAGCGCCCAACGCTACTGACAAGCAGGGGTGGCTCCGCAAAGGCCAACATGACCGCAATGGAAGCATCGCAAAGCGCAGTCGATCCACCTAGTTTTGTCAGCGGCGTCTCGCACTGTCGTTTCAGAATGAAGTATCTTGTAAACCATTGCATAAACGACAAGATGCTGACTGCCAGCTGCGCCCAGGCCACTCGTGTTTGGTTGTCGGAACTAAGCGTTTCCAGTCGCCAGCTGGCGACGCCTATGCGCGCGGCGATGGCCGCCAGGCCAATAAATGCGTCCTCCCACACCACCGCTTTGCTCAAAGGTGTATCTTTGGTTGGATGGCAGTGGGCAGTACGCACGCAAAACATGAAGAGCATGTCGTGTGAGGACGTTGACTTTGCGGCACGTATCCAAACGATCGCAGCCACGAGCGTCATCAGAACGAGTTTAAGAATTGACAAGAGCACCGCTTCTGTGGCGTCCTCCAGGCGTGGAAGTCCAAGGAGACGCGTTGATGGGTAGGTCCACACATAGGCATTCTCGCCAATAGTGAGTATGCGCAGTTCATCGGAGGCCACGCGTCGTATGGGAACGGATGGGTGTGTCTCGCATGGCGTGTATACCGATTGGCAATCCAATTTGTAAAGACTGTAAGCCCGATGGTACCCCACGTAGGAGGAAGCGCAATCGGTTCCAACCTCAACCACCACACGCCGATCCTCAACGCCGTCGGGGGAGCTCTCGTATGGCCGATTGCTTCCGAAACCAAGCCAGGTAGCCTCATCGGCCGCAGCTGCCGGAAATAGGGCTGTTGCGCCCACATCACCGCTTGGCGTGTTGATGCAGCGGCCCAAGTAGTGTGCCAATCCCGCGGGCGTGTTTCGTAACGTCTCCGACCATACCAACTGGCTCGCTTGTGAATACAGCGTGTATGTGGTTTTGTTGAGGCTTGCATTTACGGGGTTGGTACTCGTTTGGATCGCTTTGGACAACACAGCTTCCGCGTCCCCTAGCTTGTCCCAGCAAAAATGAGTGGCGGTGAGGTAATAGTCGAATCCTGATGCCATAACGAGCTCGCCGTCCATGCCTAGCGTTGCGGCTATTCCCCCTTTGGCCGCCTCATTTGTGGGGTTCGTATACTCAAACTGCACCGCGACACGCTTCATTGCGCCCGTGGGGCCATCTGTTTGGAGCAACGCAACATCAGCGCACATGGACTCGGTGCAACTAACGGTATCGCTCTCAACCACCCGGTTGGAAAACAAGCGCAACGTCGATGGTGATGGCTCGCGTGAGACCACACGATCGAAGCGAACCATGATGTTGAGAAGGTTAAATGGTGTACCAACGTTCAGCTCGACGCTTATGTAGTCGGCGTGCCGATTTGCACGCACACATTGTGCGTTGTCAGGGATCAAGAACGCGCCAACTGTGCTTGTTGCGGTTGGCGCGGTCGCCAAAGACGAGAGTCCAGAAACGATGTAAGATAGCATTGCGATAAGAAAACAAAGTGCCGGTGCCAACTGGCGGCAATCTACGGGAATGTAGCCCTTCGGTTTTATAAGTCTATGCGCGGCTGTTGCATGCGTGTATGCACTTTGATGCGCAAAGGGATCACTTTGAATTGGAACGCTATCAGACAGAAAACGTCTTCGGCAGTCACCAACACCAGACTCTGCCTGTAAATCTAGGAGTGGACGACTGTCCGGCATGTTTAGTTCTTTTCAAGACGTTTGTGCGATTGGCATTATCTAGCGGCCGTGTCGCAGGTGCATGCAACCGCGCAGTCGCGCGGTACTTCGCCCTTTTTCAATCGTAAGAGTAGACCGCGGTAACCAACACTTTTGTGGGCTTTCCAATTTGGCCTGGCACCTGCAGCGTGAGTGTCTTGGGAATGTTCGCGTTGAGTGGGAAATAGATGGTGCTAACCAATTTCTCGTGTTGTCCGACGTTTCCGGGTCCGGACGTTGTCTCCTCGGTACGAGTATGCGTTTTTGGGACAGGTTTTGCCATCTTGGACGTGGGCGAGTCTGTGTTGTTTTTGGCATTGTTTTGGGCGACCGGCTCCTCGGCGGTTGCGGCAGGCGGTGACGCGGGCGGTGGACCACTTGAAACCTTATCTTTTTCCGAAGGCGACTTGGGTTTGAAGAAAGACGAACCGCTTGGCTTGCTTATCGGACCTTTCTTTACCTGTTGGGAGGACCTGCCCTCGTTGGATGGTCCATCAGTACCACCGCTGCCTTTTTTTCCAACCTGTTTTTCCACCTCCCCGTGCGGGGTTTTGGATTTCTTGAGAGGGTGGGCCTCTTCTGCCGGGTCAACCGATGCGTTTCTTTTGGCAGATTTTGGAACGGCAATCATAGCGCTTTTGGGCTGCGCTTCTCCTTGCACCTTTACAAGCCCGTTTACGATAGGGTTGTACGCCTTGGCGTTGTCTTGATATGGTGGCATCTTAAGAAGCGACGACTCTTTCAAATTCGGGTCTGTGAATATTTGTTCCCAAATCATTTTGCATGCATTTCGGGGAATGTGACGCGCAATTTTGTGATCAGCTTTTCCCTCGGCTTCTTCCACTTCGACAAGAAGGCTCCAGATGTTGTGCATGACTGGATCATCTTCCTTGATCTTGCCCACAAGCACCACTATTTTGTCGGCAGTTACGCCCTTGGATTCAACAAGCTGTTCCCAGGCGGTCTGGGAACCAGCGTTAAGCTCTCCGAGGAGCTTGCCGTTGGCAACCTTGATTGTCCGGTTGTAGAGACGCATCCAACCAGCCTTTCCGTCTTTGGCTTTGGGGATGCGATAGTATTGTCGATTGTAGTAAGTGTACAAAAACTCCTCTCCTGCGTCGTCATCCTCAGGCGCAGGTTCGGCGTCGTCTTCGTCTTCATCGTCGCCTCCGGGCACTAACGGTGACCGTGGGGATGCCATTGGGCCCTCCTCAATCAAATCGTTTTCGTCGTCGATATCGTCGATATCACTCATCTGTGACCGACCAGACAGATGCGCAAATGTAGAATGTTGTGAGACTGTGCGTTTTTACGTCTTGGGATTAGGATTGAACAAGGTAAAATGCACACGGGTGTTGTTTGGTGGGGAGGGGAGGGAGCTTACTTCAGACATTCTGTTGGGTGCTGCTTCTGATCGTTTGGGGTTTACGGGCGGCCCCGGTTCTTACTACAACTATTGGCATTGGTAGTACCGTGGACTCAATCATGCAGTATTTCGCTGGTTTAGGTTTGGTTGAACTGGCCAGTTCCGGTTGGTCAGTATAACCTAGCGGTGGCGGTTCTCGAGTGGAACTGCGGAGTTTTTTGTCGACTCCAACTGTAGATTTGACCCAACAACAAAACGTAAAGCAGAAGAGCTGATTTACACCCCCCCCCCCCAACTCGGCACATTGCACCATGGCACGTGAACTCAAAAATCCAGTCGTGGACAAAAAGGAACTCTTTAAAAAAGGTACCGAAAACACGTACGTAAATGCGTTAAGAATCAACGCGCCATACATGCTTGCAAACGGAGTGGCGTATGATGCATTGCAAGACATTGGAGCGTTAAATTTGGAAGAAGTCTATGACAAGCTTTTGAACGGTGGAGGCTTCGCCGCGATGCCAACGAGACAGCAACTGGGTGTTAATGGTTTTGTAGGAGAATTTAGACCAGAAGCAGTTGCGACGCTCTACTCGTACGTGCACGGACAGCTAGAGTTTCCACCAGACACATTGTTTGAGCAGCGTGATGCCTGGACAAATTACTCGTTTGACGATCAACCAACCACGTGTTTAAATGCGATGATGAACACTAGATACGGAAAAGAAATGCTTGCGGGAGAACAGATCCCCGTCATTGGGTCGACGGGCAACCCCGAAATGTGGAAATCTGCATTTGTGGATAATCGATCAATCGTAAAAATGCGTCAAGTGGCAAGTGCAATCAAAAAAGCCGGCTACGAAGGGTATCGTCTTCGCTGCCCGTCTTTCTTCTTGCGTTTGGCACACTCCCCTGGGGATTTGAATGTGAAATCTCCCGGAACAAAAGTGTACGCGTTGGACGACGTCGAATTGATTACAAACGCGGAAAATGAGTGGTACATCAACGGACAAGCATTGGTCAAGGAAATGATACTTGCAATGTGTGCTTCCCGTTTGGGAGCCTATGCTCCAATCGCCTGCTGTGGATCAGGACCCCCTAATGAAACATATAAGCAGCGTCAACTTTTTATGCTTCAATGTGACCCCGGAACTCCTCTAAATACCATGCTAAGTGTGAGATGGCTGACGTGGCTAATTGACACGCATCTCAAGAATCAGGTGAATTCTGATGAAAACGTTGAAAAAAACAGCGTGAACCTTCGAGACGAGACTGGTGTCACTTGCACTGCTGAATTGCTTGAAGCTTCCCTTTTAAGGGCTACGGTGCGTTCTGTAAGGCTTCTTTCGCGAATGCCAATGATCGTTCTTGAGATGAGCCCGTGTGCAAGCATCGCTGCTACAGTTTGGGCCGAACAGCAATCGGATGGTAAAAACGCCAACGTACTCACAAGTGCAGTGTTCACTCGCTTCCCTGCTGAGCACTGTCATCTAGTGGATCTGGATGACGAATTTTGCGAATGGTACATGCTGTCGTACCTTTATGTGGGTCTTACCGGGACGCTTCGAGAGCTTGATAAGCAGCTTTACAAGTCCTCGTGTCATGTGCTCGACAACTTGTTTGTGAACCGCATAATCGCACAGGACGAGCACTCTTTTAGTAAAGACGAGCGTATGGACAAACTTCACGCGATACTCGAAGAGTGGTGGAAATGGGAGTTTGGTAATGAATGGCTTCTACAAGACAACACCTTTAAATGGGACGGAAAACTATTTAAGGAGGCGGATTGGCCTATGTCGCCTGATGTTCAAGGAAACGAGCCGCACGGGGATCTCATGTTACCTGGAGTCTCTACGACTTTTGCAACCCTAGCAAAAAAAGTGGGGAATCTCGTTAACTGGGCCATAAGTCGAGTACAAAGGGACGGAGACGAGCCTGCGCCTGCGCCCCCGCCTGCGCCTGCGCCTGCGCCTCCGCCGGCGACACAACATCATCCGAGCATTGAAACGCAATCTCAAAAGTTGTTAGCAGATATCAGGAATGGAGGGATCAAACTGAAGAGCGTGCCAACCAGCACGGCTACAACGGTTAAAACAGCAGGGGGGTTTTCGCTCAAAGAAGAAATGCAGAACAGAAGAAGGAGCATTGCCCTGGATTCAGATGACGAAGACTTTGACAGCCAATTTCTCGGCGTTCATCGCGTTACATTCGCACAAAGCATCGGCACAAACCAAAAAAAACTCCCCGTTTATGTGGCGGGAAGCCGAAATGGTGCCAAAGCAGATACCGGCGTCAATTTTGGAACAGAAACGCACACACAAGGCAGCTTTATTGAGAATGTCGAAACAATCATGCAAAAGACCGAGATGAGCCGCGAGTCGGTGATCTTTGGATTCACTATGCACAAAAGCATTTGCGACCTTGCAGTGTGCTACACGCGTAACATATACGGTATTCAACACGAAAGGCGGTGGCAAGATGTTGCAAGGGCTATTGTCAACGATGTGACCGAAGAACAACCCGACACCGTTATGGAGAAGATCACATGCTCACTGGAAGTTATGAAGATCCTTGTACGAAAAAGTCAAGTACATGCATTCAACTACGCGCGCGAATCCTCCGCTATCTAGATGTGTTACTGTTACATTCACATTAGTTGGCCTGTGATCATAACTAACACCTTTAATTTTACAAGTAAGTGTTCAAAAAGCATGTTATCCGCCACGTCCCAAATCTCTGAATTATACGAGGGGCTGCAAGGTTACATTCTGGGTGGACGAAAACGCGGAGCGCCTCCCCCAGACGCTGTGCCGTCAACGCGACCTTCTGATCCGCGACTGCCTAGTCGTCCAGAACAACCGCCAAAATACGCAAAACGTCCTATTCCCACGAGCAGTCAGCAACCGGCAAACCGCAAACCCAACCAGCGCGTCCCGTATGCGCGTTACATGCACTCGTGGCCAGACGACACGGCGGCGCCAACCGATCTACAAAGCGGCGACGTGGTCTTCGTTCACAAAACATCGCAAGCGTTGGGCCACGGGACCTCACGCATGATCAAGGTCACCGGCATACCACAGTTAAATGCCATGCTACAAAAGGGGTCCCCTGGGTACGCCACACTCTCCCTTGACGGAAACGGTGTTCGTGAACGCATCAAAGAACTGCGTGTGCTTCGTGCTCGTGATAAACTTGCAGCGCGTGCCGCAGAAGCGATCGAGCGCGGCGTAAGTGTGGAAGACTATGCGCCATACACCGCGCAAACCGCAGCTCTGGATTCTTGCGAAAAGCTGTACGCCGCGGCTCTCACTGTGGCGAGCATCAACCCCTATGAAGACTGGGAAGCGGTCACACTACTAAAGGACTGGACCCCCGATGGTGTGCTCATTTCAATCGACGATGACTCACTAGAAGTTGAAGCGCCACGCGACGCCCGAAACGACGGTGTGCTACTTAATGTAGCAATAGCCGGTCCGACGCCTCTTCGCAACAGTGCGTGGCAAATTGACAAACTCCCGGAACGCAACGCGTGGGCACCACAGATAATCGATGACGGCGCTCTCGCGCTCGACAAAGTCTTTGTGGGCCTCTTTGTCGAGGAGGTGCGCCAACCGGACAAAGTGGGAGTCCTTGTCGGCTGGAAGTACAAATACAAATTGTTTACCTCGCGTCAAATTCTTGCCATGGGCATCATGGACAATTCCATGAATGACGGCTATTACCGTTTAAACCAGGCAACCCCTGCGATGTTTGCTCAAGGACCGTCCGAGGATGAGTTTCGCCGTCTTGCCGCCGCGTGGCGGATTGGCAGCATAACTGACACGCGTTTGTCGCAAGACCCGCAAAGACTCGTTACACTAAACGTCGTGATAGAGCGCTGGGACATCGAACGCATCCGTCACGAGTTTGGACAAGCTGTAGGGAATTCGCTGGCACCATTGGTGATGGGACCACTAGCGCCGTATGCAGGTGGGTCATCTGCGTCGAAGACCGTGCCTGCTCCCGCCGCTCCACCAGGAGCAATCACCCCAGCTGGACCGTCCGCGCCTTCGCCTAGTCCAGGGGCGTTGCACCTTGAGGTACAAAATACTATTGATCTTGCCATTCGGCAAGGTATGAGCGAGCCATACTACAACCTTCTCTCGCTGAACCAGTATTTAACCACTCAATTCAGTGGTGTCGGGGCAGTGTTTGTGGTTGAGGAGCTTCTGGATGCCTGGAGAGAAATGGTCCAGACAGACGGACAAGGCACACATCTGCGAGCCAATGATCTCAAGACACTCTGGAACGCGCTACTGTATCTCCCAAACGAGCACAAAACATACATCGAAGATAAAATGGGAGACCCAGCAGAAGGCTTCATGCTTCTCAACACGGATTTTCCAATGTCCAAGAAGTGGAAACGTTACGCAACGGAGATCGCATCAATCAACGGAACAACGGACGCGAAAATGCTCAGCGACTATGAATTCCAGTGGCTGCGCGTCGCTTTGGAATATATGCGCGTGTTCAATGGGTTGGAACCGTTGGTCGGTTTACAGGAAGAGATTATGCTGGAACAGAACAACAAATACAGAGAGCTACTGGAAGCATGAGTTTGCGATTACGCGGATTTTCCGTAATAGTTTTATTCCAGTGTACTGGTTAGGGTTAAGGGTGACGATTAGAGTAAAAGTAGGGGTCGAGGATGGGATTCATGAACAGTGTTGTTTTTCTTACATTACTACAAAAACTGGTTCCCAACGACACGCAAAAAAATACTTGACAAAGTGCAACATTTTGCGATAACATGGGAGAGCATGCGCTTCACTCCATGGTAGTGCGAGCGGGGAAGGATCCCGCACGCACGCACATGCGCAAATGCGAGCGTTTATGAATACTCGCGCGGATCGAGCTCTATGCCAGGCAAGGCGCGCATGGACTTTTTGGGAATCTCCGTCTTGGGTCTAACACGGGAAGATGGCTCGGAGATCGTCTTTTTGGGAAGCGGCGGGCGCGTCTTGGCCGGCGGTGGCGCACGCGTTAAATCCTTGGCGGCTGCCTTGCTGACTGTGTCCATAACCGATGACTCGTAGGAGACGATCGACGATGTGGTAAGCGGACTTCCTATGCGCGGCGGCGCGGGCACGATGAGCGCGTGCCCCGGAACGGTGGGCGACTCGACGCTCGAGACAACGTGGTCGAACGAGTTGGCGCACGAGATGGCCTCGTCTGTGGTGGCTTGGTCCTGCATCGCGCCCAGAGTGCGGTGGGGATGCACGTTGAAAAGCGGGCAGTCCTTCTCATGCTTGCCCTGGGTGCACCCAGAGCAATTTCCCAAGGGCACGGTGGCACCCAGGAGCTCGCGCGGATCCTCCTCGCCGTCATGGTGGCTCGCCACCTCCCACTGCAGCTTCTCCTTCTCGCACTGGAGCTGCGCGTTGCGGTGCTCGAGGCGCATGCTGGTGAACTGCGCCGTGAACATGCGCATCGCGCTGACGGGGCAGCGCGTCTCGCCGAGCGTGATGCGCACGGGGTGCGTTTGGCCATTCTTGCTGAGCAGCGACCACACGTGCTCACTGAGGCACTGCTTGCGCGCCGCGGACTCGAAGAGCGTGCGCCGGAACCACGCGGGGTCGCCACCCCAGGAGTGGGCCTCGTCCAGCAGCAGCATAACGGACTTGCCCACGAGCTCGTGCTCCTCGTAGCAGAGCACGTCGAGCAGGCGTTGGTTGACGGCGCGGATGTTGAGCACCGCGTCGGTGACCACGAAGGGCTCGCGCGCGGCCGCGCCGAGCACGACGGCCTCGGCCGCCTCGTGCATGGCCTCGTGCAGGTCGGCGTATTTGGCGACGCAGAAGTACCCGAGTGTGAGGCCAATCACCACCGTGGCGTTCAGCAGCGCGTAGGCGGGCGTGAACGCCACCTGCAGCTTGATCACGGCCATGGCGATCAGGATCCCTGCCACGTTGACGGCCACGTCCTTGGCCACGCCGAGGAGCGCGCCCTGCGCGCCGAGGCACAACGAGAGGCCAAGCACGAGCACGAGCAGGAAAGGCGTGGTCACGCGCTCGGCCAGCGCGGGGCCGCTGCCGTCGTAGGCGCCCGTCATGGTCTTGGCGAAGGCGGCGGGGACCACCATGGCCCACACGCGGCCTGCCCACCAGTGCACGCTGGGGCGGTCGTGCGAGAGGCGCGCCGCAAAATGCGCGAGCGGCAAGAGAACCACGCTCGTCGCCAGGATGATGGAGATGATCGCCACGCGGGACCCCGAGCCCGGCTCGGTCTGCGGGGCGAGCACTAACCCGATCAGGACTTGGATCATGGTGATGCGCACAATGGGGCCGATCGGCACCGATGCCCAGAGGTGCTGCCGGCGGGAGACACCCATTTTATACCACAGTTGTTACCATAGGGGCGTTACCCAGTATGCATATGTACACAATTGTGACCTTTATCGACATTAGAGTCCATAACATTTCTCATTTTAGCGTTCGCATTAGTTGTAATATCGACTGGTGTTGGTTCGGTCGGAGTGAACCGGGAGGGCGAGGGTGAAAGGTTTCTCCTTATGTGAACCGCTACTCCATAAGTTAATTGGGGTTGGGGTTAGGTGCAGCACCCGCTCCCCCTCACCCCCCCTCGCTAATCTGTAACGCATCCCTTAACTCAGAACGGAAGACCGCGACAACTCGCGGATAAACATGTCCTACCAAAACCAATTTGGTGAAAACAGCATTCCTGACGATCATTACGAAAATACACACGCACAATTATTTGAAGATGATGAAAGCGCCGATCGCGGCATGGATATAGACGATGAACATTTATCCGGGTCAGAACACAATGAGCACGCTCAACGCTCAACTCAATTTGATTCGGCGTTTTTTTTCAATGGCGGTCCGGGTCGCGCAAACTGCTCTTCGAGGTGCGATTCGGACGAAGGCTCTGGCTTTGGTGTGCACGGCCCGTACAATGAAGGCGGGTACGGAAATGAACACGAAGATCCGATTGACGACTTCGCTGCTAGCAACAATCCGGCACATGTGCGTCACATGCCAGGTTATGACCCTAAGCATCTCGGCCACGGCATCTACGACGAGCGGCCGCCCGATTTTCACCAAGGCGGCGCAGCGGCCTCAGGATGGGTGGATTTTCTAGACGCGCAGATAGAAGGCATCGTACCAAAGCGGGCGATGGTCTTCCATATTCCAGTGGAGTGCCTCGCACGCGACGCAACGCGCATGACCCATTGGCAGACGCCCATGCAAAACCCGACGCGTGCTACGGACATTGCCGCCTTATTGGGTCTGCTTTGGACACCGACGTCAAAGGGGTGGCTTTCTGGTCGCCACGAGGAAATCTCAACACAATCATCACCGCCTCCTGAAAACGGGCCCCAACGCAGCATGAAGCGCCAGAAAACGCCCGATCGCGTTTTCAGGTACATGTACCGCCATTCGAAGAACCTGGAAAAATCTGTGCCGATGTTTGTGATCTGCTATGAAGAGCTCTACAATTCCACGCGCACCAAAGTGCTTGCAATTCGCATATGGAAGTTGGTATTTGACCAAGAGCACTCTGATTCCGAATTGATACGTAAACTCATGGATGAAAATCACGACCAGTGGTCTCAGGCGGGCGTAGCGCATGCGCCGAATGCCTCGCGTCGCCCCGGACTTGTGAATGAGCACAAAACCACGCGCCAGATCGCGGGAAGTGGCTCCGTTGCTGGTGCCCGACTCGAGTATTTCGCAGGCACGCAGTATCTGCGCATCATCACAGAGAATGTGTACCAACAGATGCTACCCATGTATGCCGGGGCGGACGACAAGGGTGGCGGGAAGCATGCTATTTTACTTGATAAACTTCCCAACGGCACACTCAACCGTCGCATAGACAAGGACTGCGATGGAAAAGGTGGCGACCATCCCCTGTCTCCCGAATGGGTATTCAATGCCAAGCGTCCTGAGGCGCTTAATGCAGGGCTTGTGCACCTTAACGGGGAGCCTATGGATATCGATCCCGACCAGCTACAGGTAGAGTCTTACTTTGATTTGGCAAGGGGCACGTTGCGGATTCCCGATTGGCTTAAAGATGAAAAGCAGGGATTCTTTTTCATGACCGACCCATCCAAACGCAACCCGTTTGACCTGCCTCTTCCTCGTCCGCTCGCGGGCGACGTGTCGCCAGGCATAGAACTGCTTTCTCTATTTAAGGAACGTATGGCGCCGAATGTTCCCCTTGGCTCGCCCCGACTGTTGGACCTGTTCAAAAACACTATGACCGGTGCCGATCAGTGGACCGAAAAGCACATACGCGAGATGGCAGAGAGCATCATGACGTATGATACCGCTGGTTGTACAGACGAGGAGCGTGTCTCCATCAACCAAGCCAGAGCCGCCATTGGATCAAGCGGAGGGGTTCGCAATTATGGTTTTATGGACGGCACAGACACGGTGATCGAACCGCGTCAAGCGCTCAAAGACCTTGCTTACGAAACCAGTACAATTCACAGCAAGCTCATACAGCCGTGGGTGGACCACAAACGCGTAACCCTAGAAAAGGAAGAAACACGCATACGCGACGATAACGATGGGGAGCACGAGAACACACCGTTTGAGGATGGGATGTTTGACGAACTCCGCAAAGAAAAGGCCGACTTCAAGGAACACCATACACGAATCATGAAGGAGCTTGCTCATCTCCACCTCACGCGCATGGAACGTGCATTCACCTCGCGCGTGGACGCCGAGACAATTCCTGCTGGATACCGCGCTGTGTGGAACGGGTTGCAGCGCGAGCTGGAAGACATGCCCAACAAAACCGCCAACATAGCATTTGCACTAGACATGCAAATGACCGACTCGGACCGTTCCGTTTTTGCGCACATGAATAATTGGATCGGCAGCTTCTTTGAAGATGATTGCTATGTGGACGGGCGCGACTGGCGCATCATGCAGGAGTTGTTCTACCACTGCTTTGAGGTTACTAACCCTAACCCTAACCCTAACCCTAACCCTAACCCTAACCCTAACCTTAACCCTAACCCTACCCTAACCAGCAATTCGGAGAGAAAACACTCCTCCTGATTTATTGTGGTCCCAAAGGAAACGGAAAGACGCTGCGCACCGAGCGTGCCATTGCCGCTTTCGTCGAGGGCTGGCTCACCATGTCCGGCCCTTCCTCCGCCAAGGCTGGTATGCAAGGCAACTCCGATAGCAGCGACGGTTCCAATTGCATTTACGACGAGATGATCGACGAGCTTACCGATTCGGACGGCTCCAACAGGACGGAATACTGGAAAATGATCTTGTTAAAGAGGGAATACGTGTACAACAAGCCAATTGTGACAAAGACGACCAATGGTTCAGAAGTTATGCGCACCATGAAGCTTCGCACGCCACACCAGGAGACACATTGCGTGTGTACAAATCGTGGTCCTGCTTTTACCAAGGGAAAAGAGGAGCCTTCCGAGGTAAAGTCTGCGCTCATCGACCGCGCCGTTGTGCAGTTTGTGCGCACACTTGGCAACAAGACACATTCGGACGACGAATTCAAGGCGAACATGGCAACCTCTGCAGTGAAACGAAAGGTCAAGGCCTTTCGCATCCTCACGTGTCTCATGGGGCTTACCAAGATGTTGATCTACCGCCAACCGTACTTCCGTCCTGACATGGCTCTCGCGCAAAAAATGTGGGACGAATGGGACGAAGGGCCTAAGGGTCTCGATCGTGGCTTTGGGCTTCCCAAGCCCTCGCCACGAAAGAACATCAAACGAATGGAGAACTGCGTGACCATGTGTGTCCTCGACGCGGTGGCCGAAGTGTTCTTCTTCAAGCAGACTGCCCACAAGTTTGACTGTTCCAAGCTGGATGCAGAAGACAAATGCAAACCGTTTGACATCAAGATGCTCTGGGAAGTAATCACAATTTTGCAACCCACGCCCGAGATCATTCACGAGGCGTGGTCTATGGGTCTTGAGTACAACATCGGCACATCGGCTATGGGGTTCAACGCGACAACCGCGCTTGGCGATTGCTTTGAGTACAATCTTGCTGACTATCTCAGAAAGCCATACCTTGGCAAGGTTGCTGAAAAACTCATGGATCGAAATGAAGTGGAAACCATGGGGTATTTGGCCACGACAGAAGCGGAAAAGGCAAATGAGGGGGAAGGAGAAGGGGAAGAGAACGAAGAGGCAGATGCATCTGCAGATGCAGATGCAGGCAAATCAACCACCACAAAAAAGGGCACGAAAAAAAACTCGAAAAAAGCGGGGAGGCCACAACCACCGCGTGGCGGCGACACGCTTCACAGGTTCATGGTGCCCTCGTCGATGGACACTGGCCTTCTTCCGGAGCTGGAACCAAGATTCGGAGGCAACGTTCCTTTTCACGCCGATGCCATCCCAGACGATGAAGTGAAGCGCATCACCAAGCAACTACGCGTACAGCGCGAAATGCGGTCTTCTTACAGGCACCACTGCAGTCGTACAACCAAAGGGAACCAGCTAATGACCGATGCCGGTGAGATGGTGGACGAGGTCATGCGCGAAATGAACGCACTCGAACTCAACCTAGACGTAAACGTTTCTGGAGGGCCACACAACGAGATCGACGATGAGGAGATTGACGAAGAAGACGAGTCTCTCTCTCCCAAAAAACGTGCACTCTGCATGTGGAAAAAGGGCGAGCCTCCATCGCCTTGCTCTGGCGAGGTGTACAAGGAGTATCACCGGCTACGCGCACTTGAATTTCCGGGCGAAAACCACTGTCCACGGAAAGAAAGGTGCCCTAGCCATGATTGTGACAAAGAATGCCCCTATTGTCACCCAGAATGCAACTACGAGGCGGAGGCAGAGTTGGAATCTGCCCCAATGTCGCTATGGCAGAGCGCGATATTCCCTACGCAAGTTGCAGCTTGCATTCATTACAAGCCACAGGTTCTCATCCAGTGGTGTTGCGGCGAGGCAGCGTACATTGACACAAATAGCCTTAACTCACATACCGCGACTCGCAAGGGCGCGCGGTGGCAGTACAAGGAAAGGGGGTCAGCCCAGGGAGGATCGAGGCGATGGGACCAAGCATGGAAGGTACTCAAGAATACAGAGACATGGTTCAAATTGGCATGCATGACGCATGGCGGAAGTGGAAAAACCTGTGCCCAATTTGACTTTCACGTAGACGGTCTCAAAGACTGCTTTTACCTCATGTCCACGCGTGACAACTCTCGCCGCGTATGTGAGGATCCCTGGTGTGGCCACAGCAACATGCCCGAAAACGCGTTTTGGGATAATCAGGACCAAATGGTCACCACAACATCGGTACTGTTCAAGATGCAAGACTTTAAGCCTCCCGGCAGCAACAGAGATGCTAATGATGTCAACACTGCCACGTTTCAGGCGGGGGAGCGTGATTCCGATTCCGCTGTGCCTAATTGCGAGTTTCAGGCCAGACTCGATGCGCGATTTAGGGCAGGGAAACTGCCCGCCCTTAACGTTCTGGTATCTAATCGCGTCACCAACTCGCCCCCTATCCGTTTCAACGGTGTCGATTTAGAGGTCAGCGTCACCGCTCTCGATGATCATTACTGCTTGCTTGCAGAAGCTGTCATGGCCTGCTCCCAAATCGAGGGCCTAAAGAATCAACAGGAGGTGTTTTGTCACGGGCAGCCCGGACCCGACGGCCTCTCATCTCCGCATGTTGCTCTCAGAAAGCGCTCGCTTTCTAACGAAGACGACAACCACACACTTCCTTACGCATACGACATTCTTCCAATGTTTATCTCCATTACCATGGCCAAAATGCTTTACGACGACTACGCAGAAAAGTATGTCACTGCCACCGTCAAGGACATGTCGAAGTCGATCAACCTTTGCACGACCCCTGACGATCTGCCACACCATTCGCTTCGTTACATCGGGTTAGGCGAAGCTAACCGACAGACCGTTTCGCTTCCGCGCCAATTTAAAAAGCCCGATGGACAGGCGTATGTTGAGGCTGGCGACCCCACCGAGACCGAGTCAGATGTGTCGATGGCACACGTTTCGCGTTCCATTGGTCGCCGCGCAAAACCCTCGGATCTTCGCGAGCACATTTCACGTAAACAGGGTTCTCGCGCGATGCATGGCGTTCGGGGTGACCTGTTCGCGTACTCCACGTGGCTAAAACATGCTGCCACCACTCTCGAATCCCGCGGCTTGCTGGAAGGTTCTTACAAGGGAACGGCATACGCAAGCCTGGTGAACAAGGGCTCTTGCCTGAGTGCGCGCGTCGTGGAGCTTGCCTCGGAAAAAAAAATGGGAAGGTACGGCAAAATGAAGCTCACAGTGGCTACTCCGGGCACTTACCAGGCTATCGCAAAAGAGAAACACGAACTTCCAGATGTGCAACCCGAAAAGCCTGTAAAGAAAAAGCGGCGGGATGTTTTTGCGCCAATGGAGGTCGCCACCGTCGCTTGCCTCCTGGAAGGTATGAACGAGGAAAACCCCAATCCCGAAAAAGACCGTTGCGAATCAATGGACACAAGTGGCGAGGACGGGATCCAGCTCGACAAACCACCCCAGGACTGCCGTCGCTCCTCCTGGTGAGTGGTGCAGCGATTGCACTGTGTGATTGGTGTTGTTAAAACTGAGTTATAGGGAGGTTAGCCGAGTGTTTGTTTTGTGCAGCGTTTTCCTTGTGAACATCGTGTTATGACTCGGGGACACCACCCATGGTGAGTCCTGTCGCATACGCCTCCCGTGGCCCGCTGCGGTTCGCTGGAACCGTTGCCTGGTGGCACCATTATTACACCGCCCCGCTATTTCTGCTGCTGTGAGTTAGTGTGGAACAAATAGAGAAAAGTGACGCAAGCGCAAGGTGACAATGGAACCGTCTGGCAACGGTTCTAGCAACTGTGACATTGACCCTAACCAAGTTGCACATGATGCCCTAACAAAGACGGTCAACGCGCAAGGCGTAAAAAGTTCGACGTTTCGTAATGGCGTCAGCGTGCACCGTTTCAGCGAAAGTCTTAGCTTTTCCAACGCAAACGACCAGCTACGCGTTATCAGCGAGTCGGAATCCAAACTGTTCGTTGGATGTATCGGGCAAGCAATAGTGGTCAGTCTAAATTTTAATTACGCGTCACCGGTACCAAACGCGCCTACACACAAACAACTTGTCGGGAAAAAACGGCGCATCGACCCTCTAGAGGAGTCGGTACAGGTGGCAGTGGAACGCGTGCGCAAAGGCTTGCTCGAGAACAGTGGCATCTCTGAGCGTATGCTCGAAAACGCACAGGTCGCACTTGTTGCACTTTTAAAAGACGTCAGTGGATCTAATGGTGAGCCCGCGATCGAAAGCTGGGGCCTTAACGCAAAGCAACCTGACCGACCCGACCTTAATCACGCCAACGAGACCAAAAACGCGCACCCTGACACGTTACCCAAAATTGCACCCCCTATGCGTCAGCGTCCCTGTCTCATATTGTCGGCGCGCCTATCCCCGGGCATCGCTGTCTCTCTAAACAGCCTTAAACGTGCGCTCGGAACCGCATGCTTTCGGGACGGCATGTTCACAATACTCGACCCAAACACTTTTGCAAACGGGTTTCAACTACCTTTATCGGACCACGCACAAGTGGCGGAGGCAGCGGGACAGCGTTCTATTATGTTACTTGCCACAGTTTCTGAGGTGTAACCACGTGATGTAAAAATAAGTACAATGCACCGCATCTTTGTATAAAAAAAGATACCGTGGCATGTCTGTTCGTATACCCTTGCTGTCGCCACCCCCCAAGCCAACCAATTCACGGCTTAAGCATGTCTTAAAGGCCGGCATCGAAAGGGATACTGATTTGGGCAAGCAGCTTAAACAATGTTCCATAGCTGCAAAGCCGCAACGCAACGTCGTAAAACGCACTGGCAGCAGCACCCTATCTCTGGAAGAACAGGTTTACAGCCTTGGGTTTGATATTGGAATGCCTGCTAATAAACCAAGCAAAAAGCAAAAAACAACAGATGGTAACGATCCAGCCGCTGCCGGTGGAGACCTCGACGATGACTACCAGCGCGTGCAAAGTTACTACGTGGTTTCCCAACCCAAAGATTATGAAGCCGTGCTGAAAGTTATGAAAGGGTGGTTTGTTGGAGACAATCGCATTGCATTTGATGCAATGCAGCGCGCCGCTGGCCTCGACCTAAAACTTGCAACCAACGACTTTTACCCCCTTATCTCTAATGTACAAGCAAGAAAAGGGGCTCAAAAAGCCAAAGCGAAAACGGGTGATGGTGCAAGCAGTGAAACCGCAGCGCCTGCTGCAAACAAGAAAGCAGAAGGGTCTCCTCCAATACGTAAGATCTCATTTGACATGTCTTGCAAGTGGTATAACGATTTCGTCGACGGCTTCAATGAGTATCTGCGTCGTGAACCAACAAATACCTGGGAATTCGAACCTCCCGGGCTAGCTTTGAGAAGATTCATTAATGGCTACATTAGTAAAGAGCTGAAAGCTTACGTGCAACACGAGCAGATGTACGGCCCACAGGGAATCGACATATTTTGTGGAAAACTCGCTTACGAGTTTCAGGTGAAAGTCAACGAACGAACTGCCAAGAATGAATACAAGCACCCTCATTTGCGCGACGGGACGCTTTCTAAAATGTACAAATACACGGTTCCAGCAGTAGCCGACAGCATGGTTTTCTTTACCGGACCTCACATGGTTGAGGGCTCTCCGATCCGTCGCATGGTTTCCTATGTGCACTCAGTTTCTGATGTCACTGCGCAACAATTGCTAGACAAACACAACCAAGACGACATGAAGTACACTAAAAGTGTAAAGGCGATGCAAATTCCACCTGTTGCGCAAGGCAAATCGCGCTCGGCATTCGTAGACAAGTATCTTGCGGAAGCGCACAATGGAATATGGGGATGGGGTGAGAATGGCGGCATACCCAACGACATGCGCAACTCTCTTCTGATTGATCAAAAGTCCATCAACGACGCGCCTGACGCCGCGAAAGCAATAAACGACACGGTCGCAAAAATGCGAGAGGGCATGATTGAGAACTCGTGCTATGTTCACACTGGAGTGCTCGCCAACACAAAACAACTTTCCGCGCACAATCTGGAACAACACATTTTAAAATGTCTGGTGACGGTTCTTGACTCCTCACTTGTTCATCACGAAAAGCTTAAGCAACAACTGCGCGATTGGTTGGCAAAGTACGAACCCAAAAGCATCGATGGCCAAAGCCCCGATGATGTACCACTGGAAACATGGCCGTGGCGTGGCATTCACGGGTTTTTGAAATTGCCACCTTCTGGACCAAATCCCGATAATCCCACACACCACAAAAATCTCCTGGAAGAAAGAATCAAATTTGCAAAGACGCCCATGCCGACCTCAGAGTTGAAGGAGTTTGCAATAAACGTGTGTCTTCGCGGACATCGCAAAGCGACAAGCACAACTTGGCAAAAAGATTATAAACTCCCCAACCAGGAGCTCGAATGGAGTGCCGACCCAGACACAGAAAAACTAAAAGCCTCCAAGTTTATTCGCCCAGTGCAAGATGTAGAGAAAGATTTGATGGCTGCTCCAATGAATTGCGATCCAAATTCACACTCTGTGGCTGACGGGCTACTCGCGCGTAAAGACGGCCTAGAGTCTAACAAACAAGATCTCTGGGAGCTTGTGAGCAACCTTGGCGGTAACAAAGAAAGCGTCATTTTGAGATACAAATTGTACCTTGATGGGAAAATCGCACATCCACATATCGGTGCATGGGTATCTCACCTGAAGCCTTGGTGTCCCACCCTTTGCAAACCAATCGTGTGGCAAAACGTCTACCAAGTGCTCACCAAGGGAATGTTCGATTCACATTACATGCCACAGCACCAGATTCTGCGGCACACGCTCAAGCCAATCATCGAGCAGATGTGGCACGCCACAAGTCGTCGCGAATTCAAAAAGATTCTCTTCCCACCCGAACGTTTCAATCTTCGCGAACTTCCTAAGGGCGGAGAACCGCTTCAGTGGCACATAGATCAAGACGCCCTGGCGACTCCGTATACTGCCGACAAAGCTCCTGTTTTGGAGATGGACACCGAGCCCTCCGGAAGCTTCCTATCGGACGCGTGAGTTCGTTTCACATTCCGTGTTGTTTGTTTACGTGCACTAGATTTTTTTACTTGTTGTGTGTTTTAAAGCTCTACGATGCTATCGGACAGACGATACGGAGGCTCACTGGGTGCAATCTCTCCACCGTCCTCGGGCAGCGGACGGTACGGTGGCTCACTAGGCGCAATCTCTCCCCCGTCCTCAGGCAGCGGGCGGTAAGATGGCGCTTGGAGTGGGTCGAAATCGCGCAGCTTACCGTGCCCACCTTGTTTATGAAGTGCACGTTTCAGCATTAATATATCAAGAAACGTTGTTTTAGCCACGTCGTCGCCCAAAATGAGGTTTATGTCGTCGTTGAGCCAGGATACGAGTGTGTCCTCTCGTTTCTCCTTTTCTGCTTGATCAGATAGCTGTTCGGGTGTGGCGAAGTCGCGCTTGTTCTTCCAGAGGCACACCGTGTATATTCCAAGCACTTTAAAGAGGATGTCAAGTCTGTGAACGCCACTTCCGCTTCGAATGGCTTTGGAGAATGTGGAGAAGAGGTAGCTATTGGTGGAGCCGTACAAGAGATTGGCGACCTCCCTAAAAACGTCGTCTTGCTTGTATTTGATAATGTACTCGTCTTTGGATGGTTCTTGTTCAAATCGACTCTTGCTATCCACAATCCAGTCATCAATGTATTCGAGTTCTGGGACATGCGCAGTGGCAGACTCGTATTCCGTAATCTCGTCGTAATCGTGGCCATTGTGATCTGTCCATTGCTCTATCAGCTCTGCTCTGTAATCGGGAAGGGCAAAGTAATAAAAACGGCTTTGTAAAGCGTCTGCCAAGCCGCTGGCGTAGCACATGTTTGTGAATGCGACGCGTGGAGATTCGTCATCTCTAAAAGTGTTGTAAATGAGGCTCACGACGCGAACGGCGCGATCTTCAACGGTGTGAAAAAATGGGTTCTCGGGGGCGTTTTCAAAGATGCGCTTGGCCATATTTATCCAAAACTTTGGGTCGCTGTCGCACATTTCGCGTATTTCTTTGTTGGTGTCGCACAGCGCATGTATTGCAGAATTGCACGCGGACTCTTTACTCTTGTCACTTTCACCGATGGCGTTCAAAATGGCCTGAAGCGCATCAATGCCAAGCTTACGGAACACGTAAACAAGCATCGACGGTTCCTCTGGATCGACTTCTTGGCGCGGGTGCTGCGACGGTGTGGCAATGTTGGACATCTTGTGAAAACACAGCGCCGACAGATTCGGAAGATCCATTTTATGTATAACAGGTGCGCAATACCATTTTACCCTGTAAGACTAAAAACTGCCTTATCAGATAGGTGAGTGCCGACTAACCACTGTCAAGACGATGGGATACAGTGTACCCTTGCCCCTCGCGAGAACCCCAGTTCTTGAAGTTCTAGCATCGCTAGGCACAGTTCATGAAACAGTGTCAGTGTACTAGTATCAAAAACGCAGTTGCCCGCAGCTGCAAAGACTCGTTGCAGCAGCACCCAAAAACCTCTCGCAAACCAATTCCATGCCCCCCGCAACCAAGAAGCGCGCAGTCTCCTCGCCCAAAAAGGGTGATGCGGAACGGTCCCCAAGTCCCTCGCTCGGGGACAAGCCCACGCCTATGGGTAGCATTTTCGACGCGCCGCCACCAGAACCCATGCGCAAGTTGCGTGTCGACAAGGGTGGAGGCACCACAGCGCTCTCCAAACTGCAGGGCGTAGTCACCCGTGTAAAAGAGGAATCCGTGCAGGGACCCAAGGGCATGATTCCAAAGGTGCGAATCGACATGATCGTCACTGGGGTCATCACCAATGGTGCCCAAGACGTGATCCAAACCGGCATCCCCGGCGAGGTGTTTTATGTGCCCACCCGACAAATTGACACGCCCGAAACCGCCGAAAACGGCGGAGACGGCAAATTCAAACTCAAGTCGCGTGAGCTTGTCATCGATGCAAATTCAAAATTGCGCAAGGTGAGCACCGCATCCATGTCCTTTTACAAGGAAAGCAAGGACGGGGGCGCCACTGGCGTAAACGCATGTGCCCCGGGAATGACCGTGGAGGTTTCCGGAGTGTGCGTCAACATGGCCAACAGCAAGTCTGGCATGCCAGGACTCTACCTCAACGGTGGGAAGGTCACGTGCACAATGTCCGAAGCACCGAATCCAGGCGCGCTTCCAGCGCACATGATGGAGCTCTGCAAAACGGATACGATGCAAAAGTGGTGCGCTTTTGCGTGCTCGATACCCGCAAAGGGGTTTTTCACCGCGCGCGGGCTCACGGAATCCCAGCAAATTCAAGCCAATGGCTGCCAAGACATGTGGAAATGTCTCACCACAGCGGCCGCCGACCGGCTGTCAGTGATGAGTAATGGCAAGGACGAGAAAATCGCAGCCGAACTCGAGACCCACGAGCAACGCATTCGCTCCATCCCCACCGCCCAACTCGCATGTGGGGAGACGTGCCTCTTTCTTCACGATGCGCGGGATTGCACAATTGCGCCGATTGTGAACCAGGGCGTCACGCCCTGGGACAAGAGTCCGTGGGCTTACAAATCGCTTGTGGCCGGCGGGGAGGCGGCAGACGCGCTGCCATCGATGTTCGCAATGCCATTCACTTGGCAGGCAGAAGTGACCGGCAACGGCCTGTCGATGGAGGCACGAATCATGTATTGCTTTGACAAAGATGCCGTACTCGAAGCCAAAGACAAGGGCGACATGAACTGCATGCTCGCCACCGAAAGGTCGGGATTGTGCATGAATCTTTCCATGAAGGACATGGCAGTCAAATTCGGCAACAATCATTCTTCAAAGCTAACGTTTGCGGTCAAACAAGTGCTGCCGATTGCCGATTTCGCGGCCTTCCCTAAGATCTCGCACATCGAAAGCACCACAGCGGGCGACAGCGTAAGCTCTGATTTTCCGGAAGGCGGAACAATTTACCTCGACATGCCCTCCACACTCAAGAAGACGGGAATTCTTGTGCACGAGGACCTAATCAAAACCCACATGTGCGAAGGAAATTCTCAATATGTTCCAGATGCCGATCCGACATCCGAGCGGTTCTCTTTTCCCGACAACGTAAAGGATCTGCCAACATATGCAAACTATCGTTACCAAGAGCTCACGTATGGCACCGCCTCCGGAACCGGCGGCTTCAAGTTTTCCAATTTCAAGCCGCTTCCAGGCAAAGAACGCGAATATCGCGTGATTTACGACGGATGCATCGCCAACCTGGCAGCAGACAAGGAGCTTGCCACCGATTCCACCAAAGGCGGGGCACACATTGAAGCAATGGCACAAGCGGTAACCGATGAGGGCATGGAAGTGAAAGACTTCCTTACCCAGCATTGCCTGGTGTATGCCATCATGGCATGAAACCAGCGTTCCAACAGACGAAATAACCATTGCGTGTGCATGTGACTGAGTAGCAATAGCCAGCCATCAGATGAATGTAGTGAACTCTTGTGTCGACAATGAAGAATTAAAACCCATTACCATTTTGTCAAATTCCACTAGAACTGAGTATCCACTGCCTGGAAAAAAGGGGTACAACAACAAAAAACAATCGCGGGAGAAGACCGAATGGTCGATCCCCCCGTGGGGTTGCTTTTGGATGTCAGACGTTGGCGTAAATTGCTTTTGCGCCAACAGTGTATTTCAGTTTCTCACGTGGGGGAACAGTCTCAGATACGCGGGCATCAACACAAAAGGTGCCGAACTTAGTTCGTTTTTGGCCACTTTGAATTATGGAAATGGACCCGAGGCAAGCGCCATAAAGACCGCGATCACAGTGTTTGCTACTCTACAAGGCGCAAAAAGACGCGCAGAGCTCGTTGATGCATTATTTGTCCACCCTCCTGGTGGCGAGACAAGCGCCAACGCACTTCTCCGATGTTGCTGTGCTCCTTACTTTCAGTGTCAAGAAACGGACACTGTCTTTGCTTTTTATCGAGACAGTCTGGGATACAAAGGGTTGCACTACGGTAACTGTTACACTTGCGAATGCACGCGATGGTACGTCACCAAACACAAAATAAAACGCTCTGCTGTTAAAGGCATCTATTCTTACGAATGGTACGGCGCGTACGAGGAACGCGTGCGCTTCCCGTGGGAACTACGCGGGGAAGTGGCGGGTCCAAATTATGACAAGGCGGAAGTCTCAATGACGGGCTGGGACTTTGTTGATGGGAGGCCCGTTCGGCGAGGTGTCGCCCCTGCTTTACAGCATATGATTAGGTGAGTTTTCCTGACTGTCGAGTAAAGTCGGCACAGTTTGACTTGTGCATGACGGGAAGCAGTCCCAGGTGTTTTGGCTGGGAGCTCTGGTCTCTTGCGCTGTGGTGGGCTACGTGGAGCCTCGGCGACACTTATCTATTGGCATATTCTCCATGGGCCGAGTGTTGTGTGCTGGGAGTCTGCGTTGCAGTCGCGGTGGCATTTCGTGAAAATGCCATGCGCAATGCGCGCAAGGTTTCTAAACAAGGGGTTCAGCTTGCGACCCCTCACGAATCCGATGAGCCCCCCGTTTGCACTTTAGATAAGGTCTAATCAACAGGTGGATTGGTAAGGAATTGTGTAAAAAACATGACTGACAGGAAAGTAAAGTTTGCATTCAGTAACATCCCCATTCAGGACATCGACGGGTATGGGCTTAAAAACGCTAACCAAGCTACTAAAAACATTGGTTCGAGCACCGAAAAAACAGCCACCCTACCCCTCATCAACGCGGTGTTGACCCGAGCTACCTGGCTTCGCATACTCCACGGCATATGTTGCCTCTTACACGTCGCCTTCTTTATCGCAGTCTTCGTCATAGTAGGTGATTATGACATGAGCGTCACTGTGAAAAGAATGCGACCCTCATGGGGGCCAAATCAAGAATACTTTCATACTATCAGACCAGCAAATAACCAATACCTGGCCTTTGACACGCTGACGCTCTTTTTCTTTGGCGCCAGCGCAACCATGCACGCAATGTGGCTTTTTTTTGGAGGATTTGCGCCTGCAAAGCCCTTCCTTTGGGACTGCCTCGACAATTGCTTGTGCTGGTGGCGTTGGGCTGAATATTCGATATCTGCAAGTGTGATGATGGTCACCATAGCCGTCGCAACTGGCATAGCTGATCAAAACACCATCGTTGGCATTTTTGCACTGTCTTTCATCACCATGTGGTGCGGATTCTTTACGGAGCTAGTTTCACGTCCTGCAAAAAACGCAGACGGGACAGTAAACTACGAACGCTGGGAAGGCGATCCCTCCCAGCTGAAAGACGACGACACCAAAGAGGCGAAAAGTGCATACCGCTGGACCAAAGTCAAGAACTACGGAAGGCGCATGTTTCCTCACGTCATGGGCATCTTTCCTTACATGGCGGCGTGGATGATCATCATTATGAATTGGGATGACATGTTGGACGACTTCAAGCTTTGTGACGCAGCCGACAAAGGATATCCCAAATGGGTTCCCTTGGTTGTCTACGGATGCTTTGTCATCTTTTCGTTCTTCACATTTGTGCAATGGAGGTATCAATGGATTGCACCCGAACATTACTGGCGCACAGAGATTTGGTATTGTATCCTTTCGGCAACGTCTAAGATCGCACTGGGCGTGGTTCTCACATACAACCTTTTCGAAAAGGCCGAAGACCCTCCAACTGCAGAAGAAAAATGTAACTATCAACACTCCGTTGAAGAGCGGTGCAACTACACACTCGCTGAACTGCGTAAGGTATACACTGGATGTGACAGTACAGGCTTTTAGCCTACCCCTGTGGCCACCGCCGACGTTTTCCGCGTCGACTCCGCTGCATGTTTCGTAATTCCACCTTACCACAACCTAAAAGATTTCGTCTCACATCCACGCAAGCTGACAAAGCAGACGCAATACACCAAACACTTATGCATGCCACGGGAGGCGATGTTCGTGTTGTGCGCGGCACGCAGCCTAAGTGGTGGAAGTTCTCATAGCCAACCCCACACTTCCTTTTTAAGACTGTGGCTTAGTTTGTCAACCAGAGTAGCCATTCAAAATGATCACTCATAAAACTCTCTTCACTCTTTGTTTGTGCGCTCTGTCGGTTGCTTGATAACTGGAATCTCGTCGTTCTCGGCAAAAACCGGCCTGTATAGCCTGTTCATGTCAGGTTTTTCATCTTCTGGTTTTGGCTTAAACCCGAGCTTTGTCCATGCCGGAAGCGCGGTGTTAAGGCTGTACAAGTCATAATGGCACAGACGGCGAAGGACTTTTGTCGCTTTTTCGGGACACGCCCAACAGTCAATCATACCCCCCCATTTCTCGTTGATCATCCTCTTGGCGGCGGGCTGCACGTAACGCACGTCGATGAGCGTGGACATGCTGTTCAGCATGAACTTCATCGTACCTTTCAGTGCTGGTGTGCGACGTCCAAGAATACCTTCGGGATCCTCATCGGAGTCGGAGTCGGAGTCGGAGTCGGAGTCGGAGTCGGAGTCGGAGTCGGAGTCGGAGTCTTTGGGCCGTTGGTCGGAGTCTTCGGGCCGTTGGTCGCCTCCGCCCGTGCACGCATAAGCTATATAAAACTTGGTTAGGATCATCTCCGTGCCCATGATCTTCCGTACGTTCGCGGGGTCGAAAAGTGTTGGGCATTTTAGTACCTCGGCTTGTAGGGCACTAGAATAACTTTCAGTTGTCAACGCCTTGCGGACGATGTTGCCCCATGTTGTCGGATCGGTCACTCGCGATAACGACAACGCTCCGACAATCTCGCCCTTTGGTGTTGCGGCGATGGCAACTTGCCCTGACTGACTGCGAAGTCTTTCAAGAAAGTCCTCTATCGAGTCCTCGTATCCGCACTGATACTTTTTAAAATCAAACAGGGAGGATTTTCCGTCCAGTTGTCGAAGCAATTGAGCACGCGTTGGCAGCCTTGGGTCCACTTTCCCGTCTACACCTATCGCCATTTGCTTAGATGGTTCCATTGCTATGGCCTCCCTCTGAAGCGGATTCATATCTTCCCAGTCCTCGACGGCTTCATAGTATCCAAACAGTAACTCATACGTCTTTGGCACTTTTTCTGCATCCTCGGTGCGACGGCGTTTGGCATCCGTGGGCACAACCGGCTTCACTCCCGGATGGGGCAGATACAGTGGCGGCAAATGACCTGCCATTATTTTTCTCTATTACAAAGAGTGTTCTAACTCTACTTATCGCTGTGCGATTTTGTTTTAATGTTACCAAGAGGCAGGCATTTCGATATGCCGCAACCGAGCGGTTTCGGCATGCATGTTCTTGTCGTTAAACATGCGGGAGACGCGTTTTCGTAGCCCTCCTCGGTTTGAGTGCGCGCCATTAGACCCCGCAAGAACGATCACGTGGCGATCCGACTCCATGTCATTGTCATCACTGTGCTCCTCATCCTCAGGGTGAAGCATCGTTCGACCTATCATGCGAATCCACGGTATAATCGGCATCACGAGACTGCTTAAAAGGAACAGCACAACAGTGAGCATGCCATAAGGTGTACTCACAGCATCTGAGAACTCCCTCCACGCAGTCGCTACGGCGCGAACAATGGCTTTCAGCACAAGTGGCGAGGCCCTATCTGCTTGTGCTTGCAAGCATGCGCCACGCATCTTTGTGGACCCCCGAGCTGCACCGGATTTGCAAATTTCGAGCAGCTCGATGTCAGCATCGCGTTCGTCACGAACCGCTGCCATACTTTCCAAAAACAACACCGAAGTGCGAGCAAAGCTGATCAGCATCAACGCACCCGTGACCCACGCCACAAGTCGACGAGGTGTTGCGGCAAACATGGTGACTGTGCCACCCTTTTGGTTCAGACAAGACAATACTCTAAAAACTTGGTTTGTGAAACACGCGTTCGGACTAGCGCGCAAAGAACACACCCTACAAGCGCGCATGGTTCGTAACCACCCATTTAAGCGCTAGCCTTGACTGGGACGACCGCGCACACCTGGTCGTTGCACTCCACGCCGACCGTTGTTTTCGTTTCCTCGCCGGGTCAAGGCATGAAGAAGTCTAACCGGGCCGGGGGGGCGCCGCCTGCTTCGAATGACGTTCCACTCCGAGATCGAAACGCTACTGGGGTCAAGCAACGCGTCGACAAGACCAGGGGGGAGGATGTTCGAGAGCGACTCCAAGGCGACCCTGGTGCGCCCATCAACCATTGCCCCTTCCAATACATTGGGTACACTTTCAGTTCCCAGAAATATTGGGGGCTGCGCAGGGAAAAATATGGTGTAGCCCGTATCCGGGCGAATCAGTCTCCCGTCACGACCTCTCGTAAAAACAGGCTCAAACCCACTTTGCTCCAAAGACCATCTCAAAAACGCTTCTCCCTCTCCCTCGTCAATAGCGTTTCTGTATGAGGGCGGCTCTGCTTCCGTCGCGCTCATGCCTCGGCGTGGAGCCCTACACGTGGGGCAACGGTTGTCCCCCACACGCTGCATCTCGCGATCACAGGTGCGACAAAGAGCGTGAGCGCACTGGAAGCTGAGGAGACCGAGACTCGCTTGAGTGTGTGTCGCGCGTGGAATCGGATCTAAGCACACTGCACAGTCTTCCTGCCCCCTCGCCGTTTCCACACACTTTTCATGCAGCCGCTTTCGCATGGCAGGTCGCTTGATAGAACCAACCCTTGCCGTGCCCGAGCCCTTCTCCGATGATGGGCGTGCGGCGTTCCTCCAAATAGCGAGAAGGGCACAGGTTGATCACGTAAACGCGTATACCGTTCTTTCACTTGGACTTCAAGCACATCTTAGTGCGTCCGAAATAAAGGCGGCAAGTGTCCGCTTTTAACACCCTTTACACATGGCCTAACCGCGGCCTAACCGCGGCCTAGTCACGCACTACATTTTGCTGCAAAGCTGCACAACTTCCACTGGATAGGCCGTTAGCCTTTGATAGGTGTTAACAGCGGACAGACTATACGCGGACTAAGTGTGGCCCAAGTAGTGGAAATTCTATGCTCACTTTAAAACCGTGACACGGTCAAAATTATAGAGCACAGTCACTCCTCGCACATACGCGTTTCAAAAGTTCGTGCTAGAGACGACGGCTACTTTGCATGTACTAACTTCAGAAACCACACAACTGACGATTGGCCGGATGGCCTAATCGTGGCCTAATCGCGGCCTAATCGCGGCCTAATCGCGTGCGCGTCAATTGTATTCCTCAAGTGCTTGGATCCAGATGCCATGCTCCGGTGAAACACTCAACATCGTTGAATTGCCATAGAAAAGGGCGAATTTAAGCATCTGCGGTATTAATCGTGGCACGCTTCCAAACCCCTCCTGTGTTGTTTTCCACGGAAAATCTTTGCCAGTGACATATTTCGATCGCGCGTCCGGGCGCAAAAAATAGTGCACTACGATCATGCGAAATTGTTCCCAAAAACGCTCTTCGGGGTCCTCAAAAACTGAAAGGTTACCTTGGTGGTATTCCACGTCTGTATTCGTGGGCACTTTCATGTGAAACAGCCATTGGCCTCCGGGACCAAATGAACGCATGTTGTCGTTCATCTTCTCGTCTTTAGAAATTTCCATCCACATTTCCATAAGCGGCTTTCGGAGCGTCGCACAGAAGGCGTCTGCAAAGTAGGGATTGATGTATGCACGCACGTGGATGGCAAAGAGAAGTAAATTGATAAAAGTTCGCGCCTTTAATTCAACGAATTTGTGAATGGTCGCATCGGTGATAAAGAAGTGGTCGTCGTAATCGATCAGATAAAAGGATTTTCCCAATTGGTCAACGATCACATTTCCAGGTTTGATGTCGAATGCGATTGCACCAAGACACGCTGCTCGGAAGCTGAGTTTTTGTATCGCATTTGCGCAAAACGACGCACGTTGCATTATGAATCCCGACGATTGCGTTCCTGAAGGTGTCATCGTGATCAGCGCGTCGGTGTAACGAGCGAAATCGTGCGGCGCTTTCAACATGACCATCGTCATCCCGTAGCGCTGTTCGTTTTCAGAGTTGACAGGGTATTCAAAAGGTGCAATTGCAAATATAGGTGGACCCAGGCCGGTCGTTGCTGCGTGCAAAGCGAACGTCGCCTCCTTGAGGTATTGGCCATGCGTCATGCTTAAATTTGGGTTCTCGTCGCCACGAGTGATTCGAATCAGGGGATCCGCGGCTGCAGATGGAAGCACCTCCTGTCGTTTCTGGTCGATGTCGGCCCAGTCGTTTATTGCCCCCTTGTTTATACCGGCTAGGGCGAGTTGTGGCGGCCAGTCGCTTGGATCTATGGAGGAGCCATATTTTTTTGCAAGTACGTAATTGTATTTACCCTTGCCGAATACGTTGAAATGTGCTTTGTTGTACCCCTTTCCAAATACTTCCATCCACGTTGACTTTTTTTCCCACAGTTCGTAGTTTTGCACGTGTTCGTTTGCAAGGTCGCGGGGCCTCGCAAGCTCGTCCCAGCCGAACACGCGGGTGCCTTCCCTTGGGGCACACAACACGTGACCGCTTTGGACGGCCGCGGCGACTTCAAGATAAGTTTCGTCAATGTTTGGCAGGCACTTGGTCAAATCGGTGAGTTCCAAAAGTTGCCCCCACTCCAGCGCTGGAGTCAAGTCCGGAAACCCGGAACCGTTTTTCCACGTGGACCGCGCCGCTGACGACGGTTTAAAACTGTCACGCTTGGGCGCTTCCTCTTTTCCACCTTGCAAATCCCGCAGTATCGCTTCCTGTTCCTCTTTGGATTTTCCTGCCATCACTTCTTGCCAACTTTTGGCCTTTTGCTGGGGTTGTGGATTGTTGGCGGGCTCGGGTCGATCGCATTGTGGCTGGGGGTTGTCCTCGAGTGGGCGTTCGCGATCCGGGCAAGATGCCCCATCGAGAGCACGGTTCGGCTTGTCGGCGGGCTTGTTTTTATTGTTCATATCACGCTGTATCTGTTGTCTGCCATCAGGAATCACATTTGGCGCCTTTTCCTTTGCAAGTTGGCTTTTTTTTTTTGCTTTCCTTCTGTCGTCAAACAGTTTACTACCTTTTGTGGTGCCCTCTAATGCGACAACCGCACGATTGGGTTCAGTGTTTGAGCGTTGAGCGTTAACGTTCATTAAAGACGAGTTTGTTCACTGGTATTTTAGCTGTTCATATTACTTACCTGGAACCTGCGTAGTTATGATCGCGGTGGGTGCTGCCAACTGTTTCAAACCTCTCTTAGCATGAAAAGGGATGGTATATGCCCCTCTAGCGTGGGAACACTCGCTTGAGACGAGGGCGCTCGGCATAGCCCGATGGCGCGCTCAAACCCTTCAACCGCACTCCCGAGTACTCGCGCTGTAAGCATCGCTTCAAGTGCACCGCGTGGTTTGAAACCGGTAAGCACTTGTGGCTCGCAGGGGTTTGCTAGACCTCCCATAGGAACGCCAAGGTCTTCCAGCGCAACTTGGTCATCGGTGTAAGCGCGCGTGTTTCCGCTTCGGGCGCGAGCAACAATGCGCATGGTAAGCGCGGCACAGTGACTCTGTGCAACGCCATTGCTTGTAGCAGAACCAAAATGGAACGGCCAGATTCCACCTAGCATTGGATTAAACCTGTATGTGAACGAGTTGTAGGGCTTCATGCGAGCAACTTCCTCGCATGCTGAGTGCACTGCCGTGGCATGAACACCCAATATGGGGTATAACCACACACGAGTCTCACTTGTCCAGAAAGCGGGATTGGTGTTGCTTTGGAAGTGTGGATATCTATCAGCAAGGTAGTCAAAGCAGACGTGTCGTGCACCGCGCGCGGTCACGTCCGAAACGTCTAGCTCAGAGTGTGCTGCAATTTCTCCAGGGGTGCAGTTTGGAATGAATATTCCAAGATGTGTTTCTGTGAATCCGGTGAACACATCTGTCAGCTTGCCAAGAGTAGTTAATTGATGAAAAGGCCAATCAACGGCCACGACGAACGCGCGTCGTTGTTGTGTGCTAACCGACATTGTTCACAAGGTGCACGAAGTTGGGTCTCGCTAAGTGTTTTAACGAGCACGCTTTATCAAGATGTGCCTTTTATCCTGACAAGTGCGAGAACGCTTCCTCACCAAGCTAAGTCGAATTCATGAGCGGAGCAGCACCCGCCACGCACTTATGGGGGCTAACGACGCCAAATTGGACGGAGCACGAATTTGAAAAAGCCAAAGAAGAATTGGCCTTAGAAATTCTGAAACGACTCAACCCTAACATCAACTCTGCCAGAATGAAGTGGAGCTCACAGATCGAAAGTAGTGGTTTTTCTCCTGGGCAACGTCTTTGCCCTGACTACGATCAGATCAAAGAACGCGCAGTAATGTTAATTAGGCGCTGCGATGCTCGATTTCGCTGCTCAGAACCAGGACACGTCATCCCGCCATTCACGGGCCATGATCTGGTGTGGGATGCAGATCAGGCCCGTTACCCACGCAACACTGAACATTTTGAAAGCGCGCGTTTTTGCTACGTTTCACCATACAGTGACGTGTCGCCATTTGAGCTGGAAAGTAATTTGGATATCATGGATTTCTCGAATGCGTTGCTTGGATATGACGTTGCACCCGACGCGTACGGAAAGCACGGAAGAGTCGTGGAATTGGCAATAGAAGCATGCGACGCATTTAAACGGGCTGAACACCATACGGCAGCCGTTATACAAGTGCTTAAAGGGATGAAATATCTAGGAACGCCACCAACGGTCGCTGATCGTGCAGACGCACTGAAAAAACTAGAGGATTCAATGATTACACTGCCACCCTTTGGTGATATGAATTCAGAAAATTTGGCACGTCGCGTTCGTGCAGTGGTTATGTCAAGATTCAACTTCCTCAACAAGGCAACATCCAAATGGAAGGATCTTCTTGCAGCTGTTTGTGAACACTGCAAAAATAGGAGAATGAGTGGAAAGTGCACCCTTGTGGATTTGCCGGACGACTGCTGGGATCCTCTTGCGCTCTACGTAAACAATACGCACTCAATAGCTGCACTTATGCAAACGTGCACGAGTTTTGCAAAAATGGCACGTTTACGCGCACGCTTACCTTCGCCGGTTCCGAGAAAAATACTTGGTTGCTTTCCACACATGCAACGCGTGTCTCGCGACCGCACAGACTTGGCTGCGGGCGTGACGCGGCCGGTGTTGCGAAATTTTGTCCTTGCCAACAAGGCCGTGAGACTTTACGTGGACTTTTGCACAACAGAGCTACGGCCCGTCCCGCTCAAAAAAAAGGAACGATCCGACGGTCTAGACAATAGAGATCACGATTTTTCGGATGACGAATTCGAGGAACCACCCGAGGCGCTTTCAAATCGGGGGCCATTTTGCATACCCGATGATATAGATACCACAACAGAATGGGGACGTGTAGCACGCGAAGCACAACTCAAATCACGGAACGCGTGGATTGCGCACGAAGGGCCACAAGAACCACCCAAAAGATACACTTACAAAAAAAGAACCAACTACAACAAGTACCTCACTGACGTACCCGACATCGTAGCATCGCTTGTCTTTGCAGATGACAAGACACCGGTGCCCGACATGGTTAATCCTGGAGCACTCGAGCTTTCCTTACAAATGCGCAAAGAAAATGGCGTGTTTAAGCAGCCCAACAAGATCAAGCACGTTCCCTTTCCCCATGTTCCTGGAAACGCTCCACACAGTTGTTTACCAGCATTTGCCAAATTTCACGTCAAGCATCTGAGCACGACACATGGTGGACGACTTTTTTGCATAAAACTTGAAGCCAAGGGAATGTTTAGTGTCGATCGAGGAGGCAAGCCAGCGCAATGGATTAGTTACACCGAGCCGTTTGAAGTGGTTTCAAAAATGGAAGTCGTTCACAATGCAAGCGATCGCTCGGTACAATGCAAACGTAAACCAGAGTCTTTAGGGTCTTGCGCTAACTTCACTAAACGCAAACCGCCCAATCGAGTTAGATCCTGTGCAAAAACAGTGGCTGCGTTGGCACAAAACTAACACAAATGATTGTGAACACGCTTGACTCCTATGAATGTGCGATCGAATCGCTTGATGGACCCATTCTTGTACAGTTTGGTTCTCCCAGTTGCGTAAAGTGTGGCCCATTTTCTAAGTGCATTTCTGACCTTTCCAACTCGTACCAATTCGGCCACATTTACATCAGCACCCCCGATGCTCCGGAACTCGTCGAGGAGTTTGAGGTGGCACGCCTTCCTGCTTTTGCGCTTCTTCAAAACGGGAACGATGAGGAAAAGCACGTTGTGCAATCCGCCAACGCCGAAACACTAACAGCTGCCATCAGTGGTGGGTGTCAACGAAAGTTGCCAAAGTTGGAGCTCGATGCCGACTTTTAGTGTGCGTGTGGCGCGTATGACGTGTACGCCATGTTTACCGGTAGTTACATTGTGCGTTCTAAAAAGATGTAAGAGTTGCAACCGCTCGCCGCTATAGACCTTGCACAGAAGACGCTACGCTTAGAAATGCACACGCGCAAAGATATATGAGGATCCGGAATGCGGATTTGCGCCGAGCCTGGACGGAGGCTGGCACAGTCACCATGCTGGTGGCGGTTGCGGAAGAGAGTCTGCAGATGGTAGTGCACGCATTTGAGCGTGCGGTATACATGCACGCCAGTTTGGGATGCAGTAAAGGACTCGCGCTTGCGTTGATTCTCGGAGTCATTGCCGCTCAGCTCGTGTGCGGTGTCGCGCTTCTTGTTCCGAGCGTTTACTACAAAACTGGTTCGTTTGCTCCCAGTTTGGTGCTCGCGGCAACCCTGTGGTTTGAGGCGCTACTGTTTGGTGACCTGACCGATGCGGCTGTTGCGACCCGTAGCACGGCGATGACATTTACCGCTTTGATGCTTGCACTTTTTCGATACGATAGACAAGCGCGTAACTCTAAAGAACAACTACCCACAAGCAACTGGGTGCTCACCGCAGAACAAAAGATTCGCATGGTGTGCTCGTTTGCACGCACGGGGTCTTACACTCCAGTGTTGGCCACTCTTCTCGTCATCTGGGGCGTGGTCTACAATCCGTTCTGGAGGTCGCGCGGCATCGTTTTCGAGTATTACCGATCTCGTTTTCAGGCGGCCCTTTCTGTGGCGTCCACGTTTTTTTTGGTCGGTGGTCAGGACGCCAAAGGATTGGCATTTCCGGTGAGTGGGTGGTTGTGGACTGAACGAGGCCTCGATCGCTGGTTTCGCGTTCGGGAGTTGCAGCTTGGACGCGGAAAAGCAATTTAGGCCTCGACGCTAAACTGCGCATTTCACAGTTCCATGCACCGGGTGCTACCCACCTTTTTGAGACAGTGTACTTGGCGCATGGGAGTCTACTCTTTGCACATGCAACACGTGCGTCCACTTGTGGCAATCGTTGGGGCTCATGGAGCTACAGATCTTGCCACGTCGCAATGGCCTCAAATCTATACACTTTGTTGTTTCGTCCCGCTTCCACCACCTATTGTGACAGGCCTGTTTGTGGCCTCGTCAATGGTCCATTTTGCAGAGGACGTGGGACCTGACGGCTCCTTGGCACTCCACTCGATAGCAGGCTTTCTTTGGCTCGCTCTCGGCGCGCAGCGTGGATTAGAGTTCATGCTTGCGTACCTATCATGCATACACACCCCTGCACACTACATTCGCTGCCTGCGTCGACGACGCTGGACCGCGCTTGCGGTGGCGGCGGTTTTCACAATCGTGGCACTCGTTGTTGTCCAAAACATGAGTGTTGCGCCTATTGGTCATGCTACACAGCGTCTTGTGATTGCACACGTGTGGACCGACAGAACTGCCAGTCACTAGCGTTAATTGCAATGTCTGAACCACCCTACCACACGTTTTTAGTGAATGTATGAATTTACAGAACACGCCAATCACTATTCTGCCCCCGACACTCTGGGAGGGGCCTCTCCGCGTTTCCATTTACGGCCCATCAACTTGTTCACGTCACGAACGGCGCAAGTGTCTGAGCTTTGCGCCAAGAACCGCGTAAACGCAAAGCTGGTGTTGAACATCTCCGTGATTTTGTAGTCGCGTGCCTTTCCTTCAATGGCCCCTTCAGCCTGGGCCTTTGTTCTCACAATGGGTCGTGTTCTGTTGTAATCATAGTTGTCCTGGGCACCGTCGATTGCAATGCCGTCTTCGTCGTAGCTCTGTGCGATCAGACCGTGCGGGTGGCAGCTCTTGCTTGACGTTCCGTGCGCACTCTCGAACCCTGTGTTGCCGGTCAATTGGCGCATGGTAAAGTCGAGTCTCCATTCTGGGGCCCCGGCTATCTTGTTGTAAATCGGGTGCCTAGTTGAGTTGGCCTCCCACCCGTTTCCCCGTAGCACAAGTGTGGCTTGCTTGTAGTAAATGCCAATGTTTTCGATGTAGAGGTTTGTCCAAACGCCCACCCGCTTTGCAATCAAGAGCGGTTTTTTGAAATCTCTGCCGTTTTTGCCCAAATCGTACACCGAATAGGCAATCGAATGGGCATCGCTGTGCACGCCATAGCCCCGTCCAGAAGCGCCCTTGATCACAAACGCCACCTCAGTGAAAAAGCTTCCGTACACGAGAAGCGGCTGCGGCAACATGAACGTGGAATCGCGCGTTCGCGCGGCCATGTGTACGCCTGGCGCTGACACCAATATGTACCAGGCGCCGTCCTCCCCCCTGAAGTCAGCGCTTCCACCATGCGCGAGGTGCAAGTGGGGGTCTTGTCGTGCCATGACGGGAGCAAGGGGTGGGGACGGCGGTGACGGCGGCTCGGGCGGAGCGGATGGGGGCTTGATGCCCGCCCCCGTAGCAACGTAGTCACCGTCGTCGGTGGAGTCATCAAGTGTGTCCGTCTCCGTGAGGCGGCGCCCCGCGCCGCCGTTGCCGTCGACGTATTGAACGATAAAGGTCATCGTGTCTAGACTGTCGCCCTTGGCAAGCGTCTTGTTGCTTGCGTCTGTGTCGTTGCATCCAAAGTGCAGCCCCAGCAATGTGGTGCTGTTTCCAAAGTTCTTGGTACAGTTGCAGTGCAAGTAATCCACACCCGTTATCGCCACGTCGAAGCGAATCGTTCCGCAGCCCAGATCGTCCGACCTGGTGCGATTTACCGCAAACAGGACCGCCTCGTTGGGATCGTCGAGGGAGACCTCGCGATCCTCTTCCCTGCCTTCCAGGACTTCGATGCGAAGGGCCGGCTTCGAGACGATGCGGAAGTCGGTAAAGGTGTCGGGCATGTCCATCTCGGTCACATCCACCTTCATGCTGACGGCCCGGGACCGGGTGCACTGTTGGCCTCCGTATCTCGACCCTGCGCGGCGACAGGTCACCTTTTTGATTCCAGTTGCGAGCTGGAACATCGTGTGCAACTTTTTACGGGGCGTGTTGTAGCCGCGGCTCTTGATGAGGTCCTTTGCAAACGTGGTCGTTTCACTGACTTCGGGTGTTCCTTGCAAAAATCTCTGGGTCATTCTTGTCAGCCCGTGCACCAAGGTCCCATTTGCGTCGTCACCGCGCAAAAAGTCGATCCCGGTTTCCTCGAGCAGCTCTGTCCCCGCCGGTGGCGCGGGCGGCGGCATGGATGGCTGCGGGGAGGCCACGTACACGGTCTCAACGGTCTCAACGGTGACCACTTGCAGCGTTGCCGTCGCCACTGTTGGCGTCGACAATGCGGCCTGAACGTTGGATGTCACGTTCTCAACACTTTCGGTGCTCTCCACTTCGATGGTGGCGGTGATGACGACGCTCCCAGCGCTCACATAGATGGTGACCCGTTCCGGTGGCACTGACAACGCAGCGGCCATGTTGTATTGGATCGCGGTGGTGTTCACCTCTTCGACGGTACCGGAAGCCGTAAATGTTGCGATCACCCTGGCTGGCGGTGGCGGAGGATACGGAGGCGGCGGTGGAGGGGGTGAGCCAGGCGGGTTGCCAGGAGGCGGCGGCGAGGGTGGCGGTGAAGGCGGCGGGTAAGGTGGCGGCGGCGAGGGTGGCGGTGGCGAGGGC
>Ga0208277_1000152_pt1 | contig 40460 bp, 35 predicted proteins | sample ETNtaG_5_FD_185782 | JGI IMG/M metagenome (GOLD analysis project Ga0208277, IMG submission 185782) | Marine microbial and viral communities from oxygen minimum zone, Eastern Pacific Ocean - ETNP201406SV205 (SPAdes) (version 2) | ecosystem: Environmental > Aquatic > Marine > Oceanic ...
TACGACAGCTGCTTCTAGTGGAAGGTTCGAGTCGGAATCAATGATGTAACCTTCAAAATTTAATTTACAATCTTGGGCAAAAACAAATCCTACAGCAATAAAATAAATTATTGCTGTAAGAAATAAGATTGATTTAATTGAATAGTTGAAATGACAATTATTCAGATTCAACGTGAGCTTCAAATTCAATTTCAACATCCGTTGATCCACCAAAATCATCACGTGTGGTTCCTGTTTTTGAAGTTGGTTGATGTATGAGGTATGCTTCTACCTCAACTACCGTTGCAGCAGTTGTTGTCCACTTGGTCAACAAATTGAGAGGATTTCCTTCTGAATCTAAAGTATCCCCGGAAGTTGTATCATATGAAATTCCATCACCAACAAGTTCATAGAAGACATGATGTTCGTCTGCTTCGTTGATGACTTCTTCAGTCATATCAATAACGTTATTAGGATCTGAATCATTAAAAAATGTAATTTCAAACGAGTATTCAGAGTCACTGTCAAGTTCTATTTCAGCATGATCTCCGTGACCATCTTCATTTTCTTGAGCTTGAACTATCACAGCATGTTCATGATCGTGTTCTTCAACTTCAAAATTGTAGGTTTCCGAGCTATCGTCTGAAAGATTAGTTACGACAATTACAACTTTAGTAAAAACTTCCGTTTCATTTTCTGCGTCTGGAGCATCATCCTTATCACAGGCAATGAATAGTAAAACTGATGAAAGCAATGTTGCTTTCGAATAAATATTTTTAAACATTATATTTTTTTTTAGGTTTTATGTAGGTTTTGTGGCCTATAAACTATAGAGCAAAATGATTTGGTAAAAAATACTAATTTGAAGGAGGTCCTCTTGTTAAGAAATTAAGCGGATTTTTTTCATGCTTAAAAACTTCAATTTCAAATATTTCTGAATTAAATAAAAAAACTAAAGATTTATAATTGTTTGTAGATGAACTATAAATTATGTTTAATATAAAATTATCTAAACAACAATCTTCTTCATACTCGTGAAAATGTACAGTTGACTCTTGACAATATTCATGCTCATGTTTAGAATACTCATGCGCATAGACCACGAAAGTTGGCTGAAAAATACAGAGTATGAAAATAAGCCGCAGAAGCATAAAACGATTATTTTTTTTTGTCAAATTTATGGATGGGCACACCCATGCGAGACAACATTTTCTTTTCAAAGTTCCAAAAAAATTGGAACTCTCCAAATAAAAAGCCACAAATCACCAAAATCACCTGATAAATTGGGAAAATCAATAAGATACGAATCGGCCAGTATAGCCATAGATTGGTGTTTTCTGAGGTAAGCCCAAGCCAATGGGTGAGAGGTTCCGAAAGAAGAGCCGAAACACTGCCTGTGATACCAAAGACAATGAAAATGATCAACAAGTGGAAGTTGGAGCGAATACCCAAACGTTGTTTTAAGTTTTTCATCAAATTACCCTAAAATCGCATGGATTTGCTGTGCTAGCTCTGTGCCGATACGGTCTTGTGCTTCTTGCGTCGCTGCACCAATATGAGGAGTTAACGATACGTTCGGGTGCATTAACAACTTCATGGCAGGTTTTGGTTCGTTGACAAAAGTGTCCAAGCCAGCAAAACTCAACTGCCCATTGTCGAGAGCATCAAGGAGTGCTTCTTCATCAACTACACCACCTCGTGCCGCATTAATCAAGCCAGCCCCTTTCTTCATTATCGCCAATTCTTTATGTCCAATAACTGGTTTGTCTTGCGCAGGTACATGTAAGCTAATAAAATCTGCTTCTTTAAGAACAGACTCAAAACTGTTCATTTCAATGGCGACATTAACCTCGGCGCCGTTACCCAATACCACCTTGACTTCAGCCTTATCCATAAATGGGTCATGCGCAACGACATGCATCCCGATACCAAGCGCAATTTTAGCAGTTTCTTGTCCAATACGTCCAAATCCAATCACTCCCATAGTTTTGCCACTCAATTCAGACCCGCTAGCATAATTTTTCTTTAAGAGCTTAAAATTGCTATCACCTTCCAAAGGCATTTGCCGGTTGGCATCAAATAAATAGCGAACACCCCCGTATAAGTGGGCAAAGACCAATTCTGCTACCGAAGCAGAAGAAGCTGCTGGGGTATTGATGACATGTAAACCCTTTTCAACAGCATAGTCCACGTCAATATTGTCCATTCCCACACCACCACGTCCAATGATTTTTAAACTTGGGCAAGCATCGATCAAATCTTTTTGTACCGTTGTTGCACTGCGTACCAACAACACATTAATCTCATTGTTGTTGATGTGATTTTGCAATTGCTCCTGAGCGACATTGGTTGTGCTCACTTCATATCCATACGACTCGAGTGCCTCTACTCCAGATGATGATATACCGTCGTTTGCAAGTATTTTTGTCATTGTTTTAATTTATGCTGTTCGTTCAAATTCTTTCATAACATCCACAAGCGTCTGTACAGAAGTTAGAGGGAGTGCATTGTACATAGAAGCTCGATATCCCCCAACAGATCGGTGTCCATTGATTCCGCAAATGAGAGCATCTTCACACATGCTGTCAAAACGTTCTTTTAGTTCTACTTTCTCCAAAGTAAAGGTAGCATTCATCGTACTGCGATCCTCAACCGCTGCAAAGCCCTGAAAGAGTGGATTCCGATCGATCTCACCATACATTAATTCTGCTTTGGTGTTGTTTTTTGCTTCAATCGCTTTGATTCCACCGTTTTTTTGTAGCCAGTCCAAAGTCAACATCGAGCTGTATACCGCAAATACAGGCGGGGTGTTAAACATGCTATCTTTTGAGCAATGAAGGGAATAATCCAGCATAGAAGGAATGCAACGAGTCACTTTACCAAGCACATCTTCTTTAACAACAACAAGCGTGGTTCCAGCTGGCCCCATATTTTTTTGGGCCCCGGCATAAAGAATACCAAACTTTGAGAAATCGAGTTGTCTAGAAAAAATATCTGAACTCGAATCACTAACAAGTACAGTATCAATTTCAGGAAGCGTTTTAACCTGAGTTCCAAAAATGGTGTTATTGGTGGTGATGTGAAGGTAGTCCGCATCTGCTGGTATGCTGTATTCTTTAGGGATATAATTAAAATTGGCATCTGCCGACGAGGCGACTTCTACAACTTTGCCCAATAGTTTTGCCTCTTTAATAGCCTTTGTAGACCAAGTCCCTGTGTTGAGATAGGCGCCCATGTTTTCCAACAAATTGTAAGCAGTAGCCAAAAATTGGGTACTAGCGCCTCCATGTAGAAAAAGAGCTTTGTACCCTTTTCCATTTAATCCCAACAGTTCTAACGCGAGTTCACAGGCCTTATCCATAATCTCAATAAAAGCTGCACTGCGATGTGAAATTTCGATAAGTGATAATCCAGAACCATCTAATTCTTGAACGGCTTGGGCAGCTTGTTGCATAACTTCACCGGGTAGTATACATGGACCTGCACTGAAATTGTGTTTTTTCATAGCTGAAAATTCTGTGCAAAGAAACAAAATCAGTTTCGCTTCTCTTTACATTAGAGTTAATTTTTTCTTCAATTTTTTAACAACAAATCCATCGTGTCGATATTGTCGGCATAGTCATGGAGTTGTGGAAATTGCGCTTCCCCAAAAAAAACATTGCTGTTATCATTAATAAGGGATACCACACATTGAATATCTTCTCGATTGACAGCAATAGCTTGTTCTACTTCAGTTTGATTATCGTAGTAGTTGTAATACAAGCAAGCTATTGGAGATGAAATTCGAACATCTTCTTTAAGAATCAGAAATCCATTGTCGAGTAAGGGTTCTTTATTCATCAGAAAAATGGCCTTATTGTAATCATAGTTATTTGCATAGCCATTGTGATGGATGATATCTTTATGTTTGTACATGGCAGCAAATAAGATTTCGAAATTATAATCTTTTGGCACCCATATTTTGGAAACACTGCGACAACCCAAACCAAAATAAAGACAAATATCATCAGCCAGTCCTGCGAGTTGATCATCAGTTTCATCGCCTGTCAGTACCGCTAGACTATTGCGGTTTTTCCGAATGATGTGTGGAATATCTTTAAAATAATAGGAGAAATAACGACTGCTATTGTTACTTCCTGTTGCAATAACCTTGTCAACTGACCCGAGTTGGTCACTGACAAATTGCACTCGTTCTTTGATTTCGGAAAATTTTGATTGGAGGATATTGATACATGCAGGAATTAATACTTTGTCTTTAGAGGATAGCTTGATGACTGCCCTGTGTCCGCTTAGCAATACACAAACCACGTCGTGAAATCCAACTAAAGGTAGGTTGCCAGCCAGAACAAGTCCAACGGTCTGATTGCTCCACTTGGCATTAGGGTAGGCGGACAGCCAGTCGATAATGTTATCGAGATGCAAAACCTCCCCCCAGTTGCGAAAAGCGGAATTAATATTTGGCGTGGTAAACCAAGTATTCTGAATAAGAGCTGCCTCCACCGCTTCGTTCAAAGCGCGAGTTGCTTTGAAGTTTAAATGATTTCGTAGTTGCTCACCCAAGTAATCAAAAGCTTCGATCAAGGAATGAATTTTATCTTTAGACTTGTCGGAGTTCTTCATAGCACTTACTTTTGCAAAGCTAAACAATTTAGAATGGCAATTATCATTACGGACGAATGCATCAACTGCGGGGCTTGCGAACCAGAATGTCCAAATACGGCCATTTATGAAGGGGCCTTTGATTGGGCATTTGCCGACGGGACAAGTTTGGCAGGAGATGTGGTATTACCTAATGGGAAAGCTGTAAATGCGCATGAGATACAAGAACCAGTTTCAGATGAGGTGTATTTTATAGTCCCTGATAAATGTACGGAATGTAGGGGCTTTCATGATGAACCCCAATGTGCAGCCGTTTGTCCAGTTGATTGTTGTGTTGCAGACGATAACCATGTCGAGTCAGAAGAAACCTTGCTACGAAAGCAACGGTTTATGCACCCTGAATTATAATCTATGAAAGCAGGAATCGTTGGTCTTCCCAATGTGGGAAAATCCACTTTATTTAATTGTCTATCAAATGCCAAAGCGCAAAGTGCGAACTTTCCGTTTTGTACTATTGAACCAAACATCAGTGTAGTCAATGTTCCCGACCCGCGTTTAGAACGCCTAGAATCTCTAGTTCAACCAAAAAAAATTATTCCTGCTACTGTTGAAATTGTCGATATTGCTGGCCTTGTCCGTGGAGCGAGTAAAGGGGAGGGACTCGGCAATCAGTTTTTAAGTAACATTCGTGAAACCGATGCGATTTTACATGTTCTGCGCTGTTTTGACAACGATAATATTGTTCATGTCGACGGATCTGTAAACCCAATTCGAGATAAAGAAACGATTGACCTGGAACTACAGCTAAAAGATTTAGAGACCATCGAAAAACGCTTGGATAAAGTGAGCCGTGCAGCTCGTACGGGCAATAAAGAGGCAATCAAAGAACAAGAAGTTCTCAATCAATTGCAACAAGGGCTTTCAGAAGCGACTGCAGTGCGAGCCGTATCGATATCTGATGATGATCGTTTGGCGTATGTCAAGAACATGCAATTATTAACGGACAAACCTGTTCTTTATGTATGTAATGTTGATGAATCCTCTGCGGTCAATGGGAATGCTTATGTAGATCGAGTTCGACAAGTTGCAGATGCAGAAAAGTCAGATGTTCTTGTACTTGCCGTATCGACCGAAGCCGACATTAATGAACTCGAAACCTATGAAGAACGTCAGTTGTTTTTAAATGATATAGGCTTGAACGAACCAGGTGCATCAAAACTAATTCGTGCTGCCTATATCATGCTGAATTTGCATACTTATTTTACTGCAGGTAAAAAAGAAGTTAGAGCATGGACGGTAATTCAAGGGTCAACAGCTCCTCAAGCGGCTGGTGTCATTCACACCGATTTTGAAAAGGGTTTTATTCGTGCAGAAGTAATTTCTTATGCGGACTATGACAACTATGCTTCTGAAACCAAGGTCAAAGAAGCGGGTAAAGTACGTGTGGAAGGCAAAGATTATGTTGTTCAAGACGGAGATGTGATGCACTTCCGTTTTAATGTTTGATTTCTGTTACACTTTTTTATACACCTGCTCAAATGGAATCCGAAAGCGTTTTCCATACACACCCTTGGGATCACGAATCCCACATCCGATTACCATATTGATTTCGGCTTTTCTGCTAATTCCCAACCTGCGCTTTACCCGTAAACTATCATGTCCTTCCATCGGACATGTGTCATAACCAATCGCTGCCATGGCAATCATAAAATTTTGTGCGGCTAAGCCTGCACTCTTTTGAGCGACAACCCGTAAATCACTTCTTCGATTTTGACGATACATTGGACGAAATAAGCCCACGACCTGCGAAAATAGAAAAACAATCCACCCTTTAATCCCAAAAAACGTACTGTAAAGCGTAGGAATCAGTTTTCCATAATAGTTGAGTGCCATTTTTTTTTGAGTAGGACTAAAAGAATTGTTAGTTTGAAATGCATTCAATAGGTAGGTATAATTGGCATTGGCACGACTTCGCCAGAGGTCACGTCGGGCAACAACAACAACCAATTGGTTGGCAGTTTTGGCAGCCCCCTGGTTAAAACACGCCTTGGCAATCTCTTTACATTTTTCTTTGTCTGTGACATGATAAAACTCCCATAATTGCAAGTTGCTACTCGTTGGAGCGAGCGTAGCTTGTTGAATACAATCTCTGACTTTTTCATCATCAAGAGCTTCGTCTGTATATGCGCGCACAGACCGTCGATAGGCAATTGCTTCCCGAACGGTTTTCTCTTTTATCCCAGCCATTTGAGCAATGGTTTTAGGAATTTCATTTTCTTCTTGTATGGGGCATAACGCATGGAGGGGTCTGGCCAACTACTACGTTGGATAAAGGGTTTGTCGTGAGAAAAGGCATTAAAGCTATGCTTTCCATGGTAAGCTCCCATTCCACTTTGGCCAATGCCCCCAAAGGGAAGATTCCGATTGGTGAACTGCAATAGCGTATCATTGATAATTCCCCCACCATAAGAATAAGTGCGCATCAAGTTTTTTGCCCAGCGTTTTCGTTGGGAAAACACATAAAAAGATAGCGGTTTTTCATATTGCTGGATGATGGCTTTTAAATCTTCATCCGTCTGAAAAGTGAGAATTGGTAATATTGGCCCAAAAATCTCTTCTTCCATCAATGCGTTATTTGTGTCACTGACTTCAATAAGCGTTGGTTGTATGTATCTGTTTTTGGCAATGGTTTTTCCACCGTATCGGATGCGTTGGCGATCGAGCAAGTTCTGCAATCTTTCAAAATGATTGATGTTAATAATATACCCATAGTCATCTGATTTGGATTCATCTGTACCATAACTCTCACGGATCGCTCCAATCATTGCGGCAATCAATGTCTCTTTAACAGATTCGTGTACTAGGACATAGTCAGGTGCAATACAAGTCTGACCACAATTGAGAAACTTACCAAATATGATACGTCGGGCAGCAACTTGAATACGAGCACGATGATCAACAATACAGGGGTTTTTTCCACCAAGTTCGAGCATCGTTGGCGTGAGGTGTTTTGCGGCTGCTTGCGCGACAATTTTGGCGACGCGAACGCCTCCAGTGTACATGATATAATCCCATCTCTCTTGTAGGAGCGATTTTCCAATATCGGGCCCACCTTGTACAATGGTCACCCACTCTGGCGGAAATACCAACTTGATGATTTTCTCAATACAATCTGCAGTGTTTGGCGCAAGTTCTGAGGGTTTCACAACAACCGTGTTGCCTGCAGCAATAGCCCCGATCAAGGGCGTAAATACAAGTTGAAACGGATAGTTCCAAGGACTGATGTGCAACATCACGCCATAGGGGTCAGGGACAACGAAGTCTTTTGAGGGCCAATTTAAAAGAGAATTTGTTACCCGCTTCGGCTTAACCAACTGTTTAAGGTGTCGATTGAAGTAATCAATTTCTGTCAGGACAAGTCCAATTTCAGATAGAAAGGTTTCACTCGATGATTTTCCCAAATCCTTATTGAGTGCTTTGTTGATGGCTATTTCCTCAACGATGATGACTTGCTTTAAGATCTTCAATACTTGACGCCTCGACTTTATCGATCGAGTACCGCCATTGTCAAAAAATTGGCGTTGTGCCAATACTAATGGATTGCGATTTAGGAAATCACCTCTTTTCATATTAATGCAATGTTACAAAAATTCACGTGGATTCAATTTTTTGTAAAAAATAAAAGGGTTTTATTGGCGAAAACTTGAATTTGCCCCATCTTTGGACAGTAAAAAATAAAAAATTGTTGGACGTCATTTATAATAATCCATTAACTTATTAATAATCAATATATTAAAAATATATTTTTGAATTTGGGTATCTATACTGATTTTTTACATTCTTATTGCCTAGTTCATCTTTGGATAGTTTTGATTTCAATTTGCATGTTGTAAAATGAATAAATACAGTAAAACCGTAACACAAGATCCAACCCAACCAGCAGCACAAGCCATGCTTCATGCGATTGGCTTGACTGATGAGGACTTACAAAAGCCGCTGGTAGGCATTGCATCGACTGGATACGAAGGCAACCCTTGCAATATGCACCTCAACGATTTGTCAGCCTATGTAAAAAAAGGAACATCACAAGTTAATCTTGTTGGGCTGATCTTTAATACCATTGGGGTTAGCGATGGAATTTCGATGGGTACACCAGGTATGCGCTTTTCATTGCCCTCTAGAGATTTGATTGCAGATTCTATGGAAACGGTAATGGGTGCCATGTCTTATGATGCCATGGTTACTGTAGTCGGTTGTGACAAAAATATGCCGGGAGCTTTAATGGCAATGTTACGTCTCAACAGACCTTCAGTATTGTTGTATGGTGGGACCATTGCTGCTGGTTGTCTCAACGATCAAAAACTCGATGTAGTCTCTGCATTTGAAGCATGGGGACAAAAAGTAGCAGGTTCGATTGACGAAAAAGAATTTAAAGCCGTAGTGCAAAATGCCTGTCCAGGAGCTGGTGCATGTGGCGGGATGTATACGGCAAATACGATGGCATCTTCAATTGAAGCACTAGGAATGTCTTTGCCATATAGCTCGTCCAATCCAGCTGTAGGAAAAGAAAAAAAAACAGATGCAGTAGAATCAGGAAAAGCACTTAATTTTCTGTTAAAAAACGATATTAAGCCAATAGATATCGTTACAAAAAAGTCTCTTGAAAATGCACTTCGATTAATCACAGTACTCGGTGGATCAACCAATGCGGTGTTGCACTATTTGGCGATTTCCAAAGCAGCAAAGGTTGATTTGAGCATTGATGATTTTCAGCGAATTAGTGATTGTACTCCTTTCTTAGCAGACTTAAGACCAAGCGGAAAGTTTTTGATGGAAGATGTTCATCGTGTTGGGGGAGTTCCCGCTGTGATGAAATATATGCTTGATGAGGGGATGCTTCATGGAGATTGTTTGACAGTCACTGGAAAAACAATTGCAGAAAATCTGGCAGATGTAGAGCCACTTCAAGTTGGTCAAAACGTCATCCGTTCCGTATCCAATCCGATCAAGTCCACAGGTCACATTCGGATTTTAAAAGGAAACCTTGCTAAAGAAGGTTCTGTTGCTAAAATCACTGGAAAGGAAGGTCTAATTTTTAGCGGCCCGGCTCGGATTTTTGATGGAGAGTATGAAGCCAACGATGGTATCCGAAAAGGAAAAGTGCAAAAAGGAGAAGTCGTGGTAATTCGTTACGAGGGGCCACAGGGTGGACCTGGAATGCCTGAAATGTTAAAACCTACATCTGCTATTATGGGTGCTGGACTGGGGAATGACGTCGCTTTGATTACTGATGGACGATTTTCAGGAGGTACACATGGATTTGTTGTAGGTCATATTACACCAGAAGCACAAATCGGTGGTACGCTTGCTCTAGTAAAAGATGGAGATATAATTACCATCAATGCAGAAGATAACACCATTGTATTGGATGTTGATGATAAAGAACTCAAATCGAGAAAAGCAAAATGGAAATCACCAGAACTCAAAGTCTCTCGAGGAGTATTGTATAAATATGCCAAAGCAGTTTCATCTGCATCTGCTGGTTGCGTGACTGATGAAAACCTTTAATGAGCACAAAATCAAATCTCCAAAATCCGACAGACCCAATCAGTGGTGCTGAAGCAGTAGTGCGCAGTTTAGTCGCTGAGGGAGCTGACCTGATTTATGGATATCCTGGTGGTGCCATTATGCCAGTTTACGATGAGCTTTATAAATTACAAGATCACATAAATCATGTGCTTGTCCGCCACGAGCAGGGAGCTGTCCATGCCGCACAAGGTTTTGCTCGAGTTTCCGGTCAAGTGGGAGTCTGCATAGCAACCTCTGGCCCTGGAGCTACCAACTTAGTAACCGGAATTGCGGATGCGATGATTGACTCCACGCCACTTGTATGTATCACAGGACAAGTTTCTTCTCATTTATTGGGCTCAGATGCTTTTCAAGAAACAGATATAATCGGAATTTCAACTCCTGTAACTAAGTGGAGTTATCAAATCACTAGTGTTGAGGAAATTCCAGAAATTTTTGCAAAAGCATTTTACATCGCTCGTTCAGGACGGCCTGGCCCTGTGCTAGTTGATATCACTAAAGATGCTCAATTTGGAACAAGTTATTTTTCATACAGCCCATGTACAAAAATCCGAAGCTACAAACCAGTACCTGAAACGCAAAAATCCGATTTGTCACAATCTGCCAAGTTGATTAATGCAGCAAAAAATCCACTTATCGTATGGGGACAGGGTGTGATTTTGGGCGAAGCAGAGGAAGAGTTTCGTGCATTTGTTGAAAAGTCAGGGATTCCTGCTGCATGGACAATTCTTGGCGTTTCTGCTATCGAAACCTCTCACCCACTAAATGTCGGTATGGTCGGAATGCATGGTAATTACGCGCCAAACCTCCTTACTAATGAATGCGATTTATTGGTTGCGATCGGGATGCGATTTGATGATCGTGTAACAGGTGATTTATCAACCTATGCCAAACAAGCTAAAATCATTCATTTTGAGATTGACCCAGCAGAAGTCAACAAAAACGTAGAGGTCGATGTGGCCGTTATGGGGAGTGTAAAACATAGCCTCAAAGCGATTTTACCTCATCTAGAAACGAAAACATACCCCAATTGGCTCAAACGATTTAAAGAGCTGGATGCAATCGAGTTTGACAAAGTTATCGATGATGAAATCAACCCTACAAAGTCAGGTTTGACAATGGGTGAAGTCATCAAAACGATCAATGCGAATAGTGGTGGCGAAGCCGTCATTGTTACTGACGTTGGTCAACATCAGATGATCGCTTGTAGATACGCAGAATTTTCGCAATCCAAAAGTAATATCACATCTGGTGGTTTGGGAACAATGGGATTTGCTCTACCAGCTGCACTTGGTGCCAAAATGGGTGCCCCAGAACGAGAAGTTGTTGCAGTGATTGGAGATGGAGGATTTCAAATGAATATTCAAGAATTGGGAACGATTTTTCAAACCCAAGCAGCGGTTAAGATCGTGATTCTAAACAATGATTTCTTGGGTATGGTACGTCAGTGGCAACAGTTGTTTTTTGATAAGCGATATGCTTCTACAGAAATGGTAAATCCCGATTTTGTTAAAATCGCAAAAGGTTATTTTATCGATTCAAAAAGAGTGACAGAACGAGATGAAATGATCGATGCAGTAGCCGTAATGATGAAGTCCGACAAACCCTATCTGCTTGAAGTTTGTGTGGAAAAAGAAAACAATGTATTTCCGATGATTCCTTCTGGCGCATCGGTCTCAGACATAAGACTCGAATAATCATGGAACATAAAAACTACACTATTTCGATTTATGCAGAAAACAACGTTGGTTTACTTTCGCGTATTTCTGCGATTTTTCTAAAAAGGCATATAAATATCGACAGTTTAAATACGTCGATGTCTGAAATTGAAAATATCTTTCGTTTTGTTATAGTTGCTCAGCTTTCTGAAGAACAAGTCAAGAAAATCGTCAAGCAAATTGAAAAACAAATCGAAGTAATCAAAGCCTTTTATCATACGGATGAAGAAACAATTTTTCAAGAATCCGCTCTGTATAAAGTGAAATCAAACTCTTTGTTTGAGCAACGTCAGATTCAAAATGTTATTAAAAAGAGTCATGCCAACATAGTTACGGTTAATCCCGAGTTTTTTGTTATTGAAAAAACAGGATTCCGAGAAGAAACCGAACAATTATATAAAGAATTAGTTCCTTATGGATTGTTGCAGTTTGTCCGCTCAGGTCGAATTTCTGTGACAAAATCGCCGATGCAAATTTCCCATATATTAAAAGAATTCTCTAAATAAATTTAAAATGTCAAATTACTTTAACACACTCTCTCTACACGAAAAACTTGACCAACTTGCACGTTGTCGTTTTATGGACTCTTCGGAGTTTTCTAATGGCATTTCGGCTTTGGAAGGTAAAAATATTGTTATTGTTGGTTGTGGTGCTCAAGGACTCAACCAAGGATTAAATATGCGTGATTCAGGTTTACGTGTTTCCTATGCACTTCGTACGGGAGCGATTGAGCAAAAAAGAGCCTCGTACAACAATGCGGCATCCAATAACTTTCCTATTGGCACCTACGAGGATATGATTCCATCAGCAGATTTGGTAATCAATTTGACTCCAGACAAAAATCATAGTGCCGTTGTTGAAGCGGTTATGCCTTTAATGAAGAAAGGAGCGACTTTGTCGTATTCTCACGGTTTTAATATCGTAGAAGAAGGCATGAAAATCAGAGAAGACCTTACGGTAATTATGGTGGCGCCAAAAAGTCCTGGATCAGAGGTTAGGGAAGAGTATAAGCGTGGTTTTGGCGTTCCTACTCTAATTGCTGTTCATGTGAATAATGATCCTCACGGCTACGGTCTTGAGCAAGCCAAAGCGTATTGCGTAGGAACTGGTGGACACCTTGCTGGTGTATTGGAATCGTCTTTTGTTGCCGAAGTTAAATCTGATTTAATGGGTGAGCAAACGATTTTATGTGGTGTTTTACAAACAGGTTCGATATTATGCTTCGACAAAATGGTTGAACAAGGGATAGACCCAAACTATGCGTCAAAACTCATACAATTCGGTTGGGAAACGATAACAGAAGCATTAAAACATGGTGGGATTACCAATATGATGGATCGTTTGAGTAACCCTGCGAAAATCAAGGCCTTTGAATTGTCAGAAGAACTAAAAGAAATTATGACCCCTTTGTTTCAAAAGCATATGGACGATATCATGTCAGGTCATTTCTCAAAAACCATGATGGAAGATTGGGAAAATGATGATAAAAATCTGTTAACATGGCGTGCTGCAACAGGCGAAACGGCATTTGAAAAAACATCTATAACAGATAAAGAAATCACAGAACAAGAATACTTTGATAATGGGGTATTGATGGTCGCTTTTGTTCGTGCAGGAGTGGAGTTGGCATTTGAGACCATGGTTACTTCTGGTATCAAAGATGCATCGGCTTACTACGAATCTCTGCATGAGACGCCATTGATTGCCAACACCATTGCACGAAAAAAGCTATTTGAAATGAATCGTGTGATTTCAGATACTGCCGAATACGGTTGTTATTTATTTGATCATGCTTGTAAACCATTGCTAACTGACTTCATGAAGAAAATCAATACAGACGTGATTGGAACTTCTTATCAGCCAAATGATAAAGGCGTTGATAACCAGAAACTCATTGCAATCAATTCGGTTATTCAAAATCACCCTGTTGAAGTCATTGGTAAAGATTTGCGTGAATCGATGACTGCAATGAAAAAAATCGTTTAAATTTTGGCTAAGCTTTTCGACATACAAAGCATTAAAGACGCAAAGGAAATCGTTCGCGATGTCGCTTTGGAAACCCCTCTGCAACTCAATGATAGGTTGAGTGAGCAGTATAGTGCTAAGGTGTATTTAAAACGAGAAGACCTTCAGCCGATACGTTCATTCAAACTCCGAGGAGCTTATCACAAAATATATAAGTTATCTACAGCGGAAAGAAAGCGTGGGATTATTTGTGCAAGTGCAGGCAATCATGCACAAGGCGTTGCCCTTGCCTGTAACAAACTGGGGATCAAGGGTACGATTTTCATGCCCGTCCCTACGCCAAAACAAAAACTCGGTCAAGTCCGTATGTTCGGTGGCTCGAATGTAGAGATTCGTCTCACAGGTGATACTTTTGATGATGCTTACTCTGCTGCGCAGTCTTTTAAAGATGAAACCAACAGTATGTTTGTGCATCCCTTTGAAGACAAAGACGTAGTTATTGGTCAAGCAACACTCGCATTAGAACTAATTGAGCAAGCCGAGGAACCGATCGATTATATCCTTGTACCTATTGGTGGGGGAGGTCTAATATCTGGTGTTTTACATGTGTTTAAAACACTCTCACCCAAAACCAAAGTAATTGGTATTGAGCCTGAGGGAGCGCCTGCCATGCAGCAATCACTGGCCAATGGCAAAAACACGGAGCTCAACGATATCGATCCCTTTGTCGATGGCGCAGCAGTCCGAAAAGTTGGCGACGATGCATTTGATTTGTGTACAGCTTTATTAGACAAGCTTGTACTTGTTTCTGAAGGAAATATATGCCAGTCTATCCTTAAGCTATATAACAAAGAAGCCATTGTTGTTGAGCCAGCTGGTGCGATGTCTACGGCATCTTTAAAAATGATAAACGAAGAGATTAAAGGAAAAAATGTGGTCTGTTTAATTTGTGGCGGAAATAACGACATCACACGAATGGCAGAAATAAAGGAGCGTGCTCTACTGGAAGCCAAGTTATTACATTACTTTATAGTTCGTTTTCCACAACGTGCTGGTGCTTTGAAAGAGTTTGTCGCAGAAGTGCTTGGTCCGAAAGATGACATTACTTTTTTTGAATATTCCAAGAAAAACAATCGATCCAATGGTCCAGCTATAGTAGGGATAGAGATCAAAAACCCGGATGATTTTAAAAGCCTAATCGAACGGATGAAATCAAAAGGTTTTTATGGAGATTATATCAACAATAAACCTGACTTGTTTCAATTTTTAATATAATTGTAAAAAATTAGCATGAAATCTACTTATTCCTCAATTCCCAAAGAATACTCTATAGATCATACTATAGCTCATTATACTTATCTTATTGATGGTCAAATTGGAACTTGGAATGGAAGCACTAACGAAGTGTACTCATCAATACAAACTAAAAACAAAAACGGTGAGTATGGTCCTACTCTTTTGGGATCGGTTCCCGATATGAATGAAGATTCTGCTTTAGCGGCACTCCACGCCGCAGAAAAAGCGTATTACAAGGGTCAAGGGGAATGGCCAACCATGAAAGTTTCCGAGCGTGTGGCATGCATGCAAAAGTTTGTGGATTTAATGAAACTCAAACGTGAGGAAGTTGTGAAGTTGATCATGTGGGAAATCGGTAAAAATCTAAATGATTCAAAAAAAGAATTTGATAGAACCGTTGACTATATCAACGATACTATTGCAGCTTATAAAGAAATTGACCGAACAAGTGCTAAAATTCATCACGAGGGTGGTGTTCATGCGCACATTCGTAGAGGCCCAATTGGCATTGTTCTTTGTTTAGGGCCATATAATTATCCTCTCAATGAAACCTTTTGCCTTTTGATTCCTGCAATTATGATGGGTAACACAACCATTTTTAAACCTGCAAAGCATGGTGTATTGCTTATTGCTCCTTTACTAGAAGCATTCCAAAAAAGCTTCCCACCTGGTGTTGTGAATATTGTTTTTGGTCGAGGACGAACTATTGCCTCACCAATTATGAAAACAGGACTTGTTGATGTATTGGCTTTGATTGGTCATAGTAGTTCTGCCATCTCACTACAAGACTTTCACCCAAAGAAAAACAGACTTCGTCTTGTATTGGGTCTTGAAGCAAAAAATCCGGGAATTATATTAGCAGATGCTGACTTGGATCAAGCAGTTGCTGAATGTATCAGTGGAACCCTATCATTCAATGGCCAACGTTGTACTGCCTTAAAAGTATTGTATGTTCATAAAGACATTCGTGAGTCATTCTTGGAAAAATTCTCTAAAGCAGTTGATGCACTTCAAGTCGGATTGCCTTGGGAAAACACGTTGTTAACTCCTTTACCCGAGCCTAACAAGCCCGCATATATCAAAGATTTGATTGAAGATGCTGTTTCCAAGGGTGCATCGGTGATAAATTCAAGAGGCGGTGAAATGTCATCAAACTACTGTTTTCCAGCTGTATTATATCCAGTAACGACAGAAATGAAGGTCTATGAGGAAGAGCAATTTGGTCCTGTGATTCCAGTTTTATCGTTTTCTGATATTCAGGAACCCCTTGATGATATGTCCTCATCCTCCTATGGGCAGCAAGTGAGCTTATTTGGTAAAAATGTAACCCAACTCGGACCACTAATCGACACGCTCGCCAATTTGGTTTGTCGTGTAAATCTCAATAGTTCTTGTCAACGTGGCCCTGACGTTTATCCGTTTACGGGTCGTAAAAATTCTGCAGTTAGTACACTCAGTGTCCATGATGCTTTGCGTTCATTTTCGATTCGAACTTTCTTAGCATCGAAAGATAATGACATTAACAATGAAATCTTAGAGCGCTTAATGGCATCCAAAAAATCAAAGTTTATCAGTACTGATTATATACTGTAAATTCTCAATTTAGTTATTAAGCATAACGGGCATCACAAGCATGGTGATTTTCTCGTTTTCTTCTATTCCGTCAAGTGGAGTTAACAAACCTGCACGATTTGGGAGTGACATCTCAAATTGCACCTCTTTACAAGTCATATTGTTGAGCATTTCGATTAAAAAACGAGCATTGAAACCGATTTGCATATCATTTCCCTGAAAGGAACAACTCAATCGTTCTTCTGCTCGATTGCTATAATCAATGTCTTCAGCAGAGATATTGAGTTCAGCACCAGCCAACTTTAATCGAACCTGGTGTGTGGTTTTGTTTGAGAAGATACTTACACGTTTTATGGTTGTCAAAAATAAATTTCGATCGATCGTGAGTAAATTTGGGTTGTCTTTTGGAATTACCGCCTCATAATTTGGGTATTTACCGTCAATAAGGCGACAAGTCAATTCGATATCATCAAAAATAAAACGGGCATTACTGCTGTTGTATTCCAACTGTACATCAACTTCATTTCCTGTTAAGATTGACTTTAAGAGTGTTAATGGTTTTTTGGGCATGATAAATTCTGCGGATTCATCACTTGTGATATCGGTTCGAACATAACGTACCAATTTGTGGGCGTCGGTTGAAACAAAAGTTAATCCGGTTGACGAAAACTGAAAAAACACACCACTCATAACGGGGCGAAGATCGTCGTTGCCAGAAGCAAATAAAGTGCTATTTATGGCAGTAGCAAGTACATTGCCGGAAATACTGATTTGACTAGCATCACTTACGCTAACCGCTTTTGGATATTCTTCAGAAGAGGCATATGCCAATGCATATTTACCATAATTTGAGCTGATTTCAACCGTATTTTGATCTGTTAAGGTAAAGGTCAAGGGTTGCTCAGGGAATGTTTTAATTGTCTCAAGTAGCAATCGAGCGGGTACAGCTACACTACCACTATCGTCAGCTTCTACGATGATAACAGCAGACATAGTTGTTTCTAGATCGGTTGCTGTAACCCGAAGGTTATTGTCAGTTACCTCAAATAGAAAATGATCTAAAATGGGCAAGGTATTGGTTGTATTGAGAACTCCACTCAATGTTTGAATGGGCTTTAAAAGTGCAGTACTGGAGACAATAAATTTCATTAGTGGTATCTTAATATAACAAAAATAACTTTTCCTTTTTGAATATGGAAACCAACTTATCAACACTATTCAAAGTGTACTGAGACTAGGTCGAGATACTGTAAGCCAAATAAGCTCGATGCACCACCCGTGTGCTTTGGGTTGCTTTTATATATTGCCAATTCAAGAAGACCTAGTGAATTAAAAAGTGCAAGTTCTTTACCCCCTTCCATTCGTTTGTTTTTATCGATGTCAAAACGAATCACTTCTGCATAGGAATGAACTACTTGTTTGATTTCGTTATTCCGGAATTGGATTGTAAACGCACGCCCTTGTCCGATTTCCATAAACAATTCTTCAGAAATGTTGGTGATAATGTTTTCGTAATTATCTATATAAATGACCTTGCCTGTGATTGTCTTCCTGTTATTATTAATAGTTGGAGTGAAGGAAAAGCTAACATTGATTTGCTCTATTTTTTTACCAATTACACTTGGTGCACCACCCCGCATGAGGTGGGCCGCAGCTTGTACAAAAATTCCTTTTGTACTAAAACTATCGGTGTGGGTTTTTTGAATGTCGATTTCATACACCTCATCAGGTTTATATTTTGGCGAGATTAGAGATAGTATACCATTGTCTGTACAGACGAAATAGTGTTTGTTTAGTTTGGCAACAATGGGTTTATTTTCAGGGCTAACCGTATCATCTACACAAAGAATATGGACAGACCCTTCGGGAAAATGAGCGTAACTGTGTTGCACCACAAAAGCTGCTTGAGCAATATGGAAGGGTTCAATTTCATGCGAAATATCAACAATCACTAGATTTTCGAGCATACGGAGTAGCTCACCCTTGAGGGAAGCTAGATAGGGATCTTTTAGTCCAAAATCAGATGTTAGTGTAATGACAGGATTCAAATTGATTGCTTTAAATTAAGCCGTAGAATACAAAATTCGTTAAATTTGAAATCAAAGTTACCAAAAAAAAAGTGGTAGCATTGATGTAAAAATGATTTGCCATTGAATGAAATCTCAATTCAGCTAACCGAAATCAATCCAACTGTATTCTACGGCGGCAGCAAAAGTAAGAACGTGGCGATACTTAGTCGATATTTTCCCAAATTAAAAATTGTAGCACGAGGCGATACTGTCACTGCCTATGGTGAGGAAGAGGTCCTTGAGGAATTCGAAAAACAAATGGATCGCTTGATGATGCATTATGAAAAATACAACTCACTCGATGAATCGACTGTTGAGAAGATTTTAACCACTTCTGTTGAAGATAATTTAGACTTGAATCAAACAGATATTCAAACTATTTTGCATGGTGTAGGTGGTAAAATCATCAAAGCACGAACCGAAAATCAGTCAAAATTGGTAGAATCTATTTCCTCAAATGACTTGGTATTTGCAGTTGGCCCCGCTGGTACGGGTAAAACCTATACTGGGGTTGCGATGGCAGTAAAAGCGCTTAAAAACAAAGACGTTAAAAGCATTGTACTTACGCGTCCGGCCGTTGAAGCAGGAGAGAACCTCGGATTCCTTCCTGGAGACTTAAAAGAAAAACTCGACCCCTATATGCAGCCTTTATATGACGCTCTTCGAGATATGATTCCCGCCGAAAAACTCTCAAGTTATATCGAAAAGGGAACCATACAAATCGCACCTATGGCCTTTATGCGTGGACGTACTATCGATGATGCATTTGTAATTTTGGATGAAGCGCAAAACACCACACACAACCAAATGAAGATGTTTCTGACACGTATGGGCAAAAATACCAAGTTTGTGATTACAGGGGATCCCGGCCAAATCGATTTACCAAGGCGTGTGATTTCGGGTCTAAAAGAAGCGTTACTTGTTTTGTCTGACGTGAAAGGAATTGATATCATTCATCTCGATGGGCGAGATGTGATCCGTCACCAATTGGTCAAAAAGGTAATCGACGCATATAAGAAAACTGAGCACCACAACTAATGACGACCAACACCTTGATGTATACCGACTTTGAATTTGTTGGTCAGACCAATAAATACAGAGGCAAAGTACGTGAGGTATACACCTTGGATGATGATACCCTCATTATGGTTGCGACAGATCGCTTGTCTGCTTTTGACGTGGTGATGCCTCGCGGAATTCCTTTTAAGGGTCAGATTCTCAATCAAATCGCAACTCACATGATGCAATCAACAGCTGATTTGGTTCCCAATTGGATTCTTTCAACTCCTGACCCCAACGTTGCAATAGGTAAAAAGTGCACTCCTCTTAAATTGGAGATGGTCATTCGCGGCTACCTTTCCGGACATGCAGCTCGTGAGTATAAAGCCTACAAACGTATGATTTGTGGAGTCCCAATGCCAGACGGTATGAAAGAGCACGATGCCTTTCCAAGTCCGATCATCACTCCTGCTACCAAAGCGGAGCTAGGTAACCATGACGAAGACATAAGTGAGGAACAAATTCTAGATAACGGCATTGTTTCTGAAGCAGATTATAAACTACTTAAGGAGTATACATACAAGTTATTTGTAAGAGGAACAGAGCTTGCTGCTAAGCAGGGTTTGTTGCTTGTCGATAGTAAGTATGAATTCGGAAAAGATGCAAATGGAAATATAGTTTTAATCGATGAGATACACACTCCTGATTCTTCTCGTTACTTTTATGCCGAGGGTTATCAAGACCGCCAAGACCAAAATGAGCCACAGAAACAACTTTCAAAAGAATTTGTGCGTCAATGGCTTATTAGTAATGGGTTTCAAGGACTAGAAGGGCAAAAGTTACCTGTGATGAATGATGAATATATCGACACTGTCTCCCAGCGATATATTGAACTCTACGAAAAAATTATGGGCGTTCCTTTTGTAAAAGCCCCGATCGACCACATAGATGATCGTATGCGTCAAAACCTGAAAGCCTTTCTCTAAGCTAGGGTTGTTTTGATAATATGCTTAACAAATCCTCATCTGAAATTATTGGTTTAATCTTCACGGCATTGCTTTCTTTTTTGCGAATCCATGTCATTTGTCGTTTTGCATAATGCCTTGTATGTTGCTTGATTCTAGCGATGGCTTCATCCAAATTAATTTTCTGATCAAAAAAATCAAAAAGCTCTTGATATCCAACGGTCTGCAAGGCATTGAGTTCGCGATATGGATATAGGGATTTGGCTTCTTGAATTAGACCTGCATTAATCATTTGATCTACACGGTCGTTGATGCGTTCATAGAGAATTGTTCTGGGAATATCAATGTTGAGAGAAAGAAGCGAAAATGGTCGCTTTTTTTTTCGTTGCCCCAAAAAAGAAGAATAGGGTTGACCAGCAGTCATACTAACGCTCAAAGCACGTAACACCCGATTCGGGTTTTGGATATCCATTTTATGATAATAATCCGGGTCAATTGCTTGTAATTCTTTTTGCAGGTCCTCCAAGCCATTGGTTTTTAGACGCTCTGAGAGTGTAGTTATAATATCTTCTGGTACTTCGGGAAATTTGTCAATTCCTTGAACGACGGAATGCATATATAGTCCAGAACCACCTACCAATATCGCAAAATCGTGATTCACAAAATACTGGGTAATGGCTTCCAATGCATCTGCTTCAAACTGTCCAGCAGAGTAGGGCGATTGAATGCTTTTGTGTTGAATAAAATGATGAGGTACTTCCTTTAGTTCCTTTTCGCTGGGCACAGCGGTCCCAATCGACATTTCTTTGTAAAACTGACGCGAATCACAGGAGAAAATCTCCGCGCCAAGCACCTTTGCGATTCGGATAGATAGAGCAGTCTTGCCACTTGCTGTAGGTCCAGATAGGGTGATGAGTGTATTGTTCATTTATTTTTGCAGTGGTATAACTTTTAGATTTTTGTGTTTTCGGATATAGCTCTTAATGATATGTCGTGCCTCCCTTGAGTCTCTCATAGGATAGATGATATTTTTGAGTGCTTCAGGATGAGTGATTTGATGTAATAAATTGATATAACCAAAGCCAACCAGCTTTTTGTTTTCAATCAAAATTACACTTTGCTCCTCTGGATTTCGACCGCAGTCAACAATCACCATTTCAGGATGGCTAAACTCAATATCAGAAATGAGTTGCTGAATCCGTTGGTTATAACGCTCCGCAGATTCCTCACCAACGCACGCACCTAGGCATCCTTTTTTGGGGTATAAGTTGCATGATCCTTCTTTTTTGTCCAAGCTCAAGAGTTGCAAACACAGGGAATACTTTTCGGAATAGTGAAACAAGACAGTACGCGCATGATTAAGATTTTTAAAGGTGATGAGATATTCATCTTCAGGGTTAGCATGTACGAGTCGTAAAACTTGATAATCGTTTTGGTTCACCGCCAAGCTAAGTCCAAATTTGATAAAACTGCTTTTGTAAACGCGGTTGAGTTTGGGCTTATGGAGTTTGATTTCGTCCAACTCCTTCAGCATGGCAACAAGGTGATTCCCCGTCTCTTCTACTCTGATTGAATCTGTTTCTAGTTGTATCCGTAATTGTTTTTTTTTTGAGCTGCTAAAGTGCTGATTTACCCGGCGCTTCATGTTTTTACTCTTTCCAATGTAGATCACATCACCATTCGAATTGTAAAGATAATAAACACCCATAGTCGCAGGAACAATTTGTAGGAGTTTTAGAAGATGTTTTGGTTTTTTAGAGTTGGAATGCGTTTTTATCAGGTTTTTGACAATGCACTTTTCACTGTCTTTATTAAGCAAAATTTTTAAAAGATCTAGCGTTGCACGTGCATCACCAGCAGCACGATGCCGGTCGCTTAGAGGAATTCCTAAGCTGCGTACAAGTTTCCCGAGTTTATAGGATTCTACATCTGGTATGAGTTTTTTGGATAATTCAACTGTACAAAGAGTTTTTCGTTCAAAGCCAAACCCCAAACGGTCAAACTCGGTCTTTAACATACGGTAATCAAAGGAGGCATTGTGAGCAACCAGTACGCAGCCAGTTGTGATTTCTACGATGCGTTTTGCGAGCTCATAAAATTTGGGTGCATTATGGAGCATACGCTGATTGATTCCTGTTAGATTTTCAACAAATGGTTGAATGGGTCTTTCTGGATTGATTAGTGAAATTAACTGATCGGTGAGTTTATACCCATCATATTGATAAACCGCAATTTCTGTGATACCCTCTTCTCCGCATTTTCCTCCAGTCGTTTCGACATCCACAACAGCGTACATAGCTCTTATTTTCGTTCTCCAAATATAAGACTCCCTACACGAATCATCGTGCTCCCACAGGTTAAAGCGAGCGGATAATCCCCACTCATTCCCATTGAAAGGGTATCCCATTCGTATTTTTCTTGGTGCTGCTTGTAAAATTGAGCCAATGAATTGAATTCGCTTTCAACTTGGGCTTGGTTGTCCGTAAAACTCGCCATACCCATCAAGCCACGGATACGAACATGCGTACAATTGTTTTGATTAATAATTTCGCTACAGCTATTGAATGTGAGCCCAAATTTTTTTTCCTCTTGTGCGATTCGAACTTGTAACAAGCAATCAATCACTCGATTGTATTTTTTTCCTTGCTTGTCAATCTCAGTAAGTAATCGAATACTATCTACACTATGAATAAGCGATACAAATGGCGCAATGTACTTCACCTTGTTTCGCTGCAGGTGGCCAATCATATGCCAACGGATGTTTTGAGGAAGTTCAGATGCTTTATCTGCCATATCTTGCACCTTGTTTTCTCCAAAATCTCGTTGTCCAGCTTCATAGGCTTCTAGAAGATTGGTAATAGGTTTTGTTTTTGAAACCGCAACGAGATTTACATAATCAGGAATAGATTCCAGAAGGTTTAAAAGATTGTCTTTAATCATTGTGATAAAATCATGTTTAAAAACAATTTAAGATTTGGTAGGCGACTTTCAATGCGGAAGCCCCAGCTTCTAAAGATACAGCAGGTTTTTTATTCATACGGATGGCATATGCAAAATTTTCTAACTCCATTAAAATCGCATTGCCTTCATCGACTTTCGGGTTATCAAAGAAAATCTGTTTTTTAATACCTTCTGTATTTTCAAGTATCATCGCAAAATCTTCAGGAGATTCGGGTGCATTTTTCACGCGAACAACCTCTACTTTCTTTTCAAAAAAATCGACAGATACATAGGCATCTCGCTGAAAAAATCGTGATTTTCGCATTGTTTTCATCGATATTCGACTTGCGGTCAGGTTTGCAACACATCCATTCTCGAACTGCAATCTTGCATTGGCAATATCTGGAGTTTCGCTAATTATTGAAACGCCATTTGCTTGCACATCGATAACTTTTGAATTTACTACACTTAAAATAGCATCGATGTCATGAATCATTAAATCCAATACCACAGAAACATCAGTTCCTCTTGGATTGAACTCTGCCAAGCGATGGGCTTCGATAAACATGGGATTTTGAATATTCAAATTTGCTGCCATAAATGCAGGATTAAATCGCTCCACCTGGCCCACCATCCCCAAAAGGCCTTTGGCTTTGGCCAAGTATACCAATTCATCAGCTTGTTTAACAGTTGATGTAATTGGCTTTTCCAAAAATATATGTAAACCGCTATCTAGGGCCTTTTTCGCCAATTCAAAATGGCTGACTGTTGGCGTGACAATATCAATCACATCCACTTCCGCAAACAAGCTGTTGACATCTGAGAACGAACAGTATCCAAATTCTCTTGAAATTTTAGCAGCAACTTGGGGTTGAGAATCATAAAAACCAACCAAATGATAGGCCTCTGATTCCTGTAACAAACGCAGGTGAATTTTTCCCAAATGCCCAGCTCCAAGTACGCCGATTTTAAGTTTTTGATCCATAAGAACAAAGGTAAGATTTATCGTCTAATTTTCCTTTAGAAAATCCGCAAAGTCTTTGTAGTTTTATACTGTGATTGATAACACCAAACATCAGGGGATGCGTCGGCATTTGGTCGAGCAACTACGCAAAAAGGGTATCACTGACGAAGATGTTTTGTCAGCTATTGGCAGTGTGCCACGTCATTTGTTTATGGATAGTGGGTTTGAATTTCATGCTTATCAAGATAAGGCATTTCCCATTGCAGCAGAACAGACCATATCCCAACCCTATACAGTTGCTTTCCAGTCTCAACTTCTTCAAGTAAAACAAGGGCAAAGCGTACTCGAAATCGGTACGGGATCGGGTTATCAAACAGCTGTATTAACCCTATTGGGTGCCGATGTGTACTCTATTGAAAGGCAACATCAGTTATATCGCTATAGTATGCGTCAATTGCCCAAACTGGGATATCGAGCAAAAAAACTTGTCTTTGGGGATGGGTATAAAGGTCTTCCTGACTTTGCTCCCTTTGATCGTATATTGGTCACAGCAGGTGCTATAGAAGTTCCGAAGGCCTTACTCAATCAACTCGAAATAGGGGGGCGAATGGTGATCCCTGTGGGAGCTGGAACGCAAGAAATGATTTTGATGGTCAGAATCTCTGCCAAAGAATTTGAAAAGAAAAGGCATGGAATCTTTCGGTTTGTACCTATGCTGACTGATAAAAACTAGCGGTTGGAAAAACTCTTTTTCACCCGATCGAGTTGCCTTTTGTTGTCCCGGTCTTTAATCTTATCTCGTTTGTCGTGAATCTTTTTCCCTTTTGCCAAGGCAATCCGTAATTTGGCATATCCTTTTTTACTGATGAACAGATTTAGAGGAACAATTGTCAATCCAACATTTTTTACTTCCTTGTGAAGTTTGCGAAGCTCTTTTTTTTGTAGCAGTAACTTTCGGTCAGCGCGGACACGATGATTGACATATCCCGAATTGCTGTAGGTCTCAATCGACATGTTGATTGCAAATAATTCTCCACGATCATTGAATTCACAAAAACTTTCGGCAATCGACCCCTTAGCGGCACGAATCGATTTGATCTCCGTCCCTGTCAATACGATCCCAGCAGTGTACTGGTCAATAAGCTCATATTCAAAACGAGCTCGTTTATTTTTGATATTGACTTCTTTTTGCATGGCGCAAAGGTAGGAACTAAAATTTAGCTATTTCGAAATACCAATTCTTCATCAAACGCATCTAAAAGAATTATTTGTTCTTTGCCGACCTCATTTTCCAGTAGCTTTTTAGCTAATTCGTTTAAGACAAGTGTTTGAATCACTCGTTTTACGGGTCGCGCACCATATTGAGGATTAAATCCTTTTTTGGTAAGTAAGGCAAGAGCCTCTTCTGTTGCGTCGATTGTGAGATGTTGATCCGACAACCGCTTTGCCAAACTCTTGATCTGCAATCTGACAATCTCTTGGATGTCTGCTTTGCAAAGTGGAGTAAACAAAATGATTTCATCAATACGATTGATAAACTCTGGCCGGATTTTTTGACGCATCAAAGTCAACAATTCGTTTTGCGTATTATCTATCGAGACATCCAAATTTTCCTCATTTTGAAAGCTATTTTCAATCAATTCACTTCCTAAGTTACTAGTCATGATGATGATAGCATTTTTAAAATTCGAAACCCGCCCTTTGCTATCTGTTAACCGGCCTTCATCGAGTACCTGTAGCAAAATATTAAACACATCGGGATGTGCTTTTTCAATCTCATCGAGCAGGATTACTGCATAGGGTCGTCTTCTAACGGCTTCGGTGAGCTGTCCACCTTCCTCATAACCCACATAACCCGGAGGTGCGCCCACCAGACGACTCACAGCATGACGCTCTTGATATTCACTCATGTCGAGTCGTGTCATGGCTTGTTCATCGTCAAATAACAGTTCGGCCAAGGCCTTGGCCAATTCGGTTTTACCAACGCCAGTGGTTCCCATGAACAAAAAACTCCCTACTGGCTTGTTTGGGTCTTGAAGACCTGATCGGCTTCGACGTACTGCATCGCAAACCGCCACGATTGCACGGTCTTGACCAACGACTCGTTTTTTTAACTCCTTTTCCAAATGGAGTAGTCTTTTTCGCTGACTCTGAATCATTTTCGCAACAGGAATCCCCGTCCATTTGGCCACAATGTCAGCAATATCTTCCTGAATTACCTCTTCCTTGACCATCGTACTTTGACTGTTGGCCAAGTCTGCTTGCGCTTTTTTTAGTTTCTCTTCCTCATTTTTGATCGTTCCGTAGCGTAACTCAGCGACTTTCCCATAATCGCCCTCACGTTCTGCACGGTTGGCTATCAAACGTAAGTTTTCAATCTCGGTTTTGTGTTGCTGAATTCCCTCTATCAGGCTGCGCTCTGCGCTCCATTGCCCATAAATCACAGATCGGTCTTCTTTCATGTTAGCCAACTCACTGTTTAAGTTCTTGAGTTTTTGAGCATCTTTTTCTCGTTTAATCGCTTCAATTTCGATTTCGAGTTGCATGATTTTCCGATCCATTGCATCAAGTTCCTCTGGCTTAGAATTGATTTCCATACGCAATTTGGCAGATGCTTCGTCCATGAGGTCAATAGCTTTATCGGGAAGAAATCGATTGGTGATATAACGCTCGGAGAGTTTTACCGCCGCAATTACCGCTTCATCCTTGATAAGTACTTTGTGATGATGTTCGTATTTTTCTTTGATTCCGCGTAGAATCGAAATTGCACTTTCAGTATCTGGTTCTTCAACCACGACTCTTTGAAATCGTCTTTCGAGTGCTTTGTCTTTTTCGATGTGTTTCTGATACTCATCTAGGGTTGTGGCACCAACGGTACGTAATTCCCCTCTTGCAAGTGCTGGCTTAAGGATGTTAGCAGCGTCCATGGAACCTTCTCCACCACCTGCTCCAACAAGAGTATGGATTTCATCAATAAACAAAACGGTATTTCCAGCACTTTGTACCACCTCTTTGACAACACTTTTGAGTCGTTCCTCAAACTCGCCTTTGAATTTTGCGCCAGCCACTAATGCACCCATATCAAGTGCAAAGATTTGTTTTTCCTTGAGATTGTCTGGCACATCACCAGCAATAATTCGATGTGCCAAACCCTCGGCTATGGCGGTTTTTCCTGTTCCAGGTTCGCCTACCAATACTGGGTTGTTTTTAGTGCGTCTTGTAAGAATTTGAAGAATTCGTCTGATTTCATCATCACGTCCAATAACAGGATCGAGCTTTCCTTCCTGTGCCATTTGATTTAGATTTCGGGCATATTTAATCAAAGATTGATAGGTGTTTTCGGCAGATGCAGAGGTCGCACGCTTTCCCTGACGCAGTTCGTTAATTGCCTCACTTACTTGTTTGGGGGTGAGTCCTTGGTCTTTGAGTAGTTGTGCGGCATTTGACTTGCCATTAATTAGGGCTTGTAATATGTGCTCCACGGCAACAAACTCATCCTTCATTACTTTGGCAAGGTCTTGCGCAGAGGTAAGTAAACGACTGCTTTCAGATGATAACCCCAGTTGACCTCCTTCGACCTTCGATTTGGATGCTAGAATTTTTTCAGCCATCTGACGAACCAATGGATGGTTAAGTTGGAACTGATCATACACAAACTGTAAGCTATCTACTTCAAGTAATACAGATAAAAAATGATCATTGTCGATTTGGGCATGAGAAGCATCTTGAGCCAACTGCTGGGCAGCTTGCACCAATTCTTGTGATTTTAGGGTAAATGTGTTCAAATTCATTCTTTATTTTTAATAAACCATGTTCAAGAATGATACCTTTTTATATCCACGACATTTTGACGTGTTTCGCTAATATTTAAGAGACATTTTGACAAAACAATTTATAAAATTAAATTATAAAATCTAGAGTATATTTAGTTTGATAATAATAAACTTAATTAATTTAATCAAATTTGTATCTAGTCATGGCACAAGCCAAAGAGATTCAGCAAGCGGTATAGTTGGTGAAAAAATAAAATCTAAAAATTAAATTTAATTGATTTTGAAAGTTGTAGACATTCGCTTTTGGTGTTTGATCTGAGTATCAACTTTATTAAATAATCAGTGTATAACTTCCACTCAAAATCAAAAAGAAAGATGTGGAATTGTCTGTGGTTTCCTGTATTTTTGCAATTTGTTATCAATTATGGAAAACGAAAGAGATTATCATCTATTTGAACTTATTGAAGCCGAACACCAACGGCAAATCGGTGGCCTTGAACTTATCGCTTCAGAAAATTTTACCAGCCCTCAGGTTATGGAAGCTACTGGTTCGGTGCTGACTAACAAATATGCAGAGGGTTATCCTGGCAAACGCTACTACGGTGGTTGTGAGGTTGTCGATGAGGTCGAAAATCTGGCCATAGAGCGTGTAAAAACCCTTTTTGGGGCTCATTATGCAAACGTTCAACCGCATTCGGGCTCGCAAGCTAATACTGCTGTATATCATGCCTTTATCAATCCAGGAAATAAGATTATGGGCTTTGACCTTGCTCACGGCGGGCATCTTACTCACGGTTCTCCAGTCAATTTCTCTGGTCGTTTTTATAATGCGGTTTTTTATGGAGTTGATAAGGAAACTGGATTATTGAACTATGACACCATTCAGGAGATTGCAGAAAGTGAAAAACCACAAATGATAATTGCAGGAGCGTCTGCCTATTCCCGTGATATTGACTTTAAGCGTTTTCGAGAAATTGCTGACAGTGTAGGTGCTTTTTTACTCGCTGATATTTCTCACCCTTCTGGTCTGATTGCCAAAGGATTGCTCAACGATCCAATTCCACACTGTCATGTTGTAACAACCACCACACATAAAACGCTAAGAGGGCCAAGGGGTGGCGTTATTTTGATGGGGAAGGATTTTGAGAACCCTTTTGGAATCACTCTGAAAAGTGGAAAAAAACGCTCGATGTCATCTTTGGTTGATGGAGGGGTGTTTCCTGGAAATCAAGGTGGACCTCTTGAACATGTAGTTGCTGCCAAAGCGGTAGCCTTTGGAGAAGCCCTTACAGATGAGTTTATGTACTATACCGTTCGTGTGCGCAACAATGCCCAAGCCATGGCAAATGCACTGCTATCTCGTGATTACAATATCATTTCTGGTGGTACAGACAATCATATGATGCTCCTAGATTTGCGCAACAAAGACATTACAGGTAAAGATGCCGAAAACGCTTTAGTCAAAGCCGAGATTACAGCTAACAAAAACATGATACCCTATGATGATAAATCACCCTTTATAACCTCAGGAATTCGCTTAGGAACGGCTGCCATTACGACCCGTGGCTTGCAGGAAAGTGATATGGAGCAGGTGGTTGATCTCATTGATCGTTCGATTCAAAATTATACAGACGAAAGCGCATTGAAAAGTATTGGACAAGAAGTTCACAACTTGATGTCTCACCGCCCTCTATTTACCGCCTAATCCTCTTCAAAAATCTCATGTTGAAGTGCACCTAAGTCGGGTGTAATCGTTCGATCAATACCTTTCAAGTCCAAGTGTACGCTTGCTGCATGTGTGTTTTTTCCTAATCCGATGACTTCACTGCTTTGGGATATCCGAAAATCGTTTTCAGCAGGTTGATGAAACGAAATTTGCTTGTTCAAGATTGATTTTGGGTATAAACTTGTATCGTTAAAATCATAATAGGGATTTTCAAATATTGTCTTGTTAGCTGGCGAAAAACGCAAAGCAGTATGGTCAAGGAAAAACGAAAGTTTCTCAACTCCCTTTTGCTCTACACTAAATTCAACAGTTTGGTTCCCATCAATAATACAGTTAGCAAATACTGCATTTTTGAGAGGCATAACAAAATCTTCGGTTTCAGAAATTGATATGTAGTCATTGAGAATTACAGCGGGAGTCGATCGAAAACTGCGGTTCCAGTAGTTGGCAAAGGTGCAATGTGTGAATTTATAAGACCCCCCAATGTTCCCATAAAAGGAAGCGTTGCCAGCATTTCCAAAAATGGAGTTCACAGCGTGCACATGCCCGGTTTTTGCCCATAAGCCAACAGCACTGCTATTGTGGATTTGGGTCTGCTCCAATACAAGGGTTGGGTTCTCCGTCTCGTCGTTGTAGTCCATCAATATCCCAACAGATGCGTTTTTGATAGTGGCATGACGAAAAATATGATTCGTACTCCCAGCAGATAGCCAAATTGTACCCCACTGTCCAGGAATATTTTCAAAAAACGGTTCTAGTCGATCCCCTTCAAAAATGACTTCACCTTCTTGCAAATCAGGATGAGCACTTTGTTCGCCAAGTACATGTACACTGCTCGACTGCGCAGCAATTAGACCCGAGTTATCGTGAAAATGAATTCGAGCGCCTGCTTCAAAACGAACTGTTTTTTCTGGTGGTACACCTGCATATCCGTAAATTACATAGGGTTGTTTATTGGTAAAGACCAATTCGTTGTCTTCCAAATAAAAACCTTCGATACCAACTACATTTCCTTCACTATCTGTACCAAAAGGAATAATTTCTTTAATCCCATGTCGATCTCGGTCTGGATATAAAAATTTGGCATCTTTAACTAGTGTAATGAGTTCAATGGATTGCTCATCTACAAGAAGTTGGTCATTGTAAAGAAACTCAGTCGCAGTGGCTGCATAGTCTTTGATGTCCACAGTGGTTTCGATAAATACATAAATACTGTCTTTTGCAAGTATTTCGACTTCATTAAAATCTTGCCCATGCATGCCGTCGACATTTAGGCGAAATTGTGAATCACTCCCCTGACCCAAACGAATCGAACCGATTTCAATGTTGCGGTCTGATTGGTTGTAAATTCTCAGATTATAGGTCGAAGAGCCAATCGCGGTAAAAATAGTATCGAGGAAGACTGTGTCACTGCTAAATCCAATGTCTTTTTTTTGAGCAGGTGAGAATCTTAGGTCATAGTCACAGGACTTGGTAAAACCAATTGCTATGAAAATACAGATTATCTTCACCCATTTTTTATACCTCATTCTTTCTTTAAAATTTCGACTTCGAAGAGCTTGTCCCAGTATTTACCAGTGACGAAAAAGCTATTTCGTTTAGGATTATAAGCAATACCATTGAACACATCGAGCTGTGGGTGTTGTGTAACTTGTTCTCTCAGTCCAGAAAAATCAACAACCCCAACCACTTGGCCAATTGCTGGCTTGATAATCAATACCACTTCTTTATTAAACTGATAGGTATTTGCATAAATCAAGCCATTGGCATGTTCTAACTCATTGACCTTACTGATGAGTTTGTTGTGGGTAACGATGTCTACATAACCATTTTCTTCAAAAGTAGTAGGGTCAAGTTTCCAGAGTTTTTCAGTTCCATCTGTTTTGTATACAACGATACCGTCGTTGCACAGTCCCCAACCTTCTTTACTTTTATCATAATCAAACGAACGGAGCAGTTTAAAGTTGGTTGGGTCATAGACAAAACCGATATTTTCCTTCCAAGTCAATTGAATGGCTTCGTCATTGATAAAGGTGAGTCCCTCACCGAAATAGGAGGCATCAAGTGGTAATTTTTGGATTACTTTTCCTGTTGTAAATTCTGTTATTCGTATCGATGAAAGTCCATATTGTCCAGTGCTTTCATACAACATGCCTTTGTAGAACTCCAATCCTTGGGTGTAGGCATTTTTATCATGCGGATAGGTATTGATGAGCTTGTAGGTATAAATGTCAGGGGCTTTGTCGGCAAACACAAGAAACTGTTCTCGAATCGAAAAGGGCTTGTCTACTGTCTTAAAATCAGCCACCAAACGCTGATTACCTAATGATTCGATGATAGTAAAATTTTCATCAATGGGTCTGCCATTAAGAGAAAAACGGAGATCGTTGAGACTGTGTTCTTTTGGATTAGACAGAGAGAAAAACAAAGTATCGCCGATGGTCAACTTGTTTTTATCCCCATTGGTGGATAATGAAAAATCCTCGGAAGAAATTGAGTTGCAACTAGACAGTATTGTAAGGAGAAAATAACAGATAATTCTCATAATATGCATTTGATAACGAAATTATTCAATAATTATTGAATGAGAAAATCCCAATCAGTTTATATTTGCAGTGGGTAAGTTCTACACAACTAGCTCCTGCCGAATCCCCCAGGGTGGGAACACAGCAAGGGTAGGCGGTTGTAGCGGTGTGATGTAGGTCGCTTACCCTTTTTTATTTTATTTAATGCAAGTTGTACTCATAACAGGCGGATCAACGGGAATTGGAAGAGCAACAGGTGAATTGTTACAATCCAACGGCTATACTGTTATTGGTACCAGTCGATTTCCAGACCTTTATACAGACCACCCTTTTCCTTTAATCCAGTTGGACTTGCAGGATAGTCGATCGATACAAAAAGCAGTGGGTACAATAGTTTCACAATATGGTAATATAGACGTTCTTGTCAACAATGCAGGAAAAGGGATAGCAGGACCTCTAGAAGAAACACCACTTGAAGAAATCCGTAGTGTTATTGAAACCAACTTAGTTGGTGCGGCGGCCGTGATCCAATCTATAATACCTGTCATGCGAAGACAAAACAAGGGAAAGATCATCAATATTACTTCAATCGCGGGTTATTCTGGTTTGCCCTTTCGGGCTGCTTATTCAGCAACTAAAAGCGCACTGCACATGTTGACAGAAAGTCTTCGGCTCGAGCTTAAAACAACTGATATTCAGTGTTGCACACTAGCGCCTGGTGACGTAGCAACCAATATTTCAAATGGTAGATACCATGTGCCTGTAAATGAAAACTCTCCCTATCATGCGATTTACGGAGATGCTAGAAAAGATATGGATGCACATGTGAACGATGGTGTTTCGGCAAAAACTGTTGCGGTTACCATCAATCGTCTTATTCTAATAAATAAACTCAAACCCCACTATACTGTAGGACCGTTTTTACAGCGTTTTTCTGTATATTTAAAATCCTATTTACCTGCAAAATTCTATGAGTTCATCCTTAGTAAATTTTATAAACTCTAATCAAAAAACAATATGAAATTTTTTATCGATACTGCCAATCTCGAACAAATTAAAGAAGCCCAAGTGTTAGGTGTCTTAGATGGTGTTACCACTAACCCGTCGCTTATGGCTAAAGAAGGGATTACTGGACAGGACAATATTTTAAAGCATTACGTTGATATCTGTTCTACGGTGACAGGGGATGTGTCTGCAGAGGTGATTTCAACAGACTACGAAGGGATTGTTCAAGAGGGCGAAGCTTTAGCTGCCTTACACCCTCAAATTGTTGTTAAGGTTCCCATGATTAAAGATGGAATAAAGGCAATTCGCTATTTTTCTGATAAAGACATTAAAACCAATTGTACCTTAGTGTTTTCTGCTGGACAAGCTCTCTTAGCTGCCAAAGCTGGGGCAACCTATGTTTCGCCTTTTATTGGACGTTTGGATGATATTTCGGCAGATGGCTTAAGCCTAATCAATGAAATTCGGGTGATTTATGACAACTACAATTTCAAAACACAAATTTTAGCTGCCTCTGTACGCCATACTATGCATGTACTTGATTGCGCCAAAATCGGAGCTGATGTGATGACAGGGCCTTTGTCATCAATAACAGGGTTGCTCAAACATCCTTTAACTGACAGCGGTTTGGCACAATTCTTAGCAGATTACAAAAAAGGAAACTAAATCTTTTTGCGTATTGGTAAAGTTTGGGTTTTGCGTACTTTTGCCATTTTAGTTTTTCAATATGCTTTCAGTTTCAAACCTGTCGATTCAATTTGGTAAACGCGTTCTATTTGACGAGGTCAATGTGACCTTTACTACGGGGAATTGTTATGGAATTATCGGCGCCAATGGTGCTGGTAAATCAACATTTTTAAAAGTACTTAGCCGCCAGCTTGATCCTAACGCTGGTCATGTTCAACTCTCACCAGGCAAACGTATGTCAGTTCTGGAGCAAAACCATTTTGCTTTCGACGAATATCAAGTGTTACAGAGCGTGATGATGGGAAATAAACCACTCTATGCGATCAAAAAAGAAATGGATGACTTGTATGCCAATCCAGATTTTTCGGATGCAGATAGCATAAGGGTTGGGGAATTGCAAATCAAATTTGAAGAAATGGATGGTTGGAATGCTGATAGCGATGCCGCTGCACTTCTTTCTAATCTAGGAATTTCTGAAGACCTTCACTATAACTTGATGGGTGACCTCGACGGAAAACAGAGGGTGCGTGTTCTTCTTGCTCAAGCCCTTTTCGGAAACCCAGACGTTTTGATTATGGACGAGCCAACCAATGATTTGGACTATGAAACCATTCAATGGTTAGAAGAATTTTTAGGAAATTACGACCATACCGTGATTGTTGTCTCTCACGACCGTCATTTTTTAGATTCGGTATGTACCCATATTTCAGACATTGATTTTGGAAAAATCAATCATTACAGTGGAAACTACACCTTTTGGTACGAATCAAGCCAATTAGCTGCACGACAACGGGCACAGCAAAACAAAAAGTCAGAAGAGAAAAAGAAAGAACTCGAAACATTTATCGCACGCTTTAGCGCAAATGTTGCCAAGTCCAAACAAGCGACTTCTCGGAAAAAGATGATTGATAAATTGAATATCGAAGAAATCAAACCATCATCACGAAGATATCCAGCAATTATATTCGAACAAGACCGGGAGGCGGGTGATCAGATTTTGAATATCAACAACTTATCCGTCAATCAAGAAAACACTTCTTTGTTTGATCAAATTAATCTTAATTTGGCAAAAGGAGACAAGGTCATTGTCTTTTCTAAAGATGCAAGAGCGACGACTGCTTTCTACGAAGCCATCAGTGGAAATCAGCCAGCAACAAGTGGGTCAGTAGATTGGGGAATTACCACCTCACAGTCGTATCTGCCGCTAGACAACAGTTCGTTCTTTGAAAGCCAACTTTCACTCGTCGATTGGTTGCGACAATACGCACAGACAGAAGAAGAACGTGAAGAGGTCTTTTTAAGAGGGTTTTTAGGAAAAATGTTGTTCAGTGGGGAAGAAGCCCTTAAAATGTCAAATGTACTTTCAGGTGGAGAGAAAGTGCGTTGTATGCTATCCCGCATGATGATGCAACGTGCCAATGTCGTATTAATTGATGAACCGACCAATCACCTCGACTTGGAATCCATTACGGCAATCAATAACTCCTTGATTAAGTTCAAAGGGACGGTATTGCTCACAACTCATGACCACGCTTTTGCACAATCTGTTGGAAACCGCATCGTTGAGCTCACGCCTAAAGGAGTCATTGATCGACATATGACTTTTGACGAGTATATGTCAGATGAAAAAATTAAGGCCTTACGCGAAAAAATGTATGACTAGAGAATGGTTTTCGCTTTGTCGAGCTCGTCTCGATGAACCAAAACCTGTACTTCGTCTGCTGAAGCAGGAATTGCAAAGCCAGATCGGGCAGCTGAAGTTTGCTGATCACGTAGAATGCCCTTGATGCCAATATCTTCTAAATCAAAAAGGACTAGTCCAGCTTCAATACTACTACCTCGAAACAAAACGATGTAATCCTTTGCCATTGGCTAGTTGTAATAGGTGCTATCCCAAATTGCTCGACTAAAGTTTTTGCCGGCAGCAAAAGAGTAATAAATCACGATAGCTGCGATGGACTTAAACATAAACATAAAAATCAAAATAAAGTCGGACCAGTTTGGTGCCGCACGAAAGAGAGTAAGCGGCATAAATGAGGTCAAAACTAAACTAAGCAATAAAATCGAAAGGATGCTGGTGAGAATGTTTTTAAATGGCCACATCAAGAACAATCGAAGGGGATGGAGATCATTCCCCCATTTGTGAATCAAATAAAAATACTCATTTCCGATCGGAACAAACAATAAAGGGTCATCCGCGTTTTTGAGTTTGAAAAGTTTAGAAGGCGCAACAATTTTCATGTTTTGCAACTCCGTGATGTGTGCTTGCTCTAATGCTTGTATGCTTTCAATGGCTTCAACAGGGATGTCACTCTTAAAATAATCAAGATCTAAAAAGCGTAAACGGTAGTCGATACATGTTTTTTTAATCTTATCCCGATGAAAAATCCGCTTTGTTTCCAATTGCTCAAAATCGAATTGATTGTACTTGCGACGCAATGATTTTTCAGGTGTTGAAAATAAAGGAATCGTGTCTTGGGATTGAAGGAGGACTTTATGAAGATCGATAGCAGATAACATGTTTTTTCTTTTTTAGCTATATTAAAATAGATAAAACCAAAAAAAAGAGAAATGATCATTAACGCAATTCAGCGCCAAATTCATTTTGAAGTTTATCAAAAATCTTTTTTATAACTTTATCTATATGTTTGTCTGTTAGTGTTTTATGACGATCGTTTAAAGTAAAACTTAAACCATAAGACTTTTTACCTTCTGGGACCCCTTTCCCTTCATATACATCAAAAAGTTGAATTGAGGTCAATAGATTTTTTTCCGTTTCTTGAGCGGCTATTTGCAGGGATTCAAATGAGACATCGCGATTGACAATAAGAGCTAGATCACGGTTGACAGACGGAAATTTCGAAATCGTTTGAATATGCTTAGCTGTACTAGTCTCGAGTGCTTTATATGTTTCGATATCGATTTCCGCAACAAAGATTTCATTCTCAATACTTAGGCTTTCAAATGCTGTAGTGTCTAGCTTTCCTATCGATCCAAACGAATTTTGCCCACTTTGAATAGATATTCCTTCGCTGAAATGCTTTTGGTTCTCCAGTGTATTTTCCGTGTAAACGATTCCTGCTCTTTTACAAATGGCTTCGATTATACCTTTTAAGTAAAAGAAATCATTGGATTGCCCGTTGCTGCGCCAATGATTTGCCTGTTGCATTCCAGTTAAGCCGATAACCAGCTGTTTTCTTTCGATATAATCCGAGCCATCTTTTTGATAAACATTTCCAATTTCAAAAAACCGACAATTTTTATTTTTCCGATTGAGGTTGTACTGTATGGCATCAAGCAAGCCCCTAAATAAGGATGTACGCATCCCTGAGAGTTCTTGACTCAACGGATTGACAATCGAAACCGCTTTGTCATTCTCATTTTCTTGCAATTTTGTCAGGGAATTATTGTAGATTTCAAAAAAACCAAGATTTACCAGCTGTTGACTGAGTACCCTTTCCGCTTGGTCGGGAGGTTTTTCACCAGTGGGCATCGAAGTGATTAACCGATCTGAAAAATCAATGCGGTTATATCCATATACTCGCAAGATTTCTTCAACAACATCTGCTGGTCGAGTTACATCTACCCGATAAACGGGGATTGACAGTCCGAGCGTGGTTTCAGAAACATTGTTGATTTTGATATCTAAGGAAGTTAAGATCGACTTAATTTCTTTTCTGGGAATCTCTTGTCCGATCAAGTTGTTAATGTAATCAAATTGAATCGTCATTTGGTGTTGTTCTACCTTTTTGGGATAATCATCAGAAATTTTACTTGTAATTTTACCACCAGCAACTTCCATAATGAGCAATGCAGCACGTTTGAGCGCATAATCACAGAGTTGGATATCAATTCCACGTTCAAAACGAAAAGAGGCATCTGTACTCAGCCCATGACGCTTGGACGTTTTTCGAATTCGAACAGGGTCAAAATAGGCGCTTTCTAAAAACACTTCTTTTGTATTCTCAGTAATTCCTGAGTCAGTCCCACCAAAAACTCCTGCGATACACATCGGCTTATCTCCGTTGCAAATCATAAGATCTTCTTCATGTAGTTTTCGTTCAACACCATCAAGAGTTGTAAATGAAGTCCCTTTTGGCAGTGTTTTTACTTTAACGGAATTGGAAGTAATTTCTTTCGCATCAAAGGCATGCAAAGGTTGTCCGATTTCGTGTAGGACGTAATTTGTCGCATCAACAACATTGTTTATTGGACTGAGCCCAATTGCCTTGAGTTTGTTTTGGATATGGGCTGGTGAGGGACCTACACTTACTCCCGAAATTCGTACACCACAGTAGCGAGGCGCTGCTTTGGCATCAATAACATCAACCCGAATGGGTTTGAGAGATTGGTGGATGTGAAAATCGTTTACACTAGGAGTGATGAGTTTGGTCTGTATTCCCTGTTGTAACAAACCTGCTTTTAAATCTCTGGCGACTCCCATGTGACTCATGGCATCTGCGCGGTTGGGAGTTAGGCCGATTTCAAATATTTGATCGCTTTCGGGCGAAAAAACCTCCTGACAGGGGGTTCCGGGCTTACATATATTATCTAAAACGATAATCCCATCATGACTTTGGCCAATGCCAATTTCGTCTTCAGCACAAATCATACCCATGCTCACTTGATCACGGATTTTGGCTTTTTTGATTTTAAATGGCTCGCCATCAATGGGATAAATGGTGCTTCCCATGGTCGCAACGACAACTTTTTGTCCTTTGTCAATATTTGGCGCTCCACATACTATTGATAATGGCTCATCTTCACCCACATCAATGCTCGTGACTTTGAGTTTGTCTGCATTGGGATGTTTTTCGCAAGTGAGTACCTCGCCAACCACCATACCGTCTAACATTCCCGGTATGGATTCATACGTGTGAATACCTTCAACCTCCAAGCCCAAATCTGTTAGAAGCTCACTTATTTGCGCTGCGCTCCAGTCTGTATTAACAAATTGACGTAACCAGTTTAATGATATTTTCATTGATTAATGATAATGGGGTAAAGATACAACGAAGATTTTTTCTATCGACGCTTTTATGAGATGTACTTCCAAATTCCCTTACCAGATTGAAGCATTCGTAAGGTATCTGCAATCGGTTTGTTTTGCGCTTTTGCCAAAGTTGGATCGTCCGCCAACAAATCAATGGCTACATTTCGAACTAGGTGGATGACTTTTGCATCACGGCTTAGGTTGGCGATACGCATCTGTAGGATTCCACTTTGCTGGGTTCCCATAATATCTCCGGGACCTCGGAGTTTTAAATCCACTTTGGCAAGCTCAAAACCATCTTGCGTTCGTACCATGGCATGAATTCGAGTTTTGGCGTCGTTGGACAATTTGTTGCCAGTCATTAAAATACAGTAGCTTTTGTCTGTTCCACGCCCAATGCGCCCTCGTAGCTGATGAAGTTGGGACAGTCCAAATCGTTCGGCACTCTCGATGACCATCACACTTGCGTTAGGAATATTTACCCCAACTTCAATGACTGTGGTCGCCACCATGATTTGTGTTTTTCCGCTTGAAAAACGTTCCATCTCAAATGCTTTGTCCTCAGATTTCATTCGCCCATGAACAATACTAACTTGATAATCCGGTTGTGGAAAATCACGTGATATGCTTTCAAATCCATCCATTAAATCTTTATAATCCATGGTCGAAGATTCCTCGATCAGTGGATAGACGATATAAACCTGACGTCCTTTTGCGATTTCATTCTTCATAAACTGATTGACTGACAATCGGTTTCGATCTGTACGTTGAGCAGTTGTAATCGGTTTTCTGCCCGGAGGTAATTCATCGATTATTGAGCTTTCCAAATCGCCATAAAATGTCATTGCCAAGGTGCGGGGGATAGGAGTGGCCGTCATTACCAAAATGTGCGGTGGAATTTGATTTTTCTTCCACAGTTTGGCCCTTTGTGCGACACCAAATCGGTGCTGTTCATCAATGATTGCAAATCCTAAATTTTGAAAATGAACATTGACTTCCAAGACAGCGTGCGTGCCAACAAGAAGTTGTAATTCACCAGATTGAAGTTGGTTGTGTATTTCCTTTCTTTCAGTTGTTTTGGTAGCGCTGGTGAGGA
>Ga0208277_1000153_pt1 | contig 40409 bp, 40 predicted proteins | sample ETNtaG_5_FD_185782 | JGI IMG/M metagenome (GOLD analysis project Ga0208277, IMG submission 185782) | Marine microbial and viral communities from oxygen minimum zone, Eastern Pacific Ocean - ETNP201406SV205 (SPAdes) (version 2) | ecosystem: Environmental > Aquatic > Marine > Oceanic ...
TAATGAAGAAAAATAAAAAATCTCGTAAGAAATGAGATTAATTTTAGAAGATATCAATAAGGTATACCTGTTGAATAAACTATGGATGAGTTCGACTATGATGCAATCATAGTTGGTGCGGGGCCGATTGGAGGATATCTCGCACGAAAATTATCTGAAGAGGAACTCAGTGTTCTTATTCTGGAAGAACATTCTGAGATTGGAAGACCATTTCAATGTGCAGGACTAGTGAACCCAAAGGCCATGGCATCTGTTGGCTTACTAGATACTGTTTTAACGCCTATTTGGGGAGCTAGGATATACAGTCCAGAAGGAACATTAGTAGAAATTGGTCAAAAAGATAAAGTTAGGACTTGGTCAGTATGCAGGAAGTTATTCGATGAGGCAGTAGTAATCCAGTCAGTAAAATCTGGCGCAGATATTTGGTTATCTAGTAAACCAATTAATCTAAAGATTGAAGAAAATAAGGTGGAAATAGAAATTTCAACACCTGATGGAATTAAGAACCTAACTACAAAGGTTATTTGTGGCGCCGATGGAGCACATTCTTGGGTTAGAAGAACCTTGAAAATGGGAAGGCCAAAAGAAACAATGATTGGAATGCAAATAGAAGTGACAGGATATAATGGAAAGAGTGGGAAACTTGATATGTATACTGGATCAGATATTTCACCTGGCTTTTTCGCTTGGGTGATTCCTTCGGGAGAGACAGCTAGGGTAGGTGTTTGGAGTCAAACAAAATATATTGGCGAAAAATCTTGTGAAGATTTGCTTAATGAATTGATGCGAAATAGTAGATGGGCACATAAATTCAAAGATTGTAAAGAAGTTGGAAGATTCGTTGGTTCTGTACCGAGTGGAATTTTGAAAAATACTACATCAACAAGAGTAGCACTTTTTGGAGATGCTGCAGGAATCTGTAAACCAACCACAGGTGGTGGAATAGGTCCGGGATTCGCTCACATCGATCTAATAGTCGATGATTTTGCTAATTTAATCAGAGATAACAGATTAGATGCTATAAATTTATCAAAAATGGAAAAAAGTATCGATAAAATGAGGAAATCACAGTCTAGAGCTAGGGCATTAAGAGATGCTTTTCTTACCCATTCTAATGACAATGATCTTGAAGAAATATTCAAAGTTTGGGCCAAACCAGATGTTATTGAGATGATTAATGAAGTTGGAGAAATTGAAAATCCAATCCCATTAGGGACTAAAATGTTGAAAGAAATACCTGAATTCAGGAAACTTGCAGGAAGAGCTATTAAAGCCGTTTTATGGAGTTAATCAGATGGAAAAATCAGTACAAAGGATACGTTATCCTCCTTTCGAACATTCTGATATGATCCCCAATGAGATACCCGTGATTGAAGTTATTCTAGAATCAGAGAATAAACCACCTCCAGCGTTTAAAATTGGAGATGAAGAAGAATGGTTTGTTGAATGGAGAAAAGTAAATGAGGGGGATAAAAAACTCAAACTTATACAAGGACAAGTCTCTCAAGAAACTTTTCCCTTCTTAATGCGAACAAGGAATGGTTGGTATATAGATCCAGATCCAATGCACTATAAAGCAAGGAAAATGATTGTTCCTGCTGTAATCATATTAATTTCAACATTATTTATGAGAGCCGTGACACCAGCATTAAGCGGTATCAATATTATTAGTCCATTATTGGATACATTAAATTATTCAATTAGAATAGGAGAATTAGATTATCCATTATTTTTATTCGTAGCCTTCCCGATATTTATCTCTCCAATGATTTTTAGAATGATTGCAAATATGAGGGATATAAAGAGGCAAAATAATCTAATCAAAAATCCAATAGATTCTCCAGATATTGAAATTGATAGAGGAGAAAATCAGATTGAGATTTCTATTAATAAAACTCCAAAGAACCTCGAAATTATTAGAGGAAGGTTACAAGTTGGAATTGCTGTCCCTGAGAGGAAAATGATTCTTGAATCCCAGGGTAAGAAAGAAGGGGACCAAACCATACCTGGGATGTCAACAGCACTGCCTGCAAGAAGGATTGCTTCAGGCGAAGAATTAGGCACAGGAGTAGGGGAATCAATACCTATGAATGTAGCAGATAGGAGAGTGATGATGTTAGAACCAATGAGAGTATTAGAACCAGGGAAATGGGTTGAATTATCAGATAGAGAAGATGAGGTGAAAATTAACTTGCAAGGACCTGATGAATTATGGCCTGGTTCCATATATTCGGGATTAATAGCTGTCCACTGGGAGTTAATTATTGATTTCTTAAAGAATGATGGGACAAGAATGAAATGGGTGAGACCAATAATAATGGATGATTACCATCATAAGATAGAAATCAAACATCTACCAGTTAGGAGTGGGAGATTGGAACTTTCAAATTATTAATCTTGAAGAGGAATTATTGCAATTAATTTATTATCACTAAAAACTTCTGTTTCAAGATGATTATAGTCTGAATCTCTTTTCACAGGAGAAAAACCTGCTCTGATTATGGATGTTTGTAGTTCTTCCTCTTTGGCCAATGTTTTCTTTGTCCCAGAGGCAGAAACAACATTTTCCTCCATCATAGTAGATCCTGCATCATCAGCACCTGCTAAGATTGCCATTTGAGCAACTCCAAGGCCCATAGTTGGCCAAGATGCTTGGATGTGGTCAATATTATCGAAAAATAATCTAGATACAGAAATATGCCTTAGATATTCTACAGGACCTGCCCCTAATTCAATCCTATTCCTTCCACGATTCCTCTTTCCAAATACATTGTTTTCTAATTGAACCGGCCACGCTACAAATGATGTAAAGCCTACTCGTCCTTTGGAAATAGCTTCATCTTGTAAATCTCTAATTCTATCCATATGAAGTACACGATGATGTTCTGTTTCTCCAAAACCAAATACATTTGTCGCTGATGTTGTAAGTCCTAGTTCTTGGGCTTCTGACATAACTCTAAGCCAGTTTTCAGCAGACCCTTTCTTTGGAGAAATATCCAGCCTTACATCGTCAACTAACATCTCGGCGCCACCTCCTGGGAGGCCATGCATTCCTGATTCCTTTAATTTGGTTAAAACTTCAAATGTAGATAGATTACAAACGTCTGCAATACCTTCAATTTCGATAGGAGAGAAACAATCCATTGAAATTTTTGGATGTTTTTCACGAATCTGAGATATGAGTTCAAGATACCAATCGAGATTTAAATCAGGATTTACACCTCCTTGCATTAAAATTCTAGACCCCCCAATATCTTCTAATTCAGAAATTCTTTGACTAATTTCTTCAAATGATTGAGTATATACTTCTGAATGCCCTGGAGGTCTGTAGAATGAACAGAATTGACAATTTATAGTACAAATATTAGTATAATTGATATTTCTATCAACTAAATATGTAACGATATTGCCAGGTACTTGTTTCTTTCTTCTTTCAAGTGATGCGTACATTAAATCATTAATATCTGCCTCTTCATAGAGTATTGTTGCATCTTCTACAGAAAGTCTATGTGGATTATCAGATAATTGTTCAGAAAGAATTGTTTTCCAACTACGCATATTTATCACTCAATCTTTTCACCGACTAAAGATTCAATTTCAGAAATCTCTTTCGGACAAGAAGAAGTAAGAATAACTGGCCCTTCATCAGTTACTAGAACATCGTCTTCAATTCTAATGCCAATACCTGAATATTTCTCTGGAATATCAATATCTGTCCTCCAACTTCCAAAATAGAGGCCTGGTTCGACAGTTAAAACCATCCCTGGCAGAAGTAATCTCTCAGGGCCCTTGTCTCCCTGTCTGCCGCCTCCGACATCATGCACATCTAAACCCAGCATATGACCAGTTCCATGCATGAAGAAGTTCCTATACGGGCCGTCATAATTCTCTCCCAAAGCTTCTGCAAGATTGCATTCGAGAATACCTAGATCAATCAATCCTTGTGCTAAAACCTTTGAACTGGCCTGATGCATTGAACTCCAAGAAGAACCAACAACACATGCCTCAATAGCTGCTTTCTCTGCATCTAGAACTAGATTATAAATTTCTTTTTGTGCGTCGGAGAACTTACCATTAACTGGCCATGTTCTAGTAATATCGGAAGCATAACCTGAAATTTCACAACCAGCATCTACTAGAACTAAATCTCCATCACTAATTTCCATATTATTAGAGTTGTAATGCAAAATCGTAGCATTATCGCCACCTCCTACAATTGAACTATAACTCGGACAACTTTGGTTTGCAGAGAAATGGGATTCGATAACAGACTGTATTTTCCACTCACCGATTCCAGGATATGTTTTCTTTATCGCTTCGATATGAGCATTAGAAGCAAGTATTGCTGCATCCTGCATAATTTTAATCTCTTCTTCAGATTTTATTACTCGTAAATCATCTAGGATTTTTTGAGCATCTAATATCTCTAAGTTAGATTTTTTAACTAGAATATCTAATTCTTTATTAAAACCTTCAATAGTAGAAATAGAATTAGAATTACTAATTTTATTCTGAATTATTTTATCCATATCATCAATTGAGTAAGCTTCATCGATTGGCCAAAATTCTAAGGCTCCTTCTATTCCAACTCTACGACCTTCCCAGATCTCTGCACGTGTATCTCGGGGTCGAACAAAAAGACAACTTTTCCAAGACCCTGAATCTTGGAATCCCATGAAAATAGCTTCTGGCTCACTCCAACCACACAAATACAACATGTAAGAATTAGCACGATAAGGGTAAGAGGTATCATTAGATCTAATTTGTACTGAGTTAGTAGGAATTAAAACTAATGTATCTTCCTTGTTTTGAGATAGGAATCTGTCTTGCCGTAACCTATACTCTCCCATCGAGAACGGAAGGTCACCTATGACGCCCATATGTTTTCGAGATGGCTTTCTCTTATTTATCTGTGTAATACATTATTTTCCTTTAGACCATTTTGGAATTGATGTATTTTCAGAATCTTTTCTAAATCTATAGAATATTGAAGAAATTAAGAATAGAAATGATATGAATAGTACAATCAAAGGATATGGTAGTGGATCATTAACATTAGGATTAATTAATTTTACAGACTGGGATGAAAAATCACCATCGTCATCCATTACATCAAGCCTCAGAACAAGTTCTTTCTCAGTTGTTTGATTCTCAGGCCAAATTAATTCTCGGTTTTCACAGCCTTCAAACATCACATTTCCATTAATTGACCAAATACATCTTAATCCTTGTAAGTCATTTTCTGTATCTAAAGAATCTGATCCATCTAACAAAATTGGACCAAGGTCCTCAAGCTTTACTTCATCACCATCATTTACAGAAACACCATTAATGATTAGTTTAGAAGAAGGTTCGAGATTTGATATAGAAAAATTATATTCAATAATTGAAGATAAACCACCTTGATCGACTACCTCTAACTTTAGATTATAATACGCAGATATGCTACTATCTAACTCGAAAAGTTGTGCATCATATCCTTCATGAACTATGATGTTGTTATCTCGAGAATTGGTACAAGTCCATATAAAATATAGATTTTCTTCGGACCAAATTGGATCCTCAGAAGAAGAAGCATCAATTACCATTGGGAATGGTTCTTCTATAATATCAGATGGCGGATTGGGAATAGAAATTGTGGGGCTTAAATTATTTAATTTAAATGATAAGCAAGAATGAAAATCAATTATATTAGGTTCATTAGATTTAGGGATAATAATTACTAACTCATACCATCCATCAGGTTTAGTATCCATTTCTAACTCATATGAAAAGAAATTGTCATCATTAAAGGTCAGAGAAACATCATTCTCAATATTAATTATCGGCTCTTCATTACATGTTTCAGTAAAAGTAACATAACGTTTGACATAAATCTGAGCCGATGAAGGATTTTCCCCTGCAATATCGCTAATTCTAGCCTCAATCAGTAGGTTGCCATTAATCCAATCATTTTCTAACGGATTTTCTATAAGCATTGTATAGTTAGAATCGGAGGCATAATTTTCATTGGAAATAAAGAAAGGCATTGTTTCTTCCAAAATTATGTTAGAATCAAAACTAACACTTACCTTAAATTCACAAGAACAAGAATAATAGTCATTTGATTTAATTAACATTTCCCAGTCCATTGAGAAATAATCTCCACTTAAGGGAGTCAGTTGCTCGGATTCACCATCGAATAAACCCCAATTATATTTGAATCCGGTAGAATTATAAATTTCCCAAGAAATCTCAATTTCTTCTTCAGAGCTAACAACAGTACCTGAAATGATTTTCTCATCATCAATTATTTCTCCGAATGAAAAATCAAATCCAATAGAAACATCTACTTCTTCCGATTCGGCCACTACAGAATCAATAGAGAAAAACACAAGAAATAGAGATAATAACCCAATTAGTAAGGCTCTCATATCTGCTCCGAGAACTATTATAGTATTGAATCCAATCCTTGAATGGTTCAAAATCATCTATCAGATATCTGCAATTGCCATAAAAGTTCATCTAACCATAATCCAAGTGTTTTTCGATTGACAAACTCATGGCTAGCTTGAGCAGAAAGAACGCATTCACATGCTGCTGCTGCAAGAACTACCGCAGAACTCATTGGAAATTGATTTCCAAGAGCAGCGGCGAGAGCTGTTGCCGCAGCATCATGTAATCCTATTTGTTGAGAAGGAGAGGGGGCAGAACATGGAATAAATTCTATACTTCCATCTGATTCATAAAGTGTAACTCCATCAATTCCTCCGAGAACTATCATCGAATCCCAATTATATGTTTTAATCAAACTGAATGCTGCATCCTCGGCACTTTCGAGCATTAATCTCCTTCTAAGTAAGTCAAGACCTCTGATCTCAAAAAGAGCAACCGTCGCTCCTCGACTCCTTTCAAGGCCTGTCAATTTAGGATCAACAATCGAAGGAATTGAATGCTTTCTAGCACACTCAATAAGCTTTTGAGCGCCTACATCCGTAAGCACTCCTTTATCATAATCTGAAATTACCAATGCACAACTATCAGGTATTGATTCTAATGTCTTCTCAACTAACATATTACTGACTTCTATATCTAATTCATCTAAAGGTTCCCTATCTGCTTGTAATAGTATCTGAGATTTCTGAAGGAGGCTCTGACGGCTTCCAAAAAATCTAATTTTAGTTAAAGTTTGACGATTTTTAACTGTCTCTATTCCATCGATTGAGATGCCATCTGAAAGAAATTGATTTTTTATGAAATCACCTTCTCTGTCATCCCCCACAGATGAGAATACTGAAACATCAAGACCAAGCGAACTTAGACCTCTAGCAATATGTGCTGCAGCACCTGGTGATTCCTCAGATCTTAGGATTTTAAGAACAGGTACTGGAGCTGTGGAAATTAGTCTGTTGGAGTATCCATGATGATATCGATCTAACATTATATCACCTATTAGAGTGACTTTGGAAGATTCGATTTTATCCAATAGTTTTCTCAAATCTTTCAATATTTTCTTTCTTTCACTCTGCCCCTCGCTCATGTTATCATATCTCCGAAGATGAACACATGAATGATATTTTGCAACCGTCGACATGAAAACAAGAAGCCCCTCGTAGACTCATGGAACCATACAATGACTCATGGATTTATTCGGGTTCCGCTAAAGAAAGATTATGGAATAAATCAGCAATAGGGCAGAAAATAAATGAAAATGACCTATTATTAAGCCCCTCAGAAGTAATTTTTTGTCACGACCACAGACATTTAGATTGGCCAAGTGACGATTGGTTAAAGAAAGAAACAGGGAAAAATCCAAATTTGATAAACGAATCAATAATTTTGGAAGCTTTGAGAGTCCCCGGAAATAAAATTATATTGACAAAAAATTACAAAGGGAAAAATGATTTCATTTTCAATAAAGAAACATGGGGTCTAAGATGGAATTCAAATGATCACCCAAGAGATGGAGAACCAGAATCGGAGGTTAGATGGTTTCATTCATCGGAATATATTGAAATGAATGAATTATTAGCATGGGCAATTGACGCAAGGTCTAGGAATCGTATAGCTGAAGTATTGATTGTTGATAATGAACAAGCAGTTGTTACTTACAACATTACTTCAGAAAATCCAATAGGAGAAATATTACCGCCCAATGATAAAGACAGAACAGTCGTTTCAAAACTTGAAAAAATAAAAATTGAAAAAGGAAATTTATATTTAGGGTACAAAAAATGGCCTTCGGAACAACTTGGTATTGACTATCAAGAAGGGAGAATAATTGACGAGATTACAGAAGAATACATTTCAAAAGATGAAAAAGACTTTTCTGAATCTACGGAAGTGTTTTCAGATTTATTGAAGAGAGGTCTACACCCAAGGCCTGGCTTTAAATATGGAACAGAATGGAGATGTTATGATAAAAAAATAGGTATCGATCACGCTCCGTGGTTGGTCGTAAATCCTTCGAATAAAATAATGACATGGGAGAGCGCTTGTTTAGCATCAAGATTAGCAGCCGGAGTAAATAAAACATGGCTTCAACCTTTGAAAATAAACGGCATGTGGAAATATCTTGGGATAATTAGGCCACCTGCAAATTCAAGATGGACTAATCCAATTAAAAAATAAATTTTCATTCGGATTCTTCATCAGAAGCTAGATTTTTATTATGATTAGATCCACCTGTTAATATTGATAAGGCGAGAAGAATGCTAACCATAAACAAGCCATTTCCGGGTTCTGCAAACCATGAAAAGATTGCATTACTATTGAACGTTGACTTCGCCTCAAGAATTATTGGAATTCTTAGTTCTATCCCAAAATTATCTACGAAAACTAATTCACCTCTAGCTATCATCCCTGGAACTAATAACCCTTCGGGATTGACATGAACATCTATAGTATCTCCAGGACTAATAGTTACACTGGACTCCAAACTTGCTATTCTAGAAGCAGCCCCTTGTATCTCTAAATTATAAAATCTTGATTCTTCGCCTTCGAAATCCAGTTCGATGGGAAATGTGTTTTCCTTATCTGAATCTACTAATAAGAAAAAATCCTCTGAGATAATTCGATTACCAGCCTTATGCCATTTTAATTCTACTTCTCTCAGATTAGAATCACAGCCCAATATACCAATGATATTGCCAGAGGAAGGGAAATTATCATCTATAGTCATTATCGGAACTATTGAAACACCCACAGGTAATTTTTCTATTGTTTGGTTAATATAATTCCCACTGTGCGTCATAATATCAATTGAAAAATTACAAGTTATTGCTGTATCAACTTCGACGAAAATAGATTCTCCATTAAGTAATTCTACAGGGCTTCGAGGCGTCAAAACATCGAATACATTTGTTTCTACGACTGGAGAAATAGATATTAGATAATCTCCACCTTCGATAGATTCAACAGATGCAAACCAACTTACTAAACGGCCTCGATTATCAAAAATCAACATACCATCAGAAGGATTAGTATTTCCAAATATTGTGCCATGAGTGAAAACATCACCAGCACTTCCTGAATCTTTATTTCTAACTAGAGCATCATCTCCATCTGCTTCAATTATTTTCAACCAAGCATTTTTTGAATCCGTGTTTACAAGATTACTGCTAGTATCTCCATTATTGATATCTTGGTACTCAACTAATATTCCATGACCAGGGAGTGAAGCATCAAATCCAAAATTACCTCGATTTGTGATTTTAATAAATTCCCCAGGCCCCGTCTCAATAGAAAGATAATTGCCACCATTAGAAATTGGGCTCAAAGTGAAATTACCACCAACGTTAGGATCTACAACTATACCTCTTTCTATACCAATTAACTCTAATGTTGAAGATGAAGGTAACGCAGGAAAATTGCCATTACCATTCCAATTTCCACTAGCCATAATTCCCCATTCACCAATTCCATTCCAATTACTTGTTGGAAGATTACTGTGAACATCATACAAATCATATGCACCCATTTGATGAAGCATCTCATGAACGACGGTCCCAACTCCTGACTTAGTTGAGGCGATAGTATAATGATTAATTGACCATTCATTGAGAATAATTGGGTTGTCCAAGCCTGACATATGACTCCAAATCGAACTAGTGCCACCTCCGAGTTCTTGTGGATTTGCAGAATGAAGTATTAGTAACCGATCTATGATGCCATTTTTATCGAAATCCCAAGGAGATAGGTCCAAATCAGATAGAGTCTCTTTAACTGCATTTTCTACGAGATTATCTACTCCGACACCATCTGTTCCTGAGTCTCTTTCGTCACTATCCTGACCCCAGAAATCGATATTATGACTAGAGACCCAAATCTCATCTAGAATTGTCGTATTGAGAGTGGACTGCCCCGAACTAATCTGATTGATATAATCTCTAGCCGAGTTCTCGGAGTTAAGAATAATCTCAGCCCTATCAGAATTGAAAACATCCCCTTGGAAAGATACAGGAATAACTAGCCAGTTTTCATTTTCTTGGAGACCTACTAAGATTTCTTCATCATCTTCGCTGATATTATTGACCTTATCATCCAACCAATCATCAATAACTTCGGAATAAATATTTGCCAATAAGCCAAAAGAAACTATCGCGAGAGAAAGGATTCCTCGCGTCTTGTTCATACATGTCGCTAAACTAACTATGATTTGAATACGATGTTGTATTGTTCAATTATTTTTCAAAAATAGGAGTGAGACGAGAAATCGAATCGGCAAAGAAAACTGTCAAAAGAGAAATAATTATTCTTAATCCATCGTATGTCTTTGGAAGCGATAATAAGACTAAAGAAAAAGATATCAATAGTATACGAATCCTGATTCTGGATTCGTTTTCTACAACCATACCAAAAAATCTAGACATTGAAAGTACTAATGTAGTTAGAACCCCAATGACGAGAACCCATGAAAAGCCAATTCCTAAGCTAATTATTGAAACCGCATCATACCTAGCAGAAACTATATTCTCTCCGCCTTCAACCATACTATTTTCATCGAAATAACTTATTAGGAAAGGAATTGCGAGAAACCATATTAGGTATAATATTACAGGGATAATGACTCCACTAAAAAATAGAGAAAATGTGAACCATTTCTTCTCCCTAGGATATAATCCGGGTAATGCAAAACTTCTAATTTTCAATGTAGTATAAGGTAATATCATTGCAATTGAGAAGATTAGTAATAATGCCCACTTAGTATCAATCCAGTCATATGGACTATACACTGAGAATGAATATTCCTCAGCCTCTAAAGAAAGGCTTTCTAACCAATTAGTCAAAATATCATCGATTAAAAATGAAAGAAAGAAAGAAATTATTACTACTCCAAAAGCACTGACTCGAATTATTTTATATAACTCAGAAAAATGTTCTGAGAAAGCCATTTTTTCATTAGAATAAGGTTGCATTTCAAAGTATATCCTTGACTTTAGGTTTGGCTCTTGCAGCTAATATTGTTCGGTAAAAGCAGTAAGCAAACCATCCACTAAGTAAGAATGTAAATCCAATTACAAAACTAGTTAGATCGGTTACATTTTGTGCCTCAGGATCTAGAACTGCTCTAGGAGGGAATTCTAGTACTGCATCTTCGGCTAGCCACCTAACTGCAATGACAAATGATACTAGGCTGAAGAATAACTGTCTCAATGCTTGCGGATAAGCTAATTCTGCGGCTAAGTGATCAGGGCCATCATCATATTTTCTTTCTAATATCTCCCTTTGGACAAGCGCACCGATAATTAATGCTGTTAGACTGAACCAATAGAACATACTACCTTGTTCATAAATCTTCATAGAAAGCGCTTCTTGTCTCTTAGCTTCTTTTTCAGCATCTGTTTCTTCAATAAGGAATAATGAATCATAATCTCCAACTGAAATTGTTCTTGTAGACAATGTTGCGTCATCTTCACCTTCTTCTATAGTTCCAGGTGGACTGATTGAGAATGCTAATAAATTCCAGTAATCTTCAGTATCCGGTATACCTCCACCATCTACTGAGTTTCCTGCTAGCCAGAAATTTACAGTTCCACTATCATTGGAAGGTGCAGTCCAAGTGACTATCCAGACACCGTCTGAATCTGTCTCGCTGTGAGAAATATCTGCCTCAGTATCAGCTGCAATGCGGATATCTTGATCATCATTCCATGAAAAAATGCCAATGGAATCTGATGATAATAAAAATCCAGCCTTGGAATTACCATCACCTCCTGAAAGTGTCAAAGAATCTGCAACTTTGATGGTAAACTCATAGCTTTCACCTAATTCATACATAATTGGGACACTAGTAATCATCACAACGGCCCTCTCAGAGACCGCTCCATTATTGTGACAAGAGCAACCATATTTCACAGTTGGATCGCCGTCTTGATTTAGGTATGGAGGGCCTCCACTGTTCCCTAAAGCAGGAATTGCAGCCATACCTATAATCAAAAGAACGACTAAGGCTTTCGAGTTGATGCTCGTCATGCAGTACACCTATGTTATTTCGAGTGTTGACTACCACATAACCGTTGCTTCACAATGACTGTTGAATTAATTGATTATAACTCCTTAATTGCGCTGTTCAACTCATTCATCATCTTCTTCCCATCGCCAAATAACATCATAGTTTTATCTTCATAGAAAAGATCGTTGTCTACTCCAGCGTAACCGACTGAAAGACTCCTCTTGATAATGACAACTGTCCTTGCTTTATCGGCGTCAATAATTGGCATTCCCGCCAAAGGACCTTCTCCACTCCTAGCAGCAGGATTACAAGTATCATTTGCACCAATGACAACTGCCATATCACATTCAGGAAATTCAGGATTTATTTCTTCCATCTCAATAAGTTGGTCATATGGCACATTTGCCTCTGCAAGAAGGACATTCATGTGACCAGGCATACGGCCTGCAACAGGATGAATTGCATACTTAACCTCAGTTTGGAATCTGTCTTGGAGAATATCTGCAAATTCTTTGACTTGGTGTTGACACTGGCTAACAGCCATCCCATAACCTGGGACGATTATCACTTTCTGAGCACCGTCAACCATCATTGCAACTTCTTCTGCATCGGATCCTACCTTTGTTCTAGTAAGTGTTTCTTTTTCAGAACCACCAAATGATTTGAAAAGAACGTCAGGTAATGTTCTATTCATGGCTTTACACATGATAAAAGTCAGTATCAATCCTGATGCACCGACTAATGAACCTGCTACAATAAGTACACTGTTTCCAATAATAAAGCCAGTAAATGCAGCTGCTATTCCAGAAAAGGAGTTCAGTAAAGAGACAACTACGGGCATATCTGCTCCACCAATTGGCAAAACAATAATTACACCTAAAATACTAGATATTATTATAATTGCAAATAATATTTGTTGATCACGAGGATCGGAAATACTGAGATAAATTAATGCTATAACAGAAAATACCAACAAGACCTTGACATAATTTAGCCATGATGGCCCCCAAGTTGGTGTCCTAAACCATTTACCAAATATTTCTATTCCTCCCTTAAGTTTGAACATTGCTAGAATCGAACCCGTAAGAGTCATCCAACCTACTAAAGCAGAGAGTCCTGCTGCGACCATCAAAACTTCTAATTCTAATCCAGAAGGCAATAATAAGTCATCATTTTCTATGTATTTCCATGATTCAGAGAGTGCGACCAATGCAGATGCTGCACCTCCAAATCCATTGAATAATGCTACTAACTCTGGCATACCTGTCATTTCAACTTTAACTGCCATAATGTAACCTATTACAGAACCCACTATTATACCAGAAATGATAAGAGTCCATTGTGCACCACCTTCAAGATGCATATCGGCTACAGTGGTTAAAACTGCGACAAGCATTCCCATTGCACCTAATTGGTTACCTGCTGGCGCAGTTCTCGGATGGCCTAATTTTTTGAGACCAAGAATAAATAACGACGCAGATATCAAATAACCAATTGAGACCCATTCACTAAAAATCATAATTAGTCCTCCTTTCTCTTATTTTTACCGGCAATCATATTCAACATTCGGTTAGTTACAGCAAAACCACCTATTACGTTGATCATTGCTAAAACTATAGCTATAAACGCCAAAAGTCCAGAAACCAAAGTTTCTCCGCCATCATAGGCAACATTTGCACCTATTAGGGCACCTACAACACTGATTCCAGAGATTGCATTGGCTCCACTCATTAAAGGAGTATGAAGCATTGCTGGAACCTTGGTTATTAATTCGAAACCAAGGAATATTGAGAGAACGAATAGTGTAATTGACCCAATAAGTAATTCAGGAGTCATCAGAGTACACCTCCTAATCGAGTTTGATTTTCATGTATTTTTCCATCCTTACAAATCAAAACTCCACCCATGCCTGGGACATGGAAATCAGAACCCTCGGGTGAACCAAATAATATATCATCATCATCTGAAATTATTAATTCTCCTTCACTAATTATGGAACTAATAAAAGTTGTAAGATTGTTGGAAAAAAGCATGCTTGCAGTATTTGCAAGAGTACCAGGGAGGTTAGATGTTCCAACAATTATTACTCCGTTCTCAGTAGTATAAACTTCTCCAGGTTTTGTCAATTCACAATTGCCGCCAACATCAGCATTCATATCCACAATCACTGCCCCAGATTTGAAGGAAGAAACAGCTGTAGCAGGAATTGTAATTGGAGCAGGGCGTCCAAAAATTCTGGCAGTGGTCACGATAATATCCGATTCAGAAGCAACCTCACAAACTGTATCATTCACTTTCTTTATAAATTCTGGAGTCAAAGGTTTAGCATAACCGGATTCATCCTCAAAATCATCCATACCTTCAACCTCAATAAAACGTCCGCCAACTGATTCTATTTGCTCTGCTGCAGATTTTCTAACATCGGAAGCATAAACAATTGCTCCTAGCCTCTTAGCAGTAGCGATGGCCTGAAGTCCTGCTACTCCACTCCCCATTATTACAACTTTAGCAGGTTTTACAGTTCCAGCAGAGGTTGTCATCATTGGAATACCACGAGAAACATAAGATGCACCTAATAGTACAGCCTTGTAACCCGCTAAGTTATCTTGACTTGAATTTACGTCCATCGATTGAGCCCGAGATAATCTTCTAGGAATCATATCCATTGAGAAAAGAGTCACGTTGGAATCAATACAAGATTTAATTTTCTCAGGATGACGGAACGGATCAGCGACGCAAACAAGATTCATTCCATCTCTTAATTCAGAAGATTCTAACATTCTAATTGACATAATGATTTCACAAGAAAGTGCTTCATCTCTCGAACAGATATTCGCACCGGCATCAGAGTAATCAGAATCAGAATAATTTGATTTTTCACCTGCATTTTTCTCAACAAAAACTTCCAAACCTTTTTTCATTAATTTTTTCACAGAATTGGGTACAATAGCAACTCTATTTTCACCATCTGGCTCTGTCAAAACTCCTAACCTCATAATACCACATCTACAAAATCAAGCCTAGGCTCATTGTTGCTGAACACAGCGAACGTAATCAGATTATTGAATGAAACGGGTTGCTGTCTTCAAAAAATGTTTCATTGGAAAGATTCTTTAGAATAATATTGTATATCCAATACCGAATACTGCTATGTCGCAAATTGCATGTGAAAGCCAACATACCCAAATAGAACGATATCTAAGATAAAGCCAAGACCAAATTGCTGCGGCGGATAAAAGACCGAAACAGGCGATTATTGTTTGCCACCAGATAAAACCGAACAAATGCAATGCTATTGCATGATGAAGAGTGAACATTGCTGCAGAAAAAATTATTCCGATTGAATTACTACCAAATAATTCAGCAGACTTTGTTGTGATGAACCATCTGAAAACATATTCTTCAAGTAAGCTGTTAATAAATATCCAATAAATCATTCCAACAATGTATAAATTTAAGTTATCTAGGCCCTTAGATTGTAAAATTTCTACCATCTCTAATATGTCCAATGTTTCATCGAATAAAAACCAAGTAATCATTATTATTAATGACATCGAAAGTCCCGTTATTAGGCCGAAAGTAATCCCCTCTTTAGTAGGGAAATTTTTTGAAATAGAACCCTCTTCTATCCTAAGATACCAAAATGTAGGGACTAAGAAAATCCATATTTTACACAAGGCGAAGAATATTTGTGAATAAAATTCATTTTCAATAATTTCAATGCCGAATATTACCGAAGCAGAAGGAATAAGTCCTACTAATAATATTGGAATAAGAGGTTTATTTTTCAACTCTACTTTCGAGATGGTGTGTTGAGTTGACATTGTTCTCTCTACCTTAATTGATGTAATGAACATTCGCCCTGCAATTGAGTCTAACGTTCACTAAAGGCTAAGGATGAGACACCCGCGGGAGGCGATTGAGGATGACTTCATGGCAAGAGAATCGAGAAAAATTGCAGTAATTGGCGCAGGGAATGTGGGTGCAACTTGCGCCTTTGTAATGGCTGAAAGAAAATTAGGAGAAATAGTTCTTCTGGATATTTACGAAGGTTTTGCGAAAGGTAAAGCTCTTGATATGAGTCAAGGAGGACAGGTTCTAAACTATGATGGGAAAATTACTGGCACCTCTAAATATGAAGATATTTCTGGAGCTGACGTCGTAGTAGTGACATCTGGTTTCCCAAGACAGCCGGGGATGAGTAGAGAAGATCTGATAGGGAAAAATGCCGAAATAATTTCACAAGTAGGCGCTGGAATCAGAGATTACGCTCCAGATTCAGTAGTAATAATGGTTACAAATCCATTAGATCTAATGACATACCATATGCAAAAAGTAACTGGTTTTGATCCAAAGAGAGTTATCGGGCAAGCAGGTATTCTCGATTCAGCAAGAATGACTCATTTTGTAGCGCAAGCAGTTGGATGCTCTAACGAAGACGTTCAAGCCATGGTCCTTGGAGGGCACGGAGACACAATGGTTCCATTACCAAGATACACAACTGTTGGAGGGATACCTATTACTCAATTATTAGATAATGAAGAAATTGATGCTATATCCAAAAGAACTGCAAGTGGCGGAGGAGAAATAGTAAAATTATTAGAAAGAGGAAGTGCTTTCTATGCACCAGGGAGTGCCGCCGCCATAATGGCAGAATCTGTTCTAAATGATAGGAAAAGAATGTTACCTTGTAGCGCACTTTTGACTGGACAATACGGTTTAGAAGATGTTTACATAGGTGTACCTGTATTGTTAGGTAAAAATGGTGTAGAGAATATTGTTGAGTTAGAACTAGAAGATGATGAGTTGAATAGTCTGCAAAGTTCAGCTAATTTCTATAAATCACAATTAAGTGATATTCTTGGATATTAGAGATTAAAGAAGGCTCGAAAATGAAAGAATATCTTTACCTCGAACATGATGGAAAGTTACTCTTAGTAAATAATGACGGCAAAGGCCCTGAAAAACCTGTAATGGGCAGGACTCATTTTGGAGATTCATTGATACGATTACCAACCATAGATGAAGTAAAAGATATGGGAATAAAATGGGAAAAAAAGAGAGAGAATTCTATCCATTTTGAAGATGATGGGGCTAAAGTAATAATTGCATCGCCAATAATAGAATGGCCAGAAAATTGGGCATGGAAAGATTTTGTAATAAGCGATAATGCAGTTGATCCGATTGCAAGAGAATCAGTTTATCGAACAATTCATCGTGTTGTCTCAAAAGTCATAATAGAAAACGATCAAGGAATGATATTGATGGCCAAATCGAGTAGAGGATTTTTCAATGGTTGTTGGACTCTACCTGGAGGATTTGTAGACTATGGTGAACATCCAAGACAGGCAGCTATCAGAGAGGCAAAAGAAGAATTAGGGATTGAAATTGAAATTGCTGACCATTTAGGAGAATCAGGGAATCGGAAAAAAGGAAATGATGGCGCATTTATCCAAGAAAATATTTTCACATCAGAAGGGATTAATTGGCTGTCATTTACATACAGGGCAATATCCAATACTAATATTGAAAACATCATCCCTAAAAAAGGAGAAATTGAAGAAGCAAAATGGTTTACAAAAGAAAACGCACTTCGTAATTCAGTCAGTCTTTTCGATAAGGAAGCACTTTTAGCCCTTAACAAATAACCGAATCTAAAAGATTTGTTTAATGGTGGGCCTGCCTGGATTTGAACCAGAGTCTGTTCGTCCCAAACGAACAAGCATAGACCAGACTAACCCACAGGCCCTGTGAGTAATACGCCGAGAGAACTACCTGTCAAGAACTTAACTCAGCCAATTCCATGTATTTTCATTGATTCGAATTAAGAAACCTTGAACTTCGGCTTGACCTATCAGATACTCACTTGATGAATCTTCCAAACCTTCTTCGGAAAGAAATTTATCTAAGGAAGACTTGGTCAAATTACCTTCTTTATCAGTGGCTTTCTTCAAAATTGATAAGCCTCCTAAGATAGTATCATTATTTGCCCTACGTGTTTGAATTTTAGATTCTTTTTCTTTTATTTTGGAAATTAATTCATCACTAATCTCATCGGGTATATTTGCAAAAGATATTGCCCTGGCCAATAGATCAGCATTATCAAAACTTTCAATATATTTGAGATTGCTAGTAGAACCACATTTAGTGCAATAGTTATTTTGAGATTTGGTGGAGCCAAAGGAAAAGCCACAGGAACATTTGATGAGATTGTAACGCATACTGATGATAATCTCAGAATGTGAAAGTACAAGAGTTTTCTGATGAGGGCTTTCACAATAATTCATGAATGAATATGCTTGTCGCAATGCATGAACTGGGCGAGGGAAGCTGTTTCTTGGCTTTTAATCTCAATTCTAATCCTTCTGTCTGCAAAATTATTCATAGATTCTGAGGGAGAATCAGTATATTCTTGGGCTATCTTATTAATGATACCGATTCCATTATTTTTGATAATTTCTTTTCAAACAAAGCGGCAAACATCTGGAAATGATAATGCAGGAAGTATAGTTGAAGAAAATGATGAAATTAGTGAGATACAAAAAAAGGCCGAAGATCCTTTAGAAATAGGATTTGATATTCCTATTTTATAATTACAATAATCTTAGTGTTTCTAAATTAGCTGGAGCGTAAGTTTGGACTCTAAATTTCTCACGAAGACCTTGGCGGAAGGCATTACAAGTTTGAGCGTCTCCATGATGACAAATAATTTTTCTAGGAGTAGGGTTCAATGCAGATACATAATCCATTAATTGATTCCTATCAGAATGACCACTGAAACCATCTATTTTCCTCATAGAACATCTCACATCTATCATCAAAGTTTGACCTTTGTCGATTAAAGGCACTGAAGAATGACCATCTCTGAGACGACTACCCAAAGTCCCTGAGGCTTGATATCCTACAAAACAGAGAGTATTATTTGGTTCAGGTGCCCAATGCTTGAAATATTCAACTATCGGCCCTCCTGTCATCATTCCACTTGTAGCTAAAACAATACAGGGAGTAGGGTCTAAAAGTATAGATTCTCTTTGTTGATAAGATTCTACAGTTTTGAACCATTTAGAATGGAATGGATTATGCTCCCCTCCCTTGAGAAGTTTCTTCCTTAAGTCTCTATTCAAGAAATTAGGATGACTTGCATGAATAGCTGTGGCTTCTGAAATCATTCCATCTAGCCAAACTGTTACGGGAGAAACTTTTCCTGACTTGAATAATTCATCAATAGCTATCATTACTTCTTGGGAACGACCTACAGCGAATACTGGACAAAATATCTTTCCACCTCGACCAATGACATCAATTATCATTTCCTGAAGTTCGTGACTAGCCGCATCTCTAGTTGGTTGGATATCTTGAGGGCCACCATAAGTAGATTCAACTACTAGAGTGTCTACTTTCGGGAATCTTACGGTTGCTGCGTCAAAAAGCCATGATTTCTCATACTTAATGTCTCCAGAAAACAATATCTTATGTTCATCATTTCCTTCGCCAATGTTCATGTAAACACTGGATGAACCAAGTATATGCCCTGCATTTTCCATTGTCATTTTGATGTCTGGGGCTATGTCAGTCTTTTCTCCCCAATTCACATCAACAACATGCTTGATACATTCTTGAATATCTGCTTTGGAATAAGGAGGTTCATTTCCTTCGGCTTGACTAACTTTGACGTAATCAATTTGTAAAAGTGTCATTAAATCTCTGGTAGGGGGAGTGCAATATACTGGCCCCCTATAGCCATATCTGAATAAAACTGGAAGCATCGCTATGTGATCAACGTGAGCGTGGGTTATGACTATAGCGTCGAGATTATCCAGTGGCATAAGCTCCGGAGCAGAAAAGAATGGTTGAACCTCATTCTTATTTGAGGTCGGTTTGGCACCACAATCAACTAAAACCTTGGATTCGTTAGTTGTGATTAGGTGCATTGCTCTGCCTACTTCTCTATAAGAGCCGAGTGCTGTAATCCTAACCCATGGTTCTCCCGGACGTTTTGTTCTATAAATTCGGGTACCAAACTTCCTTAGAAGAGATTTTCTTTCATCAGACATTTCTTTACGATACCGACGAATGTCGTGTTGTGTTCTACTCTCTATAGATGGGGCCCTAACTACCTTAACTAACCAGCCTATTTTATCTCTAAGAGCTTGGATATTAGCTCCCTTCGGCCCAACTGCATCGGATGGATTATCGCATTCTAAAATAACCTCACTCAGTGCTGGATCGAGCCAAATCTTTCTTATTTCGGCTTCAGGAGGAATAATTTCATTTACTGCATCGTGTACTTCTTTTTCATTGGAAAGGATATCGGGATGAGGTCTGATAACAATACGTCTTTTCACTTGTTTAGCGATTTTTACTGTAAGATTATCTGTAGAGCTGACAAATCTCTCAGGATGTTTAGTAATTACTGATATAGAACCGGCCTCAAGATCTATTTCATAATCTATATCTTTAGGTATAATACCTGCTATTTTCTTCTTTAATTCGGCATAAGACAGTCTCAAAATAACACCTCTTGGTTACCCACGCCATCGTCATTACTCCGAAAAATCGGAGAAGCGCGCTATGCGACGTGAGTATTAAAGTGAAGAAAGAAGATTATCTACTTGTTCAACGGAAAGTTGTTCAAAGCCTTTCTCCGCAGTGATTACAGCCAAATCCATTCCATTACCACTTGCTGCATCTCTCTGAGCAGATGCAAGTAGGGCTTTTGCTGCAACTTTTAATGCAGATTTTTCATCCATTCCTTCTTTGAATTGATCTTCAAGAACCCCATACATGTAAGGTGAACCTGAACCTGTTGCACAATATACATCAGGTATTGAACCACCTGCTGAATCAATGCTGTAAACACTAGAACCTGAAGAATCGACCCCTACTATTAGTAGTTGGACATAATGAGGCCTTCCAACTAATATATTAGCAGTTAATGTAGCAGCTCCTTTAACAGTCATTGCATTACCTTCTTTTAATTCATAAAGCTTTAATTCTGCCGCTAACGTCCTAGAAAGAGATTGAGCATGTCCTACCAAACCTGCAGTAGTAAGAGCAATACTATTAGAAATCTGGAATAACTTCTGGACACTCTTGTTAGCAATGAAATGGCCCATTGTAGCCCTGTGGTCTGCCCCAACAACAACTCCACCATCAAAGGTTATTCCAATAGTGCTTGTGCCTGTTTTTACTGCATCAGTTGTCGCGTGCATTTAATTCACCGCCGTAAGAGGAAGTCCCCTCAGCGTTATGGACTAAAATGAACCCCCTTATCAATGCGACGGAAAAGAGCCATGAAATATATTCGAAAGGAGTGAAATTGGAATCTCCGATAATATTTCTATGGTATAAGTCAAGTATTACTACTACGGCGGGTTAATGTGGCAAAACAGGATTTGGATGAACCTAAATGGATTGAAATGCCAAGTTTACCAAATAATAGCATTAATTCAATTGATGTAGAGCAAGATTATCATGATCTTGGAGAGAGGTATCCTCAAGCACCGGTACCAATACGCTCACAAGACACATTAATTCATAGAGCGAGTCTGGAAGATATCACAGGAATTCCTATGATAATGGATTGGGTAGCAGATGGAGACATTGTGATTTTGGAGATGAGTTCAATAATTGATCGAGAAATTGAGTTACAAACGGCAGTATCAAAATTACAAAAATTTATCGAAAATGAGATTAAAGGGACTGTTTTTGGTTTAGGGCATAATCGTTTGTTACTCCTACCACCCGATTATGGTTCTAAAAATATAGAATCAAACTCGAACTGAGGTAAGACTATGGAAAGTACCGTAGAACAGCCTTGTCCAATATGCTTCTCTGAAGAAGGATTAACGATGATTGCTCATACTTCTGAAATTCCATACTTTGGAGAGCATACTCAATTGACTATATTGTGTCCTTCATGCGGATGGAAACATACTGACTTTATTCCTGCAGAAGGGAAAAAACCTGGCGCATGGAGTTTAGAAATCGACAGTTCGGAGATGTTATCTGTAAGAATAGTAAGATCTTCATCTTGTACAATAAGAATTGAAAAATTGGGATTAGAAGTTGACCCAGGGGGCGCTACAACAGGATATGTATCAAATATTGAAGGAGTATTAAATAGATTTGAAGGAGCGATACAACTAATGTATAGGCAGTCTATAGCCTCTAAAGAACAAGAGATTGTCAAAAAATGTGAATTATTACTTAAAAAAATTGATTTAGTTAAGAGTGGTGATTTGGTTGTAGAAATGACACTTCTTGATCCTATGGGGCATAGTCAGATTTTACATAGTAATGCTATATCCAGGGATTTAACCAATGAGGAGTTAGAGAATCTAGAGGTGGGTCCCAGCATCCCAATTTTTAGTCCTGATGATGTTTGATATTTATCGAGAGTCATGAGATAAAAAATCATCAATTCTGTCGGACCATTGATTCCTTTTTTCGGATAAATCAGTTAACCACTCTGCAGCCCTATCAATACATATTTGTTTAATTTCTCCAGCTAAGATTCTACCAGATTCATAATCTCGACCAATAGATTCTAATTCATTATCACTTTCTTCGAAAAAGTATTGTAAATATTGATATGCAACGTCTTTTGATAGATCGCCACCTAACCTTCTATGTTCTTCAACAGTTGCTTGCCCACCACTAAATGCCCTTTTGACCTTCTTAGACATTTCATCTATAGAGTCGTGCATAAATATGGTAGTTTCAGGTTTAGAGGATGACATCTTGTCACCAGTCATACCTACTACAAAACGATGATATGTCGAGCAGGGAGGCATTAATCCCATTCCACCTATTTTCCGTTCAAGAGATAAAAGAGACAATTGTATCTTAGATTTGTCAAGAATTGTTGCACCGGGAATCTCTATAGTACCATGTTTAGGATTCGATAAGATATCGGCAAATCCAAGTTTAGATAGAGAAGATTTTAGCTTATCAAATAACTGATTTCTTACATCACGGTTGACTCCTCCATTATTAGAAACTCCCATCAAAGTTTTATTTTCTTCTTGAATGGATAAAGCGATTGTTAAACCTCCACTCTTACGAGACTTTACATTAAACCAATTAGTTTTACTGACTAATCCTCTAGTAAGACGTATATGAGGGTCCTGATCAACCCCTACAGGGACTACAATAGGCCTTAACCCTCCATATTCATCTAACTGAGGGTGGACTATATCTCCAGCTTGGACCAATGGAGCCTGAACATGAGCTAAGTTGGTTTCACCTGAAAAACCATAAATTGCCTCAAATTCTGAAATATTAGTTTTTTGCCCTAGTGTAAAACCTAGCCTTTGGACTACTGGCCTCATACTTTGAAAATAGACGTTGGTTTTTTCTGGATCAAGCCCCATTGCTGCATAGTTATTTATGTATTCAGAAAGAGCAATTCTTCGCCCTTCTTCCAATGAAACATTTCTAGTTGCAAGAGCCTCTAAATCGGCAACTGTGACTGTTACATCGCCGCCCTGATCTTGAAACCATTTAACCTGATTAATCACCATACTATGGCCCAGGTGCATTTTTCCACTCGGCATTAGTCCAGTTAAAACACCAAAATTCTCACCAACACTAATTCTGTTAAGGATTGTATCTAAATCTCTATGAGCAAAGATAATTCCTCTTCTATGTAAAAGATTAGGATTAGGAATCTTAGATATTTCAATATCGCTAAGACCGAAATTATCTCTAATTCTTTCATAGTCAGTAGACTGTTGAGATGACCAAGGGTCAATCCGAGAGTCGCCTACCATGCACGGTCGTGTGTAAACTCCTCAATCAAGGCTACGCATAAAACATTAGAAATAAGCCCATCTAGCATGCTAATCAATATTGGCAGGGATTTGGTAAAATGACGGTCATACATTGTTTAGGATCAGGTCTTGTAGGTTCTTTTGTAATTAAAAAGTTATTAGATGAAAAAATGAAGATTAATCTTGTAGATATAGAAGAAAAAGAAATATTTAGTAGCAATGATTTGTTAAAAATACATGTAACTGATGCAATAGAATATTGTAAAAATACTTCAAATGAAGATGAAATATTTGTTAATATGCTGCCAGGGAGCCTTGGTTTCAATGCTACAGAAATTCTAGTATCTAGAGGTAAGAAAGTTGTAGACCTAAGTTTTAGTGAGACCACACCCGATTCTCTCAATAAAAAGGCTATTGATTCGGGAGCAAAAATCCTATGGGATGTTGGAATCGCACCCGGTTTCTCCAACATGCTAGTTTCATATGCCTCTAGATTAGGAGGAGGAGTATGTAATGTAGAAATTAGAGTGGGAGGAAATCCAATAGAAAGGGATGAAAAATGGAGTTATATGGCACCCTTCTCTCCTAAAGATGTAATTGCAGAATATACTCGCCCTGCAAGAATCATTAAATCAGGAAAATTAACGACTTTGCCAGCATTATCCGATATTCACAAAATAAATGTGCAACAAGTTGGAATCATGGAATCTTTTCTAACGGATGGACTTAGAAGTTTACTTAGTACAATATCATCAGAAGAAATGACGGAATATACAGTTAGATGGCCCGGACATATTCAGAGATATATTGATGAGAGAGATGCTGGCATTCTAGATTATGAAAAATTGATTGAAGATTGGAAATTTGATAAAACACGTGATGAATTTACATGGATGGAAGTAAAAGTAGACTGTATGAATGGTGAAAAAATGATCTGGACTGTGTTTGATCAAGGAAGAAATGGAGACTCATCTATGGCTAGAACTACTGGGTTAGTAACTGCATCATGTGTTAAACAATGGATTTCTAATCCCGAATTAATTCAAGTTGGCGTCCATCCTCCAGAAAGTCTACCAAATGAAGTGATTGCTAATGTTTCACAATCACTTAAAGATGAAGGTGTTGAAATAAATGGCCCTGGAATTATACTATGATTCTCTTAATTTTTCATCTCTAGCAACAAGCCACTTTATGGTTAAAGGAGTTGCAATTAATACACCAATTGCTATGATTGGAAGACGCCAGTCCATCTCTAATGCAGCCGGCCTCTCAATTAGCCATGTAAAAATTAGTGGAGAATCGTAGAAGTCGGATGCCCATTCATGAAGATTTTTTACATGATGCCCTACTACAGTAACGCTATGATGTAAATCATTGAAAGTTTTCAAAGGATTATATGTGTATGACATATTTTCTTCGAAATTAATCACTACCTCATTCCCAGGATGAATTGAAAGAATTATCCCCTCATCCACTAATCTCCAACCTTCTTGTAAAGATTTTGAGTCTTCTGTAAGCAAAGGGAAATTATCCCCATTCTCATAATGAATAGTGGAAATAGGTGCATCTGTATTTATCATTAAGCTACCAGGTACTATCCAACTCGATTTGGAATCCTCAGGCAATTGCAAATTTATTGAAGAGTTAGATGACTCGACTAAGATTCTTGAACTAGATATGTTATGATTATACCATTCACCCCAAGTAGTATACCATACATCTTGATCTTCTAAGAATTCAATCGCAGGTTTATCTTCTCTAACTTTAAGATCAAAAATTCTAGCTTCCCAATATATTGACACCAAAGAATCTTTCTCTGCCGACTCAAGCAAACTAATATCTGCTACATTTTTCTCTAGACTACCCCCATTTCTTTGAATTACAAAGAAATCGTCTGTTTCAGTATTCAAATTATCTCCAATAATTAAAAATCCTGATTCTTTTAATGAAGAAATTGTATCATTCGTAATGGTTTCTGGAACTCCGAATGAGATAGGTTCTTTACCCCATCGAGATGAATTAGTATGATCTGATAAATAGTCTTTACAAGATTGAATGACAGAATTGTCATTATTGATATTTACTCCTTCATATCCATGGCAAGCAAATTCATCACCATGTTCCAACCTTTCAGGTCCGATTAAGTTCCAGAGCCAATTATCATCGTCCCAGTCCGCGATAACTGTCGGAGTTAATAACGGAGTAACAAAAATGACGAGAAGAAATACACCCACTCGCCTTACTTCCATGATATACCGAGTTAGAAATATGAGATTAACCCTTGTAATGCGTATAGAAAGCAATAAGTCTAATCGACTCCTCCGTTTGAAACAGATGTTATCTGATAAAAGCCTAGAATTAATTTCTAATGAAGTTGGTTTAGAGGGTGGGAGGACAGATTTCAAAACACCTTGGATGTATAAATTTCTTCTATTCGTCCTACCAGTGCCATTCAGAGCAATAACTAATATCCACTACTATGGATTAGAGAAAATACCTAAAGATAGCCCTGCAATCTTTGTTGCTAACCACACATCCCACGTAGATCCTTTTCTGAAAATTGTTGCTGCAAAGAGGCCAGTTCATTATCTCGCAAAAAAAGAACATTTTGAATCTCATGCGACTAAAGTGTTGATGGAAAGTACCGGACAGATAAGTACTGCAAGAGAAAATGGTTCTAGAGATGCATTGGAAAAGGCAGTTGATGTACTTGAATCAGGTTGTTCAATGGGAATATTTCCAGAAGGGACAAGATCGAGGAAAACTCATGCCCCATTTTTGCAAACAGGAAAAACTGGAGCCGCAAGATTAGCAGCAAAGTTTCCCAAAATACCAATAGTCCCTATTTCAATAAATGGTGCAAGAGATTTTATGAAACCAGGTAGTTTAATTATTAAACCTTGGAAAAGGATTGATGTTTATATCGGCGATTCAATTACTTTTTCGGAATGGTTATCAGATACTGAGGGAGGAAATTATAATGACCAAGGGGTCGAAGTAATTATTTCAAAAAATGAAAATGAAAAGAGAGAAGATATGAAACAAATATATCGAAAATTTACTGATCAAATTATTGAAACTCTAAGACTTAATGGCGCGCCTTAAGTGAATAATAGAGAGTATCATTCAAAGACTGTCACTCTAACCGCTAATATCAGAATGAAGCAGTATCTAGATTTCCTTAGTCGAATTCTCGAGGAAGGAGGAAGTAAGGAGGATCGAACTGGAACAGGAACTAAGTCTATTTTTGGACATCAAATGAGATTTGATTTGTCAGAAAGTTTTCCTGCAGTTACAACAAAAAAAATTCATTGGCCAAGTGTAATTCATGAGCTTTTATGGATGATTTCAGGAGAAACTAATGTTCGTTATCTTCAAGAAAATAAAGTAAGAATATGGAATGAATGGGCCGATGAAAATGGAGATTTAGGACCCGTATATGGGAAACAATGGAGAAAGTGGGTTTCAAATGATGGAGAAATAATCGACCAAATTAAGAATGCTGTTGAGTTAATCAAAAAAAGTCCTGATTCGAGAAGGATTATTGTCTCAGCATGGAATGTGGGAGAGTTAGATAAAATGGCTTTAATGCCATGTCATGCATTTTTCCAGTTCTATGTGAGAAATGGGAAATTGTCATGTCAATTATATCAAAGAAGTGCAGACGCATTTTTAGGTGTCCCATTTAATATTTCATCATATAGCCTACTGACATGTATGATGGCTCAGATTTGTAAACTTGAACCAGGAGAATTTATCTGGACAGGAGGGGATTGTCACCTCTATACAAATCATCTCGAGCAAGCGAAATTACAAATCTCAAGAAGTCCACTAAAGCTACCAAAATTGATTTTGAATCCAGAAATTGAAGATATTGATGATTTTAAGGCTGAAGACATTAAAATTGTAGATTATGAACATCACCCTCATATTTCTGCTCCAATTTCAATTTGAGGTAGTTAGATGAAAATCATGATGATTGTAGCTATGGATGAACAAGGAATCATTGGTAAAGATGAAACGCTTCCTTGGAAATTATCTAATGATCTTCAGAGATTTAAAAAATTGACCGTTTCTGATGGATTTAATGCTGTTGTAATGGGAAGGAAAACGTGGGAATCTCTACCTAATGGATTTAGACCTTTACCTGAAAGATTGAACATAGTAATGTCTAGAGATACAAAATGGTCTGATGACGGAGCAGAAATAGCGCTTTATCCGGGTAGAGCAATAGAAATTGCTTATGCTAACGGATGTGATGAATTATGGATTATAGGTGGATCACAAATATATGAATTGTACCTAACTCATGTCGAAGAGATTCATGTCACTAGAGTTCATACTAGAAATAGTGGAAATATTAGTTTTCCAGATTTAGATTGGTTGAATTGGACAGAAGAAATCATAGAAAAAATACCTAGAGATGGAAAAAATGAATATGATACAACATATTCTATATGGAGAAAGTCTGTAAAATAAGAAAACGTTTCAGTTAGAACTTTGCATAAATTTGAAGTAGACTATTGTCAACCATTTACCATGAGAACTGACCATTTGCCTTTCCCTATGCCGGAAAGGAAACATTCTCTTAATCAGAATTGGAAAGGTCTTACTTTTATGCATTGGGAAGTTGACCCTAATGTTCTTCGAAAACATATACCTGAAGATTTAGAAATTGAGCTCTTTGATGGCAAGGCATACATTGGCACTATTCCATTCAGGATGGAAAAAGTAAGGCCCAGATTTCTCCCCTCAATATCTCTTATTTCGAATTTTCCAGAATTTAATATTAGGACTTATGTCAAGAAAAATGGAAAAAGTGGAGTATATTTCTTGACTCTCGATGCTCAAAGTCATATTACTTGCTTTTATGCTCCATTAGCATATGGCCTACCATATAGATATGCGAAATGTAAGTTTGAGAAAAATGAGGAAGGCGGTTATAATTGGCACTCAAAAAGAAAAGAAGATGGAGTATCTCTGAAAGGCGAATCGAGTTCCAGAGGACCTATTCTTCAAGCAGAAAAAAATAGTCTTGAGGAATTTCTTTTCGAGCGTTATTGTTTGTATGTTTATCACAAAGGCGAAACTTGTAGAGCATATACCTATCATGAGCCTTGGAAGTACAGAGTCGGAGAAGTTGAAATAATTGAAAACTCTCTGACAGACTCATATAATTTAGGAATAAAAGATATTTTTAATCCAGATCTTGTTCATGTTAGTGAAGGTGTTGAAGTATTAACTTGGAACATTAAACCAGTAGGTGAGGAATGAATGGATAATGCAACATTGATTCTTGATGGAGATTGCGGTCTCTGTAATAGACTTGCCATATTCTTGAGCCCTAGATTACAAAAAGGGAAAAAAATGTTATTTCTGACTAATGAAAGTGACAAAGGTAAAGAAATAATAAATAAATTGCCTGCTGAGAAACAAAATGCAGATACTGTTTATTTGATTAAAAATGAAAAAACATACATAAGATCTGCAGCGACAATAAGATGTCTTCTATTTATGAAATGGCATTACAAGATTCTTTATCCTTTTTGCTGGATTGTACCTCTTCCGATTAGAGATTTAGTATACGTCATTATCTCTAAAAATAGACACAAAATTTTTGCAACACCGGAAGTCTGTATGATTCCATCATTAAATGATCATGATGACTAATCATATTTCCAAGTAATATGCTCCGAATCAGGAAACTGATAATTATCGGATTCCGGCCAATTAAGTTGTTTCGCAAGATAAATAATTGCTATTGTACTAGATAAATTTTCTGATATATTGATGTCTAGCAAACCATCACAACCATAAGCAAGACAACCTATTGGAGCAAATGCATAATGTCCAGAATTATTGAATACAGCATAATTAATTATACTATCTCCCAATTGTAAAACAGTATTGTTTACTTGAGATATAGTTGTTGTTTCATCGGAATCACCAGTGAGAACTAACGTAGGTACAGAAACATTAGATATCCCATTATTGAGGACACTTGCATTCCAAGGAGAAAGCAATATAGTGGATTGAACTCTAGAATCAGGATTCGAAAATTCCAAGATTTCGGTATTGTTAAATATATTCAAAATTTCACAATTTAGCCCTGTGAAATCTGAATTATTGTCACTACAACCTGATTCTAAGTCGGAAGACAAAATTCTCGCACCTGAAATCATCATTGAGGTATATCCACCTGTAGATTGACCAATCATTGAGTATCCATCTTCAGGAACTATACAATTAAATAAATCACCATCGATATTGTTTTGACTTACTAACCAATCAAAACTTTCCATTATATCATCTGGACGTGAAAGAATATGATTAGGAAGTTTATCTACATCAACATCAAATACCGTACCATACCTATGATTTGGAGCTATAGAGATGAAGCCGTGAGTTGCTAAACTTTCCATCATGAAGGCTGAACCCCATCGGATACTTGGAAATCCATGACTGTAGATAGTTACAGGTCGAGGTTCAGAGCAGTCAGGCGTAGTATCATCTAATGCCATACCAGGAAGTACATTATCGTAAATTACCCTATCGCCATTATTTTCTTTAGAAGGAAACCAAATTTGTAGAGTGACTTCATGCCCCCGAGGAGATGTAAAAACTACATCCATTGTCCCTGAAGTGAAAGGTCCATCTTCAAGTAAAGAAGTAACTGGTGATAAATCGAATTGATCTACTGAATCATTCCAACCATCACCATCATCATCATTATCGACACCATTGGGTATTCCGTCAGAATCAGTATCCCATTTTTCATTGGAATCATAAGGATATTGATCTTCAAAATTTTCCACCCCATCACCATCAATATCATCGTCTGAATTATCACCTATTCCATCACCATCTAAATCTGTGCTTTCATCTGAATCTAAAGGATGTGAATCATTTTCATCTAAAAAACCGTCATTATCATCATCTGAATCACATAAATCACCCATTTTATCTCCATCATAATCTAATTGAATAGGGTTAAAAATATCGGGGCAATTATCATCCTTATCAGCAACATCATCTGAATCAACATCGGATTCACTTATACAACCGATTAATGAACTTGATAATAATAAAATAGATGCAAAAAAGGTGAAATCACTTCTCAGCACAGTACTCTTTGAATATAACAGTAAATAAGTATATGTTTATTCTTTCTTATATTCAGTTACACGGATACCCAACTTAGTTTTGATAGCAGGCCTATTCATTATTTTCTCCATTTTCATACAAAATTCATCATATAAATCAACCTTAAGTGCAAGTGAATGTCCTAAAATCAAAATAAGAATATCTGCTAATTCCTCTGCTGCTTCTTCTAGGGGTTTTTCTTTTGTTATAGCGGCTGCAAATTCCCCTAACTCTTCAACAGTTAGAGCTATTCTGTAACCCATATCATGCCCTTTATTCTCTGGGTTATCGAAGTCAAATTTAGAATGAAATGAGGCTACCTTATGCATCATCATATTCCAAGATCTTTCGTCATTATTAAGATTCTCAATATTCATCCAGTCCTCGACGCTAAGTGGTTTCATAAACAGACTCAAAGGAGATTAGACATCAATATATTCCAAAAAGAATCTCTAAAATTTCTCTATTAAACCTTCAATACATCTCATTACTTTCTCCCTCATAGACGAGGCCATAGAATCAACTTCATTGTGGTCAATCTCGGCTTGAGGGTCGCCTGGAGTCCTTCCCGCAGCCCAGTTAGATGAACAGGCTAAAGCAACATGAGGAATATTTCTCTCAGAAACTAAACGTTGTTCTGGGCCTAAGGTCATTCCAACAACATCTGCCCCTAGCTTAACTAAAACATCAATTTCAGAAGGAGTCTCGAACTGAGGACCTATGCATTGAGCCACGATTAAATCTTTAATTACATGGCTTTGTATTTCATTAAGGATGTTGTAGCAACAATCTATAGCCTTACTGTCAAAAATACTAGTTCTATCAGAATGATGTACATTGTCATCATAGAATGTCCATGGGATTTGAGTTAGATCAATGATATCTTTTGAAATACCTATATCCCCTGGTGGGAAATCTTCTCTCATTGTGCCTACTGAATTAACACTCAATATAATGTCTGGATTACAACTTGAAATTGCGAAAACATTTGCTCTATGTTCAATCATGTGAGGGGGTGTACGATTTCCAGATTTGGGATAGTGCCTATCTAAAATAAATAATCTATGTTCATTTTTCTCAACGACAAAAATCGGTACATCTCCCCATTTAGATTGAATTCTTAAATCAGATACATTATAACCAGATTTATTTCTAAAATCATTAGTTAATTCACTCATACCAGTGCCACAAATCACAGCAACTCGAGTCATATCTCCCCTCTCAATGAGAGGTTAATGTTTCTTGTTATTAACAATCACTCATTCAGTCTGTCAATTAATTCAGCCTTTTTACCTGAAACAGGTTTACCTGCAGCCTTCAGAAGTTCCTTTAATTCGCTGACTGTTAACGAAGAATAATCTACTTCCGCACTTTCAGAAGATTCTGCCTCTGCTACCTCTTCAGAAACTATTTCGTCATCAGTAATTTCCTCGCTTACCTCTTCAGTAACCTCGGAAGATTTTGCTTCTAATTCTTCTTTTTCTTGAGCATGAATCTCATCAAGAGTTGGTCCATCTTCTACCAAGACTCCTGATTGGATTAGTTGGGTGCGGCGAATTACAACAGTTCTAACAGGTTGGATTTTAGATACAGCCTCTTTGATTTTATTCTCAAGAGTTCCATCAAGTGTTGCTGTTTGTAAACTGAACCATGTTGATGTTGCTCCAGTAGTTAGGATAATGTCTCTAGCAATTGTACGCATTTTCTGTTTCTGACTGGACTTTATCCTAGCTCTTGAAATCATCAGCGGTTTGAAGCGAATATAATAACCATCTTCAGTTACAACATCGATTGTGTCATCAATTTTCCCACGATCTCTTCTTACCTGCCTGCGAACATGATCTTTCAGAAGTTCATGACCTACAAATTCTGTAATTGCGTCGTTTCCAAGAACATCTGTAACTTTGAAAACAACTTTAACATGCATCTTAGAAAAATCACCATCTAATTCATTTTGAATAATTTCATAATTTCTTCCGATTAATTGAGAAGGTTCCTCTGCTAGAGTCTCTCCTATTACTCTAAATGACCAAGGAGTTCTAGGAGCCCTGATAGTATACCAACGCTTTGCCTTCCACTTATCTCTCTGTTTACGTGCCGCTGCTCTTGCTGATGCTCCTTTTGCCATTTCCAACGACTCCGTGTATACCGGGGGCTGCCCCGTTTGCGAGCCGTGCGACTTTCATGCAGTATATGAACGAGACGCTATAACCGTCCTTAGAAAAATAAGGAATGCGTGGCATTCAATACTGTTATCCTTTAGGGAAGGGTATGGGCCTGCATAGCGTATCATGGAGAGTTAATGTTAGTGCACTAGATCAGATTAAATTGATTGAAGATTCATTAAAATGGATTGCTGGAGAAAAATCTTCTATTGAAATAACAAAAGACAAATCATTCCATGGTGCTGAACAATTCACCATTGTAGCAAAAAATATGAAGAAGAAAGATTCTCGGAAATCTCTAGAAAGACTAGGGAGGGATGTTCTGAAAGAACTATTAGAAAATAATATTCAACTAAGAATAGATGAAGATAAGAATTTTTACGTCAGATTAAAGTTGAGTGAACTTGTTAAAGGAGAAATAAGTTTAGCAGATAGAAATACAATTTCTTCTACAGTTAAGGGTAAATTCAAGATTGAATCATACCCTGGAGACTCAACTATCGATGTTATTTCAAACTTAATTAAGGAATTAATTTAGTCCGAAAAAGTTTAGGGGAACCTAAACAAATTTGTACGCAATACAAGGTTTCTTATGTGTAATTGATACATGAAGTAACATGACTCACGTGGTTACTGAAGCTTGTGTAATGCACAAATATCAAGATTGTGTTGCAGTTTGTCCAGTGGAAGCTTTTAGAGAACATGAAAATTATCTTGTAATTGATCCCGATGAATGCATAGATTGTGCTGCATGTGTTCCTGAATGCCCCGTAGAAGCAATTTTCGCTGATACTGATTTACCTGACGATCAAGAACATTGGTTGGACAAGAATGAGAACGAAGCACCCGATCTCCCAATCGCTGAAGGGGATTCTCCAGTTTTAGCTTAATCTTGATATGATTGATTAGTATTTTATGGACATAAGTTCATCAAGGGTAACCATGACGAATGCCCATGAGTACGAGGTTCAACTTCACTGACATGAGGCACGGCACTTCTTTGTTAAAGAGAGGATTTGCTAAAATGCAGGAAGGTGGCGTAATTATGGATGTAGTTACTCCAGAAGAGGCTCATATAGCTGAAGATGCAGGAGCAGTTTCTGTAATGGCTTTAGAAAGAGTTCCTGCAGATATTAGAGCTCAGGGCGGGGTTGCAAGAATGAGTCATCCAGATATGATTAAAGAAATTATTGAAACCACAAGTATTCCTGTAATGGCCAAAGCCAGAATAGGTCATGATGATGAGGCAAAAGTTTTGCAATCACTCGGAGTAGATATGGTTGATGAATCAGAAGTATTGACTCCAGCAGATCCATTCTACCATATAGCAAAGAATGATTTTACAATACCATTTGTTTGCGGATGTACAAATCTTGGAGAAGCAATAAGAAGAGTTGCAGAAGGTGCTGCTATGATTAGAACGAAGGGTGAAGCAGGAACTGGTAATGTAGTAAGTGCTGTTCAACATGCAAGATTGGTAAAGGAAGAAATACTCCATGCGAAGAATACTGATTCAAGCGGAATAGAAGACATGGTCAATGTAATTATGAAAGGTTTTAACAGAATGCCTGATGTATCTGAATTTGATATTTCAATAAAAAATACACCTTTTGGAAGTTTTTCAGGACTAAAAAAAGAAGTAGAATCAATATTGCTTGAGGTAGTAGAAATGGAGAGGTTACCAGTAGTGACATTCTCGGCAGGAGGGATTGCGACACCAGCAGATGCTGCTTTGATGATGAATCATGGAATGGATGGCATATTTGTTGGTTCGGGAATTTTCAAAAGTTCAGACCCTAAAACAACAGCGGAGGCGATTGTCCTAGCAACGCATAGATTTCAAGATCCTGACTCTGTTGCAGAAGCAAGTAGAATGATTGGAGAGCCCATGCCAGGTTTAGAAATAGAAACCCTAGATGTTAGAATGGAAAAAAGAGGATGGTAATTATTTCCTACCACGAGTTGTTCCGAGTTTTCTTGACTGCTTCTTACCCTTAATATTCTTAGCAACAGGGGATTTTGAATCACCTGTTAAAACTCCACCGAGAGTTAATGATCCACTGTTGATTAATTGAGATGCCAAAGAATCAGCCATCCCCTCATCTTCACTTGGTAACTTTAGAGCATCTTTGACAGATTGATTATGATCTTTAATTACTTTCAAACGTTCTTCTTCAGCAGCTTTCATTTCGTCTCTAATCTCATTTACTTGACCAATTAACTCTTTCATATTCTCATGAACTTCATTAGCAGATTCTCTATGTGCGACATATGCTAAATGGAATCTATCAGCCTCCGCTCGCAGAAAGTCTCTTTCCGCTAGCATAGGTTTCACATCTTCCCAAATTAAATCTGCTTGCTTATGAAAATCAATCATTTCTTGGTGCGCTTTATCTGCTTCGGATTTTAGTAATTTGATAGAACCATCCATGTCTCCTATATCAATATTAATTGCCTCAAAGTCTTTTACTGCAGGCATTAATTTATCTCTCTTAGAGATTAAAACTTTTAATTTCTTAAGTAATTTATTCTCGGTTTCTAAAATTAATCGGCCATCAGTCATCATAGTATTCTCGATTTTTTCTATTTCATTAATAGTCTCAGATAATTCTATGACAACAGACTTAGTACCTTTAGCCTCATCTTTACGGCCCCTATTTTGATTAATCAGTTCTCTAATTTGATTTTGAATTTCATCTCTTCTTGCTTTACATATTTGAGCCTGGTCTCTTACTTTTTTCTGTTCGTCTAATTTCTCTTTAATGGATTCTCTGATTTCCTTACTTTGTTCTTGTAAAGCATTTCTTGAATCCGCAGCTCGGCGAGCATCTTCATTAAATGAATTCCTTTGATCTTTCATTCTACGGATCTTTGTTTCCATAGCATGTAATCTTGTTCTAAGATCATCATCAGGTCCCTTCTGCTCATCTTTCACAAGGCTCGCGAGAGAGGGTCCCTTCTTCAATGAAACTACTTGATTCATAGACCTAGAAGTGATGTAAAGAAAGGTAAAATTGGAGAAATAATGGCTAATCCAGCACCAATTAAGAATATTGCTCCGATTGAGACCCTTAATCTTGTGAATAAATCTGCCCTATTTTGTACGGTCAATACTCTACCACTTAGTAAGTTGCCTTCTTCATCTTCTAATCTAACAGTTACAGTAGCCTCCCCTGGTTCTTCCGGTAATAGACTCTGCCAAACAATTTCTGTCGATTTTATAATCGAAGGTAATTTTTGTACAAAAGATTCGTTATCAATTTTACTTAATAGAGCATTACTAGAATTAACGCGAAGTTTGTAAACACATTCAGAAGGACGGAAATCAGGTGTTTGAATCTTTAAGATAAGGTTCACAGGTTCAGGGCCATTATTCAAAACATAAGCAAATAAATTTGCCTGGCCTACAACCAGATTTTCCATATCTACATCAAACCAAATTTCATGATTGATTCCATTATCTATTTTCATTCTTAAACGATCATGGAGTCTAAAAAATGATGCACATCTATCTTTAGCTCGAATTATTAGACGGTCCCAAGTCTCTTCACCAAGTTCTGGGTGTCGAAATAATTCGTCAATAATTTCTAAAGGCATCATTATTTCAAGTTCTGATCGGAAATCTTCTTCGTCTAAATATCCAGCTCTTCTTAGATGTAATAGATGAAGAAGATTTTCTTGTAACTCAGATATATTATTGCCTTCATTAACAGAATGCTGTATTGATCGAAGATATTCAGAAATACGAACTGAAAGTAAAGGATCTACATGTGCACTAATTACGTCGCTAAAGGGCCTTTTCAATAAAGCGGGATGGATAGGGGGGGAAAAGGAATCTAGCATGCCCCAAGTTTCACAAGTGTTGAATCTCGATCTATCAGAGACCATGTGTACTCCATGTCCACATAAAAGAAAGCCTGTTGAAAAGGATAGTAAAACAGAGTTGCCACTAACGATATCGGAAAATTGAAGGCTAGAAATTAAGAATATCCCAGAAAGAAACATTAGAAATGTCGTAGCAATCACTTGTCTAAAAGAACCTTCTATAGTTTCTTTCATTTCAGCATATCCATGAGCACTCCTGAAAGTTAAACCTGTCTTTGTGAGATAATTAGATTGAATATTAAAAATTCTTCTTGTAACTGACAGTAATAGTAAAAGTAAACAAAGAAGCCCTAGATCTGCCACAATAAAGAAGAATGCCAGATAATATAACCCTACTTCGATAGTAATATCAAAAGGAATTACAGGTAAGACATGGTCAATCCACCAATCTGGCTCAGAACCAGTGAAGGATTCTGCGAATCCATATAATATGATTACGAAAATTGGAATAACTAATACGAATCTAGCACCCCTGCTGATAAATAATCGATCTAACTTAACAAGATTCCTTTCATATTCCTGCAACCTATCTATAGTTTTTTGATCATAATTTTTGTCATTACTAAACTTCTGATTCACATCATTAAACTCTGGTGCAGATGGAATTTCAATATCCTCTTCGGAAGAAAGAATATCGAAATCATCATTATTAATTGACATAAAAATACCTTATTCTACTCTGACTATGACTTTGAAACTCAATTCTCTTGAGAAGATGATTTCAGAATCATCGCAATAAAATTTATCTGATTTTTTAATAATCTTGGAACCAATTTTCACACCCGCGTTTTCTAATGTTTTAATTGCAACACTGCTAGAATAAATTAGTTCAATTATTGAAGGTGTGTCATCTGGTAGTGCAGATAAAGGTAAAAGTATATTTGACGAAGAAGTGATCATACTTCTATCGACAATTGGAATCATCCGCCCCTCTCTATTTCTCTCAGGATAACCCAACATTCTATCGATACATGCTTCTAATTCAGCATCTATACCATGCTCAATCTTACAGGCAGCTGCATCAACATCTCCATCGAATCGAATCACATCAGATAATAAAATTTTCAACAACTCTTCTCTTCTCTTAATTCTAGATGCATGTGTAAATCCTTCAGAAGTTAGCCTGCACCCTTTGTAAGGAATATATGTCACATAATCTCTTCCTGCTAGTCTTTGAATCATTTCAGTTGTAGATGCTGGACTTACATCCATTAGTTCAGCTAATTTGGTAGTTCGAACGATTTCTCCAGGTTCTTCCGAATGTGCCTCGAAAATTCTTTTGAGATACATTTCTTCAAACTCACTCAATTTAGACATACAAACACCTTAACCTATTTTTGCTATAAATTCAACTCTACAAGCAGGACAACGCGACCTGACAGGCCTCTTATCGAGTGCTACTCTAAGAGTTTGTTCACATTTTGGACAAGCTAATAAATCAGTTAACGATGATGCCTCGGGTTCAGAAACAATAACTTCATTCTCTGATCCATCTATTTCTTCGTTATCTGATGTCTCACTCTCAATTAAATTATTTTGAGAGAATTGCATAGAGCAGGCAGGGCATTTAACAGAACCAAAGTGATCGATTGGAATATTCAATCTCTGACTACAAGAAGGACAAGAAACTTCCTTCTTTGATTCAGAATTATTATTACTTGAAGTTCTATTTGACAAATTACGCCTAAATAGAGTTGATTCTGTCGAAGGTGTACGTTGAGAAATTACTCTATAAATTACCAAGCAAGTCATAACAATAGCTAGGCCGGATAGGGCTCCATAAATTGCAGCATAGATGCTAAAAGGTAGTGAGAAACTAGTGCCACTCTCAGATTCAACGAGAACTGATGTTTGATTACTCACACTGATATCTCCCATGGACCAAATAAATTCAATATTAGTAGTTTGAGAATATTTCCATGAAGAAAATTCTACTGAACCTGAATATTTACCTCCACTACTTATCGAAGGTATTGATATTTCTGTAAATACTAGAGGCGGTTGGGCCACATCAACTATTCTCAATAATCCAGGAGATGTTTCTGAAGCTCCAGTATTCTCTAAAGTGTATTCAATAGAGAAAGATTCGCCAGCAGATATAGGAGAAGGAGATGCGTCTGAAATAATTATTGAGGGAATTACTAATGGAGGAGTTAATTCAACAACTACTTCTCCGTCTCCATTCAAAGGAAGCCAATAATTAGGGCTAACAATCACCTTTAGTCGACTCGCATCAGGATGACCGAGTTTTAGGTTGATATTTCTAATTCCAGGATTCATTTGTAAGGTAAATGTTTGATATTCAGTGTATTCGTTACCTGATTTCATTAATACTTCGAGATCTACGCTGCGATTCAGTCCTGAACTTAGATAAATTGAAACATCTAAATTGATACCGTCTTGAAAAGTCCAAGTAATTTCTTCTAATTCGACATTAATATCCTGAGATTCTCTAACCTCTATATTCGAGCTACCGTTCAGAGAGATATCGACACCGCCATTCAAAGAAGATACCTTCCAATCAATTACTAGAGAACCAGACAAAAGAGGGATGAAGTTAGCAGAAACTTCTCTACTAGAACCTGGAGAGATTACAATGAAATCTCCATTGACTAAAGTTGACCCATCATCTTTAGTTAACTCTAGTCTAACAGAATCACTATTAGATCCTTTATTATGGACTAAAATTGAGGCAGTAAGTTGGTCTCCAACATGAACTGGTTGACCAATAATAACAATCTCTTCAGAACCTGCAGATGAAAAATTAACAGGATTAGGACCTACTCGCATTTCAAGAATTTCAATTTCTTCAGTATTATCAACTTGCAACTTGCAAAGGATATAACCTTCACTAACTGGTCCGAAAGAAATGACGACATCGGTAGCAGATGCTGTACCGTCTAATATCCCTGAATGCCCACCATACCATTGTCCACCATAACCAAAACTAAAACTCCAAGATGAATTATCAGATGAAAGATTCGAATTGAATACTTGAATCTTCAGATC
>Ga0208277_1000154_pt1 | contig 40210 bp, 33 predicted proteins | sample ETNtaG_5_FD_185782 | JGI IMG/M metagenome (GOLD analysis project Ga0208277, IMG submission 185782) | Marine microbial and viral communities from oxygen minimum zone, Eastern Pacific Ocean - ETNP201406SV205 (SPAdes) (version 2) | ecosystem: Environmental > Aquatic > Marine > Oceanic ...
CCCGCAGTTCCACCTCAAAGTTGGTTCGAACGATCGGCATGCGGGCGCGCATGGCGTATGGGCACCTGCGAAACGAGTAGAGAATGGGTCGTGCCATCGTGTGGCCTCCATCATCACTCTGGCGGGATCGGTGGAGCGTAGCCACCATCAACGGCCTCTTGCACGATGGCCATATCTGAATCGACCATCATCTGCACAAGTTCTTCAAATGAAGTGCCTGGAACCCAACCGAGTTCCTTCTCAGCCAGAGCAGGGTCGCCAATCAACAAGTCAACTTCAGCTGGGCGGAAGAACTTGGGATTGGTTCGAACTCGAACGTTGCCGTCCTGGTCTGTAGCGATGGTGTCAACACCTTCACCGGACCATGTGAGGTTCATGCCAACGTGGCTGAAGGCGAGGGTGATCATGTCTCGAACGCTGTGTGTGCGGCCTGTTGCAACGACGTAGTCGCCTGGCGTTTCTTGTTGAAGCATGCGCCATTGCATTTCGACGTAATCGCCGGCAAAGCCCCAGTCTCGCTTAGCATCAACATTGCCAATCCAGAGGCATTCATCGAAACCTTGAGCGATTCGAGCAGCGGTCATGGTCACCTTGCGGGTCACGAATTCAAGACCACGGCGTGGACTTTCGTGGTTGAAGAGAATACCAGTGCAGGCGAACATGTCGTAGGATTCACGATAGTTGCGAGTGATCTCAAAGGCGAACACCTTGGCGCATCCATAGGGTGAGCGGGGGTGGAAAGGCGTGGCTTCTGTTTGAGGCACATCTCGCACTTTTCCGTACTGCTCTGAGGAGCCCGCTTGGTAGAAACGGCAGGCTGGAGCATGCTTACGAATGGCCTCAAGGCAGCGAAGTGCGCCAAGACCGGTGATGTCAGCGGTCATCATTGGCGAGCGCCACGATTCGGGGACGAAGGACATTGCACCAAGGTTGTAGAATTCATCAGGTTGGGCCTGAGCCACGGCGTTGTCAATCGAGTTTTGATCGGCCAAATCACCGTTGACGAGGTGGAATTTGTCATTGGTCAACAAGTGGTTGATGAGGCTTCGGCCAGAGGTTGGTTGGGACACACGGCGTACCAATCCATACACTTCGTAGCCTTTCTCAAGGAGCAATTCAGCAAGGTAGGAACCGTCTTGACCTGTGATGCCAGTTACCATGGCCGTCTTCCCGCTCATGGCCTCCGGTAGGCCTCTCCCTTTTTGAATCGGTCGTGTCAACGCATGCCACAAAAAAGAGGTCGGTGTTTGGTAAAGATGGGTGGCTTTCAAAGCAGGTCGACCCGTGTAAGGGGCATGGCAGCGGATGGCGAAGGTGGCGATGAGCGCCTGCGTGTGCTTGTCGTACGCGGTTCTTTTGCTGCACTTGGTGGCGCTGAGCGAGAACTCTTGCAACTCATACGCAATGTCGATCAACGCTGGGACGTCGGTTTGGCAACACTTGACCTTCCTGAGGATGCCCGTTCACTCTTGGATGGGGCTGATGTGCGTATTCACCAACCAAGCGCACCGATGGAATGGCCTACAGGAGCAGTTGCCGAACTCTTGGCTTCCTCAAGCAAAAAGGCTTCAAAGGCATGGCAAAACATTGACATTCCATTTGATGAGTACGATGCCGTTCACATTTCTGTATGCCGTGGAAGCCTCGAATTGCTCCCAAAAATCCCTGCCACACTCCCTGTCCATTATCACTGCCTTGAACCCCCGCGATGGCTGTATGAGGACGTGTTACACAGGCGCATCGATGGAACGCCAAAGCGTCCTTTGTGGGTGACCAAGCTCATTTTCACATTGCAACGCCGTAGGGATCAGCGCTACGTCCGTCGCCTCATTCAACGGCCCCATTCGACCATCTCAGGGAATTCACCTTGGATTCAACAATGGATTTCCGAACTCTATGGCATCGAGAGCAATCCAGCAAAAGCCAACGGAGAGCCGCCTAAGAGAGATGCCCAACAAAGGCTTGTTGAAGCCACACATCTGATGCATGTTATCGATCTTTCAATGTGGCCACAAGAAGCGACTGCCGACGAATCCAAGGCTTTGGAGGAGGTGCCAGATCTGCCTTCAGAATACGTTGTCACCGTCGGCCAAGTTAGCCACGTGAAAGGCGCCTGGTCAACCGTTGAATCTCTACGAAACACCGGGCTTGCTTTGGTTCAAGTCGGTGGGGGAAGTGAGGAAGACAAAGCAGCACTTGTACAACGAGGCACGTCGGTCGGTGTCGAAGTGGTGTGCATGCCGAGGCTCTCACAGGTGGCACTTCGTGCGCTCATTCGGGGCAGTCGAGCAATGGTAAGTCATGCCCACAAGGAACCCTTTGGACTGACACCGATTGAAGCGATGGCGATTGGCGTACCTGCTTTGATGGTGGATGAAGGTGGATTTGCTGACACCATGGCCAAATCAAATTCTGGCCGATTGATTGCACGTGATGATTGGGGGGCGTGGAAAGCGGCTTATCTCGACGCTAAGGATGACAAACTGCGCAAGCGTTGGTCACAAGCAGGCAGACCCTATGTGGAACAGCACTTCTCGATGGAAGTTCAAATTGAAGCGCTCGAACGATTGCTGCGTTCTTGATAAAGAGTCAGCGACTTCACAAGTGTGAACACTGAGGGGACCCCAAAAAAACTGGCCATTATTGGCGCTGGTGGCATCGGTAGCAATCTTGCTGAACTGTTGATTCCAGCCTTGAGACGATTGAAGCTACCTGCGAGCATTACCATGATGGATGACGATGTAGTTGAGGCGGGTAACCTCGGGCACCAACGCTACACTGAACGTGATTTAACCATGAAAAAGGTCGATGCCCTCACTGCTCGATTGGCCAAGAAGGACAGTTGTGTTGAACTCATCGCTTGCAACGAAAATCTTCGTACTGCAGCCCAACTCGAACCCTTCGACATGGTGATTGTATGTGTCGATCGACCTGAACCTCGTAGGCTTGTTCACGCCCTCAGTATACCTTGGGCTGATTTGCGGTGTGGAGGCGATGGCTACGTGATGTTGAGTTCCAAATCAGAGCCAAATCTCGTTCGCCACATGACACCTGATCACGAACCAATGAGTTGCCAACACCCTGGGGCTCTCGATGATGGAAACCTCGAATTTGGTTTCGCGAATGCAGCCTCATTAGGCGCTCAGTGGGCCCTTCAGGTTCTTCGAGGCCAACAAGCACCGGTTCAATCGATGGGGTCCTTGACCTATGGTGCATTCAATTTCCCTTCCATTCCCGAGGTGAACGCATGATTGTTATTCCTGACTTGGAACAGTTGAACCTTGACGAGGAATCGTGGGCGAAGGTCTGTGATTTGGCTGAAAACCGTCTAATTGGAGATGAGGTCATCGAGGTTCAAAGCAACGCTGCCCTGCTTGGGCGTTGGGATGTGGTCTATGTGCTCTCCCGCCTTGCCGGTTTGGAAACCTCAGTGCTCATCGATGCCGAAGACAATGTTTCAGTCGATTGGGGCAGCCCAGGCCGAGTCGCACTCTCGCCTCCAGTCGGTTGCGCTGCTCCGTTCAAAGTCTGGACGCACACTCACCCAGGATTTGATGCGTATTGGAGCGGAACGGACACCAACAGTTTGGCGATCGCAAGCGGTATCGTGAGCAAAGCGCTGGTGCTTGGAGCGCCCGGCATCAAGCAGAGCCTCAACGCAAGCCTCACAGATGTCGATGGAGGCACTGAGCGTCTGTTGGCAAATGGGCCACTGAGCAACTGGACAAAGGAACCTGTGACCCCATGGGCATCATTCTATCAAACAGCCACCGAGGCGTCCATTCAGGAGGTTCGAGTATGAGTTCTGTTCGCGCTCCAAAGGACGAAGAAGAGCGAAGAAAGGCCATCTTAGCTGTAGCGCTTGGAATGGGCCGATGCATCGAAGATGTTGTTGAAGAAATCATCGGGGAAATTCCTGATGAGGCGCTGATTCTGGCGATCAAAAACCGCATTCAATTTGCTCAAGAAGCAGAAGAAACAATCGATTTTACTTCCCTCGTTGAAGGGATTATTGAACTTCAAAATGACAATGTATAGAGGTGAGCACATGACAGTACCACACAACGAATGCACGGCGTTCAATTGTGTGTTGTGTCACGCTTGGGCGCCGAAGGAGACCAGGCCTCAGAGCATCAAGCGTGGATGGAAAAGAAACCTCCAGGGTTTCGTCTCTGTTCAAGCCGAAGATGATGACAGCCTCACCATGCTGACGTTGGATGGCCTGCTCGACTCCATTCAGCCTGATCAAGAAGCAGGTGTGCCCCTTGTCATTTTACCAGATACAGCTCAAGACCTCGTCGTTCATTGTTTGGGGTACAATGAAGCAAATCTAGTTCACCAACTCGAGGCGAAAGCCATCAAACCAAAGGCCATGTTGAACCTCGAAGAATGGCTTGCGTTAACACCGTACATGATGTTGGATGCGGAGGGTAAAATCTCGTATGAGAAACGCGGTTATCTTTCTGGAAAAATCGATTATGACACCACACGATTCTTCCTTGAAATTTGGCACGGGTATTATGGAGTCAACAACGCACTTCAATTGCGCTTAAACGCCATGCGTATCGAATCGAATTTGAAGATGGCACTCCCCCATAGCGAACGGCGGGCGCTCGAATTTCTTCATGAAATTGTCACCTCACAATCAGAGCGAATTACCGTCGAGGAAGATGGAAGCCTCACCGTTCGCGGCGATTCAGGCCTGCACTGGCACATCACTCCAGGGAACAATAAAGTCCCCGTCGTGAAAGGTAAAGAGATCAACCGAACGGTTTGCATTCAACCTGCAGGTGCGACCATTTGTCCAAGCGCAGATTATCCTGCCCTCTATGCCATCAGTATGATCAACGATATTACAACCTCATGGCGTGTTGGGACCCTTTCAAACGGGCTGGTCAATGAGCGAAAGAAAGCAGGATTAGGCATTTGTGTACCCAGGCTTTCGACCCTCAATCAAGGCGGACAATCCTTCCAACGAATCTTTGGTTGAGAAGATCTCAGTCAACCGGTCAAGTTCCATTTGTAACCCTGCGGAGAGGTCTGTGTCCATCGTTGCATCGATCAATTCACTCGCCATTTTCAGCGCGATTGGAGCAGTGCGTGACAATGATTTCATCTGACGTGCAACATTCTTATCCTCTGCATCAAAGCCTTCTGGACAGGCACCTGACATGATGGAAGCCATGTTTTCATCGCTGTAAAAGTTGGATGCAAAAGTGGCAATAGCGCTTGATGGCTGAGCAGGCGCACCTGGGTATTTGTTGCTGGGCTTTCCATCCGAAGCAAGTTGTTCAACGCAAGCATCGACTGCAGCCACATCGACGAGATGGGTCAGCAAACCAAGATCATAACCGGTCTGAGCGTCCATGAAGTTTCCAGCGAGGACCGACCAACGTGCCGCCGGCACACCACAGATTCGTGCTGGCCGCTGCGTCCCACCCAATCCCGGGTAAATACCAATGGAAGTTTCAGGGAAGCGGAATTGTGTGCGACGTGTTCCAATTCGGTAATCACATGCTAAAGCGAGCTCGAGTCCCCCCCCAAGTGCTAAACCAGTGGTAAGAGCAACCGTTGTTTTGTTCGAAGATTCAATTTTGTTGAGCATGGTATGACCGTTCGCGGTGAAGGTTACGATGTCAGGGATGGCATCCGCTCGTATCTTATCGACAAAGAACTTGACATCTGCTCCAGCAACAAACGCTTTTCCTGCCCCATCGATTACAATGGTGTGAACCTCGTCATTGCTGTTGACTGCATCCAGAGCATCGTTCAGTTGACCCACAACGGTTTCATTCAGGGCGTTCATGGCCTCTGGGCGATTGATGGTAAGCGTAGCCACACCATGTTCAACGGTTGTGTCGACGTAAGCGAAATTCCAAGCAGCAGCGGATTCGGACTGGGCGGTAAAGAATGCAGGCACTTGCCAGGCGTGCTCAGGATCGCTCTCTGCACTCAATGAGGCATAGGCTTGAGCCATGCGATGAGCTTCTTGGATACCAACTCTGTTCATCATTTCGAATGGGCCACGTGCCCATCGTAGTCCGACTTTCGCTCCTCGATCAACATCTTCCATCGAGCAGACCCCCTCTTCGACAATCTGAGCAGCAACACCGAACACCACGCCATACAATCGCTCTGCAATGGTCGTGTATTGTTCAGAAGAGTAGGTCTCATCACCGGTCACGTCCCAATGGGCATTGGCTTCAATCAAATCACGAAGGTTTTGTGCGCCGACGTATCGGGGCGTTTTGAGTTGTTCAGCAAGGTAGTCTGTAGAATGCAAAGCAATTGGAGGGCCTGTGAGGTTCATCAGCCCGAATGGGCCAAGTCCGATTCGGAACGCTTTACAGGCCGCTGCATCAATTTGAGCAGCCGTTGCCACACCTTCTTCCAGCAGTAAGCATGCTTCATTCAGCCAAGGAACAAAGAATCGATTGACAACGAATCCTGGTCGGTCGCCACAAACGATGACCACTTTACCAAGCATTTTGCAGTATTGAACGACCTTTTCGATGGTCTCGGGACTCGATGATGCAGCAGGAATAACTTCGACGAGACGGTTTTTTGCAGGGTGGTAGAAGAAATGCAGTCCTACAAAACGATCCGCTCGGCCAGTCGCTTCTGCCAGAGCGTTGACTGAAAGTGAGGACGTGTTTGAGGCGAGGATTGTATCTGGGCCACATGCTGCATCGAGGGTGGTAAAGACTGCGGTTTTCACATCGAAATCTTCGAACACTGCTTCGATGACAAGGTCGGTATCTGCAGCCGTGTTTTCAACACCGACCACACCAGTGATTCGTCCTTGAATCGCTTCAACTTGGGATGGAGAAAAAATACGTCGCTCTACGGCTTCGGAGAGGAAATCGCTGATGATACCTTGACCCCGGTCGACCCATTGTTGCTCTCTGTCGACCATTTGGACCTCAAATTCTTCTTGAGCCGTCTTCTGTGCGATTCCGGAACCCATGTTCCCCGCACCAACAATTGCCACTCGTTGAATAGGTTGCATAGCCTTGCGAATGGAACTTCGCTCATGAACAATCCGGCGTTGCGTTTCCCTCATACAAGGCTGTCATAAGCATCACAAGTCCGTTGATTGAACACACTCATGTCGAACCTTTTGGCATGGTCAATCAACGCCTCATCTGCCTTTGGCCAGACATGATGTTCATCAGATGCGCTGCGTTTTTTCCATTCGCTGTGCACTGCAACAATGGCATCACGCCATGCTTTGGCATCGTCTGAAGCCAAGCAGGAGTCAGGTGGCATTAACTCGTTGTGCGAGGCTTCGTCTGAACACAAGACGCGGGTACCTGTGGCCATTGCCTCAATGGGAGGATAACCAAAACCTTCGCTCACGCTTGGGAATAGCAGGGCTTCGCAAGCGTACCGCATGTCCATGAGGGCTGTATCGGAGAGATCACCACCATGACTGGTAAAGTTTGGAAGTGAATGATTTTCAGCTAGATCTTTGATTGAAGCTGCCCCACTTGGCGATGCGATGGAGCCCACATGGTGAACATGGATGTCGTGCTTCACCTTTGCATCAAGGCCTCCAAGAACTTCGAACAAGAAGTCCATTCGCTTTCGGGGGTCGTGACTCCCTACAATCAACAAGTGGCATCCTTTGGAAAGGCCTTCAGCAGGCTGGCTTGCCTTGGTTTGGTCGGCTAAAGTTGGATCAAATTTTTCCATATTGAGGCCAAGGGGGAGCCAAACTGCATCCACATCTGGGAAATGTAACTGGCAGGCATTGAGGGTTGATTTGGAATCACAAATCAGAAGATGTGCTCGCCTGAGACCAGCCTTCAACTTTCGAAGATCTCGGCGGCGAATGAATGATGGCGATGTATCGCCGATTTGTACGCCGGTTTCACCAAAAATTCGCACCTCTGGAAAGAGGTGAAACAAATCGTGAACCGTGACTGCCACAGGGATTTGTGAGTTATGTGGTACCAAATGCGCTTGTTCTTGATCAGTGATGTGAATCAAGTCGATATCTGCTTGTTTGGAGATGGATTTGATCCTGCGTGGATGAGCAAACCAGCGTTGCCAGAGTCGAGACATGGCGCTTGGCTTGGTTCCAAGATCGTATTCCTGTACACCACTTAGAGACCAGCCCGATACGTGACCTCGCTCAAGGGTGTCCGCCAAGGCATGGTGTGCCCCCCCAATGCCAGTATTAGGGCCAAGCATACCGCCCCGCACCAGCATGACCTTACGACCCATGAAGCGACCAAGGGTTTGCCCCTCTTGAAGATAAGTTGTGTAGGCGTCTCTTCATGGGGATTTTTCAAAAATGACATCTTGGTGTAAAAATGACATTAAGTAGGTGAGGCTGATAGCGGGGGCTGAGGAACCAAAATGTCGACGCCACCGCTCAAAATACCTCGCTCTGAATACCAAGCAGTCCGAGCCTCTATCGAATCAACCATCACCAATGGTGGCGATATTCGCGGTATCCTCGGCAATCAATCGGGCGGTGGTGAAGCGAACACTTTACACTGGGAAGTTCGACGAGCTGAGGAGGCTTTGCACGTGTTTGGATCTCGATGGACAACAGAGATTTTGACCGCTCTTTACATCGCAGGGCCACGTCGATTCAATCAAATGAAAAATTTGCTTGAAGGGATCTCATCTCGTACACTTTCTGATAAATTGCGCTTCTTGGTCGAAGAAGGACTCGTCCTTCGGCAGGTCGAGGATGGACCCCCTGTCCGAGTGGCCTATGTCTTGAGCGAACATGGTCGCACCTGTGGACGATTGCTTTCACCTCTTGTCGCTCATCTCAAAATTCACGCTGGCATGCTGCTGGCTGATGACTAACCCATCGGCTTGAACATGGATGGGATGGCTTAACAAACGAGAAGGTCAACCACCGCTCATGCCTTTGCTTGCCCAGTGGGTTCGACAGCGTCCTTGGTTGGCCGCAGGCATTGCATCTGCTGCAGGTGGCGTCGCTGGTATCGCGGGCGGCATTGCTGCTGCTGCAAGTGCAGTTGGTGGCATGGCAATGGGGAGCATTTCAACCAAGACCAGCGCTCTTGAACACCCACTGCGCCGACGCATCTTGTCAACCCTCGAGCAACACCCTGGCCTTTGCTACCGAGAACTGCAAAGCACGCTCAATGCCGCAAATGGAACGCTAAGGCACCACCTCGATGTGCTGCAAACTCGGCGAAGCGTTACCGTGCTTCCAGTCAACGGGCGTACCTGTTATTTCGCTGGAGCACCCACACAGGTCGAAATTCTTCGTGGCATCAACGTCAACGAAGAGCGTGCTGCAAGCGCACTCCCGATCGGACTCTCACTCGTTCAGCGTTTAATCGTCGAGGACATTGTCAACGAAGGTATTCCCAGAAGCCAAGCCGCACTCGCTCGACGTATTGGTCGGTCGAGGGCGACAACGCATTCGGCTGTCAAGGTCCTCCGCCGTCGAGGGATTTTGCGAGAGGATCGAATTGAATTGATGCCTCACATCGACATGGACATCGAATGGCGAGGGACAAAAGCCGTGGATTATGATTGGAACGACGAACGGCGTTCATCGCTTAGCTGACTCCATTCATTTTTCGCCGCTTGAGCGCCATTTACTGCACAGTCTTCAAAGACCCTCGACGGTCGACATCGACCATGTTCAGTGTCCGAATTCAAGAGGTCCCTCTTCCAACGACGGAGCGAGACATCGATGGGCTTGTTGCATGGTTCATCGAAACCTTGTGTTTGGTTCGAAAGCGTGGAGAAGCAACAGCCGACTTGGGCCGCGCTGGCCCCGTTCATAGATTGTTGAGGGACTTTCTCTTCGCACAACCCACTTCAAGTTGGGACGCACAGATGCTTGCAGATGAACTGGCACTCACACCTGCATCACTCAATCATCACCTCGCTCGTCTCGTTGAGTCTGGTCTTGTTGGCTACACCAATGAGGGAAAGGGGTGGCGAAGGTACTACTTGCGTGGTGGATCGTTGAGCAACGCCATCGAATTCTTTACTGTTCAAACACAAACCATCGTTCGACAACGCCTCACGTTGATTGAACAACTCTGGACTCGAGAACCATTGCGCATGGCCCTCGAGGTTGCTGAAAGCGACACGCCATTGCTCACCCTCGGTGTTGTTGAAGCACGTCCGATTCGAGAAGAGAGTAACAGTCAACTGTCCCAATGGATGGGTGATTTTGGCCTGTTAGGTGAGCGCCCAGGAAAGGAAGCACATGCCAACTCGATTTCCGTTCAACTGTTCGAGGTGCTGCTTTCGCGCGGCGCACCGCTTTCCCTCGATGAGGCTGCAGAATTAATCGATGGACCCAAGGCCCGATTAGGGCGCATTCTTGAGCGATTCAGAACAAGTGGAATCGTTGAACGTGTGGCCAGAATCGACAGACTCAGCATTTCATTGTGGACGGCTATGCTTGCCCAACACCAACGCCGAGGTGAAGATTGGATGCTCAAGAAAGGTGGCTTCCAGCGCTTGTTGAACACAAAGCAACAATCAACCCTGCTTGACAAAATGAAGAAAGGTAAACTCAAAGTTGGCGATGTCGAACAGGCGATGAAGAGTGTGAAACCAACAGAGCAGATGCTTCTGCTCAACCTGCTTGGTGGTCGACTTCCAATGGGTCACAGAATGGTTGGTGAGCGCCCTGAAGATGCAGCAAAAAAGGTGACTGAGCGACTCGACCGCGTCTTACGACGAATGCGTAGAGTGGGTGAACTTGTGGAACAACTCGATCGATAGGTGGCGAGCAGATGTCTGAACACATTGCTTCGAAACCAGGGGCTTGGGATGGTGAGCCAAGACCGCTTTTTCTTGCACCTATGGCAGGGGTTTCAGATCTCCCCTTCCGCTTGTTAGCAAAAGCATGTGGCGCCGACGTGACGATCACAGAATTCACCAACAGCACAGCTTTGACAAGAGAAGCGGCGGTTTCATGGCGGAAAATGGAATCACACGAAACAGAAATTCCATTCATTCCTCAAATTTTTGGAGGTGACCCCGGCGACATGGCGACAGCCGCAGAAATGCTCGCACCAACAGCTGACATCATCGATCTCAACTTCGGTTGTCCCGCACCAAAGGTCACCAAAATTTGTGCCGGTGCAGCGCTCATGGGTGAACCGGACAACCTTGTTTCTATGGTTGACGGAATTATTCAACGGGTCGATGTACCGGTGACTGCGAAGATGCGTTTAGGAACTGGGCAAGGTGCCAACAATGCTCTGGAAATATGCAAGGAATTGGAAAACATCGGAACAGCGCGTTTGTGCGTCCATGGCCGAACCTTGCGTCAGCGCTATTCTGGTGAAGCAGATTGGCTGGCCATCAAAGGTGTCGTCGATGCGGTTGAAACACCCGTGGTTGCCAACGGGGATGTCGTTGATGCTGCGAGTGCTAAGGACTGTTTGGAAGTGACTGGTGCATCCGGGCTGATGATTGGCCGCGGTGCTATTGGACGGCCATCGGTATTTGGTGAGATAAAAGTCGGACTGGGTTGGATGGAACACGATGATCTGCCTTGGGTAAAAGCCAACAGCGAAGACTGGTACGAAAAGTCCCCAGTCGCTCAATCATTTGCTGCGCGTCGATGGTGTTGGGACAAATACATCGAATTCTCACACGAGACAGCAGGACTTCAGCCTCGATGGATGCAAAGGCATGCTGTCGCCTTCACGAAGGGGTTGCCTGGGGCAAAGAAGATTCGAGCCGTCATGCACGGCGCACCAACGCCAGAGGCATTCGCCGATGGTATCAGTTCCTTCTTAGCGGGCAAGGCCGCTGAATGAGGGTAATACTCAGAAGGTGGATTGCCACTCTTCGAGGTCTTCGGCTGCAGCCCAGTCCTCGTCAGTGGTAGCGCCACGAACCTTGAGAACTTCACGAGCCAAGAGCCAGTAGATCAATGCAAGTGAGCGTCGACCCTTGTTGTTCGCAGGTAGAGCAACATCGACGTTTCGAAGGTTGTTGTTTGCATCCACGATGCCCACGATTGGCAAACCGGAGTTCACTGCTTCACGAAGCGCTTGTTGGTCAGCTGCTGGATCGGTCACAAAGAGGATGTCAGGCTCAACGTAAGAACGGAGCACTGGGTTGGTGAGGGAACCAGGGATAAACCGGCCCACTGCTGCATTTGCACCAATTGCTTCTGCAAATTTTCGGGCTGGGCGTTGTCCATATTGTCGGGCGGAGACCACCATGATTCGAGGGGAATCATAGCGGTTGAGGAATTCCGCAATGGAGCGGATTCGAGAATCTGTCATGTTGACATCGAGGAGGTAAAGTCCGTCTTCACGAACAGTGTCGATAAAACGAGCCATATCTGCACTCTTTTGTTGAGTACCGATGTTCACCGCATTTTCCTCATAGGATTCAAAGGGGACGAGTAAAGTTGTTTCTTCGGACATTGTAAGACCTCAGCAATCGCCCGACTTGAACCCCATATTAAACCGCTTCGTAGTGAATGCAAATGAACATGAACTCGAAATTGGATGATTTTGTTGACATCTGCCGTGCAAGAACTCAAGGATGAGACGCTCAACTGAGGACCATGGCGGAGGAATCGTTGAACGAGAACGGTCCCAAAACCGGGGCCTACAAAGCCCGTTTGCACAACGATGACATCTGGCGTGATGAAAACGACACGGCCCTCAGTCTCAGTGCGAGTGATCTGGAACGGCACGAATATTGCCCCATGTCGTGGGCGTTGTCCCGTGAAGGAAATTCTGGTCAAGGTGAAGCCATCGAAGCCGGCATACGAAAGCATGCCGAAATTCATCAACAAATGGAGTCCTTCAAGGAAATGAAATCGACCATGCGCAGAGCCACCATCATCTGGACATGGTGGTATTCAGTCATCGTGGCCTTCGTGATTGATGGCATTGCTTTCAACTACATCGATGACGTTCTCACCACGCCGCTTGATCTTGCTCGGTACCTCGCTCTTTGGGCCCTTGTGCTCCTCGTTGCGGGCCTCTTGGCAACCTATTTGCCGTGGCGAAGTTGGATTGGATGGGATGAGACGGTTTCACAGCGTCGAACACGAATACTGCGCGAGCATGCTGAAATTCAACCTGTATTTGAACAGCCGAACTTTATTGGCGGGTGGTTTGAAGCAGGACGCACTGAAGTCTCCCTCTTCTTCGGAGCCATCGTTCTTGGCCTTCACGCCATTGCTTTGGTTGGGGCTGATGACCGTTCACAGGCCACATTCATTCTCTTCCTCACAGCGATGGCATGGACACTTGCTGCTTCGTGGCAACTGCAAAAAGTTCTGATCAGTGAGAATGCATTAGAATTGGTGAGAAAAGACGTTGATTTGGACGCAGATGATGATCTTGCATATTCAGATGATGATACATCCTCAAACTTGCTCGAAGACCCCACGACTGGGCTTCGTGGAAGGCCCGACCAAATCGTCATTGTCGATGGTGAATTTATCCCCGTGGAACAAAAAACTGGCAAGGTACCCAAACGCCCCCACGCCTCGCATCGAATGCAGATCTTGGCCTATTTGCATCTTGTCGAAGTCAGCACAAAGAAACCCTCACCTTACGGTGTACTTCGCTACGGAAAGGAAAACCTCCACCAAATCGAATGGGATTCCAGCGCAAGAAAGGACTTGTTTTCAGCGATTTCTGAGGTTCAACGGCTCATGGTTGAGGGTGGTGCTCGAAGAAATCACGAACGCCCTGGCAAGTGTGAAAATTGCTCGCGCCAATATGCATGCAGTGAATCATTAGTTTGATTCTGTGCATTCATCATTTGGCGGGTAGATGATGCATGTGTTTTGAACGCTGACTGTGAAGGTAAATTGGTCTTGAGCTGCTGTGCCAGGAATGCCAATGCCACGTGCTTCAACCGTAAGGGTCCAGAGACCAACAGCAAGGGTTGGGTCGGGATTGATTTCAACGGTCGCAGGTTGAACGTCTTGGCATTCGTTCAATTCCCACACTGTAGTTCCCGATGGATCAACAAGAGTTGCTTGCACGTATCGAGTCAGGCCGTTGTCAAAACAGGCGACTGTATCAGATCCCGTGATTGAGACCTTTCGATAGATGATGACTTGAGTGGCATCTGCTCGGACATCGAGGGTCGATGAGTTGGTGTAGGGTTCGATCTCAATGGTATCAAAGACATGGCTCAGCGTCATGCTTTCTACAGTGATTGAAGGCTCTGCTTCACCTCGCATTGCTTCAAGGCTTTCACGAGCCTGAATGAGACCCAAGCATCCAGAGGTGCTTGACATGAGCAGTGTGAGAACCAACGCCATTGGGAGAAGGTACCGCTTCATGGTCAATCCGATGAACGCCTTCCATATCAATTCAGTGCAGGTTCTTGCGAGGGGTTGAAAATCCAAACCCCTTGGCTCGTCATGCCCGAATGACGTCTGGACCTGCCGAGCGAAAGCTGTGACGTACCCTATGAAAGCCGACGGGCGCCTTCATTCTCTATGTTCACTCGAACTTTGCACCGCACGTGCTGCATTCCTTTGCATCCATCGGGAGATCCGCCCCACAAGCGCCACATTCAGACATGGCTGGGGCTTCTTCTGCAGTTTTTCGTCGTGGTGCACGACGTCGGGCTGGCTTTGGCTTCGAGGATTCCGGATTATCAGCAGTGAGTGGTTTTTCTGGTTCATCTGCGTCGCTCCAACTGAAGTCAGCGGTGGCATCAGCCACTTCATTGCCCGCAAAGGAGGAATCTGTCAACTTCATTCCAACCTGAACCTTATCGCCTGGCATGATACCATCCTCACCAGTAATTTCGTACAATCTTCCACGGATCTCGGCATCACTCGCGCTCAATTCTGAACCATCATCGCCCGTATCCTTGAGGGAAATCACTTCGCCTTTCTCCTTGAGGATCGCATCGATGTCAACGCCTTCGTTGCCAAGTTCGTCCATGCTCTTGAGGGTGGTCGTTACGGTGTTGTCGTAGGCTTCCAGTTCCTCTTCTGTCATGTTTTCTCGTTCGAGTTCCTCTGCATTTCTTCGGTCGTAAGCAGCCTCAACTTCAGCTTCAGCAGAAACGATGTTTGTGTCCCATTCGTCTTCGAGGTTCTCTTCGTCATAGCCAAAGTCCTTGACCGCTTGAGCGAAGTTTTCGGTACCTTCAACGATTTCATTTTCATCGACTTCTTCATCGGGGAGCGAAACAGTTTCCTTGACCTTGGGCTCTCTACGTTCACGTCGCTCAAAGTAAGAGGATACATCTTGCTCTGCACCACAGTAAGGGCAATTATCGAGCAGGTCTGGAACCGATTCACCACATTCTTGACAGTCGTGGAATTGCTTTCTTGCCTTTTTGAGGTTGAAAGCGCAATGCGGGCAACGATCTTCGTCACCTTCCAGTTCCCCATCACACGCTGGGCAGTAATCGAAAATATCGCGCTCAACTTCTTCTTCTCGGTCACGAGTCATCAGAATTGCTGCAACAAGAACGCCAATCAGAATGAGAGCGCTCAATCCAATAATCGTGAAGGTTCCCATTTCTGCATTTGTTTCAAGATCATCGAGCGCATCGTCAGTCAAAACAGTCGCAAAGGTTCGTGTGAATGTGGTGGTCACTGTTGGATCGGATGGAACAAGCCTTACCGTCGAGAGAGGAGCATAAGCAACAAAATCACAGGTGAGAGAGACACGATCGCCACGGTTTTCGACAGTGGCACTCATGTTGCCCAACATCTCATTGTTCCCATCGATGCAGTCAAAGGTTAAACTCCCAGTTTCTGTGCTGGTCAAATCAATGGAAATGGTGTAGGTTTCCCCTGCATCGAGTGGAGATGAGGCAGGGTTTGCTTCATCATCAAGGATGCTAAACGAAGACAGCCACCACTCGAGGCGAAGTTCTGCCTCAACAGATACAGTGCCAGTTGCTTCGTTGTTGAGGGGGTTGTCATCCCAACTTCCTGCGAGTGGCACCCAACCTGCGACAAAGGTTGCCTCATGAGCTCCAAGCGATGTGGTCAACTCAATTTCCCATGTCAAGGATTCACCTTTTTCGAGATAAATAACTGGTGACACGCCATCCGTGCCTTCCCATGTGTATTGCAATCGCCCTGAAACTTCGATGTCACCGTTGTTGCTCATGCTGACTCGCCACAGGACTTTCTCTCCCGAATTCACAGAAGGACTGTCAGCAATCGCAATTGGGTCAACGAACACATCGGGAATTGGATAAATCGACAAGGCGGCTGTGTTTCGGTCGTTGTCGTTGGATTCCTGAATGAACGGAGCGGTACCAAACGGATCGATTTGAGCCGTGACTTGGTGTATGCCGACCTCGAGGGAACTGAGATCACTTGAGGTGAGGGTGTGGCTCCAGTCAGCCTCTGCATAACCGGCTCCCGAAAGAACGACTGTGAAAGGCACAGAGGTAACAAGTCCACCGTTTCCGTCCGGGATCTCAAGCCACATTGGCACTTCAGTTGTGCCGCTGCCGTTGGTCCGCGCCAAACGTCCTGAAACAACCCATGGGCCTTCAAGTGCCCCTTCTTCAATGGTGACACTCATCTCACCTTGGTGATAGACATCCATACGGGTGTCGACAGTGAATTCTACGCTTTCCTGCTTGTTCACCTCAGAGGATTCCTCGACTGCGCTTTCATAATCAGGAGTAGCATAGATTGTGTGACTCCCACTCGATGGAGCAGTGAAGGTTGTGTTGACCCAAGTCGAAGAGCCAGCATCGATCGATGGCGTTGGAAGGTCTTGGTCTGCAGCGCCCGGGAGATCGAGGTGGAGCACGCTTGCGCCTGCAGGCTCACTTCCAGTGTTTCGGACAAGTGAGGACACAGTGATGGTGTCGCCAGCGAAAATGCCAGTCGTTGGCGAAACTTCGAGTGTCGTTACCTTGAGGTTAGGCAATCCTGTGACCGTGAATGGAACATAGAAATCCATGTAATTGCCTGAGTCACGCGGGTATTCCACAAGGATGTGCACTTCATGTTCGCCTTCGAGAACGTTGATCCATTGGGCTGACACTTGAACGCTGGCTTCGCTCTCGATGTCAACACGGTCTTGTGCAAAGATATTGCTTGGAATCTGAGATTCCTTGTAAAAGGTATATTCTACATCAGATGCAAAGGTTTGACCGGCGTTGTACAAACCAAGCAAGATGGTCACCGTGTCGCCCGCTTTTGGCGCAGAGGGAGACAATGCAACAGACGAAGGTCCGGATTGAATATCACCCACCGCATCAGCGTTCACGCTCAATGGCAATGTTGCCATTCCAAGCAAGAGAATCACAGCCATGACCTTCAATGTGTTCGCCATACATAGCGATGACACCCTGCAAAGCACTTGAACCCATCTCAAACAGAGGGGCAAAATCGTTGTTCCGAAGCGGATTGGATGAGCGCCAATTCTCAACAAAGTGAATCCTTTTCGAACATGGGCACCACCCTAGAATCCCTGCCCTCGTTCAATTCCTAAAGGGGAGCATTGAAGGACAACCTCACCCGTCAATGGTCCATGGGAAGGACCGGCGTCACTGCGTTGCTCATCCTTCTGTTGCTTGGCATGGGCACCTCGCCAATGTTTGGCAACACTCAACAACCTGAATCACAGCTTGTGGACAGCCAACGCATGTGGAGTTCCTCAAACCTGCAAATGACCTTCTCCAATGGCCCTTCGACAGGCGATTCAATCACCGGGCAATACCAACTGACCTTCGCACTCACCGGTGATGCCAATGTCTCATCAATCCTGATTGAAGCATCTTCAGATGGCACATCATGGACAACTGTTACCAACCTGACCAGTGTGCCCTGGTTGACCTATTTCGATTCGACCGCCTACACCAATGGCACCTACAACTTGCGAGCCACGGCATGGGATGATGACGTGGACCAGAGCGTTGTCGTCACTTCCGACACGTTCACGATTGCAAACCAAATACCCCTGATCACCATCTTCACAGCCCTCAATGCTGATGCTGGAAGTGGAGATTCAGCGAGTGATCGAGCATGGTTTGGAATCGATGCAGATGAAGCCATCGCTTTCCGATGGGGAGCAAGTGATGACGATCTCACCTACGCTTCCCTCGCCAATGTACCCGGTCCGGGCGCACCGTCCAATGACGGGCCTACATCGTTGAATTATGGATGGGATTGGTCGAGCGGCGCTATGAATGAAGGCACGTATAACCCTCGTCTCACCGTCCATGACGCCTCTGGTCTTTCCACGAGTCAAACCATGTTCATCGGCATCGACCGAACAGGTCCAACCTTGGGTGACTTGACCGTCGGCTCGGGTGCAGCATGGCAAAACAGTGGAACAGTGACCATCAGTGGCCTCATCACCGCGGCCGATGATGGCCAAGGGAGTGGCGTTGCATCTTGCCAATTCAGCACCGATGGAACATCGTGGTCCACTGTGACAACCGACACCACAACATTGCAATTCAGTGAAGGAAACCATACGCTTCAATTCCGGTCTGTTGACCGAGTTGGCAACATCGGTGAAGCCTCTGATGTCTTGATCCGAGTCGACCAAACCGCACCAGAACCGAGTGGCTGGGTGGTCGACGAACTCACAACAAGTCGCGTTGGTCCCGCAAATGTAAGTTTCAATGCGCTTGATGACGGTTCGGGATTGGATCTGACGGCCTCCTACATGCAATATGGCTTTGATTCGAACGGCGTTGGCCAAACGCCAGACCTTTCTGGCCGCTGGTTGGATTTTGGCGTGACTGGCCTGGATGCGACTGTAGCACTCTCAAACTGGGCTACAAAATCTCGGCAGCACCTCATGTTCCGAGCGGTTGTTGTCGATCAAGCGGGCAATGAATACGCCTCAAGTCCAAGTTCATTCCAAATTCTTCCCGGCCTCGACCTTTCGTGGAATGCGACTCAAACCAACTTGGACCGCATGATTGTCCGCCCGGGTGAAAACTCAGGCAATGTGACCATTACGAGTGTTCTTGAAAGCAATCAAGACTACGGTGGTAGCATCGTGGTTCGATTGGAGTCTGCACCTGCAGACCGTACAGCCTCGGTCAGTTGGACGGTGATGGAAGCACGGACCTTGCCGTCTGGAACGCTCTCTGACAGCACTGAGACACTGATTTGGAATTACACCGTTCCTCAAACAGGCCAGTACGATTTACGCCTCGTCATTGACTACCTCGATGTCATCGATGAATATGATGAAGGCAATAACAAAAACCACTTGGTTGTCACTGGGGCCTCGATCGGATCGCCTGGACTTGTTCCCTCTTTCGCCCCTTCAATGGGCCTTCTTCTTCTGGTTGGAATCGCCATAGGCTTCCTTCAACGCCGAACAAGAGTTTGAAAAGAGGTCGGCCGCAGGAAGGCCCATGCGACAACCTTTGCCACGTGTCCCAATGGACCGCATTGCGGTGCTCATCGGTGCAAAGGGTGCAACTGCGAAATCGTTGAGGCATGCGGCTGGATGCAAGACGCTCGACATCGATTCCAACACTGGAGATGTCGAGGTTGAATGGGGCGAACCGGGGACATATGACCCTGTGAAAGCAATGAAATTCCCCGATGTCATCAAAGCCATTGGACGAGGCATGGCACCAAAAGCAGCGATTAAGTTGCTTGACGATGACCACTTCTTCGAACTGGTCGATATTCGTTCCTTCGTTGGTAAGCGCTCAAACCAGCAACGGCGCATCCGTGGCCGAATCATTGGGAGTCAAGGAAAGATTCGCAAATTGATTGAAGGCCTCACAGACACTCAAATTACAATTTACAACTCCACCGTCGTTCTTGTTGGTGAAGAAGAAGGCCTCTCTGCTGCCCGACAAGCGATTGAAATGCTTGCTGGTGGGGCAGAACACGGAACCGTGCTGAACTTCCTCGAGCGTGACCGACGACGCAGTCGTTTGGTCAACCGAAGCCTCGACACGATTGAAATCAAGGACGACCCAGGGGCCCAAGCAGGTGGTTTTGAAAATTTAGTGCCCGGCCTTGCAGATGTCTCTAACCGGCGAGGACGCAGGATGCGGGCCGCTCAAGTCGATCCGTCTGATGATGAGGCTGTTGAAACGATGATGGACTTAGCAGAGGACGAACAAGTCGATTGGGAAGAAGAGTGATTCACTCCTCTTCATCGTCAAATTCAATCTGATGCACATGATCAAGATTCATGTGAAGCACCTCGTACATCGCTTCTGCAAGCGTGACTTCGATTCCATTCTTATTCGCCCATTCGACAAGACGCGTGACATCTCGAACGAGGAATTCTTCTGCCTTTGGATGGCCCTGAACGACGGCTTGACCAACATCGATGACGACGGCCCGCTCTTGATGCCAGAGAATATTGAATGGAGAAAAATCCCCGTGCACAAGGTTGCTCTTCTGCCAAGCCACGGCCAAGAACTCCAAGAGGTCAGCATAGACTGGTTCCGGGTCCTCAACATGGACTTCCCTCAACTTTGGTGATGAACCGCGTTCATGACCTAAGTAATCCATCACCAGGACATTTTTGTGAATGCCCAAAGGTTTGGGGACATTGAGGCCCCATCGTGATAGGCGCGAGAGGTTTCTGTGCTCCTTTCGAACCCAAATGTCAACCAGATCTCGATGGCGCCTTCGAAGGCCGCCGAATCTTGGATCGCCTTCGATGTACTGAACGAGATTCTTGAACACAGCGTTTGAAGTGTGGAAGATTTTCACAGCAACGGACTTTCCGTCAATGTTGGTGCCGTGAAAAACGTGGGCTTCTTTGCCGCGAGCAATTGGATAATCGAGCGTATCGATGACGCCTGTTTTCATCAATTTATACAACGACATCAAGGTGAGTCGATCAAAGACTTGGTCGAAAACACGACGATCAACCCAATCAAATGTGCCTGTGCCCATAGCGCCCTGAATCTTGTTTTCGATATCGCGGAACATTCGCTTGTAGCGAGCTTCCTTCATCCAGCCGTAACTGTTCTGTTTTGAGGCGAGATTGCTGAGAAATTTGTCCTCCTCAGATGAGGCATACTCATCGTCAAGGTCTTGAGAGCGAGAAGTGCGCTTGCCCTTTTTGTTGCGGCGATTGTGATTGCGACGATTGTGGTTACCAGCGTTCAACTCATCCCAGTTGTCCTTGGCCATCAAATCACCATTCTGTGAGCATAGGCTTGAATGATTCAACCAAAGAGGTCTTCCAAATCTTCGTCGTCATCATCGTCGTCAGCATCTCCATCTTCTGATGGGTATTCCTCAACGGCAACGAATGGTTCTTCTGGCTCTTCTTCCGGCGATTCGGAATCTTCTTCTTCGGCGTCCGTGGAAGCTTCAGGTTCACCAAAGAGATCGTCATCATCGTCGTCATCATCTGCGAACAAGTCGTCTTCATCATCATCCGCACCCTCTGGTTCATCTGCTGAGCCGAAGAGTTCGTCCTCATCATCGTCATCCATGGTCCCGAACAGGTCGTCGTGTTCGTCATCATCGTCAACAGCGGTGTTCATTCCGAAGATGTCCACATCTGGAGGCAAAACGCCTTTTCTTGAGAGGTACATGGCCTGAGTCTTGGTGTATCGGTGCTTAACATCCGCTTTGGCATCTTGGAAATCCCAAGGCCAAACGATGATCAAGTCGCCTTCACGAACCCATTGACGTCGGCGCATTTTCCCTGGAATGCGGGCCATTCTTGTTTCGCCATCAGCACAGAGCACTGTCACACGACGGCCTCCGAGAATTTGCTCGGCCAAAGCAAACATTTCGTTGACCTTCTTGTTTGGCATTTTGACACGGATTTTTCCTGCCGACGAACCCTCTGGTGATTCAAGTCGAGCAAGTTCTTCCTCGTCCACTTTCTCTTCACGTCGACGACCCATACGGTTGCACCTACTATGCCGTAATGTCCACCCTTCTTGAATACAGCACCTCAACGAAGGGGCTCTTTTGCATCATGAGGCGTGAAAAACGCTTCACCACTTCGTGGTGAGGCTCTCTGCTGCTGTGCGGCACATCTCGAGCACTGAATCACCAAAGACACCGAGCATAACCGTTGCAACGACGCAGATGAAAATCGATGTTCGAACTTGCCAGCCAGATGGAAGGGCACCTTCTCTCCCTTCTTCGGGGTCTTCAAAGAACATCACAACAGCAACCCGGAGGTAATAGAACACCGAGATGGCAGAGTTCAACACCATCAGCAGGGCCAACCACCACACCCAGTGGAGTTCACCGAGTGATGTTGCACCAGCTCCAACGCCGACATTGACAATACCCATGATGACCATCAACTTGGAGAGGAAACCAGCCATTGGCGGCACACCTGCAAGTGAGATCATGAAGATGAACATGGCAAACGCGAGCAGGGGTTCACGCTTGGCTAGGCCACCCAATGACGAGAGGCGGGATGAATCACCATCTGATTCAAGGATGGAAAGAACAAGGAACGCTCCGAGTTTGAATGCGACAAGCACCAACATGTGGAACAACAAAGCGGTCATGACAAGCAAAGCTGCCTCGCCTTCCTTGCCCGCAAATGAGGGGTCCCAAGTCCATGCACCAACGGCAGTAAGTCCGGCCAACATGTAGCCTGCGTGTGCGACTGAAGAGTAAGCAAGCATCCGCTTTGGATTGGTGCTTCCAAGGGCAGCGATGTTACCCCATGTCATGGTGAGTGCTGCTAATGCGCCGATGCAAACCAACCAAACCGCAGAACCTTCTGAGGATTCAGGTGCTGCCACGATCAGGAGCATTCGAATCAAACCGACCATACCCATGGCCTTGCTTGCAGTAGCGAGAACACCGGCGACTGGGCTGCTTGCTCCTGCATAGGCATCAGGTGCTGCGAAGTGGAACGGAGCCGCGCTGACCTTGAATCCAAACCCAACGAGAACGAAACCGATACCGATGAGTGGCAATGCTTCAGTCCCAGACACAGCAAAGGCCTCGGCAAGGACTGAGAACTGAAGTGAACCGGCCCAAAGGTAGAGCATCGAAAGACCGTAAAGACCGACACCAGAGGCGACTGAACCGACGATGAAGTACTTCATACCGGCTTCTGAGCCAGCCTTGGATTCCTTCATGAACGCCACGAGAACGTACGTGGAGAAGGAAGCCAGCTCCAATCCAATGAAGAGCACAAAGAGGTCTTGTGCCAAGGCCACAACAGACATTCCAAGGCCGCAGGTCAACATCAAGATGTAGAAGTCTGCTTGTCGACGGTTGTTGTACAATTGATCTTCACTGAGCTTACCACCGGTGCCTTCGACCTTCAAGCGATTCATACTTGAAAACGAAGCCAATGCAAGAGCACCAAAGAAAATCAATTCGAAGACACGGCTGAAGCCATTGACTTCGAGAAGTTCTTTGGCGCTGTCGGTGCTACTGCTCACGACCGTCAGCGCATCTACGCCCCCATTCAATGAGTCAGCAACCGCAGCAAAAGCGCCGGCCAAGGTGATGGTGGCAATCCATGCGGGCAGGCGTGGGTTACTCGTCAATGCAAAGCGTTGTCCGCCCAAGAACCATGGCAAACGGATTTGAGTCCCTGGAATTCGGAACGTCCCTTTACCCAAGTTCGGGATGATGATGAGGGCGATCAGGCCAACAAACAGCAGCATCTCAGGAAGCATTGCCGAGAAGAAATCATCGCTGAAGGCTTGTGTTTGACTCATATCAGGCACCCCCTTTGAAAATGCCATTTGAAATCATAGTATCAAAGAACTCACGGCAATAACTGTCCATCATGTCAAGGCCAATCCAAGGCAAGATACCGAACAGGATGGTGAAGGCTGCGAGAATGAGCATTGCGAGCTTCTCCTCGTTGGTGATGTCCGGTACCGGATCGCCATGCAAGGAGGCAGGAGGTTGTGTTTCGTCACCACCTTCGAAGATGGTGCGTTGCATCGACCAGAGGTAGTAAGCAGCAGTGAGGGCCAAGACAAGCGCTGGACCAATCATCCAAAGCACGCTCCAGCCTTCCAAGTCTATGAAGTACCACAAAGCGATGAGCATCATCAATTCTGCAACGAAACCTGCAAGAAGTGGCAAACCAAGTGAGGCCATCCAAGCAAACATCATCGAAGTTGCTAGCCAAGGCGAATGCTTGGCCATACCTCGCATAGCCCCAATCTCCATGCTGTGGTAGTGGTGCTTGAATGCGCCACATACAGCAAACAGCATTGGGCTGATGATGCCGTGAGCGAACATCATGAACAACGCTGCAGCCCAACCCATTGGTTGCATAGTGGCAATACCGATCAGGATGACACCCATGTGAGAGACGGAGGAATAGGCAACCATCTTCTTGAGGTTGGTTTGGCCCAAACATACGATGGCTCCCCAAACGAGGGAGACCATTCCGAAAATCATCAGTGCCATCTGGAAGTGTTGAAGCGCATGCGGGAACATGCTCAATGGCAGTCGGAACATACCGTAGGCACCCATTTTGAGCATGACACCAGCAAGTAACATCGAACCACCGGTTGGGGCTTGAACGTGCGCATCAGGCAGCCAAGTGTGGAATGGAACCGCAGGCAATTTGACAAGGAAACCAAGCATAAGCATCACGAACAGGACCTTTTGCATGCTTTCACCCATGTACCATCCATCCATGTTCGCATTGGTTGCTGCCTCAACGAGGGTTGGGATATCGAAGGTTCGTCCAGTCATGGTGCCGTACTTTCCACCAGTACCAATTTGATCTGGTTGCATCAGGTAGAGCGTCACCAATCCAAGCAGCATCACGACAGAGGCAGTGAAGGTGTAGATGAAGAATTTCTGAGAGGCGTACTTGCGGTCCTTTCCGCCCCAGTTGAGGATGAGGAAGAACATAGGAATCAATGTCAACTCCCAGAACACATAGAACATGAAGAGATCAAGCGAGACGAAGACACCAATCAAAGCGCCACCCATCAACAGAAGTGTTGGGAAGTAGGTGGCTCCATTTTTCTCATGCCATGTAGCGATGATGGTCACTGGAAGCAAGAAGGTTGTCAGCCACACCATTGGGAAAGAAAGAGCATCGAGACCAACAGTCCAATGAATTCCAAGTGCTGGGAACCATTCGTAGCTGTCGTAGAGTTTGTAGTCATTGAAGATAATCCCGTTATCTAGATCAATGCTGGCAAAGACCTCGAAGAACATCCAAGTTGTGTATCCAAACAGAGCCAATGAGAAGGCAAAACTTGCCATTCGAATCGGGTTGTTGAGTTTCTCATGCGCCGATTTCTTTGCATTGGCCACAAAGGCAAGCAAGACAATACCTGCGACCACAGGGAAACCTACAAGTTGCATCGAAATCCAATCAGTACCGGCCTCGAACAATCAGGCCACCCCCCAAACGAGCATGAAAATCGCTAACATACCAACAGACACCATGAGGATGTAATCTCGAGCCGATCCAGTGGTGAGTGAGCGAACGACAGTTGAGAGCGACTGTGACCCAGATTCGATGGTCTTGATGGTCCCATCGATGACATCGGCGTCTGTTTCTGCTGCCTTGGTTGAAAAGCCAGCCACGATCTTGAGCATGGCCATATCGTAGTAGTGGTCAATGTACAGGCGGTTCTGTAATGCGACGGCGAGCGTTGAGTTGGCAAAAGCACTGTTGTCGAAATTGAATCGGGCCTTGACCCAAGCGTTGAGACGAATGACTGGCATCATCCATGGTTTGGCCGATTCGCCTTCTTCCAATTGCCCACCATACAATGCCAGTGCAAGTCCAGGACCTGCTACAGCACCAAGAGCAATCGCAATGTAGGTGATGATGAAGAAGTAAGGAACTTCGTTGGCAAATGCATGACCCAATTCGTAAATGATACCGTCGACAAGCGACTTCTCCGACATGAAGGCATAGCCTTCATCTGGCGCCCAGTGGGTGAAGCCCATTCCTGCAAAGAGGATGGAAGACAAACTGACAAAGGTGAGAATGAACAATGGAGTTTTGATCCATGTGTTGGTTGGGCCAACGTGGGCTGCAACCTCATTGTTTGGCTTGCCTGCAAAGGTCTTGAGCCACATTCGGGACATGTAGAACCCGGTCATTCCCGCACCGATGAGCACACACATAGCGGGCAAGAGGAATCGCGGATCATCTTGAGCAACTCGCCAAGCGTTGGCAATGATACCTTCCTTGGACCAGAATCCGCCGATGAGCGGTAGACCCATGATGGAAGCGGAACCAACAAGCATGGCTGTTGCAGTGATGGGCATCTTGGAAGCAAGACCACCCATGTTTTCCATGGATTGAGCGTCAAAGTGGTCATCATGGTGATCGTCGTGATGATCCTCACCATGGTCGTCATGATCGTCATGGTGGTGCAGGTGATGATGTGCATGATGCACTTCGTGAATCACTGAACCACTGGCCATGAACAGCATGCCTTTGGCCATAGCGTGGTTGAACAAGTGGAACAGAGCAGCACCAAACGCAACGATGACGATGTAGTGGTTGTCGTAATAATCGGGATTCTTGACGCCGTCTGGGAGGTACTCGTGCCAATACAATGTATTGGCGAGGTACATAGCACAACCAAGACCTGTGAAGATGTAGGCGAGTTGACTCATGGTTGAATACGCCAAGACCTTCTTGAGGTCCATCTGGACAAAAGCAATGGCTGCTGCCATGACTGCTGTGATGCCACCGACCAGAGCGATGATGAAGGCGAGGTCAGCAAGATCGCCGTGCAAGGCATCTGCACCGAAGAATGGGAACATTCGAGCGACGAGGTACAATCCAGCGTTGACCATTGTGGCTGCGTGAATGAGAGCTGAAACTGGTGTTGGTCCTTCCATTGCATCAGGCAACCAAACGTGGAGTGGGAATTGAGCCGATTTACCGACCGCACCGATGAACATCAGTCCAAGGGCCCATTGTAAGGTGCCAGCGGAATGCTCGGCGACTTTTTCGATCTCTCCAGAAGCGAAGACCACGGCGTAATCTAGAGATCCGAACAAATCCCATAGCATGACCAATCCAATCATGAGGAATACGTCGCCAATACGGGTGGTCAGGAACGCCTTCTTTGCCGCATATGCAGCGCTTGGTCGCTCGTAGTAGAATCCAATCAGCAAGTAGGAACAAAGACCCATGATTTCCCAGAAGATGAAGAGCCAAAGGAAGGAATCTGCAAGGACCATGCCAAGCATTCCAGAGCAAAACAAGGTGAATTCTGCATAGAAGCGGTGGTTCCGGTTGTCGTTAATTGGGTCGGTGTTCATGTAACCAATACTGAAGGTGTTAATGAGCAAACAAAGGAATGCTGCAACAAATAACAGCATCACTGTGATGTGATCAACGTAGATACCGAAACCAAACTTGTCGGTGCTTACGCCACCGGTGGTTCCATCCCAAACACCAGAGGTGAACCAATGGAACACTGAATCATGTCCGGCTTGAACCCCGCCGATGAAGTCCATGATGAGAATGATCGAGAGCACAAGCACAGCGCTCATGACGCCAAGAGCGATAATGCCGCCTTCCTTGACTGAATTCTTCCACATTGGATTTCCGTTGAACACTTTACCAAGGAAAAGGATGACCGCAAAGGCCAACATTGGGAGGAGCACAATCAATGGTGCCAATTCTGAGACGTGGGGTGCTGCGATGTCTGATACTTCTGAACCTGCCATACAATCACCTCAGTTCCTCAGGACATCCACATCGTCCAATGATATCGTGTCGTGTTGACCATACATGGCTAGGAAGATGGCCAAACCTATGGCGACTTCACTGGCAGCAATGGCAATAGCAAAAATGGTGTAAACCCATCCGGTTGTGTCTCCGTGATGGACGGCTGCTGCAGCGAATTGCATGTTTGCAGCGTTGAGCATCAATTCGATGCACATGAGAACGATAATCGCGTTCTTTCGAGTGAAAGCGCCACCGAGCCCGATGACAAACATAAGGGCTGAAAGGCCAGATACCAATGCTGGATCAATCATTCCTCTTCACCTCCAAATTCCCACAAGAGATTTTCCATTCGTTCATCACGAACAAGGTAAGCAGCACCAATCATAGCCATGGACATGAGCACACCGAGAATGAGCAAAGGCAAGGCCCAATCTGTCAAGAGAGCATCAGCAAGACCGCTGGTTGTTGGTTCGTCTTCGCTTGCATCGGCCCAAACAGCGTCGGCGCTGAGCACAGAAACAAGGATCATGCCAAGGGCGAGCAAGCCCATACGAGTGACCAAGGAGAGCACTTTCATTCGAAGTCCTCCTCAAGGATTTGACGGCGTGTTAACATGATACCAAACAGCACCACTAAGCCGACGCTCGCCAAGTAGACGAGGATTTGAATGGCAGCAAGGAATTCCGCTCCAAGAAGGATGAAAATTCCCGATACGGCCATGAAACTGAAGATCAGTGAAAGCATGGAATGGGCGACCCGTTGAGCGAGAATGAGCCCGAGTGCACCGCCTAATGCAATGGTTGCAAAAAGAAAGAACACGCCGAGTTCTGCTGCGCTTGCAACATCCATCTCAAGCACTCTCCTCTGAAGCGGCCTTTGCTGCCTTAGCAGCCTTCTTGGCCCGCTTGTCGCGCTCCTTGTTGGCTCGCTTTGCGAGTTCAGTGTCTACCGCTTCTTGGTGAACGTTTGGAAGCACGCGTGTTCGGCTTGCGTCGAACCACAGTTCTTGTCGGGTGAATCCTGACATTCCGTCGTACTCATTGGTCATGAAGAAGGATGTGAATCCACAGGATTCCATGCAGAGACCACAGAACATACAGCGGCCAAGATCGATTCGCCCTGACACGATTTGGTCATCAGCGACTCGAAGTTCACTCTGTTCGACCTCAACCTCTTCGCCAGAATCATTCCAGCGGACGGTTGCTGTGGAGCCTGTCAAGTCAAGCACTTCTGCAAAGCGCCACTCGTTCGGCGTGTCCGTGTGTGCGGTTGCAAGGTTGAAGTCTTCAAGGGTTGCAGCCACTTCTGGCTTAAGCATAGCAGCATGGCCACCAACTTCGAGTTCGGAACCAAGACCTTCGTGTTCGCCCTCGGCGTTGTCGAGCACGTCGACGCGAAGTTCAGTCGTCATGTGGAGGCAGTCATTCGGGCAGATGTTCACGCACATCTTACACGCCGTACATGTTTCCCAAATCACACCAATTCGACCGTTGTAGTTCCCAGGAACGAAGAGCCAAGGCTCCATTTCCTCGAGGCGTTCGTATGGGTATTGGACAGTTTGTGGCTTCCAAAGGGTAGGGAACAGGTCAGAAGTGACTCTGTCGGGTGCGAATTGCTGATTGCTGATGTCGTTGAACTCCGAGGTTTTGTCAGCTCGGACTTTGTCTCCATCGCTCAGGAACTCTGGGTGTTCGGTGTTGTGATAGCCCATGGCGAGGCGCTTTCCGAAGATCTTTCCAAAGAATGGGAAGGTTCGGAGTGCCGTGATCAATGTAATCTTGAACGGGTACCAGAACAGGTTTCTGAAATTAGGTCGTGCGTGTGGGTGCATTGGCATTCTTAATCACCTCAGTCCTTGCCCGGAGTGTGCGTTCCCGCGGGCTGTAATGTGTACACGTGGTACATGCGATCTGGAGCAGCGTCTTTGTCTTCATCGTTCAACAGAAGGAAGAAGATACCCAACCACACAATGGTGGTCAACACTGGGAGGGCGATTGGAATTTCAAGACCTGGAATCATCCAAGCGTTGCCGCCTGCAGCGGTATCACTCATGCCAGACGGGTCGAACAAGAACAAGCGATAGAGCGTTGAAAGGATCACTTGGAACACGGAGAGCGGCAAGAGCATGCGCCATCCGAATTCGAGGATTTGGTCAGTACGAATTCGAGCAAGGGAGAAGCGTGCCCAGACGAAGACGACCAAGAACACAAGCCACGACTTGAGCAGCACGACAATGGCGCCAGGAATCAAGACATAGGCGTCACCAAGAACCGGGATTTGGCTGATGGTGCCTTGGAATGGCAAATGCCATCCTGCAAGGAAAAAGTGAGTGAACAAGAAACATGCTGCATAGGTTCGAATGTATTCAGCCATGAACAGCATACCGAATCGCATGCCACCGTATTCAGTCCACCAACCTTCGACAAGTTCAGCCTCTGCTTCTGGCATATCGAACGGCACACGCTCGACTTCAGCGATCATGGTCAGCAAGAACAGCGCAGCACCAAGCGGCATGAGGAACAAGTTCCATGCACCAGCGCTGTGTTGGAAGTGAATGCTATCGATGATGTTGAATGTACCAGAAAGAATGGCCACTGAAAGCAAGGTCAGCAACAATGGAATCTCATAGGCTGTGAGTTGTGCAGCAGAGCGGATCCCGCCAATCAAGGTGTACTTGTTGTTCGATGACCAACCAGCGAAGAAGACACCAATTGGTGCAATACCAAAGATTGCGATTGCATAAAGGATGGAGAGGTCTGGATTGGTGGCATAAATACCGCTTGACAGTGGAATGATTCCAAGGATCAAGAGCGTTGATGAAACAATGAGGAATGGAGAAACTTCGAAAATGAGTTTGTCAGCACGACGAGGTACCATGTGTTCCTTGAGCAGGAACTTCATTCCGTCTGCGACGTTTTGAAAGAACCCGGGGAAAATGGAGTATCCCATCCATGAACGGTTGTTGACACGGTCAACGGTTGCGAATTTTTCATCGCGGTTTCCGAATTTTTTGTTGAGCCATCGGTTGACCGCTCCAACTGGCACACCTGCACCGAAGGGAAGCATGTTCCACCATTCGCCCGCAGTCACGCCATTTTCGCCAACCCAAAGGGAACGAAGGGCCGTGGTTGCGCCGCGGCGATCATTCATTCGTGCGACGGCTTTTCGCTCAATCCAGAGGATGGCGAATTGGCTGAAGAACAGCATCAGAAATACAATGTTCACCACAGCAAACGTTCCTGCTGCGAAGGCGAGTGAACCCGCGCTTTCCTCGAGTGGCGTACCCTCAAGAGAGGAGACAATGAGGTCGTGAACAGGGCTGTCTTTGCCCAAAAAGATGCTTCGAAGGTCGTAGATGTCATCCATAGCAATCACCTCAACGGTCCGTTTCTCCAATGCATGGGTCAAAGCTTCCCATAATTGCAGGAATATCTGCAATCTTGTAGCCGATCATCGTCTTGGCGACGAATGGAATGGTGATGAACATCGGTGAGCGAATTGACAGTCGGTATGGATTCTTTCCACGCCCATCGCCACCGCCTTGAATGTAGAACTGAGAGGCACCGCGAGTGCACTCGTAGTTGCTGAATCCAGTCGCGCCTTCGGGAGCTCGTGTTGGCGCCTTGGTGATGATCATCTCATCGCCTGAAGCGTAATTGGTGTTCATTCCACCTGGAATCTTGTTCAGTGCGTCAAGAATCATGCGACAGGATTGGCGCATTTCTTCCATTCGGACACGGTACCGGTCATAGCAGTCGGCGCCCTTGACAGAAGTTGGCTTCTCAACGGCTGGTTCCCAGTCGATTTCGTCATAGACGGAGTATGGGTGAGCCCATCGAACGTCGTAATTCACGCCCGCTGCACGAACGTTTGGTCCTGAAACACCAGCGTTCACCATCTCTTCTGCATTGGCATAGCCAACACCTTGCAAACGAACGAGCCAAATGGTCGATTCGTCGAGCATCATTTCGTATTCGTCCAGTCGCTTTTCGAACAATTTGGTCTTAGCGATCACACGGTCTGCAAACCCGATTGGCATGTCTCGCTTGACACCGCCAATTCGCGGGTAGTTGTAGTGCATCCTTGAGCCGCCGAGTTCTTGGAGAAGGTCGAGGAACATTTCACGGTCTCGCATGCACCATGTCATGAGGGTAAGGTTACCGATGTCAGGGCCGAAAGCACCGAGCCACATCAAGTGAGAGGCGAGGCGTTGCAGTTCTGCTGAAATCAAACGAATGTATTCTGCTCGCTCAGGAACATCTGCTTCAAGCAAATCTTCTGCGGCATAGATGTATGAATTCGCCCAAGTCATGGCGCTCACATAGCACAACCTGTCACAGTAAGGCGTCACTTGTGTAAAGTCTCGTGATTCACAGATTTTTTCGACACCACGGTGGATGTATCCAAGTTCTGCTTCTGTATCGACGACGGTTTCGCCATCGACCTTGACACGGAGCGTCCACAAGCCGTGCGTCATTGGGTGCTGAGGCCCCATTGTAATCCACATTTGTGCCATGATGCTCCCTCACTTAACACGGCCCTCGTCCGCTGGTTTACGCATGAAGCCTTGAGCGTCATCGTACATTTCGTTGTGATCGTGATAGCGAAGTTTGTGTTGCTTTTGTAGAGGATGGAATCCTTCCGGGCTGTCGTGAGGATTCAGAACACGGTGCATGTTTTCGTGGCCTTCAAAGCGAATGCCAACCAAATCCCATGTTTCCTTTTCATTCCAGTCTGCACCGCCCCAAATCGACTGAATCGATGGAACGGTTGGTGTATCTCCTTGTGCCAACGGCATGAAGACTTCAAACTCCATTGGGATGTCCATGCCTTTCAATTCCTCAGCAACGATGACGTTGTGCGTGTTTGGCGTTTGGTTTTGAATCGGTTGGCGAAGGAAGTGATAGGCCACTTCCCAGCCACGTTCATCAGGACCGTCTGGGAAGTGCGTTCCTGTAACCATCGAACAGTAGTTGACGCCGAGGTCGTGGCGCATCCACTTTGCAAGTGCAATCCAGTGTTGAGGTGGGCAAGTCATTCGAACGAAGGCGTATTTCTTGGCGTTGCTGTGGTGCTCAACAGAGGCGGTGATGCCGGTGCCTTCGAAGCGTGCGTTAATGGCTTCCAAACATGCTGCTGCTGCCGATGCGTTCTGCTCTTGGGTGATGCTTGTACCCATGTTCAGTCCTCCCCGACAATCACTGGCTTCTCGCTCATTCGCTCAGCGCTTGGTGCGCCACCAATACGAATGATTTTCTCACGCAGCAACCCAAATCCATCGATGAGTGCTTCTGGGCGAGGTGGGCATCCTGGGATGTAAACATCGACTGGAATGACGGTGTCGACACCTTCGAGGATGTTGTAGGATTGGAAATATGGCCCACCGGAGATAGCGCATTCACCCATGGCGATGCAATACTTTGGCTCAGGCATTTGCTCCCACAATCGAACGACTTTGTCTGCGAATTTCTTGGTGATAGGGCCGTTGATCAACAGCACATCGGATTGGCGGGGCGAAGAACGGAACAAAACACCGAAGCGGTCCCCGTCGAAACGAGGCGTAGCTGCTGCTGCCATCTCGATGGCGCAACACTTGATCCCCAAGTGAAGGGTGAACAAGGACTTGCGACCAGCCCAATTGAAGTAGCGGCCGGCAAGAACGCTGAGGAACTTCTTGATGCGGGTGGCCTTCAATGCTTCATCGGTGACGCCACCGACCATTTCGACCAGCGCTCGGCTGTTGAATGCTGCAAAATTTTCTCCTGCTTCTGCCATACTATCCACCTCAAATGTAAATGCGACCTCGCTTACGGAACACATACCAGACGCCTAATGACATCGTGGCAAAGAACACACAGAGGATGGCGAGTGCGTTGATCGCTTCGTCGACCGCACCCGGTGCTGCATCGGCTGTGGTCGCATCTGAAGCCACCATACCGCCGAGAACCAGGAACATGAAAGCAACATCAAACACGAGGAAGATGATGGCATACCAGTAGTACTGGAAGTGGAATTGAATCATTGCATCGCCAACAGGCTCGCTACCGCACTCAAAGGTCGTCAAACGACGTGGATAGAGGCTGTGGTCGCGCTCATAGCCTTCCAAGAGGTAAGAGCGGGTGATGTGGGGGCGAGCAGGGTCGACCCGAGGCCGAACAACCCATGTGATGACGAAATTCGTCAGCGGCATGATGATGCCGAGCACGGTCAAAAATCCAATGGAGAGGTAAGCGCTCGGCACTGATTCAAGTCCGGACATATGTTCACCCTGTTGCAAAGCATACGCTCCGCAATTTCTTCGACTTGAGGGACCCACATAAGCGTTCCCAAATTCAAGTCGTGAGCAATGGGTTTCACAGTTGCTTGGAACAGGGCCACTGCGAGGAAGTAATAGGGAACAAACAAACTCATTTTTTCAAAGCCGCTCACACGCCGAATCTAGTATCCAATCTCAAGGAATCCTGGCGCGAGAGAGTGGCGGCAATCAAGAACGCTCAATTTCGAGTAAAGAACAGAGTCCATGATGCATTAAGTGAATCTTCGAAGGCCTTCCAAGGCACGAATACAGTCCACATATACACCGCTGCCGGGGCCAGCGTCTTGATGAATTCAAGTCCACCGAGATCAGGGAAGAAGGACATGATCAGCGTTGTTCCACCAGCTGCAACCATACCAATCAGCGACCACATCAAAATAAAACCAAAGGAAAGTTTGGTGGCATGGCCAGTTTGGGCTTCGAGTTGTTTCGTACTGCGCAAGAATCCGAACACTCGAGCAAGCATCCAAAACGGCAATGCAATGGCAAAGAGAAGGAAAAGGAGGTTCCAAAGTTTGAAACCGCCCTTACCAATATTTGCATAGCGCTTCATCTCGTTGGAGTACTGGTGATGAAGGTAGAGTCCGTAAATTCCAAACGTCACCATGCTCAAAGCAAACTGAGTCGTTGGATTCCTAAATGGGACCGGGTTGCGCACCTTCATTGTCGCCAATGTAATGTCTTCATGGCCACTGTCAATCAGATACTGAACGTGATCTTGCTTCCGGCTACGACGGCTTACCTCCATTGAATGTTGCACTGAAGGCATGCCGACACGATAGAAGAGCAAAAGCACCGGTATGACGAGGACGATGAAGAAGCCCGACTGAATCTGTTGAGAGGACAAACCAAGTCCGAGGAAGCCTTTGGATGGCTGACCTAGGATTTCAAATTCGATGTTTTCACGGTCGACAACACCAGTCTCTGTGGGTTCAACAGAAATTGTGAACTTGAATGTGTCTTCTAATTCTGCTGAAAATGGTGGACGCACGAGCACTTCGATCATGAGGGTCTCGCCAACATCTATTTCGCAGGTGAAATCCGGGCCAGTTGTCTCGCAGTCTCCGGTTTCACTGTCCAAACCTACGCTCCATCCGCGGAAGCTTTCCGATGCAAAGATGATGACTTCTGTACGCGTATTTCCAGTGTTGGTCAGATTGAGCGTGTATTCCAATCGATCAGGGTATGTGAGGCTCATTTCTGTTTCGACCCCTTCGGTTTCAAATTCAAGTTCATAGACAATTTGAACATCGAGCGTGATTGAAATCTGGCCTGACCGATTCGCAGCATTTGAAACGCTGGTGACGGTCAAATCAAGGACCCCTCCTTCCCCAGTGGAAGCACTTGGGTTCACGGTCAGAATAAGTTCCATGTAGAGTTTGAAGGGACGGGCCTCATGAGATTGATTGCTGTAGACTGGCAATCCAACCATGATGGTTTCAGCACCGTTTTTGGTGGCTGATGTGACAGGATTACCATTGACATCAATCAGGAAGGATTGGTTCGCAAAGTCCCAAATTCCATACCCAGCAGGAACGCTGACCGGGCCTTCAACAGGCATGCCATAGAGCAGTAATTGCCGAGTAGCAATGCCTTGTAGCCCCGACATGTCGATGATCGCCTCGTCGTTTCCATCACCAGTATTTTCGATCCAGAGGCCGTATGTTTGTGTTCCTGATGGGGGAAGAACTGCGGTGCCTGTTCGTTGATCAATTCCACCATCAACCAATCGAACATCCATGGCAAAGTTGCGATCTGATAGAATGGCTAGGAATTGGAATTCTCTTTGGTTATCAGGGATCCCATCGCCGTCTTCGTCTGCTGTGTTGGAATCTCCTTTGTTGGTCACACGTGTGGTGATTCGAGTGTATGCGAGTTCCTCTTCACCATCAACGCTCACAACGAGGAACACCTCGGCGCTGGTACGTGGTTCAACTTCAATTTCAATGAATTGCACGCCATTGGCATCTTCAAAGTGGACGCCCCATGCCGGCGTAGCAGTTTGCTGCATGACTGAACATCGGAAACTGTCCTTGACGTTTCCAAGGTTTTCAATTGTGATTGGGAATCTAACTTCGCTTCCTGAACGACCGGTCTGGTCGGTTGCTGGAGCTGTCGCTTCCATCGCATGGACTGCCTTCACCTTTACACGAAGGACCACTTCATCGTATGCAGCGCCACCTGTCGAAGGGAGCACTGAGAAGGTCAAGTCAACTTCCTCTGTAGCAAGGGCATTGATTGGAACATCGACGGTCACGACAACGTCGCTGCTCTTTTCCGAGCCATGTTTTGAACCAACGCTGACGGTGGTGGCATCAAGTCGAACGGTCCACCCAGTCGGCGCACTTGACGTTGAAACACGAAGATTGTCAGGGCCATTCCCTTCATTGGTCACCGTGATTGTCGCCGAACCGTTGCTTCCTGGTTCAATGTTCGGCAGCAGGGATTGTGACAAGGAGATGCTGGCGCCATAGGATTGGCCAACTTTGACTCGGAGTTCTTCACTGCATTTGACTGCCGATCCGTCTTTACCAAGGATATTGATCACGGTTTCTGAACCTGCAGTCACTGAATCATCAGGTGAGACTTTGAGATCGAATGTGCGGGTACCTTCGCCCCCATCGTAGGGCAGAAGTCCAGACGAAGCACCGTCAAAACTCACCCATGTTGCGCGACTTGGTGGTGAGGAAGACTTTGACATGCTGACCGACCAATCGCTGTTTCCAGTGTTGGTCAGGGTTGCGGTGAGGGTGCCTTCTGCACCAGGGTTGACGGTGATGGTCGTCTTTGACAAGACCATGTCGCATTCATGCAGTTCGGGAACGGTGAGGCTGAATTCTTCAGAATCTGTGGCGTTTTGGGTGGGATCGTTGGTGACAACACCCGTCACTTCCCAGCAGTACTTGTCAGCGGCTTGGCCGTCTGGAACTTCAACCGATACAACGACTGTCACTGATTCATTTTGGTCAAGATTGACTGAATCTTCATCCAGTTCAACCGTTAAATCGTCAGCGTTTTGACATCCAGAACCATCTGTCTCTTCGACCGAAAGAGCAACGGTTTCGTTGCTTTGACCGGTGTTTTCCACTTCGACATCGTACTCAACAATCGAAGCACCACTCCAAGTCTTTGAGGTGGTTGGCATGCTCACTTCAACCCCGAACAAAGCGCTACCAGAGCCGTCACCAGCAGTCGTTGTGACCGTCTTTGTTTCAGTTGCAGGTTGGCCGGGGGCTTCAGGAGGTTCCGGTTGCTCGGTAGCGGTTGCTGAAATGGTCGTGTCACAGCTTCCTTCTGCTGTTTGAGTCAAGGTGACGTTCATTGTGGTTTCACCATAATCGCCTGATTCAATCGGACCTGGGATCTGAACAATGCTCGAAGAATACGCACCACACTCTTGGGTTTGTTCCTCGTTTGAGGAAAGGGAGACTGTAATTGGAGTTGAACCTTGATTGTACACTCGAACGGTGTATTCACCCGATTCACCAGGGTTGACTTCCTGTCCGTTGGCTGGCGAGGTTGTGATGAAAATATTGGCATCTCGAGCGCCATCTGCGCTGGCCGATGGAACCACGGTGGGCACCACAGAGAGCAGAAGCAATCCCACGAGCAAAAGGGCACGATGTGAGGCGTGCTTGGTTGGTTCTTGACGGGGGTCCATGACCCCCGGTGGAAGCCTTAGTATCAAAAGGCTCCCCAATGATGTGCAGGTGGCTTTGTCATCCTCAAGCCAAGACAAACGTCGACGCTGCTGCGGAACAGTTGACACAGGTCTCGAGTTCGCTCGATTGGCAGGCTGGATTGTCCGAACGGTGGTACCTTGCGCCGCAACCAGGGCAGCCTTGCATCGGACCGACAATGGTTTGGCGGCACGACCAGCACATCGGGCCTGCTTGAGCGAGACTGGTAGGTGCTGCGGCTTGGGCCACAGGCACGATGGATTGAGTGGGCATTCCAGCATGGCGTGGTGGACCACCGGATTGTTTACGCCGAATGATCAACGCTGCGAGGAGGCCGGCAAGCAAGATCAAGACAATCGGTCCGAACAAAGTGACTGGCAAACTGCCGCCGGATGTTGCGGTTGGTTCGCCTTCTGATTCGACTTCAAGCACCACGCTTGATGTGGAAACTGACACCGCTTCATTCAATGAAAGATCAATGGTCCCAGTTCCTGGGCGTGATGCTTCAACGAGAAGTCGAACCGTCATCGATTGACCTGGTTCTAAATTTGCAATGTCATTCCCGTCGATGGAGACCGACCAATGCTTGCTTGCATCAACCTTGAGTTGGTGAGAAAACAATGTGTTACCGGTGTTGGTGAGGGTGACCTCAAGCATGGATTCAGTGCCTGTGACAAACGGAACCGTTCGCTCTTGAACCCATGAGGCTTCCAACACACTTGCCACATAGAGCCCGACCTGTTCATTTAATTCCACTCCGTTACCAGATAACGTGATGCCAAATGAGGGTTCACTAAGTGGCGCCATGGTCGCTGGAATGAGCACCGTACAAACGAGTGGTGATACGTCATTCTCTCCAATCGGGTCGACGTCTTGGCATTCACCAAACAAGCCCTGTTCAAGGGCGATTGAAACCTCGGGCGTCCACTCGACATCCGCAGCGTTGCTGGCAAGCCAAGTGAAGACAAGTGGTTCACCAGCTGGGTGAGAACCTGGGCCAAGTGGATTGGCATAACTTGAGCCATCCTCAAGCACCAAACTCACAAATTGAAGGGATGGTTCAGGCAGAACTTCAACATCAAATTCACCAACCCATGTGTTGCGATCGCCATCAGCATCGAGATGGAACTTCACTTCTCCACTTCGCCCGGTCCCGTCGCCCTCGATGCCGATGAGGATGTTCTCTGTCGAGGCCCAATCAAGATTCAACGTCTCTAATCCAGAAGTAACCGCCCAACCTGTTGGCAATTCAAACGATGGTGAGAGGTTGAGGTCGATGTTGCCTTTGTGTTCCACTGAGAACATCATGCTAAACGAGGAATCCGGCCTCAACACGCCCAAATTGGTCTCAAGATCAATATCGATGGTTCGGACTTCTTCCACCTTAATCGGGATTTCAAAGACCCAACTGTCTTGGATCTCGGTTTGAGATATTGCCGTCAACTGGACAATACGTTCTGCACCTGCCCCAGTCATCACCTGAGGAGGCGTGAAGGTCATACCAATCGTTTTTTGCGCATCTAAACCGATGAGACCTGTCGAGCCAGATGTGGCACCCGGATCGCTGGCAAGGTCATCAAATCCTGCCGACCAACCTGCGGGAGCCTGTAAGAACAAATCATAACCGATGTCGGCGTTGCCTATGTTGAACAAACGTATGTCGATCGAAGTTGGGTTTGAAGGTGAGACTGGAACAATTTGATAATCGTATTCTAATCGTAAATTTGCCAGTTCAGGCACGATGAAATCAAGGTGGTATGGGTAGTTAACGCCGTTATCAACATCAATACCGAGCAAATCGATGCGATACGCTCCAGGTGTTGGAGGTGTAGGGTGAACGAGGGTCACTGTGATGTTTGCTGAGTCTTGGCCATCGAGCGTGAAATTGGACTCCGTCGCTCCAACATACCAAGATTCTGATTGCCCTGTAGCGATGTTGGTGATGCCGTTGGTGCTCATGCTTGCATTGGTGGCAATAAGAGCGGTGTTGGTCAGTGAAACTGTCCATGAGGTGGTGGAGGCACTGGTGTTGAGCAACACTTGCTGTTGCAAGGGCGAAGCCAGTTTGACACCGGGTGCGGTCACATTGACGGCGATATTGTGGCGGTTGTTGTTTTCTAAAATTTCTTCGATTTCATCATCCGGATCGATGATGAATGAGAGTGTGGCCTCACCGGAGTCCTGTGGCGTCCAATACCATACCTGGGTCTTTGTCGAACCAGCACCGATATCGATGTTCTTGACATCGATGAGCACATCATCAACCCTAAATTCAATGTCAAAGAAATCTGCACGGACATTCCCTACGTTGAAGACTTTGGTGGTCAATTGAAGTTGGTCGCCCACTTGGGGAATGGAAACCGACATGGAAAACTGGTCGAGAATGAATTCGGGATCGGGCCTCAAATCATTGACGCCATGGCCCCGCACTGCAATCGCAAAAGGTTGTGCTGTGCTTCCGCCATGTATTGTATCCTTGACTTTCACCGTCCAGATGCCGACTTCAGCGCTGTCGATGAGGATGACTTCGAGGTTGTTGATCGAGTCTGCTGAACCCCCAGTTGTTGAGCGCCCACTCGCAAAATCATTGCCGAGGTACACGGTACCCGAGGGGGAAGTCACCTCCAAATCGAGGTTGTTGACAAGTTGGTTTGAAGAAAAGGTCG
>Ga0208277_1000155_pt1 | contig 40093 bp, 33 predicted proteins | sample ETNtaG_5_FD_185782 | JGI IMG/M metagenome (GOLD analysis project Ga0208277, IMG submission 185782) | Marine microbial and viral communities from oxygen minimum zone, Eastern Pacific Ocean - ETNP201406SV205 (SPAdes) (version 2) | ecosystem: Environmental > Aquatic > Marine > Oceanic ...
GCATAGCCCGGTATTGCGATGGATTCGAAATCCATTATCCTTGGATTCGGGGGTTCAAATCCCTCTCTCGGCGCCAATTATTTCTAGAAGGGAGCGATATCATCAGAATCTCTAAGAATGACGACTCTAGTACCTGGGCCAATTTTTATCTGAGGCCTCCCTGCGAATTCTCCTGATTCACCATTTAGTATGGCGATTTCGTCACCTCTAGTGATAGCAGCGGCAGAATTTGGGATAAATTGCTTGAAAGCTACGCTTCCACTCGACCCGGAATCATCCACTAAAGTTATTGACCATCTTCTAATTTCTTTGGCGTCTGGAAAGGCGTCAATAGACCATACTCTACCAACCACGCTAATTCGTGTTTCTACATCAACAATAGGAGCGTCAAATGAATCATTGAGAATACTTATCTCTGATTTTTCATCTAGATCGATTACCAATTGCCCTTTCCATAACGAAGATAAAGCATTATCTATCCTAATTTTTGATCCTTCGGAAATTGATCTTGAGATACTTGTGAAACCTCCATTTCTATGATTTCTGACTTTGGCACGGTCATAGCCATGTTGGAGAGTAAAACTCAATTGAATATCATTTTTATCAGATATTTCTGGACCTTGGAGATGCAGAACTTCTCCAGTTACTGAAAATCTAGTTTTTATTTCTCCCAAAGAGGTTACTGGCCATGCGTGCCCAAATCTTTCTATTCTATTCATTGAAGGTAGTTCTGTTTCATAATCACTACTTTCACATATGGCTCGTAATCCACAAACCCTACAACGTGACTTTGGAGTATTATCTATTGAGGGTTCTGCGGGAATTCCTCCGTCATGAAATATATTCAGAGGCAGAGGGAGAGTTGGGCAGTCAGAAATATCCGGATCACGTGCATGGATTAGATTGTAAATTTCCAACAATTCAATATTTAATTGAGTCATTTCCTCTTTACTTGGTGTGGGAACTTTTTTTACCTTTTCAACACCTAAATACCATATCTCCAAGTCCTCTACTTCATCTAAGCGTTCATGTGTTTCCCACCACAACCAAGCATACAATCGTAATTGTTCCACATAACCTGCAGAACGATCTCCTTTGCCTACAGATGCTTTCAAATCTATGATACTAGATTTCCCTGACCACCTATAAACTAAGTCATATTCTCCTTGAAACCAACCATCTGGATGTGAAGTTGTTTGAGAGAAAGGAGTGGCATCAGGGTCGACGAACCATGGCCTAGCATATTCCCACGACTCGATCCAAGAAATATCTCCTTCGGAGGCAGCTGGATTGATTTTAGTCCATAGTCTGGGAAAACCATCAGGGGCTGGCCAGTGCTCTCTAAATTTACCTTCCCTCCAAAGTTTCATAATTCTATTTTCTCCTCCATCAATGCATCTTTGTAATTCATCTAGATGCATCCGTATCCCTGAAATAACCATATTTAGGCCTTCTTCGGGACTGATGTCTGAAGAATTGCCAATACGGTTGGGGATTGATTCCCAATCATCTACTGCCCTTTCCCAACATCCCGGGAAATGGTAATTGGCCCGTGCAATTGCCCACTCTTCCAATTCGATGCGACTGTGTGGCCACATGTCCTTAGGCCTTAACTCCAAAGATGGCCCGATCCATCCTTCTGCCTGGTCTAAATCAGGAGATCCTGTCTCATCAATTGGCGAAGTCATATCTTGATCATCCTCAGGGCCTATGTACAGTGGAGAATCACGAAGGACCCTACAAATACATTCTTCAGCAGCATTTCCCCTAATTATTTGAGGAGGGAGTGGTGTTTTGAGACGTTCTCTCCAACCGTAATACCAAAGCCTTGGACAGTTTTTCCATGCTATGACTTGGGATGCAGAAAGACGGCGAAACGGATTGACTTTTGAATTACTCAAATCTGGTCTTTGGACAGGCACGAATGGGCTAGTTATACAAACTCTATCAATGTGTTCAAAATAAGTATTATTTAATACACTAATTTAACCATATTATAGTCATTTCCAATCTTTCAAAGGTAGGTAATACCTCTACTAATGATACAGGTGCTTCTATATCATTAGCTATTGATTCAGCGACTACTAAAGGTAATTCAATCCTTTTATGGTCTGAGTCCCAGTAGATAAATCTACGAGGAAGGTTTGTTTCTTGCATTATTTCTGATATCCATTTATCGTAGTCTTCATCAGATGAAGAAATGGCTCCAAAAACTATAGTACCATCTTCAGTAAGATTTTCATGAGGTGCTATAGTTGCTTCTCCTCTGCGAAGGAAACGTCTACGAAGTTGTCCTGCATCCTTGTATACAGCAGTACAAAACTTAACATGAAAGCCATATGATTCTTTTATTTCTCCATCAAGAGGATCTGGGATACCTAATTCTGCCGCATTTACTCTTTCTTTCATTGAAATAGCTAATTCGGCTGAACCGTTTGCCCCAGCGGTTATTTCTGTAGATAGGTTAAACCCCCTTAACTCCATATTATCGTGGTTTCCTACTGTTATTTCTAGTTCGTTTATATTGATAAACGATATTTCAAAACTTCTTAATTCTTCTAGTAATAATAATAATTCTTTTTCTTTATCTGGCTCACAGGGAATTTCAACTCCAGTCAATATTCCTGCATTCGAACAAGCTGCAATGGTTTCTTTATATCTGCTGGAATCTAGATTTAAAAAGTGGAATCTTATTTCATCCAATCCTGCTTCTGCAAAATCTTTTGCCCATTCTTTCCGAAAGGGTATACTGGTGTACATGTGGAGATGGAAGTTTGGCCCAAATTCATCTTTCAGACGTTTTATCCCTTCAAGAGTCCTATCTTTGGCCATCAATGGATCTCCTCCAGTTATTCCAGCACCAGTAGCACGCATTGCATATGCTTCTTCTATTACCTGGTCAAAATTTTCACATTTCCTCTCATTGGCATACATCCAATCTATTTCTCTACGATTTTCAGAAAGAGGGCAATAATCACATTGCCAATGACAATGTCCTGTTATAAATAAAACTAATTTACTGCCCATTTGACACTGAATACATCCTTCGGTATCAGATTTTTCAGGTGCCTCATATAGATTGAGAACTTGAGGTAAATTGAAATTAAGTGACATTTGAATCCTCCATAACGATCTTTGCTTGTTCTATTATCCAACTATGAAAACCGACATCTTCGGAAAGTTCGGGGTGGAATGTTAGGGCTATTCTGTTGTCTTTCCTTACACCAACTATGTCTCCATCACAAGTGGCCACAATATTATCAGTAGATATGTTGGGATCAAATTTAGGTGCACGAATAAAAATTCCAGGGAAAGATCTGTTGAGTAATGATGTTTCTACAACGGCTTGAAATGAGTCTATCTGCCTGCCGTATGCGTTTCTATTAATTGAAGCACTGATTAAAGATTCTTGGCCATCTTGAGGATCGGAGAGTAAGATTGCTCCAGCGCATGTACCAAGTACAGGTATTCTTGGATTTTTTCTTAGCCAATCTAAGAGTTTAGGAAGAAGAAGTGAATTAGAAGAGTTGCCAGTTAGACGCATAGTAGTCGATTCACCTCCTGGGATGACTAGGGCGTGAATATCTTGATTTAGTAAATCTGATGATTTCCTTAATTCTACTATCTTAATAGGTATTCCACAATCCTTTGAGGCATCATTCAGAGATGAAATATGGACATGTCTGGCACCTTGCAACATAACAAGTCCGATGCATATCACATTCACCGGTCATGCATTATAGAAATGAACTTCTCCCCCTATTGGAGGATTTGTCCGATGTAGTCAAAGACCTATCACTCCTTCATAGTTCCATGGATGGTAACGGGCGGATACATAATTTTGGTGCTGGACCTGCAGGATTGCCTCTAGAAGTCATCAGAGAAGTATCTGATTCACTCCCTAATTTGAATGAGAGTGGATTTGGATTACTAGAAATTTCCCACAGAAGTGAAGTTTTCCAGAAAGTTATAGACGAAGCCAGAGAAAGTGTAAGGAGAGTTTTATCAATACCAGAAGAATATAAAATATTATTCTTACAAGGGGGTGCATCTCTCCAATTTTACATGACTGCTTTGAACATACTTAGAGAAGGAGAAAAAGCGGACTATCTGATAACCGGAGGATGGTCAAAAAAGGCATTAAAAGAAGCAAACCGAATAGGAGATGCAAAAAACATATGGAGTGATGAAACAAATGGATTCAGAAAGGTACCCAAAGACGGAGATTATGATATCAGAGATGATGCAGTATATGTACATTATACTTCCAATAATACTCTTTATGGAACTCAGTATCATCATCTTCCCAGTAGTAGTGGTAAGCCACTAGTTGTTGATGCGAGTTCAGATATTACCGGAGTAGAAATAGATGTTTCAAAACATGATATTGTCTATGCAGGTGCACAAAAAAATCTTGGGCCAAGTGGGATAACACTTGTTATTCTCTCCCCTTGGGCGATTTCTCGGATTGGAAATGATATTCCTACGATGCTAGATTACAATGTCCATATCGAAAAGGGTTCAATGTTTAATACACCAAATACATTTGGAATATTTGTTCTTGGGCGTGTTTTCGCATGGCTTGAGAGAAATGGAGGCATGAAAGAAGCCATTCGTAGAAATAAAGAAAAATCTGATTTACTGTATAAGGAGTTGGATAGAACAGATTTTTGGCAGCCTCATGCAGCCATAGAATCTAGATCTAAAATGAATGTAACTTGGAGATTGAATGATACATCATTAGAAGAAATTTTCTTGAAAGAAGCATTTGACTGTGGTTTGGGAGGCCTTAAGGGCCATCGTAGTGTAGGAGGAATAAGAGCAAGTTTATACAATTATATCAGTAAAGAAAGTGTCATTGAGCTTGTAAGATTTATGAAAAAATTTGAAGAAGTACATAGATAATTTTGAAATTGAAATTGATTTAACAACATATCTGTACAAAGTATTCAAACACCTTCGGCGATGGGAGGCAATATGTGCCCGCCACTGTAATACTTGGAGCCCAATGGGGAGATGAGGGAAAAGGAAAAGCCATAGACCAATTAGCTGCTAAATCAACTTGGGCAGTTAGATTCCAAGGAGGCAATAATGCTGGACATACTGTAGTATATGGCGGTACTACATTGAAATTACATCAGATACCGTCTGGCGTTTCATCATTGCATTGTTCTATGGTATTAGGAGACGGAATGGTAATTGATCCTTGGGTTTTAGAGGAAGAATTAGATAGATGGCATGAATTATCAGGCGAGCGCCCAGAAGGTAAGAGGCTTTTCATAAGTGAACGTGCTTCAGTAATTCTCCCTTTTCATAGACTATATGATAGCGCAGATAAAGTTGTAGGGACAACTGGGAGAGGAATAGGGCCGGCATATCGCGATCGTATCGAAAGAGTTGGTATAAGATTTGCAGATATCGCCAATGTAGTAGAGGATGTAGAATATTTGCAAAACACCTCTAAAAGGATGAATGGGCAACTTGAGTCAGTAGGTGTTGATTCTAGAATAGAATGGGAAAAATTACAAAATGATTTGAAGTGGATTTTGGAAAGATATTCGAAATCGATTAAGCCTACCGGTTTAATGGTAGACTTTGCATTAAGAAATGGCGAAGATGTTCTGCTTGAAGGTGCTCAGGGCGCAATGTTGGACATAGATCAAGGAACTTATCCCTACGTTACCTCGTCAGTCACATGCAGAGCGAATGCCACACATGGGGCAGGAATTCATCCAGGTCATGTTGAACAGTGTTTTGGAATAACTAAAGCATACACTACGAGAGTAGGAAATGGTCCATTTCCCTCAGAACTATCACTAAAAGAAGGAGCAGGGATGCACATGGCCAAAGTTGGAAACGAGTTTGGGACAACCACTGGGAGGCCTCGTAGAACCGGTTGGTTAGATATTGTAGCGTTGAAAGAAAGTAATAGATTGAATGGATATTCGGGCCTTGTACTTACAAAACTAGATGTCTTAGGAGGTTTAGATGAAATCAAAATTTGTGTTGGATATGAAATGGAAGGCAAACTACTGCATATGATGCCAACAACGAGTATTGAGTTGGCTAAATGCGAGCCGATCTATGAAACTCATCCAGGATTTAAGGCTATGACAGATGCAGAATGGATAGAATTGGCAAATAAGTCTAGGATTGAAAATATTGGTTTTGGAGTTTTGACTAAAGATATGTTAAATTATGTCAGGCGAATTGAAGAATTATCTGGGATTCCCATCGTTAGCATTGGAGTTGGACCCGATAGGGATGCGTCAATTGCCTCAGTCAATGGACCATTTGATCAATTACATGATAAGGAAATGTTCTAATTAATAGATATGGACGGATAAAATATGGGATTCAAATCTAATGCCCGCAAGAGGAGAAAGGCCACTGCTGTATCTTCAGGAAAATCAGAAGTTGATAAAAAGGAATATGTTGGAGAAATAAAATGTGATGTGGCCGGATGTGATAATTGGGCTGATAAAAAAATTGGAGGAAGGAAAAAGGCATACGACTGGGCAGTAGATGTATGGGGTGATTCCGGACTTTCAAATGAATCTAGAAGAGTTGCTTTATGCAAGTCTTGTTACAAAGTAGGTAAGAAACATAAGAAAGATGAGCCTGACTCTTGGTCTTAACTGAATTGTGATGCGTAACAATATAGAAGATATGCCCATACGGATGTCCATGAATGTACAGCCAGTCAATGAAGAAATACTTGAATATGCTCCAGGTTCTGAAGAACGGCTTAAGATACAAGATGAATTAGATAAACAAATGAGTGAAGTTATTGACATACCCTGTATAATCAATGGTAAGGAAATTTTTACAGGCAATATTGCCGAGCAAGTAATACCCCACAACCACAAACATGTAATTGCTAGGGTTCATTTAGCGTCCAAGAAAGAAATGGAAGAAGCATGTAAATCAGCTGTGGAATCACAGGAAGCCTGGATAGACTTGGGATTAGAAGGAAGATGTGAGATATTTGAGAAATGCGCAGACCTATTGGCAGGAAAATGGCGTATGAAAATTAATGCTGCAACAATGCTTAATCAATCAAAAACTGTTTTTCAAGCAGAGATTGATTCTGCGTGTGAATTAATTGACTTCTGGCGATTTAACTGTCATTATGCTCGTGGCTTCCATGAAGATTTTCAACCATTAGTTTCTCCTCCTGGTGTAAAGAATTCTACCGAAATAAGGCCTCTTGAAGGATTTGTGCTTTCTATAACGCCATTTAATTTTACAAGTATTGCTGCAAATCTACCTAGTGCACCTGCAATAGTAGGTTGTACCTCTGTTTGGAAGCCAAGTCGTAACTCATATTATTCCAATTATTTACTTATGCGATTAATGATGGAGGCTGGATTGCCGGATGGAGTAGTAAATTTCCTCCCTGGTTCGGGTGCTGAAATTACGGAAGTGGCTTTATCCAATCCTGATTTTGCAGGTTTACATTTTACTGGCTCGACCTCAACCTTCCAAGGACTATGGCAAGAAATAGGTCTTGCCCTACCAAAACTACGTTCTTATCCTAGAATTGTTGGTGAAACGGGAGGTAAAGACTTCATTGTAGCTCATCCAGATTGTGACTATAGAGGATTATTAGTAGCATTACTCAGAGGTTCTTTTGAGTATCAAGGGCAGAAATGTTCTGCAGCAAGTCGTGCTTATGTGCCTAAATCAGTATGGGATAGTATTTCTGATGAACTATGTACTGAAATAAGAAAAATTAAGATGGGAGATGCTAGAGATTTTTCCAATTTTATTACAGCAGTAATCGATAAACGATCTTTTGAAAAGATTACTGGTTATATTGATAGAGCCAAAAACAACCAATCCTGTGAAATTGTAGTAGGAGGCAATTATGATAATTCAGTTGGATGGTTTATTGAGCCAACTATAGTAGTAACTAATGATCCTCATTCTGAAACAATGGTTGAGGAAATATTCGGACCAGTATTGACTGTTTATGTTTATGATGATGAAAAATTTGAAGAAATACTAGGGATTTGTGATGTATCATCCCCTTATGCACTTACTGGATCTATTTTTGCTAATAATGAAGAAGATATTGAAAAGGCGTTTAAGGCACTTAGATTTACTGCTGGAAATTTCTATATCAACGATAAGCCTACGGGGGCTGTTGTTGCTCAACAACCATTTGGAGGTGCAAGAGCAAGTGGTACGAATGATAAGGCAGGAGGGCCATTGAATCTTCTTAGATGGATAAGTCCACGCTCAATAAAAAGAACACTGGAAATACCACAAGAATGGGATTACCCGTTTATGCAATCGGATGATAATTAGTAACATTCAATAACATTCTGCAGCCGTCCGAATTTGGGGAGCTTTTGCTGAGAGGTTACGAAAGTAACGACCCATGAACCTGATCTGGGTAATTCCAGCGGAGGAATGAGAAATGAATACAAATATTGCTTACATATTGATACTTGCTACACTAGGATTATTCGGATATATTGGATACCAAGCAACATCTAAGAAAGAAATTGATAGTGACAGATACTTATCCGCTAGAGGAACTCAAAATACCATGAGTATTATGCTTAGTCTTTTTGCATCAGGAATGGGCATATGGATTCTTTTAGCACCATCTGAAGTAGGATATTATGGAGGATTTTGGGATGTTTTTGGTTATGCCTTATCTGCTTCTACACCTTTTCTTCTGCTTGCCTATGTAGGTCCCATAATTAGGAAAAAATTGCCTAATGGAGTTACTCTTGCTGATTATGCTAAGTCTCGTGCTGGAAGACCGATGCAGATTTATGTTGGCTTAATTTCAATACTGTATATGTTCACCTTTCTTTTTGCAGAATTTATTGCTATTGGTAAAGTGATGGAAATTTTAGTTGGGATTAATCCCTTATTTCCCATGGTTGCAGTAGGCGTTGTTACTGCAGGATATACCTCATATGGTGGACTACCGGCGTCCCTTGAAACAGATAAAATCCAAGCATTGTCGATAATGTTACTAATTACTGCTTTAATATTGATACTGTTTATTGTAGATATTAGCAGTTTGATTTATGATGCCAAGGCGCATACTCCTGAAGATATTGAATGGGATTGGTATCATGGAAGTATAAGTGACACTTCAACTTTTAAATCAGGTTTTGCACTTGTGGTTGCAATTACCGCTGCCGAGATGTTTTCGCAAGGTAACTGGCAAAGAGCATGGGCTAGTGAAGACGAGAGGGCTTTGAAAAAGGGAGCCGTTGGTGCATCTCTGATTGTTTTTCCTTTAGTATTTGTAATGGGTTTTCTAGGTACTTCAGTAGCAGGACAAGGTGCTGTTGAGGACCCGGCAGTTTCTTTCTTCTACTTGATTGAAGATATAGGGACAATTCTCACAATAGCGTTTGTAGTACTATCTATTGCATTAGTATGTTCCAGCGCGGATACATTACAAAACGCAATTATTGCATCATTATCCAGAGATATTTTGAATGATAAGATTAATCTTAATATGGCTAAATTTCTAACTGTTGCAATGATTCCATTAGCTATCTATTTGGCGACAGAACCTACAATTAACGGTTTCACCTTAGATAGTAGTACTGTTTTCGTGATTTTCCTAAGAGCAGATTTGTATGCAGCAGCTACCGTTGGGCCAGTCTTCCTAACTCTAAGAAGTGAAGTTTCATCAAGGGGTTCTCTTATTGGTGCACTTTCAGGTATCATTTCAGTTGTTATTTATGGGGCAATTACTGAGGATTTCTCAACTGGTATTGGATACTTATCTTCTCCAACCAATGATGATGGATTGGCGAATTTAGAAGTTTTCCTTTCCGCGTTATTGGGATCCTCAGTGATGACCATACTGATGTCATATATTTTACCAGATGAATAATAGAACAATAATACTTTGATGGTGTTAACTTCATATGCCTTGCTTTGTGGGTAATGGCCATGGATGCTGATTCATTCCCTTCTAGATTGATTATTCCCTGGAAGCGATTCTGGGGCAATACTTGGAAAAGGCGTGAGAACATTGATGGCAGGTGGTTTCCTTTTGAGGTATTTATTTTTGGTTTAGTATTCATTGCAATCCCTTATTTCGGTTCCAATAATATCGCTAATTTATACCTTGAAGATGCTTTTGCAGTTTTCCCTGAAAATTCATATGATCGTTCAGTACCAGTAATTAATTGGATGATTATCCCATATGCTGCATTATATCTTTTTTATCCTGCTACTTTGCTACTGGCGCCAAAAAATGACAAAGGGCGTTTGGAACTAATATCCGCTATGCAGATGTTAATACTTGCAACTCTCTTTTGTGTCATATTTTTCCTTCTTTTTCCTGCAGAAGTTGACATGAGAGATGCCATTAATTGGGATTCCATGAATGGTCTTGAAACAATTTTATTTGAATTCATACATACATCAGATAAACCCTGGAATGCATGGCCTAGTTTGCACATTGTTCATTCTTATTGCCTTGCTAGAATAATGACGCATTGGCTTATGAGTAATTATTCTGAAAATAAATGGAAGAATTATTTCTTAATTGTCCTATGGGTTGAATGGATATTGCTATGTATTAGCATACTTACTACAAAACAACATTACATGTTTGACTTATTTTCTGGTTTGGCAGTAGGAATAATTGCATGGGAGATTTACAAACCAGTATTAAAAATGATATCGGAAAAAGGTATTGAAAATATAATAGAAGAATTAGAGTGGGATTGATGTGGAAAGTAACTTAGACTTTGAGGTCTTAAAGGAAAAAGATACTTGGAATGCATTTGTAATTGCTATAGCATTGTTCTGTATAATCGGTTATTCTTCCCTTACATTATTTGACTTCTCAACATCTATTTATGGAGTTACTGATGAGATTAATGAGACTCCTGATTTCATAGCCCCTACACTGAATAGAACTGGTATCGATGATGTAGTAGATTTTGATGATAGCGGGACAGTAAAGTTATCTCATTTACGTGGGAATACTGTTGTTTTGGATTTTATGGCTATTGATTGTAGTAATTGTCATCTTGTTCAAAAACACATAGAACAGAACTTAGATAATTGGCAGAATCTAGAAGGCGATTATCCAGTAATAGTAGTTTCAATTGCTTCTTGGTATGATTTGGAATCTTTTGAGTCGATAAATTCTACATTTGGAAATAATGATTCGGATAAATATATGCGATGGATTGTTGCTAACGGAGGCACAGATATAATTCTAACAGATGAAGGAGGAGGAGATTTACTTGAATATTATAATGTGATAAATATCCCTCACGTATTAGTAATAGATCATGAGGGTTATGCGGTTGCAAAAGAAAATACTGGCTTTCCACTTGATAAATGGGAATCTTTTGATTCAGCCATTGAAAAGGCGAATAGAGGGGAGGCGAATGATTTACGATTTGGCATTTCTAAAACTGATGATTCCACCCTAGGAGTATTAATTATTGGCGTAATTATTGGAATATTAGTTTATTTTAGTCCTTGTGCATTCCCAATCTTACCTTCTTACATAACATATTACCTAAGCTTGGGGATGCGGGAAGATGAGTTGCGAGAGGCCGGGAAAATTAAAGGAAAAATTCCAAATTCTTTTGAAGTTGGATTTTTTGCAGCATTAGGGCAGTTAACTTTCTTCACCGTCATTGGAATTTTACTATTTGGACTGAGTGAGATATTCAACTTTTCTGAAATATTAAGCGAGATTTCTGTAATAATTTCAATAATACTAATCCTATTTGGAGTGTTGATGTTATTAGGTTGGACGTCACACATTCTTTTGGGAATTCAAAATAAAATAGGCAAGTACCAAAATACTGAAGAGGATGAAAAATTCACCCCTAGGAGGAATATGTACATCTGGGGAATAGGATATTCTGCAGCATCAGTAGATTGTACTGCTGCTGCTGTTTTCCCTTTCATGGCATGGCTCATAACAATCAGCGATAGAGCAGTCTTTTCGGGAATGTTAGGGCTGGTATTATCTGTAACATCGCTAATGATAATTGTGACAGTTCTGGTTGGTTCCGGCAGACAAGCAATAATTAAGGTCCTTAGAAAATACACAAGAATAGTAAAAGCAACTGGGTCATGGATGATGATATTTGCAGGATTGGGGCTCTTAATTTATCTTACACAGCCCGATATTATAGCATCGGCCATAAATTAAGAATCATTAATTGGTTGAATGAGGTCTCCAATTATTGGTTGTATGCTTTCCCATATTTTATTATGGACAACTTCCACACTATCTCTTGTTGGGATTAATGTTGCACCAATGTCTTTTCCTGCTTTTGTGAATTCATCTCTTAATAATTTCTGATATTTTAGAAATGAAGAAGTGATTGAAGTTGATATTCCCATATCCATTCCTGATTCGAAATTATTTAAAGATTCTAATTTTTCACCAAACATTATCCTATTCAATAATCTTCTAGGGCCACAATGTAGTAATATTACAGAATCTGGCTTCGGAATTTCCGAATAAAGGGATTCTATCCAGTCAGAATCACCACCTCTTACAGATTCTCTTATCTTTGGAGTCATGTCATATCTATCAGATATCACGACAAAACCTGCTTCCAGTAATGGTTCTATTCCATTTTGTATTTGGTCATGTAAATCTGTTGCATAAAGAAGTGCACGAGTTCTCCAATTTAGTTGGTGAATGTGGTGAGTATGTGACTTTAGCAATTCTCCCATCAGAGTGGAACGAGCAAGTCCTATAGTAAATGTAGCAACACCATGTGCTTCTAATCTTGCGGACAATAATTTTGTATGCAGACTACGCCCTACTTGATCTGGCCCCTCAATTACAATTAATTTGCCTTGATACATTAACTAATTTCCTCCTGTATAACTTAACCAATCAAAATCAGACTGACTGAGATTTTGCGCTAAACGATCAGCATGATCAATAACTGTTATCTCAGAAATATCAATATTATCATTAAATAAAACACGCATTCTTTTCTGGACTTCCGGGACCGACCCAGTGGCATCTAGGCGAATTATCCTCCCATCTTTGACTAATTGTGAGTAAATTTCTGAAACCTTTGACTGAAATATTCTGTATGATTCGAAGGGATCATCAGACCAGCCCATGTCCATTCCTGCTTCATAGTATTTTAGTGAAGGTCTGCCTTTTGTTATTCTTTCATATCCTATTTCCCCAGGAACGTCGAAATATATAGTCAAATCAGGCTCTCTTGCAAATGAATATGTTTGTTCTATTGTTTCTAAAGAAACCTCTCTTGAACCATCTCTAGCCATTGCAGTATACTTGTAACGATCACAAATTACTATCCCTCCAATCTTTAAAACGGGTTCTATTTGTTTTGCCCAACGATCGGCGAAATCTGCTGCATGAATTAGATGGAATGTCATAGGAAGGAGTCTTTTATTCTGTTTTCCTAGTTTTGTTGCAGCCTTCACTATCTTACTAGAATTCCATTCAGTATGATATACTGGGAGTCCTTTTGCGCGTAGCCAATGATAAAGTAACTTTGCCTGTGTACTCTTTCCAGAACCATCCATTCCTTCAACAGCAATCAGTATTCCCGACTTAGACATGAAAAACCCCCCAAATCACGTATGATTATTGAAACTATCCTAGAGCCCATAGCATATTATATTGTGGTTTTTTGGAGAATATGTGTAATTATCTTTTTGAAGCATTTATTGTACTAAACGATATATCTCATCACTGGTCGTTATGAATAAATTTCCTCTGAATCTCTATGAGTCTGGATGTTCAATAATATCTCTGCCACATTTATTGAATATGAGCAAATTCTCCTTAAAGATTCTGACATCTTATCCATGAACAAAGCATCTTCTAATTCGCTATCGCTGCCTCTAAGATCGATTTCATACTGCAGAAGATTTTCTCGTGCCAGAATTAATTGGAACTTAGCGTCATGAATCTCAGAAATATTTCTTTTTCTTAAATTTGATATTAGAAGTTTTATTGAAAATTGCCATATCGGGATTACTGAAACAGGTAAGGAATTCATATTTATTCCTGATGGGACTGGATAATTTCTCGCTAAATCACATAAATTATAACTGTGATCTCCCATTCTTTCTAAAGTTCTTACGAGTTTGCATAACTCTGCAGCTTCCCATCTAGAAGTACCCAGAGAATCCTCTATACTTGCAGATTCTAGTATCTCTCCTGCCTGTCTTTCCAATAAAAGTCTTAATGCATCAACCTCATCCTCCCTATCATCTGCATCTTCTAAGATTTCTTTATCTCCTCCCATTAAAATTTCAGAAAAATCTCTAATCTGACTTGATAAAAGTAGATACATTCTATTGATACTAGAAAAAAGTGGCATTTCATTGGGATTAAGTAGACTAATCAACTCAATTTTATGTTCTAATTCATTAGCAATCTCCATGCCTCTAGTTGATCTAACGAATTTTCTAAATATTTTCTTATGTATTCTTGTAAATGGTTTCTGAGAATTGATAAAAATTCTATGCGCACCAGACAAGTATGCCGCTACCAAATGATCAAAAAGCATATTTTCAGGTATTTCGTTTGAATCCAAACTTACAGTTCTCTGCCTAATTATTGATGATGCATCAGCGATAATACGGAGAGTCCCTGATGGCCTCCATTCTATACGAATCTGGTCACGCGGAGAAAGTCCATGATCCATAACCCATTTTTTGGGTAGGCTGACTATATATGTCGACCCACCAGTAAGTTGTATCTTTCTTACTTCAGAACGCTCTCCTGTGTTAATTGTCATGTTTGCGGGAGTAGTGGCCTTAATATATACTTATATATTCATAGCAGTATATTGTTTTTATTACTAACTATATAGTTTCTATATTATAATAATCATATACTATCATATATCGCACATCAAATATGGAGCCTATAATGACAGTAGTCTTGATTCTTGCAATTGCTGTTTGTGCCTACATGGCATGGAACATAGGAGCCAATGATGTAGCTAATGCGATGGGGACTTCAGTGGGCTCTCGAGCACTTACATTAAAGCAAGCTGTAATAATAGCTGCAGTGTTCGAATTTTGCGGGGCTTTTTTCGCAGGAGATGCTGTAACCGATACTGTAAGGAAAGGGATCCTAAACATCGATCCCGCAGAAAATTTTGTTAGTGATGCTTTTGCCAATGATTTGATGTTTGGATTTATTGCTGCAATGATGGCAGCAGCAGTTTGGTTAACTGCAGCAACACGTTTCGGGTTACCAGTTTCAACTACTCATTCCATAATAGGTGGAATCGTGGGCGTAGGTTTGGTTTTAGAAGTTCAGCATGACCAATCATTAATTGATTGGGAGGTAGTCAGAAAAGTAGTAATCTCATGGGTAGCAAGCCCAGTAATGGGAGGGATAATAGCATTTATCTCATTCTTCATAGTACGCTTAGCGATATTGGAAGCAAAAGACCCTATTGAAAGATCGAGATGGTTGGCACCAATACTTGCACTGCCAACATTTTTCACATTAGGGCTCGCATTACAATTCAAAGCTTTGAAAGGATTTATCTCTAACGCTGATAGGAAAGGATGGATTAAAGATAAAAATGATTGGCTACCTTACAAAGAGGCGGACGGCGTCTTTAATCCAATGTCAGATACTGCTTGGTTCCCGATTAATTCGTTAATTGTAGCATTCATAATAGGATGTACCGCATCATTAATACTATGGTCAGTATTAAGAAAATATGATTTTGATAAACAAAGAGAGGGGTTCCAGGGCGTTGAAAAAATATTTGTTTGGTTGCAGATTATAACTGCAGCGTATGTTGCATTTGCTCATGGAGCAAATGACATGTCGAATGCAATAGGGCCTATGGCTGCGGTGTACGACATCCTCACCAATGGAGGAGTTGTAGCAGAGCAAGTCGAAGTTCCACTGTGGTTAGTTCTTCTAGGATCTGTTGGAATTGCAATTGGAGTAGTCACATGGGGCTGGAGAGTTATGGAAACAATAGGCACTAAAATTACAGATATTACACCAACAAGAGGGTTTGCAGCAGAATTTGGTGCTGCTACAACAATTCTGATATTTTCCATGCCATTCTTAGCAGTGCCGGTCTCAACGACTCACACACTAGTCGGTTCAGTAGTAGGAGTCGGGTTGGCAGGAGGAGCAAAAAATGTTGATTTCAAAGTCTTCGGTAAAATTGCTGCTTCATGGGTAGCAAGCCTTCCAGCAGCAGGATTTGGTGCGATTACACTTTATGTTTCTATGGGATCTGATCCTCTGAAATTAATAGTAGTCTTACCAATATCTTTCTTATTGGTTGGCTATGTAATGTGGAAAACCCGTGGAGATGAAGTATTCGAAGAATCTGCATTAGCAGGTACTGGTGTAGACAGTGAGAAATATGACCCAACAGTTTTCGAATTATTCCATACCCATGCCGAGGCAGTAGAGGAAACTGTTGACCACATGTTAACTGCTGTGAAAAAGAGTGTAGCGGGAGAAGACGCATCTGAAGAAATAAATGCGACAATTGAGTCTGAGTTAAGAGCTGATGATATCAAGAATGCATTGAGAGAGAAGGTTAGCAGTAAAGGCTGGAAATTATTGATAGATAGTGATGAATTCCTGTACATGCTTGGACGACAAGATAGGATTGCAGATTATGCACAGAATGTCGCCGAGCAATTGTCTTTCAGATCCCTTTATGAAAATAAAAAAGCAAGAGAAATGCTAATTGAGATGGCAGAAGCTGTACAAAAAACAACCGCAATCTACGAAGATACAGTGTTGCATCTAAGAGATTTAACTCTTTCAGGATACACTAAGAAAGGAAGAATTGAGTTAAAAGAATTGATTTATCAAGTAAATCTTGCAGAGCATGAAACAGACTTGGTTGAAAGCAAGGCTGCAGGATTTGTATTTAGAGAAGGTGCGGATGATCCACTAGCAGCAGTACACATGTATAGGGTATTGCAGAGATTGGATGATGTCGCAAATGCTTGTGAAGATGCAGCCAATGCTTTCTTGCCCATTGTTTACAATTGAATGAATGAAGATTGTGGGAAGCGATTATGAATGATTGGTAGTCCCGCAGCATATATGGCTACGAGACATCCTGTTGCAGAAGCTAGACTTCTAAAGAAATGGATATGTATGAATTGTTCAGCCACACATCGAGGCTCAAAGCCACGTTCATGTCGTAAATGCTCCTATAATAAACTAAGGCCCAAGGCAACAGAAAGAAGGGCGACGTGATTGTCACTAGAGTCTATCTGGCTCGAAGGATTTGTAATAAGTATCTCTTTGATATTTGCTCTCGGCCCTCAAAATGTCTTTGTTTTAAGGCAAGGATTGATGAAAAGGCATGTATTCATATCCTGTCTGATTTGCTCAATTTCGGATGCTTTTCTGATTGCAATAGGAGTTTTGGGCTTAGGATCTTTTCTTTCATCCATAGATGAAATAGCCATGTGGATGTCAATAATGGCAACTATTTTCCTCACTTCATACGGAATTCTAAGAATTAAATCATCATTAAATCCAACTGCAATGAATATTGAAGGAGATTTAACAAAGGATGTTAATGCTACAATATTCTCTGGTTTAGCCTTTACTTTCCTAAATCCTCATGTCTATGTAGACACTTTACTTCTAATTGGAGGGACCTCAAGTAGATATTTTGGAAATGAGAGGTTAGCATTTGGGATAGGCGCTGCTTCAGCATCTTTCTTATTCTTCTTTTCCTTGGGTTACGGTGCTAAATTTATGTCTCCGATTTTGAATAATCCAAAATCATGGCAGATTATTGATTTGTCAATAGCGGCTATAATGTTCACTGTTGCTGGTTTTATTATATCCCCATATTTACTTTAAATTAAAAATTTCTTCAAGTGAATCCATGAGAAAATGGATTTGTTTTTCGTCGTTATCTATGTGAGGAGAGACTCTGATAAATCCTGAACGGCTTGTCACCAATATCCCGTACTCTTCCTGCAACATCTTAACTACGGTCTTTGAATTGAAATTAGAAGGAGTTTTTATACAAACTATAGCACTTCTTTCTTCATCTTTCAATGGAGAAATAATCTCTAAATTAATATCTTCAGATCTTGAAATAATTAAATCAACTAATTTTTTATCATGTTCCCAGATATTTTCGATCCCAATCTCTGATATTTCATTAATAGATTCTGCAAGCCCCAATGCAGAACCGAAATGAATTGTTGAGAATTCAAAACGACTTGCATCTTCGGGTAATTGATAGTGATTAGCATTCATGTCCCAAATATTTTTATGGCTTCGAAAGCCCAAAAGACCAGGAAATAATGAAGTATTGAGCTCAGGAGAAATAAATGCCACTGCTGCTCCGAAACAACCTCTTAGCCATTTATATCCTGAAGATACAAGAGCATCTGCGCCTGAATCATAAGCATTAATTGGAATAACTCCCATTGATTGTGTACCATCAATTATTAGTAGAGCCCCTACGGAATGAGCTGCTTTTGCAAATAATTCTAAGTCATATCTTTGTCCGGAAATATATTCTACATGAGATAAGGTCACTACTTTTGTGTTTTCATCGATTAAATCTAGTATATCATCAGGTTTTGTATAGTATTTGGAATCACAAGGAGCGAGTCGTAGTTCTGCACCGAATTCTTCCGAAACTCTTGTCCAAGGATAAACTGTTGACGGGAATGATGCTTCAGTAGAAACTATGTTGCTGCCTTTCCTAGGGGCTATTGCCCATGCCAGAGATGAAAGTAATTCAGTTGCACTAGATCCAACACAAACATCTTTCATATCGCAATTAAGCAATCTTGCTGCTGATTTACGGAGAGGAATCATCGCATTTTTTTCTGCCTCACTATCGAATTCTGCTGCCCCTCCAGTGGCCAGAGAATCGGCCCATTTTGAGGCTTCAATATGAGCTATAGAAGACGTTGTAGCTATATTTGCATAAGACAAATTAACCCAAGTTTTGCTAATAATACCATACTCCAGTAATATCTCGGATGAAATATTATTTATGAGGTTGTTTGATTGATAGGATTAAGATATCATCTAACTTCATTGAGAAGCGATTCTAGGGCAGTTTGAATTTGTAGACATAATGGGCCATAATGCCCTGGTAAATTTGGATCATTAAATATATCATCTAAAGTTGAAGCAGTCATTCCCAGTCTTATATCCATATCTTTATTCTTGTTTAATAACCACTTATCTATTGCTTCTTTGGCAGAAGAACGAATATTCCGAGGAACTTGTGTGTCATCTAATTGTCCTAAGACCTGTGCAATCTGTTGGATGCGCGTTTCGAGTTCGGACATGTCATCATCTCTAAACGGCCGAACATAGATTCCTCCTTAAGAGCATCCCTAGTTTATTTTCATCGTTGAGTGCCAGTCCATGTGGCCCATGGCATATCAGTATTGGCAAAACCAACTCCTTCTCCTGTATCGCTTAGAGCAATCAAACCAACAGAAATTGATTTATCAATAAACTCTTCTAAGCCCCATGAAATTGATTCTTTCAATGAATCTGATGAATTTGAGAACTTAGCTAAAACTCTGTAACTCAATAAATTCTTGGTAATTTCCTCACCATTGCCTGTTGCGGCTACTGCAATTCCTTTTTCAGTCCAGAAACCTGATCCAGGTAGCGGTACATCTCCAACTCTTCCCGGAGGTCGAAAAGAACATCCGCCTGTACTTGTAGCACATGCTAAAAAACCATTCTTATCTCTGGTTATTACTCCAACAGTATCTCCAATTCCTTCTATTGGATGACGTCCGTCCACTGCAGCATTGACAAAACCTCTTTTATCTGCCCAATCTCTTGCTCCTTGGCCAGTTAATCCATTAATCTCTTCATCCAGTAATGCAGCTGCAACTCGAATTGGGTTTGGAGTATTACGCATAGCAATCACGAAACCTAATCTACCATCGCAAGTTTGTATTGATGCATCAAGAAGCACTGAACCATCAATTCTGAATACTCCACCTGTACCTGCATTGAAAGCAGGATCATCTTCAAGAATAACACAGGCCTCAACTGCAGCATCTATGGCAGAACCTCCGGATTCTAGTATTTTAGAGGCTTCTCTGACCGCTATTTTTACATTTTCATTTCTTTCTGGACCTGGTCCGGCCCCTCCATGAGCAATCACAGCAGGTATCGCCATAACTCTAGTCCTCTTCTGTCAGGCTTATTGACATTTTGAGATTTTTTTGTAATTTAAATTGTAATATTACAGCTATTATGAAAATTAATCCAGCAACTCTGAATGAAGTATGATAAGTCCAAAATCCATCCCCTTCTACTGTCAATGACCACAGATACGCGGCCAATAAAGGACCGAAAATCCTAGCTAATGCCCCATATCCCTCTTGTGCACCCATAACCATGCCCAATTCATAACCTCTTTTAGAGGATTCAAAAGTAAGTAAAGAGGACTGTGTAGGTGAGAACAATCCATTACCAATCGCGATAAATGATGAAGATATAAAAATTAGCCAACTCATTTGATTGGGCACATATGGTATACTAGCAATTCCTATTCCGCAACTCACAGTACCAAAAATCATCAATTTCCTTAAATCAAATAATTTTGTAATCTTTCCAATTAATCCTCCTTGAACGATTACACCAAGTAAGCCGATATATGCGAATACCCAACCATTCTCCATGACATCGAAACCTAATCCTCCATTCTCAGGATCCATGGCAGTAAATAAAATAAATATTCCATGTATCATGCTGAATCCCATTATAAATAAAAAATTAGTAAGAACTAAAGTTGAGATGACAGGAAATCTAAGTACTCTGTTGATATTTTTGAAAACATCGGAAAGACCGATAAAAATACCTTTATCTAATGATTTATCAGTTTCTATATCTAAACTTTCAGGCAATTTTACCAACGCTATTATAAGTGATATTAATGATAGTAGACTGGATAGTAGGCAAGGAAGTAAATAGGGATATTTTATCCAAAAGGTAGTGTCGAATACTCCTCCTATTCCACTAGCAGGGTTGGACAGTAGTCCACCAATGAATGGCCCAATCATAAATCCGAGACCGAAAGCTGCTCCTATTGCTCCCATTCTACTAGCCACCATTCTTGGTTCACTAATATCTCCAATATATGCTCTAGCAACTGCTATATTTCCATTCCCCGCTCCAGCTAAGAATCTAGCCACTAAAGCCATCATGAGACTTCCAGAGAGGCCAAATACAGTGAAGAAAATAGTATTCATAACTAAACCAAATAATAGTATCGGCCTCCTCCCTAATCTATCACTTAATGAACCTAGGATTGGCGTAAATATAAATTGGGCGAATGAATATACAGAAATTATTACTCCAACCCATAAATCCCTCTTTCCAATATCCATTATCCCTTCAGAAGTTGCTAAATCCTGTACAAAATAAGTCAGGAAAGGAATCACAATGGTGAACCCTATCATATCAATAAAAACTACCAGAAATAGAATAAACATTGGCGAACGATTAGTCTCTGGCATAGATTTACAACACCTCGTGGCTCGTGTTTATTATCAAGAGTTGGAAGTATTATGCTGAAGGCTGAACATCTTTACCAGTAGATATTGTATCTACTACATGTGCAAGTCTTTCAACTAGGCTTACTTTTTCTTCTGAACCGACTAGGGCATGATGAAGTACTTCATCCAAAGAATCTACAGGAATTATTTTAATTATATTCTCCCATTTTTCATCAATTAGAACATCCTGCATATTTGAGCGAGGGATTACGACTCTTTGGATTCCTGATTTTGCTGCCGCTTCAATTTTTGCAGTAACTCCACCAATAGGTAAAACCTCTCCTCGCACAGATAAAGAACCAGTCATTGCCAAATTTTGATCTATTGGTATGCCTTCAAATGCACTAATAATAGCAGTTGCCATAGTTATTGATGCGCTGTCGCCGTCTACATTATGAGTACCTGGGAATTGAACATGGATATCAAAATCTTTGATATCTTTTCCAGTTAATTTTTTAACTACTGCACTTATATTTACTACACTTTCTTTTGCTAAATCAGATAGTCCACCTGTTGCTATAACATGTCCTGAACGCCCTTGTGACGGAGTAACCATGGCTTCCACAGGAAGAACAATTCCAGAATAATCAGATAGTCCGCTATCTGCTCCCAGAACTGCTAGTCCATTTACTCGGCCTATACGATTTCCACTGTTTACTAACATTGAATAATCTGCCTGTCTTTCGATATATCTGTCTGCTACTTGTTGTTCCAGTGGTTTTGCAATCATTCGAGCCCTTATTACATGTTCTGAACGAGTAAGTGGTGCTCCTTCTTCGGCTGCCAAATCTCCTGCTATTCTTACCAAACCACCTAGTTCACGTAATCTAAGAGAAAGTTTTCCTCGGCGGCCACTTCTTCTCTGAGCTTCTTTAAGAATTAGTGAAGTGGACTCTATATCAAAATGTGGAATAGGTTTACCAGAAGATTTAGATTGCTCATTATTAATCTCTTGTGCTATAAAACGAATTAATCGTCTTCTGTTCCTTACAGTGTCTTTCATATCGGTATTGACATATACTTCGTAACCATATCCGCGTATTCGGCTCCTTAATGCAGGATGCATTTGCTGAATGCCGTCTAGATTGCCTGCCGCAATCAGTATGAAATCACTGGGAACTGGTTCAGATTTTGTTAATGCTCCTGAAGATCTTTCAGAACGACCGCTGATTGATAACTTTCTTTCCTGCATAGCCACTAAAAGGGCTTGTTGCTCCTCCATCCTGAGCATGCGAATTTCATCTATGTAAAGTACTCCTTTGTTAGCCCTGTGTACTGCACCCGGTTCTACTCTTTCATGGGCAGGAGTTGCAAGATCTGCTCCTGACTGGAATGGATCGTGACGAACGTCACCTAACAAAGCCCCTGCAAGAGTTCCAGTAGCATCTACGAAAGGAGGGTCTTCATTTAAATCGTGTTTGATTAGTAGTTTAGGCATATTTGCCTCCTCTCCTGCCGTCAATCTTGTCCTCAAGAAGAAATAACCGAATATCAGCAAAAATGAGCCAAATATGAAAGTCAATATGTCTCCAGAACTAATAGTTGCTAACAGTAATGCTGAGCCAACAACTAGAGCTATGAATAATAAAGTCCGATTAGTTTTTTCTTTTTGAATCCTAACCTGTGCTTTTCTCTCTGAAAGTATTCTAGAACCCCGGCCAGCAGGAACTGTACGAACACGGGGTTCATTTTCATCATCTATATTTCTATACATAAGAATATCTTCTAAGTGCTCTTTGGGAAGAAATTCAGTCATTGATCTAGCAAGCATAGATTTTCCTGTTCCTGGCTCGCCGACCATTATCACATGTCTTCTTTGTTCTGCTGCTTTACGAATTACAATTGCTGCTGCCTCTTGACCTATTACTCTGTCAACCAATTTAGTTGGAATAGGTACATCAGCAGTAGATTTCATCTTAATATCCTTAATCCATTCTTCAACAGAGATATCACATATCTCGTCCTTATCTTCTGAGGCACCAAATGCAGCACCATCAGACCATGAATCTAGAGGGTCGCTAGGATTTTCTACCTGACTTTCTTGAGATTCTTCAACGCCCACAGTGAACCCTCGCGATACTACCCTGAGCATATGACCTTCTTGAAGGTGTGTCACTACAGTGAAATATCAGAAAAATTAATTTTTTAGAAAATAATCAAGTGATTTTATTTCAATTGATTATTGATTTTTTCTTCCAGTAATGTAAATTGCAGCGCCCATTAGCGATACCATTCCCAGTACTGCTGAGAATCCCGGGAGTACTGATTGTCCTGCCCTATATTGTTCATTATCTCCAATGCCATTTCCATCCATGTCTTCTGTTTCAGAAGGATCATATGGGAATGCGTCATAAGAATCTACAACTCCATCTCCGTCGGAATCAATATCTTCTGATGGTTTATTGGTATCTTTATTTGCGTAGAATTTTGCTTTCTCAGAAGTTTCCCTTACCCAGCCCTCTGAATCTACTGCATCTACATCTAATGTAATATAGTCGCCATTTACTAGACCTCCTCCGCTCTGAGGAATAACTGAAAACGCCCCTAAATTGTTTACTGTACCATAAGAATGGCAAATACCAGTAACGCCGTTGCAAATATTCCAAGTAACTTTGATAGATGATAATTCTATATCTCCTATATTTTCAACTTCGAATACAGGTTCTGAACCATAACCAACGGAATCGAATGAGACTGATAAATCACCTTCATTATACTCATCAGCCCATGTAAGAATTTTATTGGACATTACTGAAATATAGAATGAGTTTGAAGTAGATGCACCATGCCTATCAGTTGCAGATATCGTAATGGTTTTAGTTCCTGGTTCATCATAAATGATAGATAACTGATGAGAGATTGGATCAAGTGTAACAGCACCAATTGGATTACTAGATACGGAAGTCCATATTTCATCGATAGGATCGTCGACATCCACTAGATATTCGGAGAAATCAAATATTGTCAATTCATTTAATTTAACTTCAGAATGACTGAATTGAGAGACATCAACAGTTGGTGCATCGTTGATATTTAGAATATGAAAAGAAATACTAGTGTCTGAGAATTGACTGCCATCAGACGCTCTTAGAATTATCTCGGCAATGCCAAAGGAGTCGAAGTCAAGTGTCGATACAGTGACTGATTGGCCAGAAACTGATGCATCCACTAAAGCCTCATTGGAATTAGACAATATGGAAATAATTAGATTAGAGGGCGAAACAAAGTCTCCATTCGTGTCGGTATCAGATAAGTATTCAGATAACCCCATACTAAAAGAATTACCTTCATTAATTGATTGAGAAGGTATTGGAGACCAACGTGGAGCGCCATTCTCAACAACATTGAACATTAACATTCCGTTGTTAGTATCCTCTCCATCGGAAATGGAAATATATATCCCCTGTGGGACAGGGTTGCCATTATCCCATACTACTCTATCAAATTTAACAGACATTTCAAGTGTTGATGGATCCCAACCATGGAATTCTGGATCAGTACTTTCTATAACCAAATCAGAAAGATTGGATTCGGAATCAATAATAAGAGGCCATTCATTTAGCGATATTTGTTCCATCATTTCTACCTTCACCACCGGCATACCTCTGTAATCGGTGTCGTCCTTGTCAAGTACCCTTGGTAATGAATTACGTAGTTCAAACATCTCTTCAACGACTAACCAATCACTTTGTTGTCCAGAAGAATCTATCCACATTATTCTGATATCGTAATCTCCCGTGTCTGCATAAATGTCTGTTTGTAAAGTATGAATAAATTCCATATTTTGACCTCCTCCAACAGTTTGTACATCCGTGATCCAAGAGTTGTGCCAATCTGATGAAGAAGATTTAGAATATTCCAAATAAGGTTGCATTGTAGACATATCATCGACCATGTCATTTGCTAACGCAGAAGATTCAAATTGTATTATATCGCCTCTGTCGATTATAGTTTGACCTATGGAAGTGGGCCTAGTGGCTACAGGAGGTAGGTCATGAAAGGCAAAAGCATCAAAGTAATTATTATGTGAAACTCTATCTCCTTCTAAATCGGATAAAGATACTCTGAAGGTTGATGAGTCCGACGGATTCAATGATATTTCTGATGTATCAAATTGGATTGAAAAGTCTTGAGTTTCGAAGACTTCTAATGTATTTATTTCAGTACTTTGGATAAAAATTTCTTCTGAACCTTCAAGTAAATATACAGAAATAAGGCCACTGTCAGAATAAGTATCTGCCCCGTTATTGGATATTTCTATATCTATGTCAAGTAAATCTCCTGTCTGGAAACCAATTCCTCCATCTTCATTCATAACAGAAAATTCAGAAATGCCAATATCTATCAACGGAATCATGTCCAAATCAACAGCAGTAATAACTGAATTATAAGTATCATGAGGGCCGTCCATTAAGGCAAAAACTGGCCAAAAATTCTCCCATTGTGTGTTTCCTCCCGCAGATCGGACAATACTTAATGGAGTCTCCCATGTTAATGTTTGAATGCTGTTAGGAGATAATGTTAGTTGTGTAAAGCCGTCATTATCATCATTCAACAACCACTCTCTAAAATTATGGTGTGGTCTATTTCCATTGTCATACGCATCGGCGCCTATTTTTTCTGTAATAGCAGCATAAACGTAAACACTGACTGTAGAAGATGAGCCACGATAAATTACATCCAGTGAAGTTGTTACTTGATTGGATGTTTGATTCAAACTGTTATATATCTCCATACTAAAGTCATTAGAGTTAGAATCCATACATCCTCCATTGGAATAATCAGAATCATAATAATTTACTCCAGCGGAACCTACTTTGAAGCATGATCCGCTTTGTTGGTCAGCAAAAGAAAAAACTGGAATGCCAGTGGATGAACCAGTAACATGACTAATACGATTTAGAGGACTTACATCAGGATAGTTACCATTAGCTTGAAAGAAAGAAACGAATGTAAAATCTTCAGAATTTGAAGATTTAAGATTATTTAGAGAAGGAGAGGCGCTGCTCATGCACGGTCCACACCATTCCGCACCAACGTATTCTCCAAACACACTATGCCCTGGACTGGTTGCAAAGAATGTTGTTTCTGATTGTAATAATTGTTCATCAATCCTAACTGCCTTATCAGATAAAATAATACCAGAAAGGGACATGGTAAAAATAACCAAAATCATTAACACTCCAGGGAAATATTGTTGATTGGTTGGAGAAACCACATAAAAGACGGAGTGGCGACATGATTTAACGATATAGGAGGTAAATATCTTAATTGACTCTATTTTAAATTAATAGAAGGTATTGAAACATGAAAAGAACTCGGAAGGTCATGGAAATAGTAGACCCAGGAGAATGGGTTGCACTCAGAGAAGATGATGGAAGAGCATATTTACTACAAAAAACTCCTGGTGAAGTAAAAATAAAAGGATTAGGGAGATTTGATGCTGCCCAGTTACTTGATGGTTATTCAATAGGAGATAGAATCATAGTCGGGCAAAAATCACTAACTATAGTAAAACCAACACTTGTAGAAGCTAGAAGAAATATGTCCAGAAGAGCTCAAGTAATCGGCATAAAAGACTCTGGTTTTTTAATTTCATGGATGGGTATCGGGATTGGTTCAAGAATTTTGGAGGGAGGACATGGTTCTGCTGGACTAGCGATGCATTTGGCGAGCGTAATGGGAGAAAAAGGAATATTGATCTCTGTTGAGTCAAGGCCAGAACATGCGATTGTAGGTAAAGAAAATATGGAACGCTTGAGAGAAATTCTGCCTGAATTTCCGGATTGGCACTTATTTGAAGGAGACTTTAGAGATTCGAGAGACACCATAATGAATATCTGTGATTCTATGGATGCTGCAATAATAGATATTGCTGAACCATGGGAAATAGTGCCGATCGTTGAAGAATACTTGAGGCCAGGTGGAAAATTAGCATGCTACTGCCCTACTACAATACAACTTGAAAAATCATGGGAAGCAATGGAAGAATGTGGAATGATTGTCGAATGGGCGGGCGAAATGATTGAGAGAAAATGGACAAAGGCGAGTAAGGGAGGAGTGAGACCCGGCAATACTCCGATTGGGCATACAGCATTTCTCATTATGGGTGCCAAAATTTCCAGAGATGATGAAGAATAAGACCATACAAGTTACTCTTTGTAATATCTTTCATAACTATGCAGATACTCGGGGCTGATATGAGAGACAGTAGTCATTGGAAGTCAACTGCTTACAGGACACATACAATCGGACAAATTATAGAAAATGGTTCTGAACTCCTAGGAAAGGAAGTTGCAATAGCAGGTTATGCAGAAACTGTAAGAGGAAGAGGGGCAATTTGCTTCTTAATGTTGAGAGATGGGACTGGAAAAATACAAGCCTTTCTAAAAAAGGATAATATGAATGAAGAAGTATTTGATTCTATACAAAATTCAACTCGCGAATCAACTGTTCAAGTAAAAGGAACAGTGGCCCAAAAAAGGCCCCCTAAAACTGCTGAAGGAGAGTCCCCTCCTCCTCCCGAGTATGAGATAAATGTGAAATTTGGATCGATTTTAGCGGATGCTATCGCACCCTTGCCAGTCGGCGTTATAGATGATGTTCATGTAGGGTTAGATGTCAGACTAGATAATAGACATCTGGACTTACGAAGAATGCATGTCAATGCTATGTTTCAACTTCGTAGTAAAGTCCTAGAATACGGCAGAGGGCATTTGATTAAAGAAGGATTTATGGAAATGAATAGTCCAAAAATTATTGCGAGTGCTTCGGAAGGTGGAACAAATCTTTTCCCTATGATGTATTTTGATACTCCGGCATTTCTAAGTCAATCACCGCAACTGTACAAGCAATTAGCAGTTTTAGGTGGATTAGAGAGGGTTTTTGAAATTGGACCTGCTTTTAGAGCTGAAAAACATGATACTTATCGTCATCTGAATGAATTTATCTCTTTTGATATAGAAGGTGCGTGGATGGATGATGAAGACGTAATGGGCGTTCAAGAAAGAATGATACATCATATCTGGAGTAATGTTGTCGAGAATGATCAGAATTTGATAGATGTCATTAATGAGTATAGAGTTAGTCAAGGTAACAAAGAGATTGAGGTTGAAATTCCGAGTTTACCATTCCCTCGTATACCTTACTGTGATGCAATAGAAATTGTAAAATCAGGAGGAGGGGATATTGAATGGGGAGACGATATAGAAAGTCATCACTGTGACATCATTGCGGCCAAATATCCAGGATTTCATTTCCTTCCAAGATGGCCTATGTCAATGAAGCCTTTCTATATCCACCACAGAGAAGATGAAAGGGGAACAACAGGGGGTCAATTAAGTCGAGGATTTGACCTTAACTATGGGAGAGATGAAATGACTTCTGGAGGGCAAAGAGAGCACCGAGTAGAAGTTTTGGAGCAAAATCTCAGAAATATGGGACTAAATCCTGATGATTTTACATTTTATACTGATGGTTTCAGGTATGGTGCACCCCCTCATGCAGGGTGGGGGCTAGGAGTTGCAAGACTCTTGATGGTCCTGACAGGAGCAGGGAATGTAAGAGAAGTTGTGCTTTTCCCTCGAGATAGAAGTCGTGTAACGCCTTGATTTATCACATTTGACCGAAAAGAATGGGTATGTTCGCCCCTTCCGAGAAACGATAATATGGCAAAGCCGAAATTTGCATTCTTACTACTGAAAGGCCATCCATATGGGCGAGAGATGCTACAACAAATTCTTTCAGAGGGTTTCGTTCCGGAAATTATTATCGAAGAAGATTCTGAAATAGCTGATGAAGAAAGAAAGAAGTTCTTGGAAAGAATTGAGGGGAATCCTATAGCCCCTGCAATTCGAGAGCAAGTGAAAGAATTAGATACAAAAATTGTCTCAGTAACGATTCACAATTCTGAACAAGTAATACCTCTGATTAGGGGCATTGAATTGGACTTAATCGTTTTTGGAGGAACTAGAATAATTAGAGGAGAGATTCTTGACTTCCCGAAAGATGGCGTGATTAATTCTCACCCAGGTCTTTTACCAGAATGTAGGGGATCTGCATCTCCTGCTTGGTCTGTCTATCACGATATACCAATCGGTTCATCAACTCATTTTTGTGATAATGGAATAGACACTGGACATTTACTTATGAGAAGAGAAGTCCAAGTTAAAAGAGGGATGACTTATGAAGATCTATGTTTTGAAACATTAATATTAGCAGGAATTTTGATGAAAGAAGTGCTAATCGCTTATGATGAAGGCATATGGAGTGAACTAAGAAGGCCGCAGGGAGATAGTGAAAATCCTACCTTCCGAAACGCATCTGAAGAAATTTTACGAGTAGTGAGGCAGAAATTACAGGATGAAACTTATGCGCATTATATTGACTAAGGTGAAATTATGAATAAATTATTGAAAGAAGAATTTTCGTTTGCAGATGAGATATTAAAAGGATATACGGCTCTTGTATGCGGTGCATCTAAAGGAATAGGTAAGGCTACTGCTCAGATGTTATCTAGAGCCGGTGCGAGAGTAATATTATGCGCTAGGAGTAAGCTAGAATTAAACGAAGTTGTTTCTGAACTTCATGGCGAAGGGCACAAGATATTAGTCATGGATTTAGAAGATATTGAGGCTATAGAAGAGAATATCTTGACATTAATAGGTGAAGTTGGCGATATTCAAATATTGATAAATAATTCTGGAGGACCTCCTGGGGGGCCATTAATTGAAAATGATATAACAGATTTTGATGGACCTTTCAAAAGACATTTGTATGCCTCGCATGTAATAACTAAATTGCTCATTCCGGGCATGGAAAGAAGCCAAATGGGGAGAATAATAAATGTCATCTCTACATCGGTTAGAGAACCGATAGATAATATTGGGCTCTCAAATACATTACGAGGGGCGATGGCATCATGGTCTAAATCACTCAGCAGAGAGATAAATCCATGTATCACGATAAATAATATATTACCTGGTTTCACTGATACTGATAGGCTATCGTCACTTTCTAAGTCGATTTCTGAGAAGACGGGTAAATCAATTAATTCAGTCCGAGAAGAATGGATGAATAGTGTTCCGATTCAGAGATTAATAGATCCATTGGAAACAGCCAACGCAATTACTTGGCTGAGTCTACCGAGTAGTGGGGCGATAAGAGGAATAAGTTTAGCCGTTGATGGTGGAAGAATGCGGTCTATTTGAGGGATAATATGGAATATGACATATTTTTCTCGATTTCTCAAACTCCCGATTCATCGGAGTATGTACCTACTGAAAAGGAGATGTTTAGGAATTTTTTTGATCAAGTAGAGTTAGCAGATGAGTTAGGCTTTGGAGTAGGTTGGGTTGCTCAGGCACATCTTTCAACCGAAGTACAAAAGATGAATGAAAAACCAGTAGTCCCTCATTACCCTGGAGAAGTGGGGCTTTGTACAGACTTTGTTCAAATTGCACGTGAAATGTTTTCAAGAACTAAGAAAATGGAAGTAGGTAGTGCCGTTATGAGCATACTTGCGAGTGGTGGGCCGATTGCGCATGCTGAGAGGATTGGTTCATTCCTAACATTACATGGAATGAGAAGAGATGAAAATAGACGTTTACATATTGGATATTCTGCAGGAAGATTTGAATTCATGGCTAGACCATACGGAATAGTTCCTAGAAATGAGATAGAAGAAGTTGCTTGGCCTGCTTTAAGAGGCCAGATTTTTGCTGAAGCAAGTGAAATATTTCTTAGGCTGTTAAATGGAGAGATAATATCTAGTCAAGATATTAGAAAAACGATATTGACGAAAGATAATTTTTATACAGAGGAAGATTGGCGAAAAGTCCAGGAAATAGCGAAGAAAGTTAACTCATTAGATTCCTTACCTGATGAAATAAATATACCTCAAAGATATCAATTTGAACAGATAAAAACCATACCTCAGAATTGGAGGCGTGAATTATTGAATGTAATAATCGGAAGTCATGATAAGAAACTACAAATTGAAGTCAACAAATGGATGCCAGTGCAAGTATTTAATCTCAGCATAACTCCTCCCCATATTATTGAAGAAACACATCAAAGATTCTCAAAATATTACCATAAAGATGGAGGTCCGTGGCAAAGAAGTATGATGCCAAGAACTATTATGATATTCATTAATGATGAAGAAAACTTATCTCCTGAAGAAAGGAGTGTTGCAGCCAAAGAAGAAGCTCGAAGAGCCCTATCCATATATTGGAATGCGCTAGAAGGAACTATAGATCCAAATAAGTTAGAAAGGGCAACAGATAATGCAGTTATAGGGAATGTTGATCAAGTTGCAGAACAGATAATAGAAAGATTTGATGAAAATGATAGATTAATGTGTTGGTTTGACTTCTTTAACCATGATAGTGAGCGAGTTAAGAGAAACATGAGTGCTTTTATGAATAAAGTAGTCCCAATAATAAATGAGGTAGGATAAAATGTCTGATGAATTTAAGCATAGGCCATCTAGTGTATCTCCGGGTAGACCAGGTTCAGAAGTATATCCAACAACCCCTCTTGGAGAGAAATTCTCGGGCATTGCAACTGGAAGAGATGTAGAATGGGAGCCTTTGGTTGATTTTCGGAGGATGGATGTATCAGAGAATACCATTCATGGAGCAATTGCTTGGGCACATGGTGATGAAATAATACATTCATTTGGAGGTAATGTCTTGGTATATGGCAGATCTATGATGAAGCCATTGATGATGAAAACTTTTGTTGATGCTTTAGAGGATGAGGAGATAACGTGGGAGCAAAAAGCAATAGGATGTTCTTCACACAATGGAGATACGGAGCATGTGGCTGCTGCTCAATCTTTGCTAAGTGAGTCAGAGTGGGGATTAATGCAGTGCCCACTAGATGTCCCTTTGATACAATTTGGCAGGCAAGTAAGAAGGCCGAGGAGATGGTTTCATACTTGCTCTGGAGAACATGCTGCTATGCTAAGAGGCATGCGTAGGATGGGGATGAGTAGGGCTGGCTATACATTGCCGAGTTCGGAATGGTTTCCAGAATTCTTAAATGTTTTAAGAAGATTAATGAATAATCCTAACTGGAAACCTGTTAGAGTAGCCAAAGATGGTTGTGGATTACCAACTGTATCCAACACAGTTGATGAACTGGCCATAATGTTTGCAGGTCTAGCATCAGAAAGAGAAGATGATTGGATTTGGGAGGCTATGAATAAACATCCGGATTTAATTGGAGGTTTCAATAGACTAGATTCAACATGTATTAAGGCTGGTAAGGGCACGTTAATAGCGAAAGAAGGCGCAGATGGTTTACTTGGTCTGTCGATAATTCATCCAGAATGGCCAAAAGGTCTAGGGATTGTAATCAAGATAGCTCATGGATGGAATTCACAAGCTACTTGGTATGTCACAAGAGCAGTATTAGGCGTATTGGGAATAGAGTTGAGAAATCCATACCCGTTACATAGACAAAAGGCATTTATCGTCCCTGGAATAGTTCCTCCAAAGTATCTTGAGAATCTTGAAGAAGTAGTAACATGGGATGAATGGGATCCTAATCAAGATAGTTTTTCTCTAGACTGGAAAGAATATACTGCAAATACTACTAGACATGATCCTTTTGGAAATGAAGGCATAGATGGGTGATGAAGTGTATTTAATGAATTACATTGGAGGTAAATTTTGCCCCCAAACAAGTGATGAATGGATTACAAATCTTAATCCTGCAACAGGAGATGAGATTTGTAAAGTTCCGATTTCAAATTCTAAAGATGTTGCTGAAGCAATAAAATCGGCTAAAATTGCACATCCTAGTTGGAGCAAACTTACTCATCAAGAGAGGTCCGTATGGCTAGATAAGATAGCGAATAAATTAGAAGAAATGTTTGAAGAGATTGCACAATTGGAAAGTACAGATACTGGTAAACCAATCTCATTATCAAGAAGTGTGGATGCTAAAAGATCTGTGGCTAATTTTAGATTTTTCTCAGAATTGATAAAAAATTTGAAAACAGAAGAATTCGAAATGGCAGATGCAACAAATTATGTAATTCAGAAATCTATCGGAGTAGGTGCATTGATAACTCCATGGAATTTGCCACTTTATCTATTATCTTGGAAGGTTGCTCCTGCGATAGGAATGGGCAATACAGTAGTGTGTAAACCTAGTGAACTTACGCCGATGACTGCGGATTTACTGATGCGTGCCGTACATGATATTGGTTTACCAGCAGGAGTAATTAATCTAATACATGGGAATGGGACAGAAACAGGTAGCCAATTAGTAGAAAATTCAGGCATTGATTTTGTTTCATTCACCGGAGGTACTGTGACGGGATCAAAAGTTGCATCATCTGCATCTTCTTCTTTCAAAAAACTCAGCCTTGAATTGGGAGGAAAGAATTCAAGTATAGTATTTGCAGATTGTGAGATAGATAAGACGGTAACAGGAGTAGTCAGATCAGGTTTCTTGAATCAGGGTCAAATTTGTTTATGTGGTTCACGTATTTTCATTGAAGAAGAAATATATGATGACTTCAAGAGTAGGTTAGTGGATGCTGTCGAAGATATGAAAATAGGAAATCCACTTGATGAAGAGACAGATTTGGGAGCATTGATTTCGAGGGAACATCTTGAAAAGATAAAATATTATTCCAATTTGGCTCTAGAAGAAGGAGGAGTGTTACTAACTGGTGGCATTCCATGCTTACCAAAAAATCTCGAGAAAGGGAATTGGATTGCTCCAGTTGTAGTTGAAGGTTTGAGTCATGAATCAAGATGCTCAAAGGAAGAAATATTTGGGCCGATGGTGACATTACATAAATTCAAAAGAGAGGAGGATTTAATAAAAATGGTCAATAATACGAGATATGGGCTTGCAGGAAGTATCTGGACAAAGGATATAGAGAAGGGCAAGAGAGTATCGGAGTCCATCCAAACTGGGATGATTTGGATTAATACATGGTTACATAGAGATTTGAGAGTTCCGTTTGGAGGAGTTAAAGACAGTGGTATTGGAAGAGAAGGTGGAAGATGGAGTTTGAGTTTCTTTTCAGAGCCAATGAATATATGCATTAAACATGAATAATGCAGTAAATGTGAAAGTCTAGTGTCTCTCGAACGAAATGAATAATATGACAGCGGCAGGCATTGTAGGCTTGGGATACTATGTCCCTCCGAAAATTATGACAAATTATGATTGGGAGAATATAGTAGATACCAGTGACGAGTGGATTACTAGTAAAACAGGAATAAAGGAACGAAGAATTGCTGACAAAGACATTTGTACAAGTGATTTGGCAGTCATGGCATCAATAGAAGCGATGAGAGAAGCAAAAGTCCGTCCTGAGGATATAGATTTAATCATACTTGCCACTAGTAGTCCGGATGTTCCTCTTTCATCAACAGCAAGTATTACTCAACACAAACTTGGTTGCAAAAATGCTGGTGCTTTCGATATTAATGCTGTTTGTTCTGGTTGGGTTCATGCCCTTGAAATAGGGTCAAAATTTGTTATCGATTCAAACTATGATAATGTGTTGGTAATTGGTTCAGAAGTTTACAGTAGGATTGTCAACTGGGAAGATAGGGCAACTTGTGTGTTATTTGGAGATGGTGCAGGAGCAGCAATATTACAGAAGATAGAAAATGGAAGAGGAATAATTGGTAGTTGGTTAAAATCTGATGGTTCAGGTGCAGAAGTTATACAGATACCTGCTGGAGGTATTAAGAAACCAATCTCATCCAGTGATTCATTAGAGGGTGAGCAATATTTTCATATGGATGGACGTGCAGTATGGAATTTTGCTATTGAGGCATTTCCTCAAGCAGTAAAGGAATTATTAAAACAGATCAATATGGAAATAAAAGATATTGATATGATAATACCCCATCAAGCTAATTTCAATATAATTAAAGCTGGAATGGAGAATCTCGGATTACCTATGGATAAAGTGTTTATGAATTTGGATAAATATGGCAATACAGCAGCAGCAAGTGTACCTATTGCTTTGGCAGAATCAGTTAAAGAAGGAATAATAAAACCGGGAGATCTGGTGATTACAGTAGGTTTTGGAGGAGGTTTGGCATGGGGAGCGAATGCGATAGAATGGTGAAGAATTTTCACCCTACTGGCTCTCCTCCTTCGACTAAGAAGGCCAACCTTCTTAATCCGTCTATTTCAATCAGATAATTAATTATAGATTCTGGCATGGATATAGAAAGAATTGTTCTAATAGCATCTTCATCGCTTATTGTCGATAGCATGAGCGCCGTAGCCCTAACTCTCCATCCTTCGAATTGATTTCGTTTTTCAAAAGTATGTCTGATTACATTCCAGCCTGCTTCACTATAGAGTTCTGCAGAAGAATTGTCGCTAGTAAAAAAGAAACCATTTTTACCATGATATTTTTCTGCGTGATCCACCCATTTGGGAGGATTTTCAATATCAGGAATGCTAACTATTTCCACATTATCAAAACCTTCTTGACTTTTTAACCATATATTTATCATTGCTTCTCTTTCCCTATAGCTCCATGGATTTTCCATAGATTCTGGCCTATTTGAAGAGCCTATGCACAGCACAAGTGGTGAATTAGGACAATTTTCTAAACGCCATTTTTCTGCAGCTTCAATTAGTGAAATATGTCCTAGATGAAGAGGCTGAAAGCGCCCCAATACTACTACTCCAGGGGCTGTTGAGATGTTTGGAGGAAGAGGAGTCAAGGGAAGCTCTGACATCTTATCTACCTCAGTAACTACTAATCTTTTCCTTGCCTAAATGCCACAATTCAGAATTCAAATAGTCTCGTCCTATCATTAAATCCAATTCTGGCTGCGATGTTTTTTTAATAAAATTAAATAACAATTGGCTGGATTCATTATGTGAATTCATTGTAGGTAGGATCTTTGGATCTTCTGATGGTTCCATTGTCTCTCCTAATTTTTCCCTACGAGACATCCAATCCAATACTATAGATTCTGTAAAAAAACGTTGATCTAATTTAGACAATTGATGTTGGAAGATATGCCATATTTTAGGTTCTAAAAACTCATCCACGCTAATTATATCTTTTTCTAAAAATGGCTCTACATACAGAAATAATCTTGCATCCCAGCAACTCCATTGGGCAACTGAAGACCATTTTGCAAGTAATAATATTAAGTCATTTTTGAATTCAGAATTAATATCAGAAATTTTTTTAGTAGTATCTATGGAATCTTCACTTTTATCAAAAATTTCCAAAATATCGCCCTCGATGTCTACATCAAAATCCCGATGGAATTCAGAATCTATTTGCGGGCGAATAATACTTAATTCTTTTTTATTTAATAAATCAATTAGATGAGATACTGTGTAATTCAATATTAAAGAAAAAGATTTTCGATTGACAAGATAGAGTATTACATCTGCCATCTGTATATTCCTCTTCGCGTAAGTAGAATAAGCCTTACTCAGTGTGGAACTATATAATGAGCCACCGGATTCAATAACATGTGCCGGAGCGTTAAGCACGTAAACTGAAAAATCTAGACAAAACTAGTTGCAAAGGAGAGAAAGAACAATGGCGACCATTGAAGAACAAATCAAGTCATTGGAAGATGAAATTACCAAGACAAAATCAAATAAGGCTACGCAAGGGCACCTTGGGAAATTAAAGGCCAAAATAGCTGCTCTAAGAGAGAGGAAAGAAAAAGCACAAGCCCATGCAAAGGCCAGTGGTGGAGGACCGGGTTTTGAAGTTAAGAAATCTGGAGATGCATCGGTAGCATTGGTAGGTTTTCCTAGTGTGGGAAAGTCCAGTCTCATCTCACAACTTACTGAAGTAGAGTCAGATGTTGGCAATTTTGCATTCACAACGTTAACGTGCATTCCTGGATTAATGGAACATAAAGGTGCTAAGATACAGATATTAGATCTTCCTGGGCTGATAAAAGGTGCTGCCGAAGGAAAGGGGAGAGGTCGAGAAATATTGAATGTCATCAGAGGATCAGATATGGTTCTTTACGTAGTAGACCCATTCCAAAAGTCGCACTTCAATATCCTAGACTATGAATTATGGAGAGGTGGTTTGAGACTAAACCAACCAATACCTCAAGTTTTCATCACTAGGACTAACAGAGGAGGCATTGTAGTAAGATCAACTGTCAAACAAACCAATCTGACAGAAGAAGAAATACAAGATATTGTGAGAAGTTTTGGGATTGTTTCTGCCACAGTTACCCTTAGAACTAATGTTACTGATGACAATATAGTTGATACATTAGCAGGGAATAGGATTTACAGTAAAGCCGTAGTAGTTCTGAATAAAGTTGATTTAGCAAATGAAAAGGATTTACAGAAAGCAAGAGATAGTTTACCTAATGGATGGCCAGTACTGGAAGTTTCTGCAAAAACTGGTTATGGTATAGAAGATATGAAAGATTTTATTTACAATAATTTACATTTTATGTCGATATTTCTGAAGCCACAAGGGCAAGAAGCAGATTTGATTGAGCCATTGATTGTCAAAGATACCTCCACAGTAAGAGATGTTTGTGTGAAATTGCATAGAGATTTCGTTAGGAAATTTAGATATGCGAGAGTTAGGGGCCCTAGTGCAAAATTTGATTGGCAAAGAGTTGGATTAGAACATACCCTAAAAGATGGAGATTTATTATCAATAATTGTGAGAAGATGAATAAAGGTTGTGAAATAAGAACTATGGAGGAAAAAAATCGAGATATGATACCTCGCGCAGAGATGAGAGGATTTATTCAGCATTTACAAAACAGGGCATATGCTTTCGTGACTGTATTCACCATGGGCTTTGTAATCGGATATCCAATTAGTGAAGAGATAATTGAATGGTTTCTTAGTACTGAAGGTTACAAACCTAGTAATGTTCAAATAATTATTTTGCAACCAATGGAAGTAGTATTATTGCAACTTCAAATGGGTACTCAGATTGGTTTCTTATTAGTTATGTTTATATTAATAATTGATATTTCCGTCAATAGTCACAAAATAATTAAAAAATCTAGAAGAGAAGATACGACTAATTTTGATTCTAAAATCGGGAAAATAATAATGATAATACTAATTTCTTTAGCATTAGGAATCATAGGAATATTGTACTCGCATGAGATATTAATACCAATGCTACTAGATTATCTGTCTCGAGATGCGACGGATTCGGGATTATCCTCAACTTGGCGTTTGAAATCTTGGATTGGATTCATAACTGGATTATATTTTTCTTCGATAATTGGTTTTCAAATACCCTTGGTGACTACATTATTGATTAGAGGAGGAATTGTCAGAAGAAAATCTATTCTAGAAAATAGACGTTTTTTGTGGTTCTCAGCACTTTTGTTTGGTGCACTAATTTCTCCTCCCGATCCTCTTTCATTATTCTTAGTAGGTGGCCCGATGTTGATTTTGCTCGAGTTTTCTCTATTTGTAGATAAGATAGTATTTACTAAATAAAACAAATTAATTCAAATTACGATTTCGAGCATCTTCTGCCTGAGCATCCAACCTACCCTGCTCAACATCCACAGATCTCAGAATTATTGCGCCTGCTAAAATGAGAATTGCAATGCTCAGAATACCTACTCTACTATCAAACATTACTGTCATAATTCCATAAATAAGTGGCCCCAGTAAAGCAGCTACTTTACCAAAGAATCCAAAGAAGCCGAAAAATTCAGCACTTCTTGTTTCTGGCACCATCTGGCCAAAGAGGCTTCTAGCGAGGCCTTGTGAACCTCCAAGAACTGAGCCCATGGCTGCACCAAGTATTATGAATTGAACCCCTACAGCCAAACCCAAAGGCTCCCAGACATATTTACGAGCATTTTCTGGTACAAAGTCCAAGACACCATCGCCGAGATTAGTAGGGTGATCTATGCCTACGTTTGAAGAATATGTACTACCATCCTCATGTAATATACTAACGCTAAATCTAGTATCGTCGAAACTGGCCAATATTCCTGATTCTATCAATTCCGTAGAAGTAATTGAAATAGATTTTACAAATTTTTCTTCATTTTCAGGCCATTGCCAGTCATATAAAACATATTCAGTTACATATATGTCTTGTTTTAGGGGTAAGTAATCTACCCAATTTTTTACCCACTCTTGCTCATCGAATTCAGAATCGGAAAATTCAATTTTTTGTGCTAAACTAGGAGCAGAGCTAGACACAGTAACTGTGTAGAGATCTTGTGATTCGTCCCATTCGTACATAATGTCATGCTGATCATGGGAGTCTAATTCTAGCGGTGCAAATGCTAATGCAGCAAAACAGAGCACTATCCAACCAACTAATGATGTTGTAAGGGCTTTTTTAGTACCTATTTTTTCAGCCAATCTAGTAAAAGCGAGTGCAGAAGGGGCTGCAATAATCTGAACCATCAATATAGCAACCATCAAAAAAGTAGTAGTAATTCCAAGAACTACAGGACCATATATTCCGCCTAATGCAGTAACGGTATTTATTCCATCAATAAAGAAGAAATATGCTAGCATGTAGATAAATAGTGTCCTAAATTTTGGTACTTCACTAAGAGTTTTTCTAATCTCT